>Ga0209172_10000546_pt1 | contig 101759 bp, 86 predicted proteins | sample LarsenN4metaG_FD_184113 | JGI IMG/M metagenome (GOLD analysis project Ga0209172, IMG submission 184113) | Hot spring sediment bacterial and archeal communities from British Columbia, Canada, to study Microbial Dark Matter (Phase II) - Larsen... ... | reverse complement strand
CGCCTACAGTTGTGAATCAGGCATTGAACAATCCCAACTTCAGCACGCTGGTGGCCGCTCTTACGCGCTCCGACCTGGGTGTTGATTATGTGAGCGTTTTGTCCGGCGCGGGTCCGTTCACCGTTTTCGCACCGACCAATGCAGCGTTCGCTTCTTTGCTGACCGAACTCGGCGCCAGCAGCCTCAACGATATCTCTGCCGATGTGCTGAACAAAGTGTTGCAATATCACGTCGTGAGCGGCAGCAACGTACTCTCGACACAACTGACTGATGAGCAGGTTGTTTCGACTTTCCTCGGCCAAAGTTTCACTATTGACCTCACTGGCGGCGCTAAAATTAAAGACGCCGCAGGCCGCGTTTCCAACATCATCGCTACCGACGTGCAAGCCGCTAACGGTGTGGTACACGCTATTGACAAAGTGATTCTGCCGCAGTTGTAATCTGCCCCTTTTGACTGACAAAGCAAAACAAAGAGAGGTCGTCCGCGAAAGAGCGTGACGACCTCTTTATTTTTCTTGAAAATGAACCTGAATGTCATTTTGCAAATGAAATTCGAGCAGATTCCCGGCAATTTTTATCCCGCTGAAGTCAACTCAACTTACTAACTTCCTTTCCCCTACTTTTGCCCTCCAAAATCGAAGTGGTCTGACGACTCCCAATCGTCTGACCACTTTTCATCTGAATCGTATGCTCGACAAACTGCAAGCCATCCGCGAAAAATATATTTACCTCGAAGAGCAACTCTCCGACCCCGGCATCGTGGCCGACATGGAAAAATCGAAGAAGGTCAACAAAGAGTACAAAAAACTCCAACCCATTATTCTGACCGCCGACAAATACGAACGGGTGCTGGCCAATCTCGACAGTGCGCGCGCCATGCTGGCTGCCGAAAGTGACCCCGATATGCGGGAATTAGCCAAAGACGAAATCGCAGCACTCGAACCCGAACTCGATTTTTTAGAAGAAGAACTCAAAACCCTGCTGACGCCTAAAGACCCTGAGGATGAAAAAGATGTGATTTTTGAAATCCGTTCCGGCACGGGTGGCGATGAAGCGGCGCTGTTCGCGGGCGATTTGTACCGGATGTATTCGCGTTATTTTTCAGAACAAGGCTGGGACGTGGAAGTGCTGGACGAAAGCCCCGGCACAGCAGGCGGTTACGCCAAACTCGTGCTCGAAGTCACGGGCGAAAACGTGTACGGCAAACTCAAATTCGAGTCCGGCGGCCACCGCGTGCAGCGCGTGCCGGAGACGGAAGCCAAAGGTCGCGTCCACACCTCGGCGGCGACGGTAGCCGTGTTGCCCAAGATGGAAGCCGAAGATATCGACATTCGCAAAGAAGACATCCGCACCGACGTGTTCCGCGCTTCAGGCGCAGGCGGCCAGCACGTCAACCGGACGGAATCGGGCGTGCGTTTCACCCACTTGCCTACTGGCGTAGTGGCAGAAAGTACGGAGAGCCGTTCGCAGCATAAAAACCGCGAAATCGCGATGGGCCGCCTCGTGCAGCAAATCCGCGAAGCGCAACTCCAGAAAGAAGCGTCGGCGCTCGCTTCCGCCCGCAAAAGCCTCGTCGGCTCCGGCGACCGTTCGGAAAAAATCCGCACCTACAACTGGCCGCAAAACCGCGTCACCGACCACCGGCTCGAAGGCGACAACAAAAATTTTAACCTCGACAAAATCATCGAAGGCGATTTGGAGCCGCTCATCGAGGCGCTCACGATTGCCGACAACGCAGCGAAACTTCAGGAATAGTTGCTGGTTGTTTGTTGATAGTTTGGAGGCACAATTTTGCGAGGCAAAAAACTAACAACCAGGAACCAACAACCAACAACCAAATTGCGTTTTCCCAAAAATCAAAAAGTATGAAACGGAACCTGCTCCTTTGTCTTGCCCTGCTCGCCCCCGTCCTTTTTGCTGTCGCGCAAAAACCGCAACCACCCTACTATACGGTCGAAAGTGCCCCAAATAAGGCTAAAAATGCCTACAACGACGGGGTCATGGAAGCTCGAAAAGGCAACACAGCGATTGCCATCGGCTATTTTGAGCGCGCGATAAAGGAGTGCCCGACCTTCATTGACGCGCAGTTGCTGTGGGCGGGTTCGCAACTTCAAATCAAGGATTTTGCAAGAGCGGAGGAGGGTTTTGAAAAAGTCGTCGCACTCGATGCAAATTATCAGCCCGCTGCATTTTTTACCCTCGCACTTGCCGAATGGGAGCAAAATAAATTTGAAGAAGCCGCCATCCACGCGGAGCGTTTTTTACAGACAAACTCTTCTGATGCCGAACTGAAACGCGATGCCAAACGGCTGGCTGCCAATGCCCGATTTGCCGCCGAAGCCGTCAAAAATCCCGTGCCGTTCGACCCAAAACCCGTCGGTAATGGCATCAATTCGCCCGCCGATGAATATTTGCCCTCTCTCACCGCTGACGGCAGCACGATGATTTTTACCCGGCGCGACCTTATTGACGAAAATTTTTACCAAAGCGAATTTAAAAACGGCGCGTGGCAAATTGCCGAGCCACTCACGGGTGTGAACACGCCGCAAAACGAAGGCGCGCAACACATCAGTCCCGACGGGTCGTGGCTCGTTTTCACCGCCTGCAACCGCCGCGACGACGGCTCGCAGGGCAGTTGCGACCTCTACTGGTCGCAACTCAAAAATACCGGCTGGACCAAACCCGTGCCTTTCAGCGCCATCATCAATTCTGCCGACTGGGACGCCCAACCTTGTATCAGCGCCGATGGCAAAACCTTGTTTTTCAGCAGTATGCGTCCCGGCGGAAAAGGTGGCAAAGACCTTTGGATGACCACACGGCAGGCTGGCGGCAAGTGGAGCAAACCCGAAAACCTCGGCGACGTCCTCAACACCGACGGCGACGAACAAACGCCCTTCCTTCACCCCGACGGGCAGACGCTGTATTTTACTTCCAACGGCTTGCCGGGCATGGGCGAAAATGACCTCTACCTCTCGCGCCGCCAACCCGACGGCTCCTGGGGCACGCCGTACAATCTCGGCTACCCTATCAACACAAAAGCGAGCGAGGGCACACTCACAGTCAGCCTCGACGGTCGCACGGCCTATTTCGCCGCCAACCGCTCCGACAGCCAGGGCAGAATTGATATTTACCAGTTCGAACTGCCGCAAAACGCCCGTCCGCAGCCCGTCACCTACGCCCGCGCGAAGGTGAAAGATGCCGTCACTGGCAATCCCCTCGTGGCAAAAGTGGAATTCACAGACCTGAAAACCGGCCAGTCCCACGTGTCGGCCAATACGAAATCCGACGGCTCCTTCCTCGTTTGTTTGCCTGCCGGAAAAGACTACGCGCTGAATGTGAGCAAGGACAAATACCTGTTTTATTCCGAAAATTTCAACCTTGTGGAGACGGCCACTTTTGACAAACCGTTTTTGCTAAACATTGAATTACAGCCGATTGGCGACGAAGCCGCCGCTGTCGCTTCCTCGAAACCTATCGTGTTGCGCAATGTTTTTTTTGAAACGGGTTCCGCCGCACTCCTGCCCTCTTCTTCCGCCGAACTCGACCGCCTCGCGGCCCTTTTGAGCGAAGTGCCGACTTTGAAAATTCAAATCAACGGTCACACGGACAACGTGGGCGACGACGCCAGTAACCAGCGTCTTTCCGAAGCACGCGCCAAAGCCGTTTACGAGTATTTGATTGCCAAAAATATCGCCGTCGAGCGGTTGAAATTCAAAGGATTCGGCGAATCGCAGCCGGTGGAAACGAACGATACGCCGGAGGGACGGGGCCGAAATCGGAGGACGGAGTTTGTGGTGTGGTAGGAAAATTTCAACTCTAATCCCCCTAACTTTGTTTCTCCAAAATAAAACAACGCTCGACGAAACATGACTGCTACGCTCGCATCCGCCACCCAAAAACTCGACCGCCTCGGCTACCTCGACCTCGAAGTAGACCCCGAACTCGACCTCGTGGCCGAGATAAACCGCTTGAAAAAAGAGAAAAATGCTATCATACTGGCGCATTATTACCAGGAATCCGAGATTCAGGACGTGGCCGATTATATCGGCGATTCGCTCGGCCTCTCGCAAAAAGCCGCCGCCACCGAAGCCGATATCATCGTGTTTGCGGGCGTTCATTTCATGGCCGAGACGGCTAAAATGCTGTCGCCCAACAAAAAAGTGTTACTCCCCGACCTCAAGGCGGGTTGTTCGCTTGCTGATTCCTGCCCGCCGCACTTGTTCAAAAAATTCAAGGAAAAATACCCCGACCACATCGTCGTCTCCTACATCAACTGCACGGCTGAACTCAAAACCCTGACCGACATTTGCTGTACCAGCACCAACGCCGTCGCCATCATCGAGAGCATCCCGAAAGATCAGCCCATCATTTTCGCTCCCGACAAAAACCTCGGCGCTTACCTCATCAAAAAAACCGGGCGCGACATGGTGTTGTGGAACGGCGCGTGCATGGTGCACGAGATTTTCAGCCACGAGCGCATTGTCAAGTTGAAAGCCCGCCATCCCAACGCAAAATTCATCGCGCACCCGGAGTGTGAAGCGCCCATCCTCGAAATGGCCGACTTCATTGGCAGCACGACAGGCCTTTTGAAATTCACCATCAACGACCCGGCGCAGGAATTCATCGTCGCCACCGAAGCGGGCATTTTGCACCAAATGCAACTCGCCAGCCCGAACAAAACTTTTATCCCTGCCCCGCCGGAAAACAACTGCGCCTGCAACGAATGCCCGCACATGAAGCGCAACACGATGGAAAAACTTTACCTCTGCATGGAGCACGAAATGCCGGAAATCATCCTGCCAGAATGGGTTATCGAACAGGGCGTAAAATCCATTGACCGGATGCTCGACATTTCGGAAAAAGCCGGACTGGGACTAAAAGGTTAAGAAGTTATTTGAGTCCGTTTTTCCCGCAGATTTTCGCAGAAAAAAATCGCAGAAATCGCAAAGGGAGATGTTGAAACAAAAATCTGCGACACTTTTCTGCGAAAATCTGCGGGAAAAGAAGTTTAAAAACAACTCGAACAACTTCTATAGTCCGCTCTTTTAAAGCAAACAAAAACACCTTTTCGCCCTCTACCAATGCCCTACGTTTCTGCCGAAGAAGCCCTTCAAATCGTTCAGTCCGGCCAACGCATTTTTATACACGGCAGTGCCTGCACCCCTGTTTTTATGTTGAAAAAACTGGCCGAACAGTCGCCGCGTTTGGAAAATGTGGAACTGGTGTCCATCAGCCTCTACGGTGACGTGGAACTCGACAAGCCGCAATATCACCGGCATTTTCATTTCAATTCCCTCTTCGTCTCCGGCAGCATCCGCCAGGCGGTGAATGAAGGTCGTGCCGATTATGTCCCGGTTTTTTTGAGTGAAATTCCCGATTTGTTCAAGCGAAATATTCTGCCGCTCGACGTCGCCATCGTGCAGGTATCCGAGCCCGACCGGCACGGCTACTGCTCGCTCGGCACTTCGGTGGATATCGCGCGTTCGGCGGTAAATACAGCCAAACACGTCATCGCGCAAGTGAACCCGAAAGTGCCGCGCACCCACGGCGACGGCCTGATGCATACGAGCAATTTTCACGCGATGGTTTTACATGACGAAGCCTTGCAGGAAGTCAGTTTTGGCAACGAAACCGGTGAAGCGGAGATGAAAATCGGGCGATTTATCGCCGAACTCATTGATGATAAAAGCACCCTGCAACTCGGCATCGGCACCATTCCAGACGCCGTCTTGCGCTGTTTGAACAATCACAAAGACCTCGGCGTGCACACCGAAATGTTCTCGGACGGCATTATTGACCTCGTCGAAAAAGACATTATCAACAACCGCTACAAAAAAATTCACCCGAACAAAACGGTGACCGCGTTCGCGCTCGGCACCCGCCGGCTCTACGATTACGTGGACGACAACCCCGCATTTGCCTTCCTCGATGTGGACTACGTGAACGAGGCTACCGTCATCCGGCGCAACAAGCGTGTGGTAGCCATCAACAGCGCCATCGAGGTGGATTTGACAGGGCAGGTGTGCGCCGACTCTATCGGCACTTACCAATATTCCGGCGTGGGCGGCCAGATGGATTTTATGCGCGGAGCGGCGCTTTCAGAGGGCGGCAAACCGATCATTGCGCTCACTTCGCGCACGGCCAAAGGTATCCCGCGCATCGTGCCGATGCTCAAACCCGGCGCCGGTGTGGTGACGACACGGGCGCACGCGCACTATGTCGTCACGGAGTACGGCGTAGCATTTTTATTTGGAAAAAACCTGCGGCAACGCGCGAAAGCGTTGATTGAAATTGCTTATCCCGACGACCGGGAAATGCTGGAAAAGGCGTGCATGGAACGCTTCAAAGAGTTTTAATTGAACTCTTTGTGATAAATCTTCAGCAGCAAAATAAACATCGCAATCAAAATCGGGCCGAAGATAAAGCCGATAAACCCGAATAATTTCAGCCCGACAATGACGCCGAATAGTGTGATGAGCGGGTGTACGTGACCGATTTTTTTCAGCAACCACATCCGCGCGAGATTGTCCACCGAACCTACCACAATGAAGCCATAGAGAAAAATCAGCAGGGCTTTCCACTCCTCGCCATTTGCCAAAAGAATGAGGGAAAGCGGCACATAAGCGAGCGCAACACCAATAACCGGCAACATCCCCGACACAAAAGTGACTGCGAACCACAGCCAGGGATCTTTTACACCTGCCAGCCAATAGACAATCAGTGCGACAAAACCCTGCACCACACCCATTAGCGGAATGCCGAGCGCATTGGACCACACCATGTCGTTGAGTTGCCTCCGGACGTATTGGACATTTTCTTCCCGGAGCGGCAGCCAGTCGAAAAACGAACGTTCCATCTGCTCGTTTTCCGTGAGCATAAACCACAGGATAAAATAAGCTGCCAGCAGAAGTCCCAAGCCGTTCACCGTCGCATTCACAATACTTTGCGCTTCGCGCATGCTCCATCCTGCTAATCCCTGAATGTTATCTGATGTAAGTAGCTCGATATTGAAGCGCGTTTCCAATTTCCTGATAAGTTCGCCGGCATTTTGAAGAATCTGCTCCGAGTTGGTGAGCAGCGAAAGTATACGCGTTTCGAGCATTCCGAAAATCCACCAGGTAGGCGCCAGCACAATGAGAAAAGAGATGAAAAGCAGCGCTGCGATAGCCGCTTTTTTTCGCCATTTCCACTTGTTGGTCAGAAAAAACAGTGGGTCGCGCAGTAAAACGTACAGGGTGTAAGCCCCCAACAACGCCGGGATAAAAAATTTCAGATTCCAGAACAAGACGCCGAAAATGGCTGTGATGAGCAACAGCAACAGCAATTGACGGATTTGAATACCCGGGATTTTATTCATGGCAGGACAAGAAAACAGGCTACCCGAAGCGCGAGCAGCCTGTTGACAGCAAAAATACCCACAAAATGTCTATTTCACCGCTATTTGTGTCGCGGGTTTTTCTTCGGCTTTTTTCTTGGGCAAGGTAACTTTCAACACGCCGTCAGCATATTCGGCAGAAATGTCATCGCTTTTGACGTTTTCCGGCAAAGTGAAAGAGCGGCTGAACGAACTGTAGCGATATTCCTGGCGGGTGTATTTTTCGTCCTTGTCTTCTTTTTCTTCTTTCGTTTCCCCTGAAATGGTGAGGCGACCATCCTGCACTTCCAGTTTAAAATCTCCTTTTTTAAATCCCGGTGCAGCCATGTCCAGTTTGAATGCGTTTTTGTTTTCCTTGACATTTACAGCCGGCATTGAAGTACCGCGCACAGGCTTGGCCCATTCGCCGTTGTCGTCAAAAAAATCGTCCATCCATTTCGAAATTGAGGGAAAGAAAGTTGTCTCCGGGTTCCATCTGATAAGTGACATATTGACCTCCTTTTGTTTTGTGACTGGATAAATCGGCATTTTGAAAATCGTCACAAAATTCCCGGAAGATGCCCGCCGCCGCAATGATTTTGACCAACGAGGAGGTTGATTTTGCTCAATTCCTGAAGTCTCACTTACTAATTTTTCCCTTCAACTCCCTCGCTTTCGTATTAAAAGCATGACCCGGTTGGGCGATTATTTTGTCCAAAGTCCTGACGAGTGTGGCTTTTTGCGCGGGCATCTGGTGGAGCAAGGTGAGCGCCGTCGCCCATTCGGAACGTTCGGCAAGGGCTTTGTCCTTGGCGCCGGAGAGTTGGCGAAAATAGGTGAGCGCCTCGGCATATTGGCCGCGCTGATAGAGGGAGTGCGCGAGCAGTTCTTTCGTCTGCGGGGCATCGGGTTTGTTTTTCAGGACGGGTTTCAGGAGTTTTTCCACGTCGCCATATTTGCCTGATTTGTAACTATCGAGCGCCTGGCCGTAACCGGGCGATTCGTTGCTGCCGCTTGTGGAGCCGCCGTTTTTTGTCATAAAATCCTGCTCGCGATAGTAGGTCGCAGCCAGGGCCGGATAGTTGGGTTGGGCGGGGGAAGGCGGCTTGTTTTCAGGTTTTGCGGAGGGTGAAGTTTTTGAGGGCAGCGCCGGTTTGTCGGTCACCCAGTCGTCTGATTCGTCGGGTTTGGGTTGGGAAGTCGGCGGTTTTTGAGCGGGCTTGGGTTTATTTGAAGGAGGTGTCGTGACGGGCGGTTTGGTTTTCGGTACGGTCACGATTGGCTGCGGCCCACCAATATCGGCCTGCGGCTGCATGAGCCACCAGCCGAATGCACCTAAAATGAGCAGCGCCGCTACGCCCACCGCCCACCAGCGCCGCACGAAACTGACGCGCATGGCCGGGCTGCTACTGCTACTGCCACTAACCTCCCGTTCCCAGGTATTCATTTTTGCCAACAAATCCCTTTCGACCAGCCATTCGAGGCCTTCGCGTTCGAGGCGCTGGGTTTTGACCAATGCGGCCAGTTCCGGGTCGGCAGCGATTTCCGCTTCAAATGCTGTCGCTTCCGCCGGAGGCAGTTTGCCTCGCAGGTAAGCTTCTATTTTGTCGAAAAGCAATTCGTCGCGGTGCATAAAAGAGAAATTCAGGGTAATTTAAGTCATTATGGTAATTTATTGTCACGCTGGCCATTGGTGTTACCCTAATTACTACAATGGCTCCAATTACTTTAAGTATTCCGCCCAAAGCGGGTGATTTTCCAAATGTTCGCGAAGTCGCGTCCGGCAACGATACGCTTCTTTTTTGGCTACATCGGGGCCGGAATAACCCATTTTTTGAGCGATTTCGTCCATCGCGTAGTCCAACTGGTAGAGTCGCAACAACTCGCGGCAACGCTCGCCGATCTGTCCCATCGCCTGGCTGAGCAGTTCGCGGTGCTCGGCGCGGAGCGTTTCGGTCTCGGCGCTTTCCACCTCGCCGTCGTACTGGGCGGGCGACAATTCCTGGTAGCGCCCTTGCTGACGGCGCAGCGTGACCCAACGCCATTTGGCAATCGCTACAAAGTAGGTCGTCAATGCGCTTTTCCCCTCGAAACGTCCTTCGCGCAGGTTGCGGTCGAACAACACGAGCGCTTCCTGAAACACATCCTGCGCATCGGAGCGGCTGCCGCCATTGTCGAGCACGACGCGCGCCACCGTCTCCCGCAGACCGGGCAGCAGGTAAAAATGCCGCAAGGCTTGTTCCCGCGCCGACCCGCCGCCTTGAATGGCGGCCAGCAGCGATGCGTCGGTCCAGTTGGTGTTTGCTGTCATTAGTGCAAATAAAAGGAGAAAAGTAACCACTGCCTGAAAGCGTGTCACAGATTTCGTGAATTGTCGCAGCAATTATTTCCTGCACGCTTGTAAAATCTGAATTTCTCCTTTGTGAAAACGAAATTTGAAATGCCGGACAAAAACGCAATCGCTGGGGAACAACGCTTATTTTTGCCCGCTTTTTTTCAAAAACATGTTGTTGCAGGGAATTTTTCTGGGTTTATCGCTCAGTTTCATGGTAGGGCCGCTGCTATTTGCCATCGTACAGGCGGGCATCGAGCGAGGCTTTCGTGCAGGGCTTGCGGTGGCAGGAGGCATCTGGGCAAGCGACGTGCTGTATGTGTTGGCTGTGTTGTACGGCCTCGAAATGTTGGCGGCGATGACGGCTCTGCCGGGTTTTCGGTTTTGGGCGGGACTGGCCGGGGGCGCGTTGCTGGTAGCGTTCGGCGTGGGAAATTTATGGGTCAAAAAATCGCCTTCGGCAAAGTCTGTTCCGGTCAAAGACCTGGATTCTTCAAACAATTCACCGCACAAAAACACGGCTTATTCCACTTATTTCCTTCAAGGTTTTTTGCTCAATACCATTAATCCTTTCACTGTTTTTTTCTGGCTCGGCATTGCAGGCGCGGTACTCATCCCGAATGGCTGGAATAGCAGCCAAATCCTGATTTTTTTCAGCGGTATGCTTGCCACTCTTGCAGTAGCGGATACTTTGAAAGCGTACGCGGCCAAAAGTATCCGGCGTTTTCTCACGCCCCGGCACACGCAGCAAATGCGGCAGGGTATCGGGGTTTTGCTGATTGTGTTCGGTTTGGTACTGGTGGCGAGAGTGTTGTAAACGTGGCGCTAAACTTCGGTTAGAACGTTTTTCAAAGTCGTTTTTAAGCAAACTGGCAGAAAACAAGCGCTGCCAATATGAAACTTCGGAATTTTGTAATTTCTCTGCAACAATCAATTACTGACTGCTAAAATAGTTTTTCAAATACAAATTGACAATGCGCCAATTCTGCACCTTTCTTTTCGCCTTCGGGCTTTTTTCTTCGGTTTTTGCCCAAAATAATTTTTGGAGCCCCGTGAAGCCGGAATCCATCACGCTGCCCGCAGGGGCCGAGCGGAGGATTCAGCCGCTTCAGTTTCACACTTTTCAACTCGATTATTCCAGCCTGAAAACGACCCTGTCGCAAGCGCCGATGGAGTTTTCGGATGCTGCGCGGCAACAGCCGTTGCTGCTGCATTTGCCTTTGGCCGATGGCTCGCTGCTTGCTTTTCAGGTGTGGGAATCGCCCTTGATGGCGTCGGAACTTTCGGCGAAATTTCCCGAAATCCGCAACTACGCGGGCAGAGACGCCGAAGGTTTGGGCCTCATCGTTCGTTTGGGTGTGAGCTACAAAGGTTTTCACGCCTTTATTATCAGTCCTGACGGCCATGTGCAGTCGGTGCGCCCATACGCGGAAGGCGCGCAGGATTTTTACATGACTTATCGCCAGGAAGATTTGCCTGCCGATCCTTCGTTGCCGGAAAATCAGCATCGCTGTGGTGTGGAAGGTGGGAGTGGCGCGGCATTTCCGCAAAATGCAAATTTTTACGCTACCGAACGCGGCGCTGCCCCGGTGACACTGCGCAAATACCGCGCGGCCATCGCGGCGCAAGGCGAGTATTCCCAGTTTAACGGCGGCACCAAGCCGCTGGTGTTGAGTGCCATCAACGAAGCGCTCGATTACCTCAATGCTATTTTTGAACGCGACTGGGCTATTCGCCTTGAATTGATTGCCGACAACGACAAAATTATCTTCCTCGACCCGGATACCGACCCTTACTCCGGCGACCTGGTCACGTCGTGGATGCCGCAAAATCCGGCGGCCATCAACCAGCAGATTAGCTCTTCGACGTACGACATCGGGCACGTTTTCACACGGGTGACCAATACGCCGGGCGGCGTTTATGTGGCAGGTATCGCCGAAAAAGGTTCGGTATGCACACAAACCAAAGCGCGGGCTGGCTCCTCTCTGCCGAGTCCGACGGGCGAAGGTTTTTACCTGATCGTAGCGCACGAAATGGGGCACCAATTTTCAGCAGACCACACTTTCAACAGCTGCCCTCCGGCGGATGAGGTCAACTCTTCCACAGCTTTCGAGCCCGGTGGCGGCACTACCATCATGAGTTACGCCACCACTTGCGATCCTGATATTGTGGGGCCACGCGACAGCTATTTCCACGTAGCCACCATCGAACAAGTAGCCAACTTTGTCACTGTCGGAGATGGTAAAAATTGCCCTGAAAACATCGCATCGGGCAACAATTCGCCTGAAGTCAGCATCCCCCTCACGAATAATTTTTACATCCCCGTCGGCACGCCGTTCGTGCTGAATGTCAACGCAAGTGACGCAGACGGAGACGCTTTGACCTATTGCTGGGAAGAATATGACCTGGGACCAAGCACCCCGCTGGGAGAACCAATGAGCACGGCGCCGATATTCCGTTCGTTTCCGCCGACCGACCTTTCTTCACGCACTTTCCCGCGTTTGACTTCGATTATTTTCAACACGCAGAACGACGCAGAGGTGCTGCCGACTTATAGCCGCGAACTCAATTTTAAATGCACGGTGCGCGACAACCACCCCGGCGCTGGCGGCGTAAGCATCGCAGCTGTGAAGTTTTTCGCAACCGCTCAAGCCGGCCCTTTTGAAATAACCTACCCCAATGCGAGTTCGGATGTGTGGACAGTGGGCGAATATCAAACGATTACCTGGAACGTCGCCAACACGGACAAAGCGCCGGTCAATTGCAAAACCGTCAATATCTGGCTGAGCCTCAACAACGGCCTCGCCAACCAGATTCAACTCGCAGCCGGCGTGCCCAACAACGGCAAATGTTGCGTCCAGGTGCCCAACAACCTGAGCAATATCGCTCGCATCCGCATTGAAGCCGCCGACAATATTTTCTTCGATATTTCTAATGCCGGCTTTAAAATTCAGGCTGCTGCCGCTCAACCGGGCTTCTCGATTTGCCCCGGCGTTCTGAGTGATTTGGCCTGCGCACCAACAATTTTTACGACCGAAATCAATACGAACACAATCGCCGGATTCAGCGAGCCCATCACGCTGGAAGCAACGGGCATTCCTGCCGGCGCAATGGCAACTTTCAGCCCTAACCCCGTAACACCCGGCAGCGCTTCTACACTGACGGTGGATTTTTCAGGAACTGTTGTCGAAGGGGCTTTCGACCTTACCGTGTCCGCAACAGCCAATGGCGCCACGAAAACCATCCCCATCACTTTTAATGTGGTGCAAAATGACTTTTCGGCCTTCTCGCTCCAGTCTCCTGCTGACGGCGCGCAAAATATTGACCTCGCTCCCTGGCTCTACTGGAACAATGTGCCGGACGGCGACACCTATGAAATTCAGGTCGCGTCCAGCCCCTCTTTCGCTCCCGGAACCATCCTGACGACCAGTGCCGGCATCACCATTGATTCTTTCAAGGTTCCTTTTTTGCTGGAAGAAGGACAGGTTTGCTATTGGCGGGTTCGTCCGAGAAACACCTGCGGCGACGCCGCCTGGAGTGAGCCTTTCGTGTTTGTGACTAAAGTGCAGAGTTGCTCCACGCTTTCGGCGACCGATTTGCCCAAAACGATTACGCCCAACGGCACCCCGACGGTCGAGTCAAAAATTACCGTAACGGCAAATGGCATCATCGGCGACGTGAATGTGAAAAAAGTACAAGGCACACACAGCTTTTTGCAAGACCTGGATGTGCGGCTCGTGAGTCCTTCCAACACCAGTGTGCTGTTGTTTTCGGATAAATGCGGCAGTTACAGCGGCGGTTTCAATATCGGATTTGACGACAGCGCCAACGGACCTTTCAATTGCCCGCCGCCCACCAACGGCGCTTTGTCAAAACCGGTCGGTCAATTGAGCAGTTTGGCAGGCGAAAATTCAGCCGGCGTATGGACGCTGCGCGTGAAAGATAACGCCATCAGTTCGGGAGGCCAGTTGACGGGTTTTGAACTCGAGTTGTGTTCCAGCGTAGCCCTGAGCGCGCCTTTCATCGTGAATAACAACACGTTGCAAGTGATGCCCGGCTCCAACGACGTCATCGGAGAGCCGCTTTTGAAGGTGGATGACGCGAACAATAACGCCAGCCAACTGCTCTATACGCTCGTCACAACGCCTAAATTTGGCGAAGTACGCATCGCCGGCGTCACCATGCAGCCGGGCGACCAATTCACACAATCCGACATCAACAGCGGCCTGCTCCGCTACTACGAGTACGGCTTTAATACCGGCACGGACGATTTCAAATTTGCCGTGACCGATGGCGAAGGCGGTCTGGTGAAAGGCGCGTTCACGATCCAGCCTTTCCCGGTCAGCACGGATGATTTGTTGGGCAAAATCGCGTTCAGCCTCGCGCCCAACCCTGCCAGCGAGTCCGTGCGTTTGTCCGTCACTCAATCGCTCGATTCGGATAGTCGCGTCACGTTGTTCAACACTGCCGGCCAGCAACTCCGTTTTTGGACCCTGCCTGCAGGCGCGACTACGCTCCAACTCGACGTGACAAATTTGCCGGAAGGCGTTTATGCCATCGCGATAGAAAATGAAAAAAGCCGGGGTGTAAGGAAAGTTGTGGTGAGATAAAACCTGTTTTTTCAAAATAAAAAAGGCACACGCAGCGCGCTTGTTTTCTAAAAACTGCGCATCGCGTGTGCCTTTTTTATTGTTCAAAAATTACAGTTCGCCAGCCAAAAAGCGCAATTGAATTTCCGTTGCCTTCAAATTGTATTGTACCAGATTCCGCCGCGCCAGTGCCTGTTCGAGCGTATTTTGGGCCGTTTGCGCTTCGAGTGCGTTCGTCTGTCCGAGGCGGAAACGTTCCGTGCTGACGTTTAGGCTTTCGCGGGCGTTTTTCACATTTTCTTCTTCCAAATTCAGGACTTGCTGGTTAGTTTGGAAAAAAGCCAATTGGTTGTCGAGGTTGGCTTCGATGGCGAGGCGTTGCGCTGAAAGCCGGTAATTAGCCTGCTGCGCCTGCACTTGCGCCACATCTATTTGCCGCTTAATGTTACCGCCCGTGTAAAGCGGAATGGAAAGCGTGGCGCCCAATGAAAGTCCGCCTGCCGTGTTATTGAGCAAAAAACCGGCGGCGTTGTCGGTGCGCTGGATGTTGAACTGGCTTACTCCTTCGATGCGCGGTTTGCTCAGCGTTCGCGCTTCATCCACTGCGAGGGCGGCTACTTCGGCATTTTTCTGCAAGGACAGCAAGCCCGGGTTTTGAGCCATCATTCGCTCGAGCAGCGCGCTGCGGTTGGGCGTGTAGGCGTTGGCGAGATTTTCGTCCACGTCGAAAGGTGTTTCGGGCGGGCGCACGAGCAGCCGGTTGAGTTCGCGTTTAGCGGCAGTCGTCTGGATTTCCTGGTTGAGCAGGTCGGTGCGGCGTTGATTGAGGTCAATGCGCGCCTGCAAAGCGTCTGTTTGTGCTGCGAAACCTGCAGCAAGGCGGGCCTCGGCGATGCGGAGCCGCTCTTCGTTGAGGGCGATGACTTCGGCGGTAGCGCGTTCGTTGAGGCGGCTGCGCACGATGTTGTAGTAGGCTTGTAGCACTTGCGCCGTTGTCTGCTGCACCTGGTTTTGCAGGTTGATTTGGCCGAGCGCTTCGAGTTCTTCGAGGCGTTTTTTGGCAATGTACATGCGTCTGCCGTCGAAAAGCGTCCAGCTCAACTGGACGCCGGCGTTGACGGTGTTGGTGAAAGCGCCGTAGGCTTCGATGATGCGTCCGTCGGCGAGGGTTTGGCGCTGGAAGGCATTGAGGCCGACGTTGTCGCCCGCCACAAAATTGATGGTGGGCAACATCCCGGCGTTTGCCTTGATATTGTTGAGTTTGGCAATATCGGCGTCGGCCTGACTCAGTCGGATATCGTAGTTGTTTTCCAGCGCAATCCGGACGGCCTCTTCGGGTGTGAGCAGAGGATTGGGGCTGGGGGTTGCGGGATTTTGGCCGTACAGGATTTGGAACAGGAAACAGCAGGGGAGCAAAAGGTAGTTTTTCATGCAGCAAAATTAAAACGGCTTAAACGCCTGATTAGGTGTCGGGGTTTTAAAAGTTGAAACAACAATTCTTGAATTGGCCAAACGGCAACTAAACCGCATGGGTTGCGTTTGTATCTTCACAGTCGTTTTCATCATGTCGTACCTGCCACTTTTCCCGCTCAATCTGGTCGCTTTCCCTGGCGAAAAACTCAATTTGCACATTTTCGAGCCGCGTTACCGCCAACTTGTCAGCGAGTGTCTCGCCAATGAAACCACTTTCGGCATTCCGGCATACGTGAACAATTCGCTGCCGGGCTACGGTACCGAAATGCGGGTGACCGAACTCGTGACACGCTATGAGGACGGCCGCATGGACATCCGGACAAAAGGAATTCGTGTGTTTCGTTTGTTGGATTTTGAAAATCCGGCGCCAGGAAAATTATACGCGCACGGCGAGGTTTATTTTTACCCAAGCCCTGAATCCACAGTGCCTGCTTCTCCGCTCCTTACCGACTTGGTGGAAAAACTATACCGATTGTTAAAAACAGAGTTGCCTTTCGACCCTGCATCTCCTCAGCCTTTTTCTTACCAAATCGGGCATGGTGTCGGCTTGTCCCTCGAGCACGAATACGAACTGCTCACTTTGGAAAGCGAATCCGAACGCCAGGATTTTTTGATCGAACACCTGGAAGCCGTGTTGCCCGTTGTAGAAAACATGGAGCGTACCAAAGAGCGCATTCGGATGAACGGAAGTTTTAGAGAGTTCGGCTCGCCGAAGCTGTGAATTTGGAAGTTGAGAAAGTTGAGGAGGGTTTATGAAGTTGATCATCAACTTCATAAACCCTCCTCAACTTCTTTCATGCCTCCTCCATTTCAGGTTCTTTTTTCTTCAAATCCTCACCAACACCTGCCTCGTGCCACGGGGCGTGGTGGCGTTGTTTGCCACTCATAAACGTGTACATCGCCGGAATAACGAACAAGGTCAGCAGCAGGGAGAACAACAAACCGCCCACGACGACCATGCCGAGCGGAATCCGGCTTGTGGAGGCTGCGCCAAACGCTAAAGCAATAGGCAAAGCGCCCAGCACCGTCGCCAGCGTCGTCATCAGAATCGGGCGCAGGCGGGCCTGAGCAGCCTCAAACACTGCCTGCCGTTTGGGCATACCCGCGTCGCGTTTTTGGTTGGCAAATTCGACGATCAGGATGCCGTTTTTCGTCACTAAGCCGATGAGCATAATCATGCCGATTTGAGAGAAAATATTGAGCGTATTACCTGTGACTGAAAGTGTCAGGAATGCCCCGGCAATGGCAAGTGGCACGGTGAGCATGATGATGAAAGGGTCGCGGAAACTCTCGAACTGTGCCGCGAGAATCAGGTAAATCAAGCCCAACGCCAGCAAAAACGCAAACATCGTGTTGCCGCTGCTTTCTTTGAAATCACGCGAGGCGCCGCTCAGATCAGTCTCGAAAGTGTCATCCAGATGTTTGGCGGCGATAGCCTCCATCGCTTCGATACCTTCGCCGAGTGTTTTGCCGGGCGCGAGTGCGGCACTGATGGTAGCCGATTTGTAGCGGTTGTGGTGGTAGAGCTGCGGCGGATTGCTCGTTTCCTCCATGTTCACGATGTTGTCGAGTTGAATCATGACGCCGCGATTATTGCGAACATAGAGGCCTGCAAGGTCGAGCGGTTCGTCGCGGTTGGTACGATCCACCTGGCCAATGACCTGGTATTGCTTGCCGTCTTTCAAAAAATAGCCGAAGCGCCGACCGGAGAGCGCCATTTGCAAGGTGGAACTCACGTCGAACACGCTTACGCCGAGTTCGGCGGCTTTCAGGCGGTCAATTGTGATTTGTAATTCGGGTTTGTTGAATTTCAAATTCACGTCCACGTTGGCGAACGTCGGGTCTTTGCGGGCATCTTCGAGGAATTTCGGGACGACCGCCTCCAATTTTTTGAAATCCAGCGTTTGCAGCACAAATTGCACCGGCAAGCCGCGCCCGAAACCAATCGAAATTGTTTCCTCCTGATTGGGAAAAACCCGCGCCTGCGGCATTTTCCGAAACATCGCCAGCAATTGATTGTAAATTTCTTGCTGGCTGCGTTCTCGTTCATCAGGGTCGGTCAGCAGCAGGCTCACGAAGCCAGAATTCGTACTGGCTGCACCAAAACCGGGCGCCGTGATGCCAAATACCATGCGATGTTCCGGCACCGAATCCATCACCGCTTTGGAAAGGTTGTAAATGATGCCGTCCATCTGGTCGTAGTCGGTTCCTTCCGGCGCCGATACGTTGGAGCGGATAAGGCTGCGGTCTTCCAGCGGCGCCAATTCGCTTTTCAATGTGCCGCCGAAATACCAAATCATGCCGAAACAACCGACAAGAATTGCCAGACTCGCCCAACGATAACGCATGAACGAACGCAAAGCCGAGCCGTACACCCGGTCCATCCCTCTGAAAAATGGCTCTGTGACATTGTAAAACCAGCCGTGTTGGGTGTTGCCGCCGAGTTTTACGTTCAAAACGGGCGTCAAAGTCAGCGACACAAAAGCCGAAATCAACACCGCGCCCGCCACGACGATACCGAATTCGCGGAACAAACGCCCGGTGAAACCTTCGAGAAAAATAACCGGGATGAACACCACTGCCAGCGTAATGGACGTGCTGATGACGGCGAAGAAGATTTCTTGTGTGCCTTCCCGCGCCGCCGTCCATTTGTCCATGCCACCCTCTATTTTTTTGAAAATATTTTCCGTCACCACGATACCGTCGTCTACCACAAGTCCCGTTGCCAAAACGATAGCCAGCAGTGTCAAAACATTGATACTGAAGCCAAAAACGTACATGATGAAAAACGCCCCGATGAGCGAAACCGGGATGTCAATCAGCGGGCGCAGGGCGATGACCCAGTTGCGAAAAAACAAGTAAATGATGAGTACCACCAGCCCGATAGCGATAAAAAGCGTCTCCTCCACTTCGCTGATAGCGCGACGAACGAAGCGGGATTTGTCAATGCCCACGTCCATGATGATATCGGGCGGCAATTCTTTTTTAATCTGGTCGTAACGGCGATAAAACTCATCGGTGATTTCCACCCAGTTGCTGCCCGGCTGCGGAATAATTGCCATCGAAACGCCCTGGACGAGATTGCGCCGGGCGCCGGTTTCCTCATTCTCAGGGCCGACCATCGCCTCGCCGATGTCGCGGAAACGGATGGTTTGACCCGCCGTTTGCCGCACAATCATGTTGTTGAAATCATCTTCCGTAAGCAGACGCCCGAACGTTTTTACGGTCATTTCCGTCGCGTCGCCGCGCACTTTGCCGCCGGGCAATTCCACGTTTTCACGATCGAGTGCCGCCTGAATATCCTGCACCGTGAGATTGAACGCCGCCAGTTTCGCCGGGTCAATCCACAGCCGCATCGAGGTCCTTTTTTGCCCGAAAATATTGACAGCCGAGACGCCGGGAATCGTCTGGATTTTCTCCATAATTACATTCTCGGCGAAGTCCGACAACTCCATGATGTTGCGTGTGCTGCTCTGAATCGGGATGAACAAAATCGGGTCGCCGCTGGCATCGGCTTTAGTCACAACCGGCGGAGCGTCAATGTCTTGCGGCAAATTCCGAATCGCCTGACTCACCTTGTCGCGCACGTCGTTGGCGGCCTGTTCGAGGTCTACGTCAAGATCGAATTCGACCGTGATATTGCTGTTGCCCAGCGCCGACGAACTGGAAATGGTGCGAATACCGGCAATGCCGTTAATGGCTTTTTCGAGCGGTTCGGTGATTTGGCTTTCGATAACCTCGGCATTTGCGCCCGTATAATTGGTGCGCACCGTGATGTTGGGGGGGTCAATGGCCGGGTATTCGCGCACCCCGAGAAAACCGTAACCGACAGCTCCAAAAAAGACTATCAGGATACTCATAACAGTGGCGAGAACGGGGCGGCGTAGGGAAAGTTCGGGTAGGTTCATACAAACGGCAGACGGCTAACGGTGGACGGTTGACGGGAGCTAATTTCGGAAAAAAGGAAAACAGCAGAAGAGGGCTATGGTTTTCGCTTTCAACTATTTTGAAAGACCGTAATAAAAATGAGGTCACTGGCGCAGGCGCTTGATTTCCAGTTCGATTTCGGGGATGATGCCGTGGTTGGCAATTTCTCCGTCGAGGCTGAAAACGATGAAAACTTTGCCGCCGAATTCCTCTTCAAAGGCTTTGAAATTGGCCTTCATGCGCTCGGACGGGGAGTAAATTGCCAAAATTCGAGCGGGCGGTGACAGGTTTGATTTGGATGCCAAAAGCACGGGTGCCGACATAGCCCATGTAGTCAATATCGCCAGCATGGTCAAGTTCAGTAGGGCTTTCTTCAAAACGAACTTGAGGAAAAATTTTGGCGAGGCCGTCGTTCACGACCGATTTTTCTCGCAAATAGCCGTCGAATGTTCGATTGATAGTCAGGTTGTGGATGTAGTCAACGCAATCTTGCAAAGTCAGTTGGCGCGAAAAGCTTCTTGCCATTCGGGAATGACCGTTCCGACTATTTTCTCGTAGAGGCGTTCACCCAATTCCCGCAAATGCTCTTGAGTGATTTTGTCGTTCGTTTTCCCAGCTGCATAGGCGTTTTCAAAATACCATTGCTCCCATTCTTCGATACTCTTTGGTTGACATTGCCGAATCAACTCCATGACCGCACCGACTTTGTTGGGGCGAGAAAGTTGATAGGTCTGACAGGCGTAATTCAGGACTTTCTCCTTTTTGCCAAACTCTTTGGAGTAGCGTTTAGTCATTTTTAAAAGGAGTTAAACTTTGTTTTATACTTGAAATCCAACGAATTATCTACCAACACCAACCCCGATCGCACTAAATGCGCATTCACGAAAGTCTTATTTTGCAAATACAAATACGCCATCAGCCGGTTGTCGGAATCGTGTTTAATGGCATCGTATTTCAGGAAAACTTTTTGGCCTTTTGTCTTTTCGCGGAGCCAGTCGCTGGCCTTGCCGTTTTGCGCAGGATTTTCGCGAATGCCGATAAGCCGCACTTCGAGGCCGTTGTTCAGGCGAACCAATTCCGGGCTGATGACTTCTTTCACGGTGAAAAACTCCTCGCGCTTGGTCGAGCCATTTTGGTCAATTTTGGAGCCGAACTGGAGTTTTTTCACGTCAATTTTTTTGTCCAAACGCAGCGGATCTTTAAAAACGTAGGGCAGCTCTTGAATTTCTTTTTCAAAATCAACCTTCAACGCTCCTTGCGCTTCAAAGATAAATTGCGCCTTGTCGAACAGCGTTTTTTCGTCGGCTCCGATTTTTTTCCGAATGATGGGAATGAAACCCGGATTGATTTCGTAGCCAATCGAATGACGGCCCAAGTTTCTGGCAGCCAGCGTGGTAGTGCCACTGCCGAGGAAAGGGTCGAGCACCACGTCGCCGACGAAAGCGAACATTTTGATGAGACGACTTGGCAGTTCTTCCGGGAACATCGCCAAGTGATTATCCTGTTTCGCGCCGCTAAAATTCCAGTGCCCGCTGAAGAGTTCGTTCCACTCTTCGGTCGTCATTTTGGAAAGCTCTTTCTGCTCCGGTTGGGGTTTGGGTGCGTCGCCGTGTTTTTTGAAAATGAGGATAAACTCGTAGTCAATTTTCAAAATGCCGTTGCGCGGGTAAGGGAAACTGCCCATGATGCTCGCGCCGCCAGTGGTGTTCGTCGTGGCGACTTTCTGCCAAATCACCGCACCCATATAGTCAAATCCGATTGATTCGCAGAACTTTATGATCTCCGTGCGAATCGGGATGACTTTGTACCGGCCATAATACACCGAGCGGGCAAACTGGTCGCCGATGTTGATACACAAGCGACAACCTTTGTGCAGCACCCGGTGACATTCTTTCCAGACCAGGTTCAGGTGATTGATGTAGGTCTCGTAATCGTCGTGGAAGCCGATTTGATTCTCTGTGCCGTAGTCTTTTAATTGCCAATAAGGCGGCGACGTGACGACGAGATGAACGCTCTCATCGCGCACTTCTCCCATGTGTCGGCTGTCGCCCTGAACGATTTTATGGTAAGTTTTACCCATTGAATGCAAATATTCCCTGCGAAAGTAAGGCTTTCAAAACGCTTCGGCCAATTGAAAAATCTCCTTCATGCCTTCAACATCTTTACCAGCATCCCGCTTTTCAAACGCGGCTCGAAGTAAGTGCTTTTGGGCGGCAGACTCTCTCCCGCATCGGCCATACGCGTCATGTCATCGAAAGAGACAGGGTAAAGCACGAAGCCGATACGGTCGTCGCTTTCATTGACGGCTTTGCGTACGCCATCCAGCCCTTTAGCGCCTTCTATGTACGTGATGCGCTGGTCGGTACGCACGTCGGTGATGCCAAAAATCTGATCAAGCACGAATTCGTTGAGCAGGGAGGCATCGAACACAACACGATCTTTGGCATGGCTTTTCAGCACCGCTTCCTTCCAACGCAGGCTGTACCAGTTTTTCTGGACGTACATCACAAGTTCGTGTTTTTCAAGCGGTTTGCGCGGGTGTTCGAGCACATCGAGATCAAATATTTTTGACATCCGCACCATAAAATGGGTCGCATTCACGTCGGCCAAGCCTTCCACCACACGGTTGTAATCGAGAATTTCCAACTGGTCGGACGCGAAATAGGCACAAAAAAGATTGTCAAAATTCAAATCCTGACTTTTGTCTTTAAGGCGTTCGTGCAGCAAGGCTACCGTTGTGACACGGTGGTGACCATCGGCGATGTAAGAGCCCGTCACCTGTTCGGCAAACAGTTTTTGCAGTTGCAAAATATCCGTCTCTTCTGTTATAACCCACACACGATGCGTCTGGCGATCTTTTACGAAACGGGTGGAAATCAACGGTTTGTGCGCCTGGGTGAAGTTTTCCAGCCAGACGCCGATGGCTGGCGCCGGCGGATACGTGAGCAGCACGGGTTTCAGAATGGCGTTCCATTTGAGGAAGAGTTGCATCTGCTGTTGCTCGCGTTCGCTGAGGGTTTTTTCGTGTTTTTTGATGTTGCCGGCGAAAAAATCCTCCACGTCATTCAAGGCAACCAACCCGGTGTGCTTGCGCTGCTCTGTTTCGATTTGATAAATGTAAAGGGCGTTTTGCGGAAATTTTTCAAAAAAACCGTTGTCCTGAAATTCACGGAAAGAATGTTTGGCGTCGTCGCAAAAAGAATCGGGTGAAGCGATGAAGTCGAAATTAGGGTATGTAGCCCTGAAAGGTTTGATTTTCATGCAAAGTTGTGGTTAAGGCGCTGCAAAAATAGGGCTTTCCTGCGAGTCGCCACAGGCTTCGACACAGACCGGGACACAGGTATTTGGGTCGCAAAAAACTTGGCTAAAATCAAAATTCTTCGACCTTTGCCCAATGCCTGCGACGCTACAATCTTCATTTTTCTGCATAACATCTTTTCCAAATACTCGTTTGTGGGCTTGTTTTCTTTCAATCGCGTCCTGTCCAAACATTTCAAAGACCCCCGAGCACTTTTTGCAGTGATGAACTATCAATCCGCCTTTGTTTTCCTCTTCGTCATCTTCAACGCCGCGTTTCTTTCGGCACAATCGGTCAGCGAACTCGAAGCACGCCTCAAACGAGCCGGCACTAAAAACGAGAAGATGACTCTCTCGTACCAGATTGCCGAAAAACTTCTGTCGTCCAACCCCACCAAGGCTGCTACCTACGCCCGTCAGGCAAGCCAGTTGGCCACCGAAGTCGGCGACAAACGCAAGGAAGCCGACGCGGCCTACCTCGCTGCCGAAGCCTACTATCGGACACGCAACTACCGGGAGGCTTCCTCGGAATACCAACACGCCTGGAATTCCGCGCGCAACTACGGCTTGCGCGATGTGGCGCTCAATGCCACCGAGAAATTGCAGGACATCGCCCTGAAACAAAACGACTATCGCGAAGCCCTCAAATGGAGCCGCGAAACGGTGAACTATCTCAAAGATTCGGGCGGCGGAGCGCGCAGCGGTGGCGATGCCGTACGGCGGCTCGAAAACCAACTCGCCGCCGCAGAAGCCGACAACCGCAAACTCCGCGAACAAATCGCCCAACTCACCGGCCAAACCCAAGTGCTGGAGACAACTTACCAGACACAACTCAAAGAAGTTCAGGAAAAAACGCAGCAGGAACTCACCCAGCGCGAAGCCACCATCAGCCAAATTTCCACTGAAAAACAACGCGCCGACTCCCTCGTACGCACCAAAGTAGCGCAACTCCAAAACCTGACCGAGGCACAGATGATTGACTCCATCGTGAAAGCCCAGCAGGAACGTGAAATCCAAACCGTGAAAGCGCGCGTGGCGGAAGCGGAACTCGCCCAAAAACAAAGCCAGTATCTGTTCAACATTTTGGCGCTCCTGGCCGGGTTCGTGTTATTGCTCGCCCTGCTGTTTTACTTTCGGTTCAGGGCGAAAAAACGCACTGCCAACGAATTAGCCGAAAAAAACACCCTCATCGAAGCAGAGAAAAAACGAAGCGACAACCTCCTGCTCAACATCCTGCCTCCGGCTATCGCCCAGGAATTAAAAACCCGCAACAAAGTCGCAGCCCAAAAATATGACCAGGCCACCGTCATGTTCATTGATTTTATCGGCTTCACCAATGTAGCCGAGCGGCTCAGCCCCGAAATGCTCGTGGAAGAACTCGATTTTTGCTTTTCCAATTTTGACAAAATCATCAGCAAATACCGCATCGAAAAAATCAAAACCGTCGGCGATGCCTACATCTGCGCCAGCGGCCTCTCCGACCAAAATGCCAGCCCATCCGACATGGTGAAAGCCGCTCTCGAAATCCAGGACTTCCTCCAGCACGTCAAAGCCGAGCGCATGAGTCAGGGCCTCCCCTATTTTGAAGCCCGTGTCGGCATCCACACAGGGCCGGTAGTAGCAGGCGTGGTGGGCGCCAAAAAATTCGCCTACGACATCTGGGGCGACACCGTGAACACCGCTGCCCGCATGGAAGAAGCCTGCGAGCCGGGCCGCGTCAACGTCAGCGAAGACACCCACTGGCTTGCCAAATATGAATTTGAGTGGCAGCACAGAGGAAAAATCGCCGCCAAAAATAAAGGCCAAATGGACATGTACTACGTGACTGCCATGAAGACTTACTGACGGTTGGGCGCTGAAAATCAACTCAACATCAACTTTTTAGAAATAAAAAATCGGCTTCCGAAAAAACCGGAAGCCGATTTCGTTTTGTCGCGAGCCATTTCAGTCCACAATCACGACACCGGCGGCTTCGTATGAAACTTCGCGCTTCGGCTCGGTGATTTTTTCGATTTCTTCTTTCGATTTGCCAGCATCCTCGGCGTAGTGGCGGAGCACATCTACCGAAGTCTCCTCCACGTAGGCATAGCCCTCCAGCACAACACGCTTGCCAGTGAGGTCTTTCGGCATGAAAAAGGCGTAATCTTTAAATGTTACGCGCATTTCAGGCTGGCCGGCCTGCTCCGGCACGAGCATCATCCAACATCCCTTTTTCTGGCAAACTTCCCCCACCTTTCCGCTCACCTTCACGGCCAGCGAGTCGGTGGAAGTCATTTTGGGGATGAGTTCGTCGTAGGTGATAGCGTTGGAAGCATCAATGAAGGCTCCGAAATGTTTGCCGTCGTTGGCAGGGTCAGCATTTTGCGCATCTGTTTTGGCGGGTTGGTCCGAGCCGCAAGCAGTGAGCATCAAGGTAGCGCAGCAAGCAAATATGAGTTTTTTTAACATGGTTTTAAACAATTTTCAAGTTATTGAAAATCAAATTTTTAAAGTAAAATCCACTGCAAAAATACAAATTCCCGCAGATGCTGGTGGCCTGTGGCACAATATTCGGAAAGCAGAACTGTTCTTGAGTCGCTAATCCGCCCGGTTGCTCCGGCGAGCCATCTGAAACGACACTCCTTAAAATCAAGTTAACCTGCTTTCTGCAAAGAAACTTCTCGTTCCCGGCTTCGTTTTTATCAAGTCAGTGTGAAAATACTCGTCCGAGCGGACAGTTTTGCCGCATGATTTTTTGAATTCAATGTTACTTTGTGGTCGAGAGGGCGTTTGCATGAGCCTGAGGTTGAATTTTCCACGATTCAGGAACCCGGTTTTTCCGAGTTTAATCAATTCAAACAAAAATGCTTGCACCCTTCTTTTACCCGCACTTTTATTGCAAAAACAATTTAAATCCTGCTTCAACACATGAAGGGTAATAATCTTTTCATCCGCCTGCTCATGCTGGCATTCCTGCTCGCTACGGCACTTCTTCCCAACAATCTTTCTGCTCAATGCCAAAGCGGCAACTGCCAAAACGGCACTGGCAAATTCCGCTACACGAACGGCGCTGTGTACACCGGCCAGTTTGTCAACGGCAATCGCGAGGGCAAAGGGAAACTCGTTTTCGCCAACAACAACGTGTACGAAGGTCAATTCAGCCGCAACCGCATGAACGGCGAAGGCACCATGACCTACTCCAACGGCGACATATACGTCGGCAGTTGGTTCCTTGATCAGCCCAACGGCAAGGGAAAATATTATTTTAAAACGAAAGAACGCTACGAAGGCGACTTCAAAAGCGGCAAATTTGAAGGCCAGGGTACGATGTATTACCCCGATGGCGCCTATTACACCGGCTCGTGGAAAAATAACCGCAAAAACGGTAATGGCAAACTCGTGGACACGCAAGGCAAAGTCACCAACGGCACCTGGTCTTTGGGTAAATTGGTGAACACTACACCCTCCAATGCCAATAATACCTCTTCTACCGCCCAACAAAACAAACCCAAGCCTACCAACACGAACAAACCTTCTTCCACAAAGCCTGATGTGACAGGTCTGCGCAACTGCGGCACGGCTTACTGCTCGGGCGGCAAAGGTTACTACGACTATCCCGACGGATCCCGCTGGATTGGCGAATTCAAAAATGGCGACCCTTACGGCAAAGGCACTTGCTACTACGCCGATGGCAATCGCTATGAAGGCGAATGGGCCAGCAACGCACCCAATGGCGAAGGCATCATGTATTTTGCCGGAGGCCGCGTGTACGGCGCGGTGTGGGTGAATGGCGCCGCCGTAAAAGAACTCGACTCCGACGAAACGATTCCTGCCGATCCTGTTCGTATGGACCCGAACAAAGCGGTCAAAATCTGGGCGGTCATCGTGGGCGTAGGCCGGTACACCAGCATGCCTTCACTCAAATTCACCAGCCGCGACGCCTATTTCTTTTATTCATTCCTCGGCAGTGTGGAAGGCGGCGCAGTGCCCCAGAGCCAAATGGCAATCCTGGTAGACGAAGACGCTACCCGCGAGAATATCCTGAAAAAAATGCGCGAGTATTTCCTGAAAGCCGACGAAAACGACGTAGTTATTCTCTATTTCAGCGGGCACGGCCTCAATGGTTGCTTCCTCCCCGTAGACTACGATGGCTACAACAACAAACTCCGCCACGACGACATCAAGCAAGTGTTGAAACAAAGCAAAGCCAAACACAAACTTTGCATCGCCGACGCGTGCCATAGCGGCTCCCTCAACGACAACGGCGGCGCACTTGCCTCCAAAGGCCCGGCGCAAGTCACACTCCAGCGCTACTACCAAGCCTTCGAAGAAGCCGACGGCGGCGTTGCCCTCCTCATGTCGTCCAAAGCCGAAGAACTTTCGCTGGAAGACCACGGCTTGCGGCAAGGTGTATTCACCTACTACGTGCTGCAAGGCATGAAAGGTTCGGCGGACAAAAACAACGATTACCTCGTTTCCATCAAGGAACTTTATAATTACGTGTACGCCAAAGTGCGCGATTACACCGCCAACGCTCAGACTCCCGTCCTGACGGGCGATTATGACGATGCCATGCCTGTGGCCGTTCGGCGGAATTAGAGAAATTGGACAAAAGCAACTCCTGTGTCCCGGCGTGTTTTTTAGAAAAACTGTCGGGACATTTTTATTTTCGTTCTGAATAAGGGCTAATTTCGTGTGCCTCAAAACCGAATGCCGGACACACTCGTTCCATTGCAAAATCTCTGGCCATGAACATTCTTCCTGCCAACCGCCTTCGCCTCTATCGTGAATTCAAGGCACTGGAAGCCAATGACTTTCACGGTATTGTGCGGTATTACGAACAATTTGAAGACGGCATCCGGGCGCTCGACCCGGATGAATACCTCGAATGCACGGTGGCTTACACCAATGCGCTTTTTGAAACGGGCAGCCACAACAAACACCTCGTCATGTGCGACCATTTGCTCGAAGTCGTCATCATGCAAAACATCGAAAACTGGGGGGGCGAGGATTTGTACCAGCGCATTTTATTCAGGAAAGCCGCGTCGCTTTTTCAGCTGCAGGAATATCCGAAAGCCGAACACGTACTTCGCGAACTTGTGAAAATCGCACCCACCGACCCTTTCCCGCGCCGCTTTTTAGAAAAATGCCTCCTGCACCAGAAACCATCCTGGATCACGCGCACGCGAGCCATTTGCGTAGCACTTTCATTGCTCGCAGCACTCATTATTGCCCTGGAACTTTTCGTTGTCAAACCCTTTTTCAGAGCATGGCTGGAGCCGATGCAAGTCGTCCACAATATTTTGCTCGGCGCCGGTATCGGCGTTTTTGCCGTAGGTGAAGTACTCCACACATGGCGCTGCCGAAGGTCGGTCGCACGATTTACAGCGCGCGTAAAAAAGAAAAAACTCACCAGCGAATCAACGCACTCGCCCAGGTGAACCCACTCCCGAATGCAGCGAGGCAAACCAGGTCTCCCGGCTTCACCTTACCCGCTTCCCAGGCTTCGGACAAGGCGATGGGAATCGAAGCCGCCGTCGTGTTGCCGTATTTTTGGATGTTGTTCCAAACCTGGTCATCGCGCAAGCCAAGCGTTTTTTGGACGAACTGGCTGATGCGCAAATTGGCCTGGTGCGGGATGAGCATCGAAATATCCGAAGGTTTCAAGCCCACCTCGTTCAGGGCTTCGTGGATGACTTCGGGAAATTTTTGCACCGCCAGTTTGAAGACAAATTGACCCTCCATGTTCGGGTAGTAAAGCCCGTCCTCTATCATTTTGGGCGTCAGGAAAATCTCGCCGTAAGTGTCTGACGGCGGGTAGCCAAAATCAATTTCTTCCCCTAATTTTTTGAAATGATAACCGCCATGCGAGCCGGGGTTGATAAAAGCGAGTTTCTCGGCATAAGTGCCGTCGGAGTGCAGTTTGGTCGTCAAAATGCTGTGGCCCGGATCATCCGTGGGCTGCACGATGACCGCGCCTGCCCCGTCGCCGAAAATGACTGTCACGTTGCGCCCGCGCGTGCTGAAATCCAGCCCCATCGAGTGCATTTCGGAGCCGACGACCGCCACATTTTTGTACATCCCGGTTTTTACAAACTGGTCGGCGATGCTCAGCGCGTACACAAATCCGCTGCACTGATTGCGAATATCGAGCGCGCCCACCTCTTTGCGCGTGATGCCAAGTTCGCGTTGCATCAACACGCCGCAACCGGGAAAATAATAGTCGGGACTCAGCGTCGCGAAAATGATAAAATCAATGTCTTCCGGCTGAATGCCGGCGCGTTCGCAAGCGATACGGGTGGCGGCGGCGCCCATCGAAGAGGTCGTTTCTTCGTGTTTTTTTCCGTAGCGGCGCTCCCGGATACCGGTGCGTTCCTGAATCCATTCGTCGGTAGTGTCCATCACTTTTGTGAGATCGTCGTTGGTGACGACGCGCTCCGGGATATAGTGGCCGATGCCTGCGATTTTGCTGTGTTTCATGAGTTAGAGCGTGAGCGGCGTGAAAAATTTGAACTCAAAACTTTATTGAGAAAACAGTTTTTTACAACCAATAATGAGCGGGCAAAGTTGACGAAAGTTTGCCAAAAAGACTGATTTCAAAAAAGCGAACAAGGCTTTCCTGAAATTCAATTTTTGAAAAATGCCACTGGCACGCGAATTTTTCAGTTTTTTGCAAAAAATCCCTGCAACAAACCCAGCCCTATGCTTTTCGACATACTCCTGACTGTTTTCCTGGTGGCGCTCAACGGCTTTTTCGTCGCCGCCGAATTTGCCATCGTAAAAGTCCGTTATTCGCAAATCGAACTCCGCGCCCAAAAAGGCAACCGCCTCGCAGGCATGGCTCAAAACATGCTGAATCACCTCGACGCTTACCTTTCGGCGACTCAGCTCGGCATCACGCTCGCGAGCCTCGGCCTCGGCTGGATCGGTGAGCCGGTAGTGTCCAAACTCCTGGTAGCCACGTTTCACGGGCTGGGATTGGAAATGTCGGAAGACCTGGCGCATAAAATTGCCTTGCCCGTAGCTTTTGCGCTCATTACCGTACTCCACATTGTTTTTGGCGAACTGGCGCCCAAATCCATCGCCATTCGCAAGCCGGAGGAAACTACGCTGGCCGTGTCGCTGCCGATGCGGGCATTTTTTCTTTTGTTTCGCCCCGCCATTTGGGTGCTCAACGGCTTCGCCAATTTTATCCTGAAAAGTATCGGCATTTCGCCAGTGGACGAACACGAGGCGCACAGCACCGAGGAACTGCGGCTTTTGGTCAAACAAAGTCAGCAGAGCGGGGCAATCAAAGAGGACAATTTTCAAATCATTCAAAAGGCGTTCGACTTTTCGGAACTGACGGCGCAACAGGTAATGGTGCCGCGCAAAAACATTTTTGCCCTCGAAATTGACACGCCCAATGAGGAAATTTTGAAAGAATTGCTCGAAAGCGGCTACTCGCGCATTCCGGTGTACGAGGACGACATTGACAATATTATCGGTATCGTGTTCGCCAAAGACCTTTTCAAAGCGAACATCCAAAGTCCCGACTGGAAACTGAAAGACCTTATGCGCCCTGTGCAGTACGTCTATAATTCCACCCGGCTCAACCGCGTGTTGAAAGATTTTCAAACCAAACGGATTCACATCGGTATTGTCATAGACGAGTATGGCGGCACGGAAGGGTTGATCGCGATGGAAGATATTTTGGAAGAACTCGTGGGCGAAATCCGCGACGAATACGACGAGGAAACGGATCCTGTGGTGAAAAATGCCGACAATTCCTACAACGTATCGGGTATCGCGCCGCTCCACGATGTGAACAATTATCTGCCGGTACCTTTTCCCGAAAACAAACAGTACAACACGCTGAACGGCCTCATTCTCAATCGTTTCGGGCGGATTCCACCCGGCAACGAAACCTTTATCATGGACAAATTTGAGGTCACCATCCTGGAACGGCGACAAAATATCCTCACCCTTTTGAAGGTAAAGCTGGTGGAAGACGTATTGAGCGAAGAAGCCTAACGTGCGCTGCGATTGACGAGCCAAACGCCCACAATCGTGACGGCCATGCCTGCTACAATCATCGGCGTAAGCGATTCGCCGAGCAAGAGCCAGCCAAGCAAAATCGCCACTACCGGATTGATGTACGTGTAAAGTGACGACACCGTCGCGCTCAGGTGTTTCAACGCGTACATGTACAGCGTGAACGCCAGCGCCGACCCGATGGTGACGAGGTAAAGCATGGACAGCCAGCTTTCCAGCGTGTGGTGAATCGTGTGGTTTTTGTCAAAGAAAAAACTCAGCACAAAACCGCCTAAACCGCCGGCAATGATTTGCAAACCGGCATTGAGCAATGGCGAAACCTTAGGCGAATTCCACTGCTTGGCCATCACTGTGCCCAGCGACCAGGTGAAACAGGAGCCGAAACACCCTAAAATCCCCCAGCGATATTCGGGTTTCAGAAAATCCTGCCAGCCCTCATGGAAAATCAGCCCCAACCCGCCGAACCCAAGCAAAACGCCCGCCATCATACGGGCATTGACACGCTCGGCATTCCAAAATAGCGAAATCAGGACGACCATGACCGGCGTAAGCGAGCCGATAATCGCCGCCAAACCCGACGACACGTACTGCATCCCCCAGGTGATGAAGCCGTTGCCACCCGTGATGGTGGCCAGACCGGTGAGCATTTGCCGGCCAATGTATCCGCGCCCAGGATTGCTGGCCTTGCCGCTCGCCAACGCCAGCCCCAACAACAACAAACCGGCTGCCGTCTGCCGGATGCCGACGAGCAAATAAGGCGGAAAATCACGTACAGCGTATTTGATAGCCGTGTACGTCGTGCCCCAAATGATACAGATAGCCGCGAGAGCAAGATAGGCGCGAGTCATGTCAGATTGCAGTGGCAGTTTTCAGTGGCAGTTAGAGCATGTTGGGGATTTTCTGCTGGAGACAAAAACGAGGGCTTTTTTCGTCAGTTTTCGCGTTTTTGAAGGAGCATAGCCGGGGCTACGTGACTGAAAAAAGGTAAAAAATGGCGGAAAAAGAACCGTTTTTGACCCGGTGAGACCCCCCCAACATGCTCTTAACCGTCCGCCAAAAGTCGTCCACCGTGGACCGTATAGAGCATTTGAAAGTCGTTCATTTCGTAGCCTTCGCCGATGGGGATGTCCACACATTTTTCGATGATAAAGCCAATTTTGAAGTAAAAATTGATGCTTTTAAAATTTTGCCGGTTCACGGTGAGACGCAATTCGCGGAGGTCGGGGTATTGTGCGAGCAATTTTTCAAAAACGATTTTTCCCAGTCCGCGCCCGCGTTTTTCGTTGTCCAGATAAAATTTGTTGAGAAAATAACGCCCTTCGCGTTGGTTGCTAACAGCCACAAAACCAATCAGTTCCTCGCCTTGCATCACCAATTTGAACATCTGTCCGCTTTCCATTTGCGACTGCAAGGCAGCGGGCGTGTAGAGTAATCCGAGCATGTACTCCACCTGTTTTTCCCCAATAATGGAGGTGTAATGCGCGCGCCAGATGCGCTGCGCCAGCGCCTGAATGCGCAAAATATCGCCGGGCGTCGCCTGTTGCAAATTGATAATCATGACTTTGGAAAAATTACTACTGCTCTTTCCTCCTGCTTACTGCTACCACTACTGCTTCTTCTCTTCTTTGGCATTCAGCATTTCCAACACCTGCTTCGTAATGTCGAGGCTATCGTTGGCAAGCAGAATTTGAGCGCCACGCTGATAAGAGAGGATGTAGTCGTAGCCGATTTGCCCGGAAATTTCCTTGAGTTTTGATTCAAGGTTGGAGTAAAGTTCGTCGAGTGCTTTTTTCTGATCATCGGCGAGCGACCTGCTGAGGCGGCTTTTCTCTTCTTCCAGTTTCTGGCCGCGTTGCATCAGCGCCGCCTGTTGTTTTTCGGCATCAGCCTGGGTCATGGTTCCGGTGGCGAATTTTTCCTGCAAAGCCTGGGCGTCGCGCATGAGGGCTTCTTCCTTGCTTTGCAGGGTGTTTTCGGCATTGCGCAGGCGTTGCTCGATAGTGGCTTTTTGCTGTTTCAGCCACTCGTATTTTTCATTGAGCGTGTCGGCATTCACCCAGGCGATTTTGACGCCGCCGGTCTGGGAAGCGGGCGGCAGAATCACTTGTTGTTCGGCACTTTGCGGCTTTTTCAGGTTCAAATAATACAAATGTCCGACGAGTGCGAAAAGGACGATATTGAGAATGAGAGGGAGATTTTTCATCAAAAAAAGAGTGAATGAGCGATTGAATAAATGAGAAATCAGAAAAGTCGGGACAAAATTAAATCGTTCGGAGGAACCGCGTTTTACTCCTCCACTTTCCAGGTCGCTCCGTACTCTTCGACCAGGATGTTGTCGTAATAATCGGCTTTCTCAAACAAATTTTTGAGCATGGCCTCGCCCGTTTCTTCGTTGAGGTAGCGGTCGAAAATCAGCAGCGAGAGGATAATATCCTGGTCGTGAACGCTCAGTGTGAGCGCTTCGTTCTGATAGTTTTCGCGCAGCAAATACTCGTAGAGTCGCTTGATGTTTTCCTTCGGCAACTGGCACAACACAGCGTCGGCAGACATAAGGCCCGACTTGTCGTGGTAGGTGATGAGGATTTTGGCGCTGCCCTGCCGGATTTCCCAGGCATTCGGGCCACAGCGACTAAGCGACACATCGTGGCCGATGCGCGCGATGAGTGCTTCGATGGTTTTGGCCACACCTGACGGCACGTATTCCTCGACGGCGGAGGGCAGTTCGACTTTGTTGCCGCAAAAAGAGCAAAACCCGTTTTCGACCGTTTTTTCGGTCACGATATTCATGCAGGCCGGACAACGGCAAGCGTCGTCCGAGTCGAGTTTCAGAAAACTTTCGAGCGATTCTTCCAAAAAATGGACTGGCAGGGAAAACCCCGTGTTGTCGCCGTCGCGGATGACAAAAGTGTTGATACCGACGATTTCGCCGTCGTTGTCCACCAGCGGCCCGCCCGAATTGCCGGGGTTCAGCGCCGCGTCTATGTGCAGGTAAGGGATGCCGTTCATCACCTCGCGGGTGTTGGAAACGATGCCGCTTTTCACCGAAAATTTCAGCCCAAACGGGTGACCGATGGCTGTCACGGGGTCGCGTTCGCGCAGGGTTTTGCCCACACCGAGCCGAACTTCGGGCAGTTCGCCGGGTTCTTTCGGTCCTTCGAGGAAAGCCAGATCGTAACGTTGATCGGCGTAGCGGACGCGGGCGAGTTGTTTGGAAAATCTCGCGCCTTCCACCACGACGGCGCGGCTGCCTTCAATAACGTGATGATTGGTCACAATCACCCCCCGGTCGCGCAAGTAAAAACCCGTACCTGTGCTGTTGGGCGTAGCAATTTGGACAATGACGTTGCGGTATGTTTCTACAAAATCGCTCATTTTGGACTTTGGACTTTGGACTTTGGACTTCAGACTTTTTGTGTTTTCCAACATCTAAAATCCAATATCCGGCGTCCATTTATATCTCTTTGGTTAAATTCAACTCCTTCATCATCAGCAAATAAGACCTGGCGAACAGGACTTCCGAAGTAAAATCCAGTCGTTCGGTATTCGGACGCAGATGCGGGTATTGGGCACGGTTGCGCTCGCCAATGTTCTTAATGGCTTTGGTAATTTCGCTGCGGTTGAGTCGTCCGCCCGCATCGGCGTACGGTACAGAGAAGCCCAAATCTTTGAAAAATGCAGGCTCAATAATTTGAAAAAACAAGTGAAACAACTCGCGGTCGGGCTTTGGCGGCGCATAATGAAACAGCGCGAAACCCGCCACATATTGCGGCACAGCCATCGCCAAAGCGGTGTAGTTTTGTTGTAGCGGCCACTCCATGTTCGGCAATTCGCCCTCGATAAGACTCACGATGCTCTCGTGATGCACCGCCGGATTGATGCCAAATGTGCTGCGCGTCCGGTACATTTCCTTGAAAAACGCCTCTTTGGGACGGTCGAGCAATTTCTGGAATTCCCGGCGGATGCTGGCGACTTTCACCTGGGGCGTCCGGTCGTTTTTAGCAAAATAAATCCCGTGAATCCGCTCCATCGCGTCCATCATAAAACCTTCGGGGCGAACGAGATAGTCCAGTTTGAAAGCCAGCGACAAAAGCAGGTAGGCGTAGGTGCCGGGGTAGGTGTTAGGGTCGGGTTTGGCCTTATCCATCTCGGCGAATACCCGTTCGATCTCGTGGCGGATGAAGTTGAATTTCGCTTCTTTTTCCGCCTCCGGAATGTCGCCGTAAGTGCGTTCCTGCGCGGACCGAAGCGTTTTGAACTCGTCGAGCAACAAGTCATCCTGCTTGTCGGCATGGATGGCGAGCTCGCGCAAGGCGTACAGCAATTTGTACGGCGAGCCGTCAGTCACGTGCGTATCGAACAAAATCGCCAGCGCGTTATCGGGCGCCAGCGCGAAACGGCTGAACTTCAGGTTGAAATTAGCCTCCATAAGCCGCCGGAGAAAACCCACATTGAGGTCGTCGGCAAAAGCTATTTTGCTTTCAGCCTTCACTTTTTCATTCGTAGCCGACCCGACGATACGCTGTGAACCTTGCCAAAATTCAAAATGAAGCACACCGTTTTCTTCCCGCCATTCGATGTTATCTACCTGACTATCTTTGAGATAGGTCATAAAATCCCGGTAGGCTTCCAGGTGTTTGCCCTCATCGAACAGCTCCAGCGAACGGTCAAATGCTCGTTGCTGAATCTCCGTTTTGTACGCGTCGGTGTAACGGCCAAACGGGATGTCGGGCGGTGAAGAATTTTTTCCAGAACCAAAAAGACGGTCGAAAATGCTCATGCTCTGATGCTTTGGTTGAATCGAGGAAGCAAAAATGAGCGCCAAAAGTAGCAAGTTTGCCGGTAAATTATTTTGTGTCGAAAATGGAGACTTTCCGAACCGTGTTAAAATCGCAGCCCGCGCCCTTCGCCATCGGCCATTCCGACCGGCTGATGCTCGTCGGCTCGTGCTTCACCGAAAATATCGGCCAAAGACTGACGGATTTCAAGTTCCCGGTTTTGACCAACCCCTTCGGCATCGTGTACAACCCCGCCTCGATTGTCCGATGTTTGGAAAGATTTTTCGCTGAAAATCAATTTTTTGGAGAACAGGATATTTTTGAAAACGCAGGGCTGTGGCACTCGTGGGAGCATCACGGGCATTTTTCCAAACCTGAAAAAGTCGAAATGCTCGCCGGGCTAAATGTCGCCTGTTCGGAAGCCGCCACTTTTTTGAAAAAAACAAACCGCCTCCTGCTCACTTTCGGCACGGCGGATGTTTTCGAGTTAAAAACGACCGGCCAAATCGTCGCCAACAATCACAAAATACCCGCCGCGCATTTTCGGGAACGCCGGCTCTCGGTCACAGAAATCGCAGAATCCACAATCGGCATTTTGCAAAAAATAAAAGATGAAAACGCTGATTTGCAAGTCGTTGTCACCGTCAGCCCGGTGCGGCACCTGCGTGGTGGAGCGGTGGCAAACCAGCGCAGCAAAGCCACGCTCGTGCTGGCTTGCGAGGAAATTTGCCGCCAACTCGACTTCGCGCACTACTTCCCGGCCTACGAACTTTTGCTCGACGATTTGCGCGATTACCGCTTCTACGCCGCTGATATGACCCACCCTTCCGACACGGCGGTGGACTACATCTGGGATTTTTTCGCCGACACGTTTTTTTCAGAAAAAACAAAAACGCTGAACGAGCGCATCTGCAAAATCACCGCTGCCGCCCGTCACCGACCTTTCAATCCCGACACGGCAGAACATCGCGCCTTCGCGCGGGCGCAATTGGAGGCGATTGAACATTTGAAAAAGGAATGGCCGGGCTTGGATTTTGGGGCGGAGGAGGGGTGGTTTCGGGGGTTCGTTTAATCACTTCCCATACCCCTTCGGGCTCACCCCAGTCCACTTCTTAAACGCCCGGCGAAACACGCTCGGCTCGGCGTAGCCTAATTTGTAGGCGACTTCATTCACCGTCAGCGAGCGGTTTTTCAAAAGGCCAATGGCGAGTTCTGATTTCACCGATTCGGCGATGTTTTGAAAAGACGTGCCCTCCTCCTGCAACTTTCGTTGAAGCGTGCGCGGCGTGAGGTTCAGATGGCTTACTACATCGGTCAGTTGCGGCATCATGGAAGTGAAATTTTGCAAAATAACCCGCCGCACCTCGTTGGTGAACGTTTCGCGCTGATGTGTTTTGGCAGTTTCTTTTTCCAATAACTCCTTGAACATCAGGTTCAACTGGGGATTGTGACCCATAACGGGTAGGTGCATATCGCGTAGCCGATAGACAAGATAATTGCACGGCTGATTGAACGTGGGCTCTGTTTTCAGCACCCGCAGGTACTCGCGGGTATCCGCCGGACGGGCAAATCGCATGGAGACCCGGAGCGGATATTTGGCCTTGCCCGACAGCAGTTTGGTGATGTGGACGAAAGCCGCCGCCGAATGGTCCACCACCTGCCGGGCGGACTCAGGTGAGACATTGTGCCAAGCTTCCAAAGGCTCCACAAAGTAGAAAACCTCGTCGCCGCGCACTTCCAGCGTGAATAGGGTCATGTTGGAAATGTAACCGTTGAACTGCGTGGCGTGCGTAAATGCCGAGAGCAAATCGGGGCTGGTTTCCATCAAAAAGCCCAACATCCCGGCCAAACCCGGCGAGGTGGTTTCGCCAATATGCAGCCCCAGAAAAGGGTCGCCGGTGGCGCGGATGGCCGCTTCCCAAGCCTTAGTACTTTGGTCGAGGCCAACGAAAGCATCGGCACGTTCGAGGATTTCGGGCGTGATGCCGATGGCGCGGCAGAGTTCGACCAGATTGGCGCCCTTATCTACCGCAGCCAAAAAGATATTTCGGATGAGCGGCATTCCCGCCCAGATGTTGGGTCGTTCCATGATGGAGTATTTGTTCGTCGCCTTTCACCGCCGACAGGTGTTTTTTTCGATAGAATTGACAAGACTTACAGGATATTTTGCTTCGCGACGGCCAACAAATCCTGCAAATCTTGTCAATCCTGTCTGAAATGGAATGGCGCGATTTGTCACTTTTCTGGCGCAAAATACGACAAGCCCAAGATGCTTGCACCACGACCTTTGTCCCAACAACTAAACGCAATTTTATGAAACAATACACCATCCTCGGCGGCGGCATTGCGGGACTCACCGCTGCCATCGCGTTGAAACAAAAAGGCATCCGCGCGACGGTTTTTGAATCCGCACCGGAAATCAAACCACTCGGTGCGGGGCTGTTGCTGGCTGCCAACGCCGTGAAAGGGTACGAACGCCTCGGCATCGCCGAAAAAATCGTGGCGCGAGGCCGGGCTTTGCCAACTTTCGCCATCCTCGACCAGCAGGGGCGCGTCATCACTTCCGCCGATGCCGGAAAAATAGGGCGGCAATACGGCCTGCACAATTTCGCCATTCACCGCGCTGATTTGCACGAAAGGTTGCTGGCTGAATTGGAACCTGAGCAGGTGCAAACTGGCAAACGCGCCACTCATTTTGAAAAATCGGACAACGGCGCTATCGAAATTCATTTTGCCGGCGGCTCCACACATCGCGCGGACTATCTGATTGTGGCGGAGGGAATTCATTCGGCTGTTCGCCGCCAATTATTGCCCGAATCGGAGCCGCGCTACGCGGGCTACACCTGCTGGCGTGCCGTCATCGAAACGCCGCAGTCGTTGAAAAACCTCTCCGTCGCTTCGGAGACCTGGGGCGCGGAAGGGCGACTTGGCATCGTGCCCTTGGCAGGCGATAAAATTTACTGGTTCGCCTGTGTGAACGCCCCGCAAAATGACCCGGTCATGCGCGACATGAAAGTCGCTGGTTTACAAGAGGTTTTTCAAAAATTTCACCCGACGGTTCGGACTATTTTGGAAAACACGCGTGATGCCGATTTGCTTTGGAACGACATTATTGACTTGAAACCGATTGAAAAATTTGCCTTCGGAAATATCGTCCTCATCGGCGACGCGGCACACGCTACCACGCCCAACATGGGTCAGGGCGCTTGCCAGGCCATCGAGGATGCCGTGATTTTGGCGGATGAATTAGGGAAAAATGCCGACCCCGCCGCCGCATTTGTAGCCTTTGAAAAGCGGCGGTTGAAGCGCGTTCATTTCATCGTGAACAACTCATGGCGGCTGGGGAAAATCGCCCAGTTAAACCAACGATGGCTGGTCACGCTGCGCAATTTCCTGTTCCGCCTCGTGCCCGAAAATGTGAACGAGCGGCAATTGAAGGCTTTGTTAGAAGTGGATTTTTAAGCGATTTTCCCGCAGATTTTCGCAGAAAAGACACGCAGATGAGTGCCGTTAGTTTGAAAACTACTGCGCGCTGTACAAAATCTTCCCACCCACAATCGTTTTCAGCACTTTCGCTTGCAAAATTTCCGCGTCCGAACATTTCAACAAATCTTTGGACAAGACCACGATGTCGGCATATTTACCGGGCGTGAGCGAGCCTTTTTCTTTTTCCTCAAATGCCGCGTAAGCGTTCCAAAGCGTGTAGGAAAACAAGGCTTCTTCGCGCGTCAACTTTTGTTCGGGGAAAAATTCCAGTCCCGAATCGGGGCGTTTGCGCGTGACGCTCGCGTACAAACAAGGCAGGGGATTCACGTCTTCCACCGGCGCATCGGTGCCGTTGGCGATATGTGCGCCGCTGGCGAGCAGGCTACGCCAGGCGTAAGCGCCTGTGCGAGCGCGCTCCGTGCCGAGGCGTTTGACGACGAACGGCGCGTCGCTCGTGCAGTGAATCGCCTGGAAAGAAGCGATGACGCCGAGTTGGCTAAAACGCAGAATATCCTGCGGGTCGAGATGTTGGCTGTGCTCGATGCGCCATCGAAGCGGGTTGTTAGTTGCTGGTTGTTGGTTGTTGGTTCTTTCAAAAATATTCAAAACCTCACGGTTGGCGCGGTCGCCGATGGCGTGGACGCAGCATTGGAGACCGTATTGTTTGCAGGCGGCGGCGAGGGCAGCGATGCTGTCAACGGGCGTGACATTTTGGCCGTAGGAGTCGGGTTTGTCGGCGTAAGGCGCGAGCAGCCAGGCGCCGTAGGAACCGAGCGCGCCGTCGAGATAAGCCTTCACAGCGCGGACGGTGAAGTGGCCGTTGCCGAGTCCAATTTGCGGGAAATCAGCGAGTTTTGAAAAATCCGACTGTTTCGGTTGCGCAATCATCGCCCAAAGTCGGAGGTTGAGTTTGCCGGCTTCAGCGAGCCGGCGATATTGGGCAAGTTCCCAAAAATCGCTGCCCGCGTCCTGGAACGACGTGATGCCTTTGGCGAGACATTCCTGCTGGGCGAGTTCGACGATTTTTTCAAATGCCGCGATTTTTTCGGCTTCCGTGCGGCGGTTTTTCCAGTCGGAAAGGGGTTTTTCAATCAAACTCATCGCGTTTTCCTCGAACACGCCAATCGCGTTGCCTTTCGCGTCGCGCACGATGCGCCCGCCGACGGGGTCACTGGTTTCGCGGCTGATACCGGCGAGTTGCATGGCTTTTTCGTTGGCAACGAGGCCGTGACCGCTCGCGTGAAAAAGCACGACAGGGTTGTTCGGCGCGGCAGCGCTCAAAAGGTCGTGATAGGGGTAGCCGTTCACGGTCGTGCCGGGCGAAGTCGTCCATTTTTCCTGGTGCCAGCCGCGCCCCTCTATCCAGTCGCCGGGTTGGGCGGTTTTGGCTTTTTCGGCGACGAGGCCCGTGATTTCCTGCCAACTTTTACTGTTCAGCAGGTTCAGATTTTGCAGACTTTGCCCCAAACCCGCGAAGTGTCCGTGTCCTTCGATGAAACCCGGCATGGCAAAAGCGCCTTGCAAATCAATAATTTGCGTTTTTTCATTGGCGAGTTTTTTTACTTCGGCATCGGGGCCGACGCCGATAATGCGGTCGCCCTGAATCGCCACCGCTGTCGCGCGCGGGAGCAGCGAGTCGGCGGTGAAAAAGTTGCCGTTGAGCAAAATCAGGTCGGCGGCAGGGTCTTTCGGATGGGAGGCGCAGGCGAAAAAAACGAAGGCCGCGAGCAGGCCGGCGAGGAATCGGTTGGTGTGTGTCATACGGTCGGAATTGCGGGCGGCAAGTTATCGGAATGGGGAGGACTTGGAGGGGATTTTTTCTTCGACTTTGTTCTCCCGTCTGTCCCGAGTACCTGGATTAATAATTTTTAGTGTGGAAAAAAGGCTTAAATTTTTCATAAGTCGTCAAACAACCGGCACCCCTTTTCCCCTCATTTTTCCTGTTTTTTTGTTGCTTCAATAGTTCGTCGAAGGTGATTGAACGAACAAGGAACGCCCCGCAAAGAACAACCAACAATTACTTTTGCCCCGCTATGACCGACCATTACCGCACACTCGCCGCCCCCGCCACCGGCGAATTCAAAGACCGGGGCAGCAAATTCATCGCCTACGCATGGCCGGTGCGCAGCGAGGAAGAGGCGATGGCGCACGTGGAGGCCTTGCGCAAGGAGCACTTCAAGGCGCGGCATCACTGCTTCGCGTGGCGGCTCAGACCTGACGGCAACCGCTTCCGCGCCAATGACGACGGCGAACCCAGCGGCACCGCCGGACGACCGATTTTGGGACAGATTGATTCCTTCGGCCTGACGGACGTGGTGGTGGTCGTGGTGCGCTATTTTGGCGGCACTTTGCTCGGCACGTCGGGGCTGATAAATGCCTACCGCGAAGCCGCAGCCGAGGCCTTGCGCAGCGCGACGATGGTGGAAAAAATCGTGCAGGACACCTTCGCGCTGGACTTCGACTACGCCCTCATGCCCGACGTGATGAATGCGGTGAAAAAACTCGATCTTGATGTTTTTAATGAAAAATACGGCGAACGCGGCCTGCTCCAAATCGGCATCCGGCAAAGCGAAGTTGAAACTACTTTATTGAAAATGAAGGCTTGGCTCTGGAAAGTATCGCCGGAAGAAGCGGCGACGCTGGACTGGCCGGCAGGTTTGAGTGTCGAACGAGTTTGAGCGTTTTTGGAACACTGCCGACACCGATTGCGCCGATTGACACGGATTTTTTTTGAAAACAAAATTTGCAGGATTCGTGTCTTTGCGTCTTTGTTTTCCCATGCGCAACATTCAAACATTCCCGATTCAGGATTTGGCTTTTTGGAAAAAACAACTGCTTCATTGGGCGGCGACGCATGAGTTGGCGGTGTACCTGGATAGCAACGGTTACGAGTCGAACTTTCCGAAAGTTGATAACTTTCGGAAAGTTGGAGCAAAGGGCTGGGAATGTCTTGCCGCAACCGGGGCAATTTCTGTTTTGGAGGCGAATGCGGGGCAGGCATTTGAGCGGCTGAGGTCCCTGCGGGATGACAAGAAAGGGGATTGGCTGTTCGGCTTTTTCAGTTACGATTTGAAAAACGAAGTGGAGCGACTTTCTTCTCAAAATTTCGACGGCATCGGGCTGCCGGATTTAGGGTTTTTCCAGCCGGAAACGGTAGTGGGAATTCGAGGCAATCAAATTGAAATTCAAACGATTGGGCGAAAACCGGAGGCGGTTTTTGAAGAAATCAGGACGGTAAAACCAGGTGTTTCCAGCACGACAAAAGGAAAAAATGGAAAGGTTGACTTGCAACCTCGAATGTCGAAAGCGGAATATTTGGGCAAAGTCGAAGCCATCCGCCAGCATATTGTGGAGGGCGATTTATATGAAATGAATTTGTGTCAGGAGTTTTTTTCGGAAAATACCGACCTCGACCCGGTGGCGGTTTTTGAACGGCTGAACGGAATCGGCAAGGCGCCGTTTTCGACATTCATGCGCTGGCGCGACCGCTATTTGCTCTCGGCCAGCCCGGAGCGTTTTTTGAAAAAAGAAGGTCGAAAAGTGATGTCGCAGCCGATAAAAGGGACGCGCCGAAGATCCTTACAGGATGACAACGCCATGCGCAAAGAACTAGAAACCAGCGAAAAAGACCGCGCCGAAAATGTGATGATTGTGGACTTGGTGCGCAACGATCTGGCGCGCAACTGTATTCCCGGTTCGGTGCAGGTGGAGGAATTATTCGGGATTTACACCTTCGAGACGGTGCATCAGATGATCTCTACTGTCACTGGGACATTGAAGCCATTAGAGGTCATTAAAAGTAATTTTTTAAACGACCACAATGACTCTAATTACTTTAATGACCTCAACGTTCTACGCGACGCTTTCCCGCCCGGCAGCATGACCGGCGCGCCAAAAGTAATGGCGATGGAATTGATTGAAAAATACGAAAAAACGCGACGAGGGCTTTATTCCGGCGCGGTCGGCTACTTCGACCCGGCGGGCGATTTTGACTTCAACGTGGTGATTCGCAGCATTTTGTACAATGCCACCAGCCGCTACGTTTCGGTGCAGGTGGGCGGTGCGATTGTGTACGATTCGGTGCCGGAACAGGAATACGAGGAGTGTTTGGTGAAAGCGGAAGCAATGCTCAAGGCGTTAAGAAGCGAGGGGTGAGATGCCTCGCTTCTCACCCCTCGCTTCTTTTTACTCACACCCTTGTAATTTTTGCTCCAATCGCGTTCAGCCGCGTGTCAATGTGCTGATATCCCCGGTCAATTTGGTGGACGTTGTGAATGATGCTCTTGCCTTTGGCTGAAAGCGCCGCAATCAGGAGCGCCTGTCCAGCCCGGATGTCGGGCGAAGTCATCTCGATACCGCGCAGCGGGTAGCGTCGGTCGAGGCCGATGACGGTGGCGCGGTGCGGGTCGCAGAGGATGATTTGCGCGCCCATGTCAATCAGTTTGTCCACGAAAAAAAGCCGGCTCTCAAACATCTTTTGGTGAACTAAAACGCTGCCGCGCGCCTGGGTCGCCACGACCAACACAATGGACATCAAATCGGGCGTAAAACCCGGCCACGGCGCGTCGTAAATCGTCAGGATGGAACCGTCTATGAAAGTCTGGATTTCGTAGTGTTCCTGCGCCGGGATGTGGAGGTCATCGCCTTTTTGCTCGATTTGAATGCCCAAACGCTCGAAAGTGTAGGGGATGATGCCGAGGTGTTCGACGCCTGCGTTTTTGATCGTGATGTCGCCCTGCGTCATAGCCGCAAGGCCGATGAACGAGCCGATTTCAATCATGTCAGGCAGACAGCGATGCTCGGTGCCGCCGAGTTTTTCCACCCCTTCGATGTGCAAAAGATTGGAACCCAAACCTTCGATTTTAGCACCCATACGAGTCAGCATCCGGCAGAGCTGCTGGACGTAAGGCTCGCAGGCGGCATTGTAAATCGTCGTTTTCCCTTTGGACAACACGGCGGCCATCACCACGTTGGCCGTGCCGGTCACGGAGATTTCATCCATGTGGAGGTAGGTGCCTTTCAACCCTGCTTTCGGCTGTTCCACATAATAAATGTCTTTGTCGTCGTCGTACTTGAATTCCGCGCCGAGTTTTTGAAAACCCAAAAAGTGGGTGTCGAGGCGTCGCCGCCCGATTTTGTCGCCGCCGGGTTTGGGCAAAGTGGCGCGTCCGAACCGGGCGAGCAAAGGGCCGATGAGCATGACCGAGCCGCGCAGCCGCCCGGCATCTTTCATGAAGGCTTCAGAACGCAGGTAGGCGATGTCCACCGTGCCGGCACAGAAGCGGTAGGTGTCGGGCGCGAGGCGCTCCACCGTGACACCGAGTCCGCGCAGGAGTTCGATGAGTTTGTTCACGTCGAGGATGTCGGGCACGTTGGAGATGGTGACCGGGTCGTCGGTGAGCAGCACGGCGCTGATGATTTGCAGGGCTTCGTTTTTGGCGCCCTGCGGCTGCAATTCTCCTTTAAGCGGCTGGCCGCCAATGACTTCAAAACTGTCGAGTTGCATGGAAGAGGTAGGTGTTTGTTGCGGGTTTTGGTTGGAAAGGCGGGGCGAAGGTAGGAATTGTAATTCACCGATACATTTGATAAAACAAGGGTTTGTAATAACGCAATTCACCCTCAGCATCTCGAATTGCAGCTAATGGCGCGATTCCCGTCAGGCGGGCGTAAAGGCGGTTGCGGTGCTCGTCGTAATACCAGTTTTGCACGAAGCGGATTTTTTCAATTTGCTCGATACAGTTACGATGCTCGATTGAAATCTGCTCTTCGTAAGTCTCGGGATGAAAGGTGACGATGGTATCGGTGCCAAAGCACTCTACACGGAACGCCTGCATATCTGCAGGGGAATAATTATCCCTGCTGAGAAACGGATGAGAGGGGTTACCGATTTCCGCCCCAAAGAATTTTTTGAAATCGAAACTGCCTTTAATCACTTTGAAGTCTTCAAAACGAGGGGCATTGTCCTTCATTTTGGTCTGAAAAATGTAGTTGAAACGTTTGTTTTTGAAAAATTTGGACGGATTAGTATCGGCTTTTAGCCAAAAAAGAGCACGAGTACCTGCGAAGTTTCCCTCTTTATCTTTGATATCTATGACGGGTGCATACGCCAGCACTCTTGATTCAAACGCCTTGTTTTTTTGATTGTACCAGAAGACTTGCCGAGCGCGGAAACACCAGACCTGCTCATAAGAGACGTCATTGTGGATGATGAACGTATCGTTGTAACAACCGCCAACAGCGGTGTCGGTTTTTGACATGGTGCTGAAAAACTCCTCCTTCGCCAACAGATTACTGACAAGTGAATCTTTGTAACACGAAAAACCTTTACGACTGGCGTTTTTGAGGAATTGCTGACTCAGATATTTTTTGGCAAATATTTTATTCCCATAAAGCCCGTTTTCGTTGCCGGAGTTTTGAAATTGTATGACATCCAAATAATTGAAGCGTCGGGGATACAGTTCATCCTCGTTTTCCGGGTTCATCTCAAAATCCGTCGTGTACTCGGCTACCCACGTGATGTCAGGGTTGCGAAGCAAATCGTCGTATTGGGCTTGCAAGAGCGAGGTTGAAACCAAATAGGCGAAAAAAATGAGAAATTTGGGCGGCATAAGATCGAATTTTTTTCCCAAAAATGACTGAGTGAGTTTTACCCAAGATGGCGGTGCGAAAATAAGGAATAAAAAAACCCCCGATGGTCGCCCACCGGAGGTTCAGAAATTTTATGAATCAAACGTCTTGAACCGCTTACGCGATTTTGACATCAACTGCATTCATTCCTTTTTTGCCGCGCTCGGTATTGAACGTGACTTTGTCGCCTTCACGGATGTTGTCGATCAAACCTGTGACGTGAACAAAAATTTCCTCGTTCGAGGAGTTGTCAACAACAAAGCCAAATCCCTTGGATTCATTGAAGAACTTAACGGTTCCACTGTACATTTAAAAAAATTGAAAATTGTGATGTGGCGAAGTGCCGGGACAAAGGTAGGGGGATAAATCACAAATGTTTGATTTTCAAAAACATTAACAGTATTTATTTCCTACGGGTAAAAGCGGCATGGGCTTCAATATGCCCGCTCGTCCACATTCTCCACAAAATTCATAAAGGCGCGGTTGGCGACGCGGTTGCCGCCGGGCGTGGGATAGCGGCCTGAAAAATACCAGTCGCCCGAATTGCCGGGACAGGCCGTATGCAGCCCGTCGAGAGTTTGAAACATGACCTGCACTTCGGGTTTGATATTTTTAGGCGTCACGATTTCCGCGATTTTTTTGCTGATCTGACAGTATTCGAATAGATCGTAAAGTGCGACGGCTTCGTTTTTCACCATTTCGACCGGCAGGTGTTCGGAGGCTTTGCAGCGATCGTATGTTTCTTTCAGCAGGTGTTCGCGGCCGGTTTCCTTGAGCAATTCGACGAGCGCGTTGAAAGCGGCAAAGTCCTTCATTTTACTCATGTCTATGCCGTAGCAGTCGGGAAAACGAATCTGCGGAGCGCTGGAAAGAATGATAATTTTTTTCGGACGGAGCCGGGCGGTGATGCTCACGATGCTGTCGCGCAAGGTGGTGCCGCGCACGATGGAGTCGTCGAGCAGCACGAGCGTGTCTTTGTCGTCGTGCACGAGGCCGTAGGTGACATCGTACACATAGCCGACCATGTTGTGGCGGGCTTTGGTGTCGGCGATGAAAGTGCGTTGTTTTTCGTCTTTGTGGACGAGTTTTTCAAATCGCGGGCGCAGGTCGAGTATCTCGGAAAGTTTTTCCGAGGTCATTTTTTTGCCGCTCAATTTCAAAATTTGCTCCTGTTTCCATGAGTTCAATTCTTTTTCCACCCCTTCCATGAGGCCATAAAAAGCAGCCTCTGCAGTGTTTGGAATGTAGGAAAAAACGGTGTTTTTAATGTCGAAATTGACGGCTTCGAGCACGGGGCGGGCGAGTTGTTCGCCAAGTTTTTTGCGTTCCTGGTAAATCTCGCGGTCGTTGCCCCGGCTGAAATAAATGCGTTCGAACGAACAGGCGTGTTTTTCGCGAGGGTCGGCAAAAGGCAATTCCTCCACTTTGCCGCTGAATTTCATAATGAGCGCGTGGCCGGGTTTGAGTTCCCGCACATCCTTGTAACGAACGTTGAACACGGACTGAATGGCCGGGCGCTCGCTGGCGCCGACGACGATTTCGTCGTCCATGTACCAATAGGCGGGGCGGATTCCGTTCGGGTCGCGGATGAGGAAAGCGTCGCCGTGGCCGAGCAAACCGCCCAGAACGTAGCCGCCGTCAAACTTTTTCGTAGCGCGCCGAAGGAGCCGCTGAATGTCTATGTTGTCGAAAATCAGGTGGTTAATGTCCTGATTCGAGTAGCCGTCGGGTTTGAACCAGGTGTGCAGGCGCTGTACTTCGTCATCGAGGAAATGGCCGATTTTTTCCAAAACCGTAACCGTGTCGCTTTTTTCTTTGGGGTATTGACCGAGGTCAACGAGTTCCTGGAAGAGTTCGTCCACATTGGTCATGTTGAAATTGCCGGCCAAAAGCAGGTTGCGGTTTATCCAGTTGTTTTGCCGGTGAAAAGGGTGCACACGCTCGATGCTGTTGTCGCCGTGCGTACCGTAGCGGAGGTGTCCCATGAGCACCTCGCCCATGTAAGGCATGTTGGCTTTGAGCCAGGCAGGGTCATTGCGTTGTTCGGGTGTGACGGCATTGAGGCGGGTCCACACCATCTGGAAAAGGTCGTCGAGATAATTGGTCGCGTTGGAGCGTTTGCGGCTGATGTAGCGGGTGCCGGGCGCGGGGTTGAGTTTGATGGTAGCGATGCCTGCGCCGTCTTGCCCCCGGTTGCGCATTTTGAGCATGAGGAGCTGCAATTTTTGCAGGCCGTAGAACGAGGTGCCGTATTTTTTATGGTAAAAATCAAGCGGTTTAAGCAATCGCACTACCGCGATGCCACATTCATGCTTAATCTGGTCGCTCATCGAAGAGGAATAAAGTTAGAGGAAAAGCCCGGTGTTAAAATTTGCTGCAAAGGTAAGTAACGCCGGTGAAACGGCATTCAGACGCGAGGGTTCGGTGAAGGCCACTTGTTTGGAAAATATTTGCTTTTAAAAAAACAAGCGGTGGCGCGACTCCAAATCGCGCCACCGCTGTAATGACGGCAAACTGCCACAGCCAACGGCTATTCTTTTTTCGTGCCCTGTTTTTTGAATTTTCCGTCTTTCCAGGCTTTGAAAAATTGCCCCCAGGCCAGCGGGCTAAAAATATTCATCGGCGGCGTCTGGCCGATGTAAACGTATTCGCGCGACTGCTGACGCAGGTAAAAATTGGCACTTTCCTTCCCGCTGTGCGGCACCATGTCGGGATTTTTCCGGGCTTCAGCGAGGTATTCGTTGGCAAGATTTTCGGCTGCACGGCGCTGGAGTTCGGGCGTCACGTCCATTTTCAGGAACTCGATTTTGAAATGTTCTTTTGACGGCCAGGGGAAAATGACCGTTTCCGGCAGGTTGATGGTATCCTGCGTCATCAACTGTACGATGGAGTATTGATCCTGCGTGAGCGTGTCCGGCACGGTGATGGTGACGGTCTCGAGGCCGATGCAAGTGAAGCGAACTTTGTCGCCTTTTTCCACCACCAGCGTAAAAAAGCCGCGATAGTCGGAATAGGTGCCGCGATTTTTTTTCGGTAAATAAACCGTGGCATAAGGCACAGGACGCAACTGGCCGTCTTCTTCGGTGAGTAACATGCCGGAAAACTGAATGAGCAACGGCTTTGGCTTTTCTTCCGTTGAAGTCTGATTTTCCTGCTGGGCGTGAAGCGCAACGCAGGCAAAGAGGAATATGAAGGATGCGAGTAGTTTTTTCACGCTTGTTATTTTTAAAACGGAACTTTGAACTTGACAAAGATATGTCGCCAAAACGTTTTGTACAGCCATTTCGTCCGACGTTCGTCTTTAGGCTTAACGGAATTTTAACTTTCACAGGGCAAACGGCCTGCGGCTGACGATATACGGGGTTTAAGACGCAATTAGGGGCACTTCGGTTTCGTCATTTTTCAACTTTCCTTTTCAAAAAAAAGAAAGCGCGAATCGTGTACCGTCTGCCGTGTGCCGCGAATTGTTACCTTTGCCGCCGTTTTTCGTTTCTTTTGTTCAAAAAAACACTTCTTAACACACGATGTTTCGCAAAACACCTATTTGCATAGTGCTGGCGATGTTGTTGGGTACAGCCACGCTGTCCGCTCAAACCCCGCCAAAATACGGCCACATGAACCTCGGCAACCTGCTGGAAGCGATGCCGGAAACCAAAGCCGCCAACGACAAACTGAAAGTTTACGCCGATTCGCTTTCCGCTGTGGGTGAAAATATGGCCAAAGCCTTCCAGGAAGAAGTAAAAAAATTCCAGGCGGATTACCAGGAGGGTAAATTGACGCCCATCCAGGCGCAGCAACTCGAAGCCGAACTGCAAAAAAAGCAGGAGGAGATTCAAAAATTCGAGCAAACGGCCCAGCAGTCCATTGCTACCAGGCGCGACGATTTTCTCAAGCCCATCCTTGACAAAGTGGAAGCAGCCGTGAAAGCGGTCGCTACCGAAAATAACTACTTGATGATTTTCGATACCAGTTCGGGGGCTTTTCTGTTTGCCAATGAGAGCGACGATGTGTCGCCGTTAGTGAAAAAGAAATTAGGTATGTAATTGATTACCAGCAGTTAAAACCAATAAGGTCATGGAGGCGATGCCTCCATGACCTTATTTTTTGTCGAAATTTTCCGGCATTCAGGGCACAAAAAAAGGGACGCGACTTTTCGCGTCCCCCGAATTTCTTCAATTCTAAAAACAATACTTACACACGTTTTATTGTATTTCGAAAATCGTGCCAGAAATGGTGAGATTTTTTAATTTATGAAAAAATTTTCTTTGTAGCCCGAAATCACACCTTTTTCCTGTGCAATGCGAAACATCTGCTGCACCGCGTCGCGCCCTTTTTCTCCTAAATCCACCGTGTAATTCGTCACGTACAAGTCAATGTGCGCTTGCATTACCGCGTCGTCCATCGCCTGCGCGTGTTCGCGCACAAAAGGCATCACGTCGGCAGGATGAGCGAACGCGTATTCCACACTGCGGCGCAACACGCGATTCACTTTTTGCTGGATTTCTTTGGGCAAATCCTTGTTCACCACAATGCCGCCAAGCGGAATCGGCAATCCTGTCGTCGTTTCCCAGAATTCGCCGAGGTCGAGTAGTTTCACCAGGCCTTTTTCTTCGTAAGTGAAGCGATTTTCATGAATAATCAGTCCGGCGTCGGTTTTTCCCTCCAAAACAACGTTTTCAATTTCTGAAAAAAGGGTCTCGTGTTTGTCGCGGGCGTCAGGGTAAGCGAGGCTCAAAAGAAAATTGGCGGTTGTCATTTTGCCCGGAATGGCGATGCGCGCGGACTCGATTTCGGCATCAGTCATGGGTTGCCGGGCAATGAGCAGCGGGCCGCAATTATTGCCCAGCGCACTGCCTGCATCGAGTAGTGTGTAGCGTTCGGTGAGCCAGGCGAAAGCATGATAACTGAGTTTGGTGACGGCGATTTCGCCCGCGAACGCTCGTCGGTTGAGCGCTTCCACATCTTCCATAAAAACTTCAAAAGCAAGCCCTTCGGTGTCTACTTTGCCGTGGAGCATGGCGTCGAAGATGAACGTGTCGTTTGGGCAGGGAGAAAAACCGAGCGATAAAGTCATGTGCGAAGGTTTCTGATTTCAGGGCTACAAGGTTGCTACCTTTGCTGTGTGAATCCTGTTGTTATTTACGAAGACAATCATTTGCTGGCTATCAACAAACCGGCGGGCTGGCTGGTTCAGGGCGACCGCACGGGCGACGCGACACTGACCGATTGGGGCAAAAATTATTTGAAAGAAAAATATGCGAAACCCGGCGCCGTCTTCCTTCACCCGGCGCACCGGCTCGACCGCCCGGTGAGTGGCGTTGTTTTATTCGCCCGCACGGACAAGGCTTTAGGGCGCCTCACGACGATGTTTCGGGAAAAACAAGTGACAAAAACCTACCTCGCCCTGGTTTTGAAAAAACCACCCCAGCCTTCAGGCGAACTCCGTCATTTTCTTTTGAAAGATGAAAAAAAGAACATCGTGAAGGTTTTTTCTCATCCGGCAAAAGAAGCGAAGGAGAGCATAACCCATTATGAATTAGTCAGTTCGGCAGGCGAATATTGGCTTCTGAAAGTTTTCCCACTCACAGGACGCCCGCACCAAATCCGGGCACAATTAGCCACGATGGGCTGTCCCATTCTGGGCGATTTGAAGTACGGAGCATCGTCGGCACTGCCCGACGCTTCCATCGGGCTACACAGTTGGAAGGCGGAGTTTATTCACCCGGTTCGGAAAGAAAAGGTGTTGATCGAGGCGGCGTTTCCCGAAACAGCGTGGTGGAAAAATGTGTCTCTATAAACGAAAATTGGTGACACGACTCGAAGTCGTGCCACCAATGTCAATCGGAAAGTATTCCAGATTCTTTATTTATCGTCGCCGAAAAAGGCAATAATCTTGTCGGCGAGTTCCATGCCGATGTATGCCTGCGCCTCCACTGTGCTCGCGCCGATATGCGGCGTACAAGACACATTCGGATGTTTTAGCAGTGCTTCGCGAGGCGTAGGTTCGGTTTCAAACACGTCGAGGCCGACACCGCCGACCTTCCCGCTTTCGAGGGCAGCCAGCAGGGCTTCTTCGTCAATCACGCCGCCACGCGCCGTGTTAATGAGGAAAACGCCATTTTTCATTTTTGCCAATTCGTCGGCAGTGATGGCGGCTTTGCCTGTGCCGGGAATGTGAAAACTGATGAAATCCGACTCGCGCAGGACTTTGTCCAAAGACTCGGTGCGGACGTTCACGCAGAATTTAAGGCCTTCAAAATCATTGAGTTGAATACCGATTTCCGCTTCCTGCACGAAGGGGTCGTGTGCGCGAACCGACATGCCGACGCCGAGTGCGATTTTTGCCAGTTCCTGCCCGATGCGACCGAACCCGACAATGCCGAGGGTTTTTCCTTTGATCTGAAAACCCGTTTCGTAGGCTTTTTTCAACTTCTTGAAGTCGCCGCCGGTGGACAATTCGCGGTTGCTGCGGTGGAGCATCCGGGCGAGCGAAAACAAGTGCCCGGCCGCCAGTTCGGCCACAGCCCGCGAGGAAGCCATTGGCGTATTGAATACCTGAATGCCTTTGCTTTGGGCGTATTCGAGGTCAATATTGTCGAGGCCGACGCCACCGCGTGCGATGATTTTGAGGTTTTTACCGCCGTCAATCACGGCTTTGTTCACCTTCGTGGCGCTGCGGACGATGAGCACATCGTAGTCAGCAATACGGTCCGCCAGTTCTTCCTGCGGAATTTTGTTTTCGTCCACGAGGTAGTCGGCTTCTTCGAGGAGCAGGCGACCGTCGGGGTGAATGCCGTCGTTGGCGAGAATTTTTACCATGATTTTCCTGATGTTTAAAATCGCGGCAAAGATAGTTCTTTGAACAGGGATTTTTGCGGGGGTAAAACAGAACTATATTTTACGGGCAAGATTTCGTCAATTTGTTTTTTGAAAAAAGGCATGAGCAAATTGGCTTTTCGTAAATTTTGATTTTCGGGAAAAATGGAGTCGCCGACGATTGTTTCGCAAACCTGTTGTTTTTCCCAACGATGACAAGAAGGCCAGAAAAATTTCTCGCGTTATAAATTTTCTGAAAATTCCCGCAGCCGAACTAATTTGACCGAAACATGGCCTCCGTCCTCCACTGCGCCGATTACCTTTGCCCGAAAATTTCCACTCGATGAAGTCATTTGCCCTCACTATCGCGGCGCTGTTTTTTGCAGCGCAAGCCATTTTTGCTCAACCCATTTCCGAAAAAAACCTCCAAAAACACGTTACGTTCCTCGCTTCCGACAAATTGAAAGGACGCGGCACCGGCACGAAAGAGGAACAAAAAGCCGCTAAATACCTCGCCAAACAATTCAAAAAAATCGGCCTCACCCCCAAAGGCGACAACGGCTATTTTCATCAGTTTTCTTTCAAAAAATCCAGCGACCCGCACGGCAATATCGCTCCCGACGCCCCTACCGTGACCAGCCAAAACGTGGCGGCATATCTCGACAACGGCGCTGAATACACCATCGTCATCGGTGCGCATTACGACCACCTCGGCCTCGGCCACGACCGCAACTCGCTGGATGCCAACCCCGCCGGTAAAATTCACAACGGCGCCGACGACAACGCCAGCGGTACGGCAGGCGTCGTCGAACTCGCCCGTTACTTTGCCCAAAACGGCGTGAAAGAGCAGCACAACTTCCTGTTCCTGTGCTTTTCAGGAGAAGAACTCGGTCTCTACGGCTCGAAAAAATACACCGAAACGCCGACGATTGACCTCTCGAAAGTCAGTTTCATGGTCAATATGGACATGATTGGCAGGCTTAACGAAGAAAAACGCCTCATGGTGGGAGGGGTCGGTACAGCGCCCGATTTCGTCCCGACGATCAACAGCGCGAAAGGCGATTTGACCATCAAACTCGACAGCGCGGGCGTCGGCCCCAGCGATCACACGTCGTTTTACCTGAAAAATATCCCCGTCCTGTTTTTCTTCACCGGCCAACATTCGGACTACCACAAGCCGACCGACGACGTGGAAAAAGTCAATTTTTCGGGCGAAAAAAAGGTGCTGGACTTCGCCGTTCGCGTCATCGAATCGCTCGACAAGACGCCAAAACTCACTTTCCAGGAAACGAAAGCCAGGCAGGAGGATACGCCGCGATTTAAAGTTACGCTCGGCATCATGCCCGACTACACCTGGGAAGGCGAAGGCGTACACGTGGACGGCGTGACCGATGGCAAACCCGCCGCCAAAGCCGGCGTGCAAAAAGGCGACATCATCACCGGACTGGGCGATTTTCAGGTAAAAACGATTCAGGATTACATGAAAGCGCTGGCTGCTTTCAAAAAAGGCGACAGCACGACGGTGAAAGTGAAGCGTGCCAGCGAGGAAAAAATGTTGCCCGTGACGTTTCAGTAAAACACAACTTTCCGGAAGTAGCAACTTTCGGAAAGTTTACTCACACAGGTTATGATACAACTCGTTATCGCCGACGACACCCACACGCTGGTTGTCGCCGAATTGCTCGCCAATTTGTTTGAAGAAGTCGGCCACACGCTCACAGCGTCTGAAATCGCCGATATTTTTGTCGAAATGGACGAAGATTCGCTTCACTCGACGCTGCTTGCCTTCAATGACGACGGTGACGCAGTTGGTGTTTTGACGCTCGTCGAATCACTGGGAATATATGCTGGTGGACGCGTCGGCGTCATCAACGAGCTCTATGTCGTGCCGCCGTATCGTTCGGAAGGAGTGGGAAAAATACTGCTGGATGCCGCGAAAAAACTCGCCGACGAGCGCGGCTGGCAACGGCTGGAAGTGACGACACCGGGTGAGCAGTATGAAAAAACCTTGCAATTCTACGAGCGGGAAGGTTTCTTTCCCATTGGGCCGAGGTACAAATTCGAGTTATAGCGGCTTTCGTTTTTTCAACACCTGCATCGCTTTTAGATATTGTTTCGCCAAACGCGGGATGTTGACTTTGCTGCCCGTCGTATCGTCGGTCCATTTTACGGGCAATTCGCACATTTTCAGACCTTTCCACTCTGCGACGGCTAAAAGTTCAGTGCTGAAAAACCAGCCGTTCGACTCGGCGCCGCCTTCCATGAGCGGCGCTACGTGTTTGCGCAAAAGCCATTTAAACCCGCACATGCCGTCGGAAAAACGGGTACCGAGGTAGTTTTTGACAATAAAATTAAAGGCTCGCGAGGTGATTTCCCTTTTCAACGTCCGCCCGATAACACGCGATTTTTTGTGCAAACGAGTGCCATACACGAGATCGAAACCCTCGGTGGCAAGCGCGTTGTAAGCCTGAACAAAATGTCGCAAATCAGTCGCCAAATCCAAATCCATGTAACCCACGATATCAGCCTGACTTTGCGTCCACGAGGTTTTAAGCGCGAGGCCGACGCCTTTTTCGGGCACTTTTACCAATTGAATTTCTGAAAATTCATCGCACAGAGCCGCCGCGATGTGCCGGGTGTTGTCGGTGCTGCCGTTGTCGGCAATAACGATGCGCCACTGGCCGGGCGCGGGAAAACTTTTTGCCAGAAAACCGTGCAGGACGCGTACCTGCCGGTCGAGCGTTTCTTCTTCGTTGAGGACGGGGATAGTGACGTCGAAAGTCATAACTTGATTTGAAGCGCAAAGGAAAAACGATTCTTCGAGTTGTCGTTTGTAAGCTTGGAGAAGTAAAAGAATCCGTCTCGAAACCCTGCGGGCATTTGATATTTTATCGTTCGTTTTGCCTTTCTTTGTCGCAAATTCCCGGATTGTCGCCGACGATTTTAGGAAGCGGGTTGTTCCGCCCCTCATTTTTGGCCGACTATTTCGGGATTGGCAATTCAGCAAGATGAAATTGAATCCGTCAACCGTGCATCGTCAACCGTAAACCGTTCAATGAGCGATATTTTCAAAAAATTCAAGTCCGTTTTCGTCGTCGAAGAAGAAAGCGGCGAGGCCCAAAGCAAAAACCAGACACAACCAACCAGCCAACATCCAGCAGAGATGACCGCGCCGCCTTCGCGGCCGCGTACCGAGTCGAGTGCGCCAGCGGCATCACCCTCTGGCTCGGTGAGCGACAAGTTTGTGGAAATCCTCGCCGCTGCTTTGGAGAAAAACAACCAGGAAGGGTTCGACTACTTCGAATTTCGGCAGGCGCTGAAAAACCTCGCCAAAATGCCGATGGACGAACAAACGCGCTTCCATTCGGCCTACGCGATGGCCCAGACGATGGGTGTCACGCCCGCCAAGCTGGTCGAATCCGCCAAATTCTACCTCAATGTGCTGACAAACGAGCAAGCGAAGTTCAACGAAGCGCATGCGCAGCAGCGTTCCAGACTCATCGGCAACCGCGAAGAAGAAGTGAAAAATCTCGAAGCAGCGATGCAGCAAAAGGCGGAACAAATCCAGCAACTCTCCCGCGAAATCGAAGAACATCGCCAGCGCAGCGAACAAATCCGCAAGGAAATCAGCGACAGCACAGTGAAAATAGAAACTACCAAAGCCGACTTCGAAGCTACTTTCGCCAATGTGACCGCGCATATTCAGGAAGACATTGGAAAAATACAGCAGTACCTCAAGTAAAACCCTCCATCACCTCTCACTCTCTTACTATCTTTCGCATTATGAACGACTTGATTAAAAATCCAATTGTGGCCTTCATCGCCGGTTTGCTGGCCTTGTGGCTCATCTATTTCCTCCTGAGACTCACTATCGGACTTTTCTGGATTCTCCCGCTGGCGTTCGTGATTTTGTATTTTACCAACAGCCAGTTCCGCCGCAGCGTCCGCATGTTCTTCAGCAATTTGTTCGATAGAAGTTGAAGGCAATGAAAGAACAATCAATAACATTCGGTGAAAGAGTATTCAAAACGCTGGAGGTTATTTTTGAGATTTGCCTGCTATTCAGATAGCCCCCATGACTTTTAAAAAATCAACAAAACAACGAATCCATACATCTTTTCAAAATGACTGACTTACAACCGATCAAACCCAAAAGTTTCTGGGAGCGCCCCGAAGGTCTCACCGGGGGCATATTCATGGCCGCCATTGTACTCGGCGGAGGTTATTTGCTTTACCAGGCTTTGCCCTATCTCATCACGCTGGCGTCCAACACACTTTACCTCGCCGGTTTGCTGGCAGCTTTGGCAGCCGTCATTTATGTAGTGCTCGACCCGAAGATGCGCAACCTCATCTGGTACATGTACAAATCCGTCATGCGCTGGATAACAGGCATCTTCGTGCAGATTGACCCCATCGGCATTCTCAAAAGTTACATCGAAGACCTGAAAGACAGCCTGAGCAAAATGAACGGCCAAATCAGCAACCTCAAAGGCCAGATGTACAAACTGAATGAGATGATCAAGCAAAACCAGCGCACGATTCAGAATAATCTGAGCCTTGCCGGCAAAGCCAAAGAGACCGGTAAAGAGGCGATTATGGTGCTGCAGGCTCGCAAAGCCGGGCGCTTGCAGGATTCGAACGTCAAACTCGAAGACCTCTACAAGCGCATGGAAGTTCTTTACCGCGTGCTGACCAAGATGTACGAAAACTCCGAAATCATGCTCGAAGATCTCTCCGACCAGGTCGTGGTGAAAGAGCAGGAATACAAAGCCATCAAGGCCAGCCACTCGGCTATCCGTTCGGCGCAGGCCATATTGAGCGGCAATTCGGATAAAAAATACATGTACGACATGGCCCTCGAAGCCATGGCTGAAGACGTGGGCCAAAAAGTCGGCGAAATGGAACGCTTCATGGACATGTCCAAAAATTTCATGGACTCCATTGACCTCCAAAATGGCGTCTTTGAAGAAGAAGGCCTTGCCATGCTCGAAAAATGGGAAAAAGAAGGCGTTTCGATGCTGCTCGGCGGCGACAAAAACAAAATCGTGGCCAAAGCCAACAATCCCGCCGACGTGCTCGACCTGAATGCGCCGGTCAAAGTCCCCAGCAAAGAAGAGCGTGGCGGCAACCAGTACGATACTTTTTTTGAACAGTAAAAAGCCCGGAAAGTGACACTTTTTGAAAAATGTCACTTCCACATCGCCAATCAATTCAACGAATCACCGATATAACCAATCACCAATTCAAACAATGGCTCGTCTAACATCCTTTTCCAAATTCCTTATAACCCTCCTCATCGTAGGGGTGCTCTTTTTCGCTGGTCGTTATTTTTTGAATAACACCGATACCGGCAAAGAACTTCAAGAAAAAGCCAAAACCGAACAAAGCGGCGGCGACGTCGCGGGCGGCGTTCCCGACGAAAATACCATCGGCGTCGGCGTCGTCACCTGGGGCGGTTATGCCGGCGGCCAATACTGGAACAAAGGTTTCAAACCCAACACCGACAGCCGTTTTTACAAAGACCACGGCTTCAAGGTGGATTTTAAAATCCTCGACGACCCCACCGCCAGCCGCAACGCCTGGAAAAACGACGAAGTCCACCTTCTTTGGGCTACGATAGACGCTCTGCCGACCGAAATGCCCGGCCTCGCAGCCTACGACCCCGTCGTGGTCTTTCAGGCCGACTGGTCGCGCGGTGGCGACGCCATCGTGGTGCGCCGGGGCATCGGTTCGGTCAGTGATTTGCGCGGCAAACAAATCGCCGTCGCCGAAATGTCGCCGTCGCACTCTTTTCTCATCTGGCTGCTCAGTGCGGCAGGCATGAGCACCAACGATGTGAAAGTTGTTGGCGTCCCTTCGCCTGTCGAAGCCGCCGACGCTTTCAAAGCCAACAATGTGGATGCAGCCGTCGTGTGGTCGCCATTTGATGAAGAATGTGTGCAAAAAGTGCCTGGCGCGCGTGTCCTGCAAAGTACGCGCAACGCTTCCAACATCATTGCCGACGTATTTATCGCCAAACGCAAATGGGTGGAAGCCAACCGCGAACGCGTACAGCAACTCTACGACGGCTGGATGAAAGGCGCCGCCGAAATCAACCGCAACCCTGGCGCCAAACAGGAAGCCGCACAGATTTTGGCCGACGCGTTCGACGGATTCACCAAAGACGACGCGCTCAAAGCCATTGACAACGTGCGGCTTTGCACACACGGCGATAACCTGAACTTTTTTGGCTTGAATCGCGCCAATTATAAAGGTGTGACGGGGGAAGAATTGTATTCCCGCATGACGAAGGAATATCGCAACGTGGGTGTGCTCAAAGGCAGCGACGTCGTGCCCGGCTGGTCGAAAGCCGCCTTTATCAGTGTAGCCGAACGCTCCTCGCTGAGTGGCAACGAACACGCTGCCGAGGGTCAAAAATCATTCGCCAGTATTTCGGAAAGCGAAGCCAAAGGCAAGGAGGCCGTCGCGACGAAGCGTGTGAGTATCTCGTTCCGCACGGGTGAATTTCTCCTGGATGACAACGCCAAATATATCGTTGACAACGAGATGGTGCCCATCGCCAAAGCCTTCGCTAACAGCCGTGTTCGGGTGGAGGGCAACACCGACAATGTGGGTAGCGCCGCTGCCAACGTCGCCCTTTCCAAAAAACGTGCGCAGGCGGTGGTGGACTACCTCGTAAAAGAATATGGCATGCCGCGCAACCGCTTCATTGTCATCGGCAACGGCCCCGACAAACCTGTTGCCGACAATGGCAGCGAAGACGGTCGCCGCAAAAACCGCCGTACGGATTTCGAGTTGGTAGAGGAGTGAGGTTATAAGTTTACTAAACTTTTGAAAGTTTAGTAAACGTCAGGCTAAACTTTCAAAACGAAACCCGACCTGCAAAACACAGGTCGGGTTTCGTTTTTTAGGGGAATTACACGTTCGGCAATTTCCACCCGTTCTGGTAATTTGCCTTGATAAGCATGTTCGCTTCCGGGTCATTTTTGAATTCACCTTTGGCAGCATCCCAGTACACTTTCCGGCCTGTTTTGAAAGCAACATTGCCCATGTGCGCGTTGATGGCGGCGACGGCTCCTGTCTCGATGCCGCATTTGAGAATGGAAGTGTCGTTGGCTTGCATGGCTGCGACGAAGTTTTTAGCGTGGTCAGCGACATAGTTGGCGTTGTTGGGGCGGCGTTGGTCGGGCAAGTCTTCGATTTCGTACATCAGCACGCCATCCTCGTTCCGTTTTGTTTCAGGGATAACTTCCCAACCTTCGCGATTGACGACCATCGTGCCGTGATTGCCGATAAATGCGATGCCTTCGGTTTTGCCGTAATTTCCGTTGTCAATGCCCGTCGCGTGTTCCCAGAGCATGTTGAAATTGTCGTACTCAAACACTGCCTGCAAAGTGTCGGGTGTTTCGGACGCGTCGTCGGGGTAGGCGAGTTTTCCACCAGAGGCGATGACGGATCTGGGGGCTTTGGCGCCCATGAAATAAAGGGCAATGTCAATTTCGTGTACGCCCCAGTCGGTCATGAGGCCGCCGGCGTAATCCCAGTACCAGCGGAAATTGAAGTGAAAACGGTTGGGATTGAAGGCGCGTTTGGGTGCCGGGCCGAGCCACATATCGTAATCCACACCAGCCGGAGGTATCGCGTCAGGTTTCACGGGTACGGGTTCCATCCAGCCCTGGTAAGCCCAGCATTTCACAAGGCGGATGTTGCCGAGTTTGCCGGATTTCAAAAAATTGTAGGCTTGCTGGTAGTGCGCGCCACTGCGTTGCCATTGGCCGATTTGAACAATTTTTCCGTAGCGTTTGGCTGCACGAAGCATCACGTTGCATTCCTCGATGGAGTTGGCAAGCGGTTTTTCGCAGTAAACGTGTTTGCCGGCAGAAAGTGCGTCGCAGAAAGTGAGGCAGTGCCAGTGATCGGGCGTGGCGATGATAACGGCATCCAGGTCCTTCATCTCCAGCATCTTTCGATAGTCTTTGAAGAGTTGCGGGCGTTTGCCGCGCAATTCTTCCACATTGGCGGCCCGCTCGTCGAGCACGCTTTGATCCACATCGGCAAGCGCGATGCACTGGGCTTCGGGCACGTTGGCCAGTTGGGCTTTCATGTTTGTCCAGCCCATGCCTTTGCAGCCGATGAGGCCGAAGTTGATTTTGTCGTTGACAGAAACCCGACGGGCAAAGGCGTTCACTGGAAATGTCGAGGCAATGCCTGTGCCGACGAGTGCGGCAGAGGTTTGGCGGATAAATTTGCGACGGGAAGTTGGCATGATTTGTATTTTTTTGTCAAAACTGCCCGCCAAAATACGATTCTTGTTTATCCCAGCATCCTGCAAACTTCATCAATCAGGGCGCTGTTTTCCTGCACTGCCCTTTGAGCGACTGCTTGCAATCCGCGAATGTTTTTTTCCGAAACGTCCGACATTTCAGAGTTTTCTTCCGGTATATCGGGATTGATCCGGATATAGTGTTTGGAGCCGTCAGAGTCGGGTGGCAGCACATAATTCATCTGATAATCAACTGTTTCCGAAACGCCCTGCATCAAAATATCGAGAATCGGACGAAGCCACTGGGTCATGCCCCAGGATTTGGCATCCTCGTAGCGATAGGGTTTGACCACACGCCCGGTACCTAAGGACAGCATAAAAATGTCGGATTCGTCCGAACTGACGGCTGCGCTGAAAGATTCAAATTCGTCAGAAACGGCGGGGCCGGGCGACACGACAGTTCCTGAGTGTTTTTTTGCGCGCATTAGTTCGACGGCTTCGGCGTAGGCAAGCATGGAAGGGTTATTGGCAAAAACACCGCCGTCCACCAGTGCCAGAATGTTGTCATCGGTCCAGGGCAGAGGGTTGGGTTCAAAATAAGTGGGTGCTGCCGAGGTGGAGCGGGCGATGTCGCGGAGCAAAAAATTCTCCGTTTCGGGGTTCGATTTTGCCAGGCGCGACAAAAAATAAAAAGGCTTGCGATGCTCGATATCGTAGGAAGTAACGAGCAAATCAGTGAAAGTTTGCCGCAATTCGGTGTCGCCGAAATAGTCTTTCAGCAATTCCTCCAGTCCTGTATGCGTGAACGATTCTTCGAACAGCGCGCTCATCCCGGAGAACACGCCGCCTTGTTTCTTGAAAATTTGGGCGCCGTTTTTTTCGTATAACTCGCCCAATGCCGTCGCGCTGAACTTGGGTTGGCCGGGTTGGTTCGGGTGCGGCACGTTCAGGCCGCAAGCAATGATTCCGCCCGTGGAAGTGCCGGCCATCAGGTCGAACATGTGAGCGATGGGTTTGCCGAGTCGCCGTTCGATTTCGGCCAAAATAGCGCAGGGAACGATGCCGCGAATGCCGCCGCCGTCGAGGGTGAGGATTTTTAATTTAGGTGTTGCCATGAGTAGTGGTTTAAGTTGGCAAAAGTAAAAATCCAAAGCAATGATGCCGTTAAGTCGAGGTTAAAAGAAGCAAACCGTCCAACCGCGCTGCATACTTTTGCTTCTTGTCAGCTTTATTTTTTCAAATTTGCACTTGAATTTCCCCGTTTCCCGCATTTACGCCTCTAACGCATGAACGCCAAACGCATACGTCTCATCATCGGCTTGATGACTATCGCCCTCGTCGGGCTGATTGGTTTGCAGATTTACTGGATTGACTGGAATATCCGGCTCAATGAGGAGCAGTTTGATAAAAATGTATTTGCCGCACTCAATAAAGTGGCGGGCAAACTGCAACACCTCGAAACGGTAAATGCCCTGGAGGAAATGAACCGGGCGCGGGGCGAATCAGGTGATGTCAATCGTGCCGCCCAAATGCTCCAGAACGGCTATGCCGCACAAAGTTTCGCCGGCGCCGACAGCCTGCGCAACCCGGTGGGCGTGGGTGGCTCTTTCGAGGACAACGTGACGATGTGGGAATACATGAAAGTGATGCAACTGCTCGACGCCAAACCCCTCGCGGAGCGTGTTCCGCTCGATGTGCTCGCCCAGTCTATCCAGGACGAAATCAGCAGCCGGGGTATTCAGGCCGAGTATCAATACGGCATTTATTCAAAAGCACGCAATAGTTATGTCATTGTAAATGACCACTTTGTAGTGGAAGACAGCGGCCCGCAAATCACACACGGCGGTGCGCCTACGCTCTACAATTCTCCCTATAAAGTCGCTTTGTTCACACAGGACGTGGAATCTCCCGGCTACTTGTCACTCTATTTTCCCAACCGAACCCGGCTCGTGCTGGCCTCCGTTTTGCCTACGCTCGTGCTTTCGATAGTGTTCACAGGTATCATTTTGTTCTGTTTCTGGTACACGATTCAGGTCATTTACCGGCAGAAAAAATTGTCGGAGATGAAAAATGATTTCATCAACAACATGACCCACGAATTCAAAACACCTATCGCGACGATCAGCCTCGCAGCCGACAGCATTGGCAGCCCGATGATTATGAGCCATCCCGACAAGATCAAACGATTTGTGGACATCATTCGCCAGGAAAACCGCCGCATGAACAGCCAGGTAGAACGGGTGCTGCAAATGGCGATGATTGACAAAAAAGACTTTCAACTTAACCTCGACGACCTTAATTTGCACGAAGTGATTCAGCAGGCGGTGGACAATTTCAGCCTCCAGGTAGAAAAACGCGACGGCGTGTTGCGCACGGATTTAAAAGCGCAAAGACCCGTCATCGAAGGCGACGCGACCCACATAGCGAGCATCATCCACAACCTTCTGGACAACGCGAACAAATACAGTCCCGAAAATCCCGACATTACCATCAGCACCCGTGACGTGCCGATGGGCGTGGAGGTCACTGTGAGCGACAAAGGCATCGGTATCAGCAAAGATGCCCGGAAACATATTTTCGACAAATTTTACCGGGTACACACGGGTAACATCCACGATGTCAAAGGTTTCGGCCTTGGCCTGAGTTACGTGAAAGCCATCATGACCGCCCACAAAGGGCTGGTGGATGTGAAAAGCGAACCCGGCAAAGGCAGCAGTTTTATCCTGACTTTTCCCAAAACGGTCATCACGCAAGTGGAGCGCGAAATGGCCGAACGCGCCATCGTGGAAGAATAAGTTTGACCCCGATGGCTGGGAAAAACGCATTTAGGAATCATTTTTGCAGGGAAACCTACCGAAAAGCAGGTAGCAAAACAAAAATGCTCATTCCATGAATCGGTTCGTTACACTCTCTTTTCTCTTTTTGCTTCAAACCCAACTGCCCGCGCAAATCACCTGGATTACCGATTGTTCGGACAAAGAATTTTGTTTGAATCAAGGTTCCTGCACGGAAGGAAACGTATTCCTGTCAGAAAAGGCCGTCACAGCGTGTTTCAACAGCCCATTGGTCAGTTATTCTTACAAAATTGACCTTTTCAACGACGGTAGCACCGATATTTCCTCTTCGCAGGACACGGTGAGCGAGCCATTTCCGGTGGGCAAACACAAAATATCGTGGCGGGCAACCGACAACTGCGCCAACATTGCCAACTGTACCTACTTTTTTACTATCAAAGACTGCCAGCCGCCCAATCTGGTGTGTATCAATAGTTTGTCGCAGGATGTTTTCCCCAATTGCCAGGCGACTTTTGATGCATCGGATTTTGTCCTGTCTGTTTTTGATAATTGTACGCCTGCTAACGAGCTCGTCCTCGGCATTCGCAAAGCAGGCGAAGGGATGGGCTTCCCCAACCAGACGAGCATCGTGTACGAAGGCTGCGACCTGGGGCCGCACGAGGTGGAAATTTGGGTGAAAGACGAAAATGATTTGGTCAGTCTTTGCATCGCCAACGCGCAGGTGCAGGACAACAGCAACAGCTGCGGATGTTCCTCGAACCTGACTTTAAAGGGCTGCGCCTTTACTGCCGACAGTGCGAAATTGGGCGGTTACACCATGCGAGCCGACCTCGTTTCACTGCCGCCGTCGGTGAACTTGTTCGTCCAGCAAAATGTCGCGGACTCGTGTTACAGCCAGACGTTCAATGATTTAGAGAAAAATGGCGACTTCCGGGTTGTCGTCCGCGCCCGCCGCAACGACGACCCGCTCAACGGCGTCTCGACCTTCGACCTCGTGCAAACCAGCAAACACATCCTCAATCTCGAACCCTTCCAAAGCGCCTACCAGCGCCTCGCCGCCGATGTGAACGCCAGCAACTCCGTGACGACGTTCGACATCGTGGAAACCCGCAAACTCATCCTCGGCATCTACGATACTTTCCCCAAAGTCCCGTCCTGGCGTTTCATCCAGCCGCTCGCCGACCCCTCGAACCTCCTCAGTGCAGCGAAAGACACTTACCAAATCACCATCAACAACCTCAACGCCGACACGACCCTTTCCGACCTCGATTTTGTCGGTATCAAAATGGGCGATGCCAACCTCTCGGCGCCTTCTGCTCCCAACGACGCGAACGACCGTTCGCCGCTGCTCCTGAACGTCGAAGACCGTTTTTTAAACGCCGGAGAAACCGCCTCGATAGCCGTCCGGCTGGCTGACGCGGCGACCCTGCTCGGCTGGCAAATGGCGTTTTCGGTTGACCCCGCACGCGCCCGCATCGAAGGCGTGGAAGGGCTTCCCGAAGAAGATTTTTCTATTTTGAAAAATGAAATCCGCGCCTTGTGGTTCGACCCGGTCGGAAAACATTTTTCCAAAAAACAAACCCTCTTTCACTTGAAAATCAAAGCCTTGCAACCAATGTCAGTCGCGCAGGTTTTGTCGCTTACTTCCCAAAAAATTGTTCCCGAAGCCTATTTTCCTGCCGGAAAAAATTCGGAGCAGCGCCACGCATTCGTGCTCGGATTCGACATGAAACAAGCCAACGGTACAACATTTTTTCCGCCGCGCCCCAATCCGTTCAGCACCGAAACGACCTTCAGTTTTCTCCTGCCACAACCTGGCGAAGTTCGGCTCGAAGTATTCGACGTTTCCGGGAAAATGATTTTCAAACAACAGACCGAAGTCGGAGCAGGCTATCAGTCGCTGCTTTTGCAAGCAGCCGGTTTGCCCGGCGAAGGCGTATTTTTCTATCGGGCGTGGGTAAATGGCGAAGCGTTTTCGGGAAGATTGGTAAGAGGGTGAAATTTGAAAAGAATTTGGAGAACAGGCCGTAAATGCGTTTTTTTGTACCAAAATTGAGTCGAATGACCATTTACACTGCATACGACGAAATCGCCGAAGTGCTTTCCACCGCCGAACCTGCGAAGTTGGCAAACCTCCGCGCCTCTGCTGAAATGCAGGCGCAACTGGAGTTTTTGATTGAAAAATCGAAAGCAGGCGAACTCTCCAAATCTGAAAAAGACGAACTCGACCACTACATCGTGCTGGAACGGCTTGTCCGGCTCGCCAAAATCCGCGCCCGCGCCCGTGTCGAAAACAAATGAGCCAGTACATTCCCGATGCCTTGCGAAAATTGGTGGCCGAACGCGCCGGTCATCGCTGCGAATACTGCCGGATTTCGGCGATTGACACCTTCTTCACTTTTCATATTGACCACATTATCAGTCTGAAACATGGCGGCGAGATTTGCGCCGAAAACCTTGCCTACACTTGCCAAATCTGTCCTAAGTTCTTCTTTACTTTGCCCCTTAACTTAGGAATCTCATATGCTCTTCGACGAGTTCAAATATTTTGACTATCAATTCCCGGAGCCGCAATATCTGGGCGCGAAGCACACTCATTTGGCTTGGATGAACAAATTTATCCCGCGCAATGTGGTCACGGCGGTTGATGCTTTTGCTGGTTCGCAGACTGTTGCTTTTTTATTGAAACAAATAGGTTTTCAAGTAATTACAAACGATTTTTTGAACTTCAATCATCAAATTGGATTGGCGCTTATTGAAAATGAAGGTCAAAAATTGACACAAGCCGATATAGATTTGCTTTTGTCAGAATCACCAATGAAGGTGCACTTTCGGTTAATTGGGCAAGTTTATGCAGATGTTTTTTTTGAAAAAGAAGAGGCGGAATTTTTAGACAATTTCAGGGCAAATCTTGAACTGCTTGAAAACCCTTACAAGAAGGCGCTTGCGTTTGCCATCATCAATCGAAGCATGACTCGCAAAGTGACGATGGGACACTTCGGACACACCCAAGCATTGCGATATGCAAGTGACCCAGAGCGCATTAAGCGAAACAGAAGTTTAGTGCGGCCCCTGAAAGAGATATTTCTCGAACTCGTCCCTGCCTACAACAATGCTGTATTCTCAAACAAGAAAAACAACCGCAGCTTTAACCAAAACATACTGGATCTCCTGCCTGATTTGGACAAGGTTGATTTAATATACTTTGACCCTCCATACTGCGACAGCCACGCTGATTACCAGAGTTTTTACCACTTGTTGGAAACTTACACGGAGTATTGGCAGGACAAGCAATTCATCAACGGCATCAAAAGATATGAGCCGCAACGGTTCAGCGGTTTTGACAAAAAGAAAGACGTTGTCAGGTCATTTGAAAAACTCTTTGAGCAGGCTCAAGAAATACCCTATTGGCTCATCAGTTACAATGACCGCAGCTACCCAAGCATCGAGGAACTGGCTAGAATGACCGTAAAATATCGAAACGTTGAAATCGAAGCCAAAACCTATCAGAATGGGCGCGGCGGCAAAGGAAGCGTCGCGGGCAGCCGGGAAATTTTGTTTGTTTGCAAACCCAAGTCCAAGCATTTTGTAAATCTGACTCCAAGAGGAGAAACAATCCTAAATGAAGAACTTTGACTACTGGAAAAAACTGCATGATAGCAATAAATTGGAAGAGTTCAGCTCCGACAAAGCAGGGTTACTTTGGTTAAAAATCAAATCTATAGTGCGAAAAGAGTTGATTGCCGCATTTGCAAACGAAGCAAATCTAAAACTTGCTCAATCTGCACTCTCCAAACAGTTTGAAGAACTCTACAAAATTTTGTCAAAAGACGTCTCCAAGTCGTATCAACTACTGGACGGTTTTATCCGAAAAATCAATAAAACACAAGCAAGTAAGATAAACACCGCGCAACTCGTCTCTGAACTTTACAAACTAAAAAGTTTTGACTGGGGCGGTGATTACCAAAACTCTTTGGACAAATACTTGGTCAGCCGCTATGTGAAAACCCATCAATCTTATGAAGTACTGCTCTCCAAATTTGATACTGAAATTAGCCGCGCCGTACAAGGGTATGTACTCAACAGTTGGTACAACCATTGGTCGAGCATTTTGATCGAGCATATTTTCAAATCACATCCGGCTGTTTTGCCTACCGTGGGACAAATCAAAAGCGTGGATTTTTTCATCAACGACATTCCTTTCGACCTCAAAGTGACTTACTTGCCTGCTGAGTTCATCAAAGAAAAGCGGAAGCAGAAAGGATTTCCAGTAGAGTTGACCTTTTTAAAACAACAGGCATTAAAGTCAAGAATTGCCTTCGACAAAAAGGCAAAGCCAAGTGATATTCAATATGAAATTGTGGAAAAGATGAAAGACCGGGGCGACGCTTCTTGTTCAAAGGCGCTGAGCCAACTTCGGCAAGAAAATCTCCAAATTTTGCAGGAAGCCCAGTCAAATACCAAAACGTTGGCAAAATGGCTTTATGAAAACCAAGGCGAAATGCGTTTTGGCTCTGAAAATAGGCTTTTCCTTGTTTTGGTGGATACGGAGGATTTCAACAACTCTTGGAAGTTGAAAAGAAATTTGGATTTGTTGAAACCGACGATTCAAAATTACCTCAACAATTTCGACAACAAGAAAATCGAGGATTTGAAAGTAACTTTCAGTTACAAAGGGAAACCGCAGACATTTACGGCACTGGCAGACATCATTTTTATAGTCAAGTAAATCTTAGTCTGCCATGGCATCTCCCACCTCCATCCCCTTCCACTCCAAACCCCAGCCCTCTTTCAACAAAAACTTCGACCTGCTCATCCGCCATTTGCACGAGATGAAAGCGGCGGGCTACGAGACTTATATCTGCTCCGAAAATCCCAAGCAGTTCGACCGACTGGCGGCGATTTTTAAAGAATTGAAAGCCGACGTCGCCTTTTTGCCCGTCGAAATTCCGATTCATGAGGGCTTCATTGACGAGGATTTGAAAATCGAAGTCCTCACAGACCATCAGATTTTTCAGCGTTATCACGCCTACAAAATCCGGCAGGGATTTTCCAAAGAACAGGCGCTGAACTACCGCGTGTTGCGCGAACTCGCGCCGGGCGACTACGTGACGCACATTGATCACGGCATCGGAAAATTCGCGGGTTTGCAAAAAATCGAAATCGGCGGCCAAATGCAGGAAGCCGTGCGGCTCAACTACAAAAACAACGACATCCTCTACGTCAGCATTCACTCGCTGCACAAAATCTCGAAGTACATCGGGCGCGAAGGCGAACCGCCGCAACTCAGCAAAATCGGCTCCGACGCCTGGAAGCAACTCAAAGCCCGCACCAAGCGAAAAATCAAGGACATCGCGGCGGAACTCATCAAACTCTACGCCGCCCGCCGCGCCGCCAAAGGCCACGCTTTCCCGCCCGACGACGTGTTGCAAACCGAACTCGAAGCCAGTTTTATCTACGAAGACACGCCCGACCAGTACAAATCCACGCAGGACGTGAAGGCCGACATGGAAAAGGAATACCCGATGGACCGCCTGATATGCGGCGACGTGGGTTTCGGAAAAACGGAAGTCGCCATCCGTGCGGCCTTCAAGGCCGTGACCGACGGCAAGCAGGTGGCCGTGCTCGTGCCGACAACGATTCTGGCCCTGCAACACTGGAAAACTTTCTCCGAACGCCTCGCCGAATTCCCTGTCACGGTGGATTACCTCAATCGTTTCCGCACGGCGAAGGAGAAAAAAGAGATTTTGGAAAAACTGAAAAAAGGCGAGATTGACATCGTCATCGGCACCCACGCGCTGCTGGGCAAAGAAGTGGGGTTCAAGGATTTAGGCTTGCTCGTGGTGGACGAGGAGCAAAAATTCGGCGTCGCCTCGAAAGAAAAACTCCGCGCCCTGAAAGTCAACGTGGACACGCTCACGCTCACGGCCACGCCGATTCCGCGCACCTTGCAATTCTCGCTCATGGCCGCCCGCGACTTGTCGGTCATTCGCACGCCGCCGCCCAACCGCCAGCCGATTCACACGGAAATTCGCGTATTCGACGAGGATTTAATCAAAGAAGTGATTTACACCGAAGCCAATCGCGGCGGGCAGGTGTTTTTTGTCCACAACCGCGTGAACGATTTGCCCAAAATCGTCGAAACGCTCAAACGCCTTTGCCCCGACACCGAAGTGGCGATGGCGCACGGCCAGATGGACGCCGAGCATTTGGAAAAAGTCCTGGTAGATTTTATTGACCGGAAATTCGACGTGTTGGCATGCACCAACATCATCGAAACCGGCCTCGACATCCCCAACGCGAACACGATTATCATCAACCGCGCCGATATGTTCGGCCTCAGCGACCTGCACCAACTGCGCGGTCGCGTGGGTCGCTCGAACCAAAAAGCCTACTGTTACCTGCTCGCGCCACCCATGAGCGTACTCACGCAGGAAGCCCGCAAACGCCTGCGCACGATCGAGGAATTCAGCGAACTCGGCTCCGGTTTTCAGGTCGCCATGCGCGACCTCGACATCCGGGGCGCGGGCAATTTGCTCGGCGGCGAACAGTCGGGTTTCATTGCCGACATCGGTTTTGAGACTTACCAGAAAATCCTCGACGAGGCGATTCAGGAGTTGAAGGAGACGGATTTCAAAGATGTTTTCAAAGAAGAAATCGCGCAAAAAGGCTCTTACGTCCGCGACGTGACCATCGAAACCGACGTGGAAATGCTGATTCCCGACGAGTATGTCTCGAACACGCAGGAGCGCCTGAGTCTTTACACAGAACTCAATACCATTGAAAATGAAGAAGGTATCGCCGCTTTCGCCAGGCGGCTGGAGGACCGTTTCGGCAAACTGCCGCATCAGGTCAACGCGCTGTTCGACGGCCTGCGCCTGCAATGGCTTTGCAAAAAATTGGGTTTTGAAAGACTGATTTTGAAAGGCGGCAAACTGCGCTGCTACTTCCTCGGCGACCCGCAGTCATCGTTTTTCGAGACCGCGCAATTCCAAAAAATCATGGCTTTCCTGCAAAAACACGGGCGCATCATGGGCATCTCGCTGAAACAGACGAACAAGGAGCTCATCCTTGTGCAGGACGACGTACGAAGTTTGAAGGCGGTGAAATCGGTGTTGGAGCAGGTGGTGGGGGCGGTCGTATAGTCGGTAAAAGCTTTTTCAGGATACGACAGTGCATATTTATTTACAATGGAGGATAACCATACTCCTTTCTGACGCAGGAAACGATTTCATCCAACTCTGGATTTTTCGATTCGTAAATAGTATGCTCGTGAACTCCTTTTTTTTCTAAAGTATTTTTTAGATGCTTTTTGCTGTCTTTCGGGATTTCATATTTTTTTAGATTGCCGATTGGGGTTTCCTGCTCCTCAATCGGAATATATGCAAGCTCATATGGTTGAATCGTAAACACCCCAAGCTGATTAAACCTGTTTTTTTCACCTACTTGAAATTCCATATTATTATTCAAGAAACCACTAACATTTACAAAATGCGTAGATTGGATTTCAAAATAATCATCGTTCAGAGCTCTACTCGTAAATGGCTCGTTTGGGAAGAGACACCATAATTGCCCATTACTGTCCCAGTCTTTCTCATCTTCAACCGCAAAATAAAGTGCCCTCTCTATGTCAAGAGACCAATCAAGCATACGAGTAGGAAGTCTTAAATGCTGCAACTGTAGAGGTAGGTTCCACGATTGTCGGTACATCTGGATAAGATGGTCATTTAGAATAATGCGCTCTAATTTTTTTATTTTCAAAATTTCAAATAGGCCACATTGCATTTCTTTTTCACTCTGCATAGGATTCTGATGAACGACTTCCCTACAAAAAGAGGGACGCAAAGTGTAAATGCTTCTTCCTTCGCCACGATAGGCAGGAAGAATCTTGCCACCAGTAGACCAACGGTGGTACTCAAATTCTAATTTAACTCTTTCAAGATCATCACACGAAGTGATCAAATCTGTAGGGATTGGTAAAGGTAAAAGTTGTTTCATAATACTTCTTTCGACTGTTTTGTCAGTCGATATACATAAGATAAGAAATATTACAGACTTGTCAAGACTTTCGACCTAATCGTTGTGATGAAATATATACTCCCGCTGACGTGATATTCCAATATCGTACCGCTCTCTAAAAAAGAAAAAGCCCACCAAAAGCGGGCTTCAAAAGTGAGTCTCTACATTCTCCAAAATTTTCCTCACGCCGCCCCCAAGGCAAAATCTCTAACTTGGTGTCATTGAAAAAAGCCTATTTTTGTAGCAAAATTTTGAAAAATGGGAGCACAAACCGGGCCATTGAGCAACTTACAGTTGGAACTGCTTAAACTCTACGCCACCAACTTGTCCGAACAACAATTGCTGGACATCAAGCGAATATTGGCCGCTTATTTCGCGCAGGAAATTGACCGCGAAATGACCGCCCTGTGGGAGGAAAAAGGCTGGGACGACTCGACTATCGAGACTTGGAAACAGGAGCGGTTGCGCACACCTTACTAATCCTGCTTACCCATGCGCATCGTACTCGACATCAATGTTTTGCTTGTCTCGCTTCCGGTCAGCAGAAAATACCGGCCCATTTTCGACGCGCTTAAAGCCGAAGCGTTCACCTTGCTGATTTCCAATGAAACTCTGACGGAATACGAGGAGAAAATTGGTGAAAAAACCAAACCCGAAATCGCAGAAAACGTCGTCCGTCTTCTGCTCAACCTTCCGAACGTCGAACGAATCAGCAACATCTACTACCGTTGGAATCTCATCGCCAACGACCCGGACGACAACAAATACACCGATTGTGCTTTAGCGGCAAATGCTACTTACGTCGTTTCCGATGATGCTGATTTCCGCGTTTTGAAACAGACTCCTTTCCCGCCGTTGCAATTGCTTACTTCGGATGAGTTTTTAGAGATATTGCAAAGCGAGTCTGTTTGATTTGCAGGATGATATGCGAAGTTTAAAAGCCGTAAAATCCTCATTGCAGCAGGTGATTTCGGCAATATCGTGAAATCTGCTTTTACTTTCGTTGAGAATTTGCACGGCAGAACCGACAAAGGAACAAGCGTCTGTAATTTTCTAAAAAAATTACATTTTCACCTGTTTCTTTGCTGAAAACTAACCAACCTACCCTCCTCACTTATGAAACCCAACGATTTTGTCAGCGCCTACCTGCCCTACGCCCAAGAGACCGAAGCCGTCACCGGCATCAGCGCGGCCGCCATTCTTGCACAAGCCGCCCTCGAAAGCGGTTGGGGCGAAAAAGCCCCCGGCAATATGTTTTTCGGCGTGAAAGACCCCGACAAAGGCACGACTGGCAAAGGCCAGTTGATTGTCACGACCGAGTACCTGCGAAAGCCGGATCAACACCACCTGTTCCCGGAAGTCATTTCCGTCGTTTGGAGCGATAAATTCAAAAAGTGGAAGTACACGGTGCGCGATTGGTTCCGCAAATTCGACACGCCGGCGGGCAGTTTTCTCGAACACGCTCAATTGTTTATGAAAAATCCGCGCTATGCCCAGGCCATCGCCAATGGCAAAGACCCGGAGCAATTTTTCCGCGAAGTGCAAAAAGCGGGTTATGCCACTGCGCCCAACTACGCCGACGTGCTCATAGCCGTCGTGCGGACGATTCAGCGCAATTTGCCGAGCGAATTTGAAAGCGCAACGAACGAACCGGCCGCTTTCGACCTGCCCGGCGAAGACGAACGCTGGATGTATCTCCCCCAGCGTGAAGAAGAATAACCGCCTACATTTGCCCCAAAAAACGGGCATGAAATACGCCATTTCTGACGCAATTGCTGTTTTGGAGCGAACCCCCGCAGTGCTCGACTGCCTGCTGCGGGGGTTGCCCGATGTCTGGACTTCACCCAACGAAGGCCCCGACACCTGGAGCGCCTACGACGTGATAGGCCATCTTATTCACGGTGAAAAAACCGACTGGATTCCGCGCGCCCGGCTCATTTTGAGCAATGCGCCGGACAAACAGTTCGAGCCGTTCGACCGTTTCGCTCAGTTTCAAAACAGCGCAGGAAAAACGCTCCCGCAACTCCTCGATGAATTTGCCAGTCTCCGGGCAGAAAATATCAACACCCTGACATCGTGGAACTTACAGGAAACGGATTTGGAAAAAACGGGGATTCACCCGGCATTCGGCGCCGTCACGTTGCGACAACTGTTGGCGACCTGGGTTGCGCACGATTGTACGCACATCGCTCAAATTGCCCGCGTCATGGCCAAACAATATAAAGAAGAAGTTGGCCCCTGGGTCGCTTTCCTCGGGATTTTGAATCAGGGAGCAGCATCTTCCTGAATTTTTGCCTCTTGTTTGCCAAATACCCACAATATTTTTCGGCATAAAAGACAGAAAATCTACTTTCGCTCGCCTTTTAAAATGAAGCGAACACAACTGCTTTTTCCGCCTTTACCCTTCACTGTATTATCCAAATCCACACTTTCATGTCAAAAAAGTTGACCTTTCTCCTCTGGTTGCTCGTCTTTGTTGGCGCTGCGAATGCGCAAACGATTTGGTCAGAAATTGCCGAAGATGACATTCCCCAAGCCGGCGAACGCCGCATCGTACCGCAGACTTATCGCACTATTCGCCTCGACAAAAATGCGTTGTCGCCTTTGCTGGCCGCCGCGCCTGAGCGTTTTACGGCGGCGGCGCTGCAAAAAAACAATTTGCCCGTCATCGCCATTCCGATGCCCGACGGCAAAACAATGCGTTTCCGCCTCACCGAATCGCCTGTGATGGCCCCTGAATTGCAGGCCGAATTTCCCGACATACGCTGCTACACAGGCCAGGGCATTGACGACCCGACGGCTACGCTCAAATGTGATTTTACGCCGCAAGGTTTTCACGCGATGGTGATGTCGCCGCTACACAGTACGGTTTTTATAGACCCATACAGCCAGGGCGACTCGGAACATTACGTGGTTTATTTCAAAAAAGATTATTTGTCGAAACAGGACGACGCGCCGTTCGTGTGCGCCACGCCCGATGAAAACTGGAAAGAACTCACACTCAACGACGGAACCGCTAAAGCCCAGGGCGATTGCCAGATACGGCGTTACCGCCTGGCGCTGGCTTGCACGGGAGAATACACTGTGTTTCACGGCGGCACTATCCCACTGGCCTTGGCAGCCATTAATACGACAATGAACCGCGTAAACGGTGTGTACGAAAATGATTTTGCCATCACGATGCAAATCATCGCCAACAACACCCAAATCATGTACACCAACGGCGCTACCGACCCTTACAGCAATGGTAATGCCGGCGCGATGCTTACAGAAAATCAGAATAATGTCACCTCGATTATTGGCTCCGCTAATTTTGACATCGGCCACGTGTTCGGTACCAACAGCGGCGGTGTCGCGGGTGGGTTGGGCATCGTCTGCAACAACAACAGCAAAGCGCGCGGTGTCACGGGCGGCAGCGCTCCGGTCGGCGACCCTTTCGATATTGACTATGTGGCGCATGAAATGGGGCACCAGTTCGGCGGGCCGCACTCCTTCAATGGCAATGCCGGCTCCTGCAATGGCAACGGCAGTGCCGCCAATGCCGTCGAGCCGGGTAGCGGCACTACCATCATGGCCTACGCGGGTATTTGCGGCGCACAGGACGTGCAAAACAACAGCGACGATTATTTTCACGCCAACAGCATTCAGCGGATTACGGCTTTCGCTATTAGCGGCAACGGCGACAACTGCGCGGTGAAAATCAACTCCGGCAACAACAACCCGACGGTGGACGGCGGGCCGGATTACACGATTCCCAAATCTACCCCTTTCGCGCTGACAGCGACGGGTAGCGACCCTGACGGCGACAATTTGACGTATTGCTGGGAGCAAATAGATGCAGCACTGGGTACGCCCAATCCGCCTGCGCCGACCAATGCGACCGGGCCGTTGTTCCGTTCATTTAAAGGTACAGCCTCGCCTACGCGGTGGTTTCCGCGTTTGTCAGATCTGGTGAGCAACACGAATTATGCCTGGGAAGAGTTGCCGGGTGTGGCGCGGGCGATGAATTTTCGCGTCGTGTTGCGCGACAACAATGCCGGCGCCGGTTGCACGGATGAAGATGACGTAGTGCTCACCGTGACCAACAGCGCAGGGCCGTTTCTCGTGACAGTGCCCAACACGAATGAACTTTGGTACGTCGGTGAAATTAAAACCGTCACCTGGGATGTGAGCAATACCAATGCTGCGCCGGTAAACTGTGCCAACGTGCGCATTTTGCTTTCGACGGATGGCGGCTTCACATACCCGGTTGTGCTGGCGGCGTCCGTTCCGAATACGGGTTCGGCCAATGTGATCGTACCAGACAATGTCGCCAACACCTGCCGCGTGAAAGTGGAGTCCATCGGCAATATTTTCTTCGATATTTCCAATCAAAATTTCCGCATCGAATTGCCTCCTGTGCCGAGTTTCTCGTTGGGGGCATCTGTGAACTCGGTGAAGATTTGCGCGGGTGATTCGGTCGTTTTTACCACAAACGTAGCGCCGATAGCGGGCTTCGCCGACCCGGTGCAACTTAATGTGTTGGGCGCTCCTGCAGGCTCCAATATTTCCATCAGCCCCAATCCTGCTTTACCTGGCGGCAGTGCTGCGGTGAAAATCACCGGTCTTACCCCGGCAATGGCTGGCAATTATACCCTGACTGTGGAGGGAACATCGGGTTCGATTGTGAAAACAACAGAAGTGGAGTTGACGCTTCTGCCTGGTGCTCCTGATGCAACATCGGCTGTGAGCCCTGCGGACGGTGCTTCCGGTCAGCCGCTCAATGCGAATTTGACCTGGACTGCCGTTCCTTTTGCCGAAAATTACACAGTCGAGGTATCTGCCAATCCGTCGTTTTCTTCCGTTTTGTTTGAGCAAACGCTGAACAATACAAGTGTTCAAACGCCTGCTCTCCAATCAGGTTTGATCTACTACTGGCGGGTGAAAACGTCGAATATTTGCGGCGAAAGCATGTTCACACCAACCTATGCTTTCCAGACAGGCAATTTGTCCTGCAATCAAATTTTCAACAGCACCGACGTTCCGAAAACAATCATCAACAACGTGGCCGGCACAGTAACTTCTACGCTGAACATTCCTGACAACAAGGCTATCGCCGATGTGGATGTGACGTTGATAGCCAATCACACGTACGTCGGGGATTTGGATGCGAAGTTGGTAGCGCCCACAGGTGAGACAATCCTGCTTTTCGACAGACCCGGTGTGCCGGCTTCGACTTTCGGTTGTTCGGGTAATAACCTGACCCTGGTTTTTAATGACGCTTCGTCGCAATCGGCAGCCGTGCTGGAAAACACCTGCAACGGTGTGAACCCGGCTCTGCTGGGCGAATTCCAGGCCATCGGTTCACTTGCCACGCTGAACGGGAAGGACGCGCAAGGCAACTGGCAAATGGTGGTAACGGATTACGTTGACGGAGATGGTGGCAGCCTGATTGCCTGGGGACTCACATTCTGTTTCGCCGACAGTATTCCACCGGGAACACTACTCACCAACAGCCCGCTCACGGTGCCGGCAAGCGGCAGCGATGAGATTGAAAACACCAACCTTTCGCTTGCTTTTTCAGGTTTTGCAGCGCAAACTCAATTCACGCTCTTAAGCCTTCCTCAGCACGGTACTCTGACCCTGAATGGCGCTCCACTTTCACTCGGCAGCACGTTTACACAGGATGATATTGACTTTAACTTGTTGGTTTACACACACAATGGCGACAATGCCACTGCCGACGCATTCCAGTTCGACGCACTCGATTTGAACAATTTTGCCTGGGTACACAATGCAGTTTTCAATATCCTAATTGTCCAAAACGACCTGGCCGCTACCGCTGCGCAAACGCAGGGAATCCTTTGCAACAATAACGCGACCGGGCAAATCACCGTCACGGCTACCGGCCTCGACGGTCAATACGAGTACAGCTTGAACGGCGGCCCCAACCAGCCTTCCAACGTCTTCAGCAACCTGACGGCAGGTACTTACACCGTTGTTGTGACCGGACAATTTGGATTCACTACTACATCCAATGCGGTCATTTTGACAAATCCTGCTGTACTTTCCGCTTCCGCTTCAGTCAATAATGATGACGTAACTGTGACTGCTACGGGCGGCACGGCGCCTTTGGAATACAGCCTCGACGGGGCGAATTTTCAACCTTCCAATCTTTTTGAAGACCTCGCCAACGGCATTTACGCCATTACCGTACGCGACGCAAATGGCTGCACGACGACAGCGCAGGCCATCGTAGCGGTCAATACGCTGCTGGCTACGTTGGCGCAGCAAAGCCCGGTAAGTTGTGTGGGTGCAACGGACGGCGCGGTTTCTGTCACAGTGGGCGGCGGCCAGGCGCCGTTCGAGTACAGCCTGAATGGCGGCACCTTCCAGGCAAGCAACACGTTTGGCGGACTGCCAGCGGGCGCTTACACGGTTGAAGTAAAAGACAATCAGGGATTTACTGCTACGACAAACGTAGTCACGCTGACCGACCCCGCTGCCATCAATATTTCCGCATCAGCTAATCTGAATGTTGTGACCGTAATGGCTTCGGGCGGTACGGGCACTTTGGAATACAGCCTCGATGGTACGAATTTCCAGCCTTCCAATATTTTTGGGAATCTCGCCAACGGCGATTATACGGTGACCGTCCGCGATGCCAACGGCTGCACCGCTACGGCACAGGTGACTGTGAACGTCGCAGTTTTGGCGATTGTGTCCGCCACTGTCGGCGGAGAAATTTTATGTTTTGGCGACGCAACCGCTACGGTCGAAATCACCGCTTCCGGGGGCATCCCGCCTTATGAGTACGCCCTGGATGGCGGCTCATTTCAAGGCGGCAACATTTTTAACAATATCGGCGGTGGTGTGCATTTCGTGACCGTGCGCGATGCGCAAGGCACGGAAGTACAATCCAATCCATTTTTTATCCAGCAGCCGACCCAACTGGTCGCTGTAGCCGATGTTACCGGAAATGATGCTCAGTTTCTGGCTGTGGGCGGCACAGGTCCCTACACATTCAACTATAACGGCCCGATACCGCCGGTAAATTTGCCCAATGGCAACTACATCCTCACCGTCACCGATGCGAATGGCTGTAGCGATACTGCGACTTTCACCATAAATCTGCCCCCGTTGACGGCGACGGTGCAAACAACAGGAACTGACCCCTGTGTTCCATCGGCTACGATCGAGGTTACGGCTTCCGGTGGCGAAGCGCCTTACGAATACTCGCTCAACGGCGGCCCCTTCCAAAGCGGCAATAGTTTCACCGTTTTCTCCGGCCCGAATAATGTGCGGGTACGCGACGTGACAGGCACTATTGTGCAGATTCCTGTAAATGTGTCGCTTCCTGCGCCGCTGCAAGCCTCGGCGACAAGCTCCGGAGATTCGATCATCGTTTCGGTACAATTTGGAACACAACCTTATGAATTCAGCCTCGATGGCGTGAATTTCCAACCGTCCAATGTGTTTCCCGACCTGCCCAACGGCACTTATACGGTCACGGTGAAAGATGCGAACGGCTGTACAGAAACGCTGATGGTAGAAATTGACATCATCGGAGTCGTCGAGCCGGGTACGGCCTGGGGTTTGGTCGTTTCGCCGAATCCGGGTTCGGGCCTGTTCCGCCTGACGATGCAACTGGCGCCTGCCACGCTGCGCGCGGAAGTGTTCGATGTGGCGGGTCGCGTCGTTCGCGCCCTCGATTTTCCTCAGGCAGGCGGTTCTTTCGAGGCGATGCTCGATCTACAGGACGCGCCGCAAGGCGTTTACATTCTGCGCCTTACCGATGGCAGGGAGTGGGGAAGCGTTCGTTTGAGCGTGATGCGCTGATTGGTTTTTGTTTGAAATGAATAAAAAAACGCCCTCCAGTTGTCGCTGGAAGGCGTTTTTTTTGAGGCTGTCAAAGTTATTTTCGCTGCAAACGCTGTGTAAAAATGACGCGAAATCTGGCGAAAAAATTAGTCAGACTGGTTCGCTTTTTTACTCTTTCACCACCCGCTTCACGATTTTTTCGCTGCCTATCACGACTTCGAGCAGGTAAATGCCAGCCGGGAATGGCGACAGGTCGAAGGTCCGTCCGTTGGGCAGTTGTTTTTCAATCAAGGGGCGGCCATTGATGTCGAGCAGGCGGGCAGTGCCTTCCGCCAAATCGCCCTTCAATATCGCGAGCGAGGTAGTCGGATTGGGGAAAACTTCTACAATGGCGCCGACGCCGATTTCCACGTGGACAATAGGCGAATAGGAAAACTTGCCGTCGAAATCCACTTGTTTGAAGCGATAATAGTTGGCGCCTGCGGTCGGGCGGGTGTGGCGGAAAGCGTATTTATGAGGTGTGGTAGTCGTACCGCGCCCCGCCACTTTGCCTATCGGCTGGAAATGGCTCCCGTCGGTGCTATGCTCCATCTGAAAATAGTCGTTGTTTTCTTCGGAGGCCGTTTGCCAGCTGAGCAATACCTCGCCATTTTGTGCTGTCCCGTTGAAAAAAAGTAATTCGATAGGAAGCAGAGCACAGGCACTTTCAACCTGGTTTCGGTTGTTACAGCCAGGGTCGTTTTGACCAATAGTGGCATTATTGGCAGGAATATCCAAATAATCGCAAATGCCTTGCGCCTCGCACTCGGAAAGCAAGTTGTTTCCAAAAATAAAAAGAGGCCCCGTAAGATCAAAATCGCCCAAATCTATGATGGAAGTGAGGGAAGTGTTGTAATCAATAATCATCTCAGAGCCCACGGAACTCAGGCTGGGAAAAGACAAGGTGGTGAGCGCCGTATTCTGCGATACCTCGAATCGCCTGCCCAGTTGACTCAAACTGGCAAAGTCATTCAGGGTTTGCAGACTCGGGTTGCGAAGTATCTCGAAATCAGAAGCGCCGGGAGGACCCAGCAGACCTACTGATTGTAAGCTACCAAATCCATTCAGCGCGGTAAGGGATGGATGGTTGTCAATCGTAAAATACCAGCCAACCGAGACAAGATTGTTAAACGTGTTGAAAGTTGTCAGCGCGCCATTGTCCTGAATATAAACGTACTCATCCACCGTCACCAGGTTGTTATACACATCACTGAGGTTGGTCAGGTTGTTATTTTCAATCAAAACAAGGCTCTCCAAAGCGGTAAATCCACCTTCCAAACCTTCGAGCGATACGAGGTTGTCGTTGTTTTCAATTTTGAAAAGATCCTGGATATTCGACAGATTCCCCAGACCGGTCAGGTTTGTCAACCCATTATTTTTCTGAATGGTAAAATCGCCCAAAACTTCGGTAACATTGTCCAAACCGCTTAAAGAAGTAAGATTCGGGTTATTGTAAATGTAGGCGTGATTACCAAAGCCGGTCAGTTGAGAAAGCGGCGTCAAATCGGTAATATCGCTCACCGGGTGCGGCAGTGGCACAGTCGGGTCAGCGCCGATGACAAACCGCCCGGTCGGCTCGAAGCAGTTGGGCCAGAGTGTAGGAAAATCATCCACATCGTCCTGGCTGGCAAGCACGGCAGGAACGGGGCACTGGGATTGCGCAATAAAGGATGCGCAAACTGAAAACAGCAGGAGCAAAGAATGTTTCATATCCGAAGGAAGAGTTTGTTCGTCAAATGGTGCGAGTTTGTTCGGAGGAAATGAGAGGATTATTCTTTCACTACGCGTCTCACGACACGCTGTGCGCCCGACCGGATTTCCAGAAAATAAATACCTGCTGGCTGATCGGTAAGGTCAATTCGGCTGCTGGCTGAAAGGTCTTTTTCCAAAATAACACGTCCTGCCAGGTCAGTCACGCTGCCAAAACGTTCCGGCGCGTTGCCTTTAATAAATACCGGGCCGGTCGTCGGATTGGGGAAAATATCGGCCTCTTCATCATAAGGCGTGATGACAACGGCCATGTTGGAATAAGCGAAAGTTTCGTCGAAATCCACCTGCTTGAGGCGGTAATAATTGATGCCTTTTGCTGGCTGCCAGTGGCGGTACTGGTAGTTACTGACTTCCGAAGTGGTGCCTTTGCCGGGTATTTTATCCAGGGTTTTGAAGTCGCGACCATTTGTGCTGTGTTCCAGCAAAAAGTAGTCGTTGTTTTTTTCAGAAGATGTTTGCCAACTCAGGAGCGCCTCGTCGTTTTCGTATTTTCCCCGGAAAAAAGTCAGTTCGACGGGAGCGGCGAGGCAAGCGGCTTCCACTTGAGTTTCATCATTGCAGCCGACTGCATTGTTCGAAATCAAAAACGATTGTTGGCCCGGAGGACTCACATAGGCACAAATACCGTCTGCCACGCAGTTGCTCAAAGAAGGGTTGGCAACAATGATGAGCCCGCCGCTTATGGTAGTCAGGTTGTTAAATTCGTCTATATTGGTCAGGGCCGGGTTGAAGTCAATGATAAAATCTTCACCGCCATTACCGCTATTGCCGTCGTCAATTGTCGTCAAGCTCGCAAATGCGTTCAAATCACTCAGCGATGCATTGCCGTTGACAGAAAAATCGCCGCGCACGGTAGTGAGCCCGTTTAGTCCGTTTATCGTAGTCATGGCAGGATTGGACGCGAGCGAAAAATAACTTCCCGTTTCCGAAATCAGATCGAGCCCGTTGACGGCTGGCAGAACATTGTTGTTATTTATCTCCAAAAAGCCGCCCGTATAATTTGGCCCGACTTCCGTGATGCTGTTCAGGGCCGTGATATCGGTCAAGGAGGGATTGAATGAAATCGAAAGATAACTGCCGAGCGTTGGTATTTGACCTATGCCGTCGAGGGTTTGAAGGTTTTGGTTGCCGGTGATAAGCAGGTGGCCTCCTATAAATGTAAGGTTACCAAGCCCGGTGAAGTCCTGCAACATGTCATTGTTAACGACTTTAAACTCCAAACCGATACTCGTCAAATTGCTCAAGCCGTTCAGAGAAGTCAACATCGGATTGTCGATGATTTCGATACTGTTCAAAGTTGACTGGATGAGATTCAGGCCATCCAGATTGGTGATATCATTGCCCGTAATGGTCATTTTTACCGCAAGTTCGGTGCACTCCGGATGGTCGTCATCGAAAGCATCTACCTCCGCCTGGGTGCTCAGTGTAAAAAACGTGAGTGGACAACCTTGGGAAAATATTGGAGAGAAGGCGCTGAACAGAAAAAACAGCGTCAGGGCAACATGCTTATTCATGGTGGGGGATGTTTTGAATCGGTTTGAATTTGTATTGAAAAAAAATCAGCCTTTTGGTGCAGTGTCTTTTGCACCAAAAGGCAGGCCAAAAATACCGCTTTTCCGTTAACCTGCCGCTACTTTCTGAAAACGCTCCCGATGCGAGGCTGTATTTTTGCCGCTCAATGATTCAGAAAATGGGATTTCGCTCTTTTATCATTAGCCCTTTTGCCAAAAATATCGCCCGTTCTATTGATCGCTGGTCGGTCGAGGCAGTGGTGCGTCAGGAGAAAATTTTTCAAAAATTAATATCGCAAGCCGCGCATACGGCCTTCGGGCGCGACCATGATTTTTCCAACATCCGGACTTACGAGGATTTCAAAAAAGCCGTGCCCATCCGCGATTACGAGGAGTTGAAAAATTATATTGAAAAGATAAAAAATGGCGAAAAAGACATACTCTGGCCGGGACTTCCAGCCTACTTCGCCAAAACTTCCGGCACTACTTCCGGCGTGAAATATATCCCGATGTCGAAAGAAAGTACGCCGCTTCATTTCGGCACGGCGCGCAATGCGTCGTTCAATTATTTTGCCCGCACCGGCAACGGCCAGTGGCTCGATGGCAAAATGATTTTCCTTTCCGGCAGCCCCGAATTGGAAGAAACAGGCGGCATCCCGACGGGGCGATTGAGCGGCATTTCAAACCATCTCGTGCCCGGCTGGCTCCGCACCAACCAGTTGCCATCCTGGAAAACGAACTGCATCGAAGACTGGGAGGAAAAACTCGAACGCATTGTGGATGAAACGGTTAACGCGGACATGAGGCTCATCTCCGGCATCCCGCCCTGGGTGCAGATGTACTACGAACGCCTGCTCGAACGCACCGGCAAACGCACGGTAAAAGAGATTTTTCCCAATTATTCGCTCTTCGCCTATGGCGGCGTCAACTTCGAGCCTTACCGTGCCAAGTTGGAAGAACTCGTCGGCGGCCACGTGGATAGTGTGGAAACCTACCCGGCTTCGGAGGGTTTTATCGCGTTTCAGGACGCCTTTCCGAACGTCGGAAGGGTTTTAAACCCTTCCGACGTTAAAACCGGCCTTTTGCTCAACGCCGACGCAGGCATGTTTTTCGAGTTCGTGCCAGCCGACGAAATTTTCAACGAAAACCCGACGCGACTTTGGCTGCGCGATGTCGAAATCGGCGTGAATTACGCCCTGATTCTCAATACGAACGCGGGGCTTTGGGGCTACAACATCGGCGACACGGTACAGTTTGTAAGCAAAAATCCCTACCGCATCGTCGTCACCGGGCGGGTCAAACACTTCATTTCGGCTTTCGGCGAACACGTCATCGGCAAGGAAGTGGAAGAGGCGATTTTGCCGGTAGCCAACGCTTCGGGCGCGCGCATCGTCGAGTTTACGGTCGCTCCACAGGTCAATCCGCCCGAAGGCGGCCTGCCCTACCACGAGTGGTTCATCGAGTTCGACACTCCGCCTGCCGACCTCGCGGCTTTCGCTGCCGACGTGGATTTGCGGATGCGCACGCAAAATATTTACTACGATGACCTCATCACGGGCAACATCCTTCGCCCGCTAAAAATCAGGGTGATGCGCCGCGACGCCTTCCGCGAGTACATGAAATCGCAGGGAAAACTAGGCGGCCAAAACAAAGTGCCGCGCCTGGCGAACGACCGGAAAATCGCGGAGGCGCTGGAGGGGTGGAAAGTGTAAAAAACGTTCTTCACAAAATTTGTGAAAGAACAAAAATTCACTACTTTTGTGAATCTTTCGAGCCATGACGGTCAAATTCAACAGCGATTATCTTGAATTGCTTTTTCAAGGGAAAGACCTTCCCGGCAAACCCAGATTCAGCGATGAAGTAGTGAAAAAGTTCAAGAAAACAGTCTTGATACTGCAATACGCCGAAAATATCGCTCAGATACAGCAATTGAAGGGGCTGAATTTTGAACTTTTGAAAGGCGATTTGAAAGGCTGGTGCTCCGTGAGAGTTGACTTGAAATACCGCTTGATATTGAGCATTGAAGGCGAAAGTCTAATCGCCGCCGAAGCCCTGATTGTTGAAGAACTGACAAATCATTATCGTTGATTTCAAAAGAGAAATAACATGACATCTTTCAAAGTAATTGACAAACAAGGCGTCCCGATTCAAACCGACGTGGTTTTGCACCCCGGCGAGGTGCTGGCGATGGAGCTGGAGGCTCGACAAATCAAAAAAGCCGATTTCGCTGCGCAGTTGGGCACCAAACCCAGCCAATTGAGTGAGCTGCTGCACGGAAAGCGTCACATCAGCGCCCAAATGGCGATTCGTTTGGAGAATGTACTTGGCATAGACGCCGAGTTTTGGATGCGGGTGCAAACGGCATTCGACATTGCCGCCGAGCGCCGGAATTTAGCAGACATTGCCGGCTGAATAAGATTTTCCCTTCTCTCGCTTTTTCAAAAATGAAGATGATGAAAACATTCTCCCGCCTCCTTCTGAATCTCGCAACCTCTTTCTGTCTTTTTCTGCCTTCTGCCGCCGCGCAGAACATCCCCGACCCGAATTTCGCCGATGCGATTCGAGAGGTTTGCCCCGTGTGCATTGATGCGAATGACAACCTGCTCCCGCCAGCCCAGGATTTGGATAGTCTCGAGGTATTCAATTCTCAAATTTCCAATTTAACGGGAATTGGAGGCTTTGTAAGTCTGACTTATTTGAACTGTCGGGCCAATCAACTCACTTCCCTGCCCGCATTGCCAAATAACCTGAGAGATTTGGGTTGTGGAACCAATCAACTCACTTCCCTGCCTTCTTTACCGAATGGTCTGACATATTTGGAATGCTCCGTAAATCAACTGCAAACCCTGCCCGCTCTTCCTGTCGGCTTGAAGTATCTCGATTGTTCGGTGAATCAGCTGGGGGCTTTACCTGAATTACCAGACAGCCTGACTATTTTAAGTTGTGGCATCAATACACTGAGTTCCCTGCCCATTCTGCCCGAATATTTGACGTTTTTGGATTGTCCAATTAATCAGTTGAGCGCCCTGCCTCCGCTGCCTGACCGAATAGAAAGATTGTCTTGTCTCGGCAATCAACTGACTTTTTTGCCAGCGCTGCCGGATAGCCTCATTTATTTGGATTGCTCCTACAACCTGATAGATTCTATGCCCCTGCTGCCAGACAAATTGGTTTATTTATACTGTTACATTAATCAACTGACTTTTTTACCTGTGCTACCAAATAGCTTGATTTATTTAAGTTGTTCCGATAATCAATTAAGTTTCCTCCCTGCTCTACCACCTAATCTCAAGAGTTTGTCCTGTGGCTCTAATCAACTAAGTTCTTTGTCTGCACTGCCATCTAACCTAAAGAGTCTGTCCTGTGGCGAAAATCCATCCCTTTTTTGCCTGCCGATTTTACCCGACGGGTTGGAGTCTCTCATCACTTCCAACACCCCAATCACCTGCATCCCAAATCAACCTCCCAACCTTTCAATGACCCCAATACTCCCCCTGTGCAGCGAACCCTGCGTTCCCCTTGTATCCACGACCGACATCCTTGCGGCCAAGCCTTTCACCGTACAGCCCAATCCCGTGTCGGAAGTGTTGCAAGTGCGTTTTTCTGCTGATTTTGAGGGGAATACCGATTTTCGTCTGTTCGATTCCAAGGGACGAATCGTGCGCACATTGTCTGGAAAAGGCGATGTGGAAATACCCGTCGGCGATTTGCCTTCGGGAGTTTATTGGCTCGAAGTGCGCGGCGCAAAAAGTGTTTTTACAGAAAAAATATTGAAGCAATAGTAAGTTTTATGCCGCTTCTTCCAAACTCAGAACTCGCCTACATTCCTCCAGAGAAATTGGCGGGATATGCGCTCAACTCCGACCATCCGGTAGGAAAGCACAAGGCAGCTGTGTTTGAATCCGTTTTAGATATGACTTCAAAAGATGCCAAAGAACTCGAAACGGCAATTCTAAAAGCCGTAAAGAGAAACGACGCAAAACCTACCCACCTCGACGAATATGGACAGCGTTACGAAGTAGAATTTGAATTTGAAAGAAATGGCCGAAAGGTTGTAATTTTGACTTCTTGGATTTTAGAAATAAATGAACTCGCTCTCCTCGCTTAACCAGTTGTTACATCAAATAAAATTTGTCATGGAACACGAAATCAAGTTATTAGATGTCGTCGCTCTGCTTCAGTCCATCCCCGAAAAGGGGCTAAAAACCGGCCAGGTTGGTGCAGTAGTAGAAGTGTTGGATAAAGACGTTTTTGAAGTTGAATTTTGCGACAAAAAAGGCCGCACACTTGCGCTGTTGCCCATCAAACGAGCCGATTTGCTTTTACTACGATATGAGTTGGAAATGGCTTGAGCCTTTCAATTTTTCTCTTGGACCGCAAAAGGCTGCTCCGTCTTTTTGCGGTTTTTAATCTGAAAAAAATCCAACTTATGCGCCCCCTCCTTTTATCCGCCATAGTCTTGACGACGACGGGCTCTCTTTTCTCCCAAAACGCCCCCATCCCCGTCGCCGACCAAACTTTCAAACTCGATGGCAAAAGCGAGTTCGTGTACGCCTTTGCCGAAGGCGACCAGGTGCAGTTGAAAGTGCAGGAACTGACGGGCAAATCCATCAAAACGATCGAGTTCATCTACTTTCCCGACCATTTCGTTTTTCGCGCCTACGAGTTGGATACGGCTTTGGACAAGACCATTTTTATTGAAAAAACCGGTGTTTACCTGCTCCGTTTCGAGGAAAAAGGCATGAGCAAAAAAGTGTGCCGCTTCACCCTGCACCGTACGCCTGCCAGCGCCGAAACCGCCCGCCTCAACACCCGCGTAGGCTGGGATATTTGGCAGAATCCGAATTACGCCGTGCGCAAACGCGCCGTAGAAGTCGGGAAAAAACTCGAAGTCAGCTCGCTCGGCGGGCAGGTGACGGTGGCCGCGAGCAAGTTTTACACGAAAAAGCCCGTCAACGTGTACCAATTCACCCTGCCCCCTAATACTGTGCGCTGGGCTTACCGGGTTTCTGTCGGGCAAGCCACGCAGGAAGCCCGCCGCCGCGACGCCGAAAAACTCAAAACCGCCCTTCAAACCGGAGGGGTGAAACTGATGGGACTGCAACCCGAAACGGCGCTTGCGGCTTTCGCCCTCGGCGCCGCACTCGATCTGACCGTCTCCACCGCCGGCGAAGACGTGGAATACGCCATCGTGGACTACGACAACTGGCTGAAATTTTCAGAATACAAAGCGTACACGGCTTACATGCAACAAAGCGGCGTGAGCGTGGACGTGCAGCGCCGCTACTCGCCGCTCGCAGGTACTTATTTTTTCGCCTTAAAAAGCGACAACTGGGTGGACGACATCAATGTCAGCATTGATATTGAAGCCGTTACGGAAATTCCGGTGTACGAAACCGAAATTTACCTCGAGCCGCTGAAACCCTGAGTTACAACAGCCGCCGCACCAATTTTCCCGTTTTTTTCTCTTTCAAAACGAGCACGTGACTGCCGTCGTGGGTCACTTCTTCGGTCAAAAACCAGTGGTCTTTGTCGTATTCCTTGAACGCCGAAATGACCTCCGTCTCTTCTTTGCCGCGCCAGACTTCCAACTTGACCGGCTCCCAACGGCGCGTTTGAGCGGATTTGTACGCCGCGTCGAGGATGGCATTCACCACATAACCATCGTAGAAAGTCTCGGCGGGTTCACGGCCCTGATCCAGCGCGTCGAACATATCGGTGAACATGGCATTGTAGCCCAGTTCGTGGATTTCGTCGCCGACCGGAAAAATCCACCCGCTCGAACTCTCGGCTTTTTCGGCCACATAACCTGCGCCCTGGCCTGACAAAAACATCTCGAAACCCGTGCGCAGGAAATTATTTATCCAAATCGTACCCTCCGAGCCCATCACTTCGTCGCGCAAATCCAGCCCGCCGCGAAAAGTCCACGACACTTCAAACTGACCAATCGCGCCGCTCGCGTAGCGCACCAAACCTATCGCATGATCCTCGGCGTCAATGGGTTTCACCTGAGTATCGGCCCAGCACATGACTTCAAGCGGGCGCACGTCCTTGCCGATGTAGTTGCGCGCGATTTCCACGCAGTGGCAGGCCAAATCGAGCATAGCGCCGCCGCCCGACTGGTTTTTATCCCAAAACCAGTCGGAGTGCGGGCCGGGGTGTGTCTCGCGCGAACGCGCCCACAAAATTTTGCCGAGCGCCCCGCTCTGGATGGTTTTCAGCGACTTCAAAAACTTGGGCGTGTAACACAAATCCTCTAAGTAACCGGCGAAAATGCCCGCTTTTTCTACCGCTTTGAGCATTTGCAAACCTTCTTTGGCGTTGCGCCCCAACGGCTTGGTCGTCATCACAGCTTTTTTGTATTTGGCACAAGCCAGCACGGCGGGCAGATGCAGGTTGTTGGGTAGCGAAATACACACGATGTCCACATCTTTCCGGTTGATGGCGGCGTCCATGTCAGTTGTCCAAAACGGCACATCGTAGTCGGCGGCAAATTTTTGGGCGGAATTTTCCGTGCGCGAATAAACCGAAGTGATGCGGTCGCGGCTGCGCAAACCGTGTAGCGAGTCAGCGTAAAAACGGCCGATAAAGCCCGCGCCGAGCATGGCGATTCTTGCCATAAGAAGTTGATTTTTATTGTTTTTGAAAAACAGTCTTTCGTGGCAAATGTATTTGTCCGTTTGGTTTGCGAAGAACATTTTTCAAAAAATCAGGCGAATATTTTCCCAAAAAATAAATCCCAAAAAGGGAATTTAGCGGCTGCGAACCTGAACCTCCCGCCTATGCGATTTTTACAAATTTGCCTGCTTGTTTTCATCTTTTCCGCCTGCACTCATCCCGCCGATTACGGCTGGCCTTCCTACCTCGGCGATGACGGGCGAAGTCATTTTTCAAAACTTGAGCAAATCAACACCTCCAACGTCGCCAACCTGAAAATCGCCTGGACTTACCACAGCGGCGGCGCCGACACACTGAAAAACACCACCCAAATTCAGCACAACCCGCTCATCATCAACGGAGTCCTTTACGGCGCTTCGCCCGACGTGAGCATTTTCGCGCTGGACGCGGCGACCGGGCAGGAACGCTGGAAGTTCAAAACTTTTGAGTGGCTCGGCGGCGAAAACTCCTGGGCGGGCGTGTGTCGCGGGCTGGCGCACTGGACGGACGGCAAGGCCCAACGCCTTTTTTACTGCGCCGGAAACTTCCTGATTTCGCTCGATGCGGCGACCGGACAGCCCGACTCGACTTTCGGCGACGATGGCAAAGTGGATTTGCGCCATGACCTGGATTATCACAAAAAAGACTTTTTCATCGTCAACACCTCGCCGGGCGTGGTGTATAAAGACCTTTTAATCCTGGGAATGCGTGTCTCCGAAGGCGCCGACGCTGCGCCCGGCCACCTCCGCGCCTACGACGTGCGCACGGGCGAACGGCGCTGGATTTTCCACACCATCCCGCATCCGGGCGAGTACGGCCACGAGACCTGGCAAGACCCCGATGCCTGGCAGCGTATCGGCGGCGCGAACTGCTGGTCGGGCATGACTTTGGACGCGGCACGCGGCATCGTTTTCGTGCCTACCGGCTCGGCGGCTTTCGATTTTTGGGGCGGCAATCGCAAGGGTCAAAATCTGTTTTCCGACTGCCTTTTGGCACTCGATGCGAACACGGGAAAACGCCTTTGGCATTTCCAGTTCACCCACCACGACATTTGGGACAGAGACCCGCCTTGCCCGCCTACTTTGTTGACTGTCAACCGTTTTGGCAAAAAAATAGACGCGGTGGCGCAGCCGACCAAGCAAGGTTTTGTGTTCGTGTTCAACCGCGAGACGGGCGAATCTTTGTTCAAAATCGAAGAACGCCCCGTGCCATTTTGGGGCGCGATGCCGGGCGAGGAAGTTTGGCCGACGCAACCCTTTCCTGTGAAGCCCGCGCCTTTTGCCCGCCAAAGCATGACGGAAGCCGATTTGAACCCTTATTCAGAGCAACGCGACAGCCTGCGGGCAATTTTTTCTGTTTTGCAAAAAGAATTTTACAGCCCGCCGAGTCGCGCCGGGTCGCTCGTGTTGCCGGGTTTCGACGGCGGCGCGGAATGGGGCGGGGCGGCGGCTGACCCGGAAGGCGTTTTGTATGTGAACAGCAGCGAAATGCCCTGGGTGTTGAAGATGGTGGATTTGCCGAAAAGCGACGGCAGCCAAACCGGGCAAGGAGAAAAACTCTACGCCACGCATTGCACGGGTTGTCACGGACTAAACCGGCAGGGCAACGGCGCGAACCCGAATCTTGTGAACATCAAAGAACGGCGCACGGAGCAGTTTTTGGGGCAAATCATCCGGCAAGGCAAAGGCGCGATGCCGTCGTTCGGCCATCTTTCCAATGCCGAGCGCGAGGCGATTGTCGCTTATTTGACCGATAAAAAAACGGCTACCGGAAGTGGCAAACACGCCGCCGAACAGGAAGCCGGGATTCCTTTCACGCACACGGGTTACATCCGTTTGCAGGACAAAAACCGCCATCCAGCCATCGCTCCGCCGTGGGGTACTTTGAACGCAATTGATTTGAACACAGGCGAATATCGCTGGAAAATCCCGCTCGGCGAAGACCCGGAGTTGAAGAAAAAAGGCATCCGCAACACGGGTACGGAAAACTACGGCGGGCCAGTGGTGACGGCGGGCGGAGTGGTTTTTATCGCTGCCACGAAGGATGAAAAAATCCGCGCCTTCGACCGGAAAGACGGCAAATTGCTTTGGGAAGCGGATTTGCCCGCCAGCGGTTTTGCCACGCCCGCGACCTATTCGATTGCCGGGAAACAGTTTGTCGTCATCGCTTGCGGCGGCGGCAAACTGGGCCGGCGTTCGGGCGATGCGTATGTGGCGTTTTCGTTGTAAAATGGGTCACGCAAAGCCGCAAAGACCGCCAAGCGTAAATTAACCTTTGCGAACCTTGCGACTTTGCGTGACATAATTTAGAATTTATGGGTTTGCCCTACTTTTACCCCTCAAGACAATTTATCATGAAAATCACGACCTTCATTTTTTGTTTTTTTCTCTCCGATCTCCTGTTCGCTCAAAGCGCCGACACTTCTAAGACAGACTCGCTTCTCATTCGGGCAAAAACCACTATCACTTTTGATTCAGCGTTTTACGACTTCGGGACGGTGAAACAGGGCGTGATGGTGAAGCGCACGTTTCGATTCACGAACACGGGTGCGGATTCGCTCAGAATTTCAAACGTAAAAGTGACTTGCGGCTGCACCGTGCCGGAATGGCCGAAAGAGCCGGTTCCGCCCGGCGGCAAGGGCGAAATCAAAGTCGAGTTCAACACGGCGGATAAAGTCGGGCGACAGTTGCGCATCCTGCGCGTCGTGGCCAACACCGAGCCGGAAGAGACGCTCTTGCAATTGGGCGGAGAAATAAAAGTGGCGAAAAAGAAAACCCGGAAACAACGTTAGCAGGGCTAACTTTCCGAAAGTTTTGCAACTTTCGGAAAGTTGTGTAGCGTGACAACAATTTGAAAAAGAAGCGGTTAATCCGTAAATCAAATCATCGAATCAATCCTATGTCCTACACCGAAACTGAATTGAGCAACTTCAAAAAGAAAGTGGAACACTATAAAGAGATTTTGGAAAACACCCAGCGCTACCGGAAAGCGTGGAAAACGAGCCTGAAGAAAAACATTATCAAAAAACTCCAGGAACTGACCAAAGCAGGTGGGCTGGAGTGCGACATCGAAGAGCGTACCGACATTGAAAACCTCGAGGCCGTGGTGCTGACGCTCGGCCATTCGGCAAGTGGACTCGGCGAACCCGTTGGCAGCGACCTGAAACGCGACCTTATCAAGCAAAACGGTTCGCTCGGCTACCAGCAACTTTTCAACGGCAAAATCCTCGTCCTCATCAATTTTCCTTTTATCGAAAAATACGGCCAGCCGCAGCCGCCCAAAACCATCGCCATTTACCGCCCGGAAGAACTCAAGGACGCTTACATCCTCCGGCATTTGGAGACTTTTATGACCGACGTTACGGCTTGGGAGGATTACGACGACGACCTGCCGGAGCCGAACCAGCGCATCGGATTCAAGATGAATTTCCAGCAGGAACAGCAGCCATAAAACGCCACCAAATCATGCCCATTCTTGCTGCCGTCATTTTCCCAAAAAGTTTCAAACTGTTGAAACTGAATTGTTTGCCTTCCAATTTTTTCTTATGAAAATGCACAGCGTTCACCGTCCAGCGCACGGCGAAGTCGTAGTAACGGCGCGGGTAAGTGCGTCGAAAATCGAGGTCGCGGTCGGTGCGTTCCGCCCAGTTTAAGTCGGAAAAAGAAGTCGCTTGCACCTCTTCGTACAAGCCTGTTCCCTTAATCGGGTAAGCCACTGTGATGGTAAAAAGGTCGGGATTCGACTCTTTCAAATGCGTCACCGTTTCCCGGATGTCGGCCTCCGTCTCGCCCGGATAGCCGAGCATGATGAACGTGCCGGCCTCGATGCCCGCTCGCCGCGCAGACCTTATCATTTCCCGCACCTGACCGACTTCCACCCGCCTGTCCATCGCGTCGATGATACGCTGCGAGCCGCTTTCCGCGCCAATCCACACACGGAAACAGCCACATTCTTTCAGGACTTGAATCACCTCCTCGTTCAGGCGGTCGGCACGGGTGATGCACTCGAATTTTATTTGCAAATTCCTCATTTTCAGTTCGTCGCGGAATTCGCCGAGCCACTTATGACTCACCGTGAACACGTCGTCCACAAACCAAATCAGGTCGAAGTCATAGTGTTGGAGCAAAAATTCAATCTCGTCTGCCACGTTCGCTGCACTGCGGCGGCGGTAACTCTGGCCGTACACGGCCGTGCTGCACCAGCGGCAAGTGTAAGGGCAGCCGCGCTGTGTACTGATGCTCACTGTGCTGTGGCCATGCGCCCGCTTCCAGGCGTCCAAGTAGAGTTGTAAATTGATTTTTTGCCTGTTAGGAAATGGCAGCCGGTCAATATCGCGGAGTTTTTCGCGGGGCGATGTTTTGTGGAGCGAGCCATCGGAGAGGAGAAAAGCGAGGCCGGGGATGTGGGAAAAATTGTTGCCGGTTGTTCGTTGTTGGCTGCTTGTAACTCCGTCCACCGTCAATGCAATCTCCAGCATCGTTTGCTCGCCCTCGCCGATGACAATCAAATCCGCACCACATTTGAGATAATCCTCCGCGTTGTGTGTCACATCCGGCCCGCCGAGCACGATGAGGCTGTTTTTCAAAACTTCCTGCGAGCGGATGAAGCGCATGATTTCGATGATGTTGAGTTTCGTCATCAAATTCACGTAGAGCGCCACGATGCGTGGGCGATGCGCGAGCAGGTATTTTTTCAAATCTTCTTTTGTGGAAAAAGTCGTGTCAAACACTTCGTTTTCAACGCCGTGCAAGTCCAGCCAAGCCGACAAATAGAGCAAACCCAGCGGCGGGTAAGGCTTCATAATCGCCTGCTCCTTTGGGTCTTCGTGGAGAAAATAGCCGTGGGTGAAGAGGGTGTTCATGGTTGCTGGTTTTGGGTTTCGGGTTTCGGGCTGCTCATTTCTACAAAGCAAATCAAAAAATGGTCGCTCGCCGGAGCCAGCCACGCGGGAGCGAGATTTTTTTCCAAAAAATTCAAAAAACCGAGCAGGCGCGGGTGTTTTTCAAAAAAAGAACTCAGGTACGACGGCGGCAGCCAAAAACCGGCGGGTCGCTGTACGACGGACTTCCAAGTCCGTCGCTCTTCGCGCTCGGCTCGACGGACTTCCAAGTCCGTCGTACAAAACAAGCGCGCGAACTCTTTCGGCGAGTAGTACCAGGTCGGCACGATCGTTTTTTCATCGAGGTGAGCGTTCACGGGTTTTCGATTCCAGCGACGGAAGGCCTCGCGGGGTTTTCCTTTTAACAGAAAATACAAAGTTTCCTGCCAGCAAAACCGGCTCATCATGACGGCGATGAAAACTCCGCCCGGCGCGACAAGTTTTTGTAAATCAAGAGATAACTTTTGCAAATCCTCCGGCGAGGCACAGTTTAAACCGCCAAAGTTGGAAAACACCAGGTCAAATTGTTGGCCCGCAAAACGTCCGATTTCTGAAAAGCCGCACACCTGAAACTGGAGGCGTTTTTCGGCTGACGAACTTTCCGAAAGTTGCAAACTTTCGGAAAGTTGAGCCGCTGCTTTCGCCCGCGCCACCTCCACCATTTCCGCCGAAACATCCGTCGCCAGCACCTGCCAGCCTTGTCGCGCCAGCCAAATCGCGTCTTCGCCCGTGCCGCAATTCAGTTCGAGGGCTTGAGGATTTGGTGATGTGGTGAATTGGTGATGTGGTGAATTGGTGATTGGAGGATTTGGAAGGCTTCCGTTCAAATCCCCAAATCCCCCAATCCCCGAATCAACAAGAATTTGCCACACCCGTTCGCGCATCGAGCGTCCCAACGCCGTGTGCGTGAACGACTTATCGTAATCGTTCGCAATCGTGTCAAAGGCCGGGCGCATCGGGATTGATTTTTTCCAAACGTTCGAGCCGCCAACTGTCGAAAGCGGCGGCAGGGAAATAGTAAAGTGTTTTCAAAGCGCGGCGGAAGTTGGCCTGGCCGGTCGAGCGGAATTTTTGAAATTCTTCCCGGCCCTGTCGAAGTCGAAAACGCTTGTGCACAAGCCGGTGCAGGCGGCGGTAAAAAGCTGGCGGATAAGTGGCCGGATACATCATCGCCAAGTCGTCGGAGACCGTCCAGTTTTGTTTTTCGCCGAGCAGGTTTTTGACTTTTTCGTAGAATTTTGTGCCGGGCAAAGGGTAAGAAACCGAGATACCGATATCGTCGGGCAGGAGTTCCTCCACGAGGTTCAAAGTGGCCTCAATGTCGGCTTTCGTTTCGCCCAAATAGCCGAACTGGAGGAAGAAACAAACCTCTATTCCTTTCTTTTTCAGGAGTTTAGTTGCCTCGCGGATTTCTTCGACCTTCGTGCCTTTGTCCATCGCGTCGAGGATTTTTTGCGAGCCGCTTTCCGCGCCGACCCACACCTGCCGCAAGCCGGAAGCCGCCAAAGCATCAATTGTGTCTTCTTTCAGCAGCAAATCCACGCGGCTCTGGATTTTGTATTCAAACCTCAAATTTTTCTCCAGAACAAGGTCACGGAAACGCTGTACCCAGCCGGGTTTCAGGCCAAAAATATCGTCGGACATCCAAAAGTGGCGGGCGCCAAATTTCTCCATCAACATCTCTATTTCAGCCACAACACGCTCCGGGCTGCGCGAATTGTAGCGGTTGCCGTAAATCGGCTTGGCGCACCAGTTGCATTTGAACGGGCAGCCGCGCGTGGTGGCGAGATTGAGCGAAAAATAGCCGTGTTGCCGCAGCCAAATTTGTTTGTAGGACGCTATGTCCACCAAATCCCAGGCCGGGTCAGGCAGGCTGTCGAGGTCGTGGAGGACCGGACGCGAAGCCGTTCTGGTGATTGGGTGATTGGGTGATTGGGCGAGACTGTACGCGATGCCGGGAATTTTTGAAAAATCAATTTCTGCGTCGCCGTGTACCGTGTGCCGTGTACCGCCCACCGTTGCGATGAGCTCTCGCAGCGTGGCCTCGCCCTCTCCAAGTATCACGAAATCAGCGCCTTGCCGCAAATATTCCTCGTAGTGGTCGGTCGAGTCGCTGCTGTTGACGATGACGGTGCAGCCCGCTGCTTTGCCCATTTTTGCCATATCGAAGGCGGCTTCGCGCATCCGGGTGAGGCACATTTTGGTAAGGTAGTTGAAGCCGTCGTCGTAGATGACGAGGTAGTGCGGGCGTTCTTTTTCGAGGACGGGCAGGAGTTCGGCGGGCGATTTTCGCAGCGCCGTATCGAACAATTTTACTTCAAAACCGCATTCGCGCATCACCGCCGCTGCCGAGAGCGTGCCGTAAGGCGGGTAGGGCTGCGCCGTTTTCCATTGCTTCGGGTCGAAGCGGTAGAAGTAGGAGTGCGTGAAGAGTATTTTTGACATCGTGCCGGTTTTGGACTGCGAAAATTAGGGGTTTTAGCACGAGAGGGAGACATCAAATACAAGTCACGCCAACCTCGTCCTAAAATCCGTGTCCAAACCGTGTACATCCGTGTTCAATCGGCAATAGCACACGGATGAACACGGCTTGGACACAGATTACGACCCACACTCGATGACGTTCACCCCCGGCTCGCGCAGCCATGCCGCCGATTGCAATTTTTCCAATGGAATTTTGCCGACCCAATACTTCGCTTTGCTCGAAGCATATCGTTCCGAGATTTCCGAAAAATCGCTTTCCGTCACTTGCCCCTCGTGTTCGTGGCGCACGTAAACCGTTAATTCCGTGCCTTTTGTGTCGAAAAATGTCCCGTTTTGGCCGAACTTGCGGTACTCGTATTTGTACTGGTATCGCAGCGCCGAAATGTCGGACAGCACCGCGCAGCCCGTCGGTTTGTCGCCCGCGCCTTTGCCCACAAACACCTGCCGCTCGGAAAACGCACTTTCGAGCGTGACGGCATTGTACTCGTTCCGCACCCCCTCGTAGCGGTGATTTTTTGGCACAAAACGCGGCAAACAGTAGGCAGCCACTTTGTCATTTTCCCGAAAACACCGCGCCACGAGTTTCAGTACACTGCCCCGTGAGCGGGCAAACTCGATGTCAAAATCGTTGAGCCGGTGAATGCCGAAATGTAACACTTTTTCCGGCTGCACGAACACGCCGAAAGCGTGGAGCAAAAGGATGCAAAGTTTGAATTTCGGGTCAAAACCTTCCACGTCGAGCGTCGGGTCGCTTTCGGCAAAACCGTTGGCCTGCGCGAATTTCAGCGCTTCGCCGAACGAGAGATTTTCCTCAAAAATTTTTGTCAAAATGACGTTCGTCGTGCCGTTGAAAATGCCTTCGACCGATGTAAGCAAGTCATTGTCATAGTATTCCTCCAAATTCCGAATGATGGGAATACTCGCACAACAGGCCCCTTCGTAAAGGAACGGCGCGCCGGTTTTTTGCTGCAAAGCGTAGAGTTCCGGCAGGCGGTGGGCAATCATTTTTTTGTTCGCAGAAACGACGGCTTTGCCTCGCGACAGCGCGCCTGACACAATTTCAAACGCCGCCTCCGCGTCGTCAATGAGTTCCACCACCACGTCAATTTCCAGGTCGTCGAGGATGTCCGCCGGGTCGGTGGTGAAAAAATGCGCCGGCACAGGGCGCTGTTTATCAGGGTGTTTGATGCAAATCCGCTTGATGTCGGCGCGAACGCCTTTGGTTTCGTGCAGCACTTTCCAAAGGCCCTGGCCGACGCAGCCGAAGCCGAAGAGTCCCAATTTCATGTGAGAGGAGTGAGAGGGTGAGAGAAATGGGGTTGATAAGGGTTAATGAGGGTTTATCAGGTTGATAAAAATTTGATTATCAACTTCATAAACCCTCATCAACCTTCATCAACAGTTTTACACTGCTTCTGCCAACTGCCGACTGCTACTGTAACTGCCGCTGCCATTGCCAACCGCCTCCAAGCCCAGCCGCACATCGTCCACCAAATCGGCAGCGCCTTCAATGCCGCAGGACAGGCGGATGAGCGAGTCGCGCACGCCAGCCGCGAGGCGTTTTTCGCGCGGGATGCTTTTGTGGGTCATCGTGGCCGGGTGGCAAAGGAGGCTTTTCACACCACCCAGACTTTCAGCAAGTTGGAAGAGGCGGGTGCTGGTGGCGAAGGCGCGAGCCGCTTCTTCGGTGTCGTCTTTGAGCGTGAAAGAAACCACGCCGCCGAAGCCTTTAAGTTGTCGCGCTGCGATGTGGTGATTCTTGTGCGTCGGCAGGCCGGGATAAAAAACCTCGGCGACGGCTTCGTGTTCCGCAAGGGCGCGGGCGACAGCGAGGGCATTGCGACAATGCGCCTCCACGCGGAGCGGTAACGTCTCGATTCCTCTGATAGTCAGCCAACTGTCCCAGGGGCCGAGGATGCCGCCGGAGGCATTTTGGATAAATTTCAGGCGAGCGCCGAGTTCCTCATCTTTCACAGCGAGCAGCCCGGCAATCACGTCGGAGTGACCGGCGAGGTACTTCGTAGCCGAGTGAATCACGATGTCGGCGCCGAGTTCGAGCGGGCGCTGGAGGGCCGGGCTGGCGAAGGTGTTATCCACCACCACGAGTGCTCCGGCAGCGTGGGCGAAGCGACTAATTTCCTCAATGTCAGAGATTTTCAACGTCGGATTGGTCGGCGTTTCGAGCCAGACGAGGCGGGTTTTGGGCGACAACACTTCCAAAATGTTGTGCGCATCGGTCGTGTCCACGTAGTGAACTTTCACGCCGAATTTTTCATAGACATGGGTAAAAAGCCGGAACGAGCCGCCGTAAATGTCGTCCACGGCCACGATTTCGTCGCCTGCTTCGAGGAGTTTGAGCACACAATCAATGGCCGCGAGACCAGAGGCGAAAGCGAGGCCGCGCCGTCCGTGTTCGAGCCGGGCAATCAGATTTTCGAGCACTTGGCGGGTCGGATTGTTCGAGCGGGCGTAGTCGAAGCCCTTGTGTTCGCCCGGCGCGTCCTGCACGAAAGTGGCGGTTTGGTAAACAGGTACGGAGATAGAACCCGTGAGCGGGTCAATGGGGAGTGAATGGAGAATTCTGGTAATTTCCTGCATTTTTTCAGTGTTGATAATGGTGAAACCAAAAGCAACTTACCGAAAAAGCCGGTCGCCGGGTGTTGTGCTGCTTGCGAGGAGGGGATTGATTCGATTAATTCGATTTTTAGATTGATTCGATTGAGCACGTTTTGAATCGAATCAATCAAACAATTGCGAAATCGAAATAATAAAAAATCCCCTCCGGCAAGCCGGAAGGGACAATTTCTTGCGCAGGGAAATTGGCTGTTGCCTTCCGACTTATCTGCTTCCCCTTTCGGAGAAACGGAATTGGCACCTTAATCACATTTGCGCTAAACGTGGTCAGGTTGCCAAGGCGTCAACGGGCCGGTCCCTCTGCCTTTCTGGATAAGTCTGTCCCGACTTTCGCCGAGACTGTTTTTAAAAGAACTGGCGCAAAGGTGGGAAAAAGGTTTTCAGCAAAAAAAGGGGGAGAGAAATTTTAGAGAAAATTTAACAAATAGGAAATGTGTAGGCTCGTCCCCTGCCCGGCGCCATATTGTGTCCAACAGGCCGGGAGGCCCACATTCAATAGGTCGCCACCAAGTCTTTCAGCTCTTCCAAATATTGCTGTTTCACTGGTTCGCGCAGCATCCTGTTGGTCTTGGTGTGAAATTTATGCGCGGTGAGAAAACTGACCTGCAGGCGATTCCAATCCTGCTCATCATGGATAAGATGGTATTCTTTCAACTCTTCAAAAAGAGAGTCGCCGATACGATAAAAATCAGTGCGGCCCAGGTAATCGAGATCGGCATCACAGATGATTTCTTCGAGCAAACTGGCAGGCGACTGCGGAATTTTGGTGGCCATAATCATCCCGCAAATCGTTTTGATGTCCTGCGGGGCGTAGCCAAAACCCGGTAAAGTATGCTGAACGATGAGGCAACCTTCGTGCTCGTGTCCGGCATGTTTGTCTTTGACAAAACCGGCGTCGTGAAACAAGGCTGCCGTCTTCACCAAAGTCAATTCATGGCCGTTCACACCCTCGCTGGCGCAAATTTCGGTAGCCATTTTCAGCACGTCCAGCGTGTGATGCACCCCATGATAGTAGAGTTTATCGGACAACTCGTCACGGAGTTTGGAGAGTATAAATTGTTTGGCAGCGCGGTAATCCATGCAGGCATGAGAGCGGTTTCGGTGTCAAGAAGAACGCCACTTCGCGTTGATTGTTGGATGGCTAACAGCGTAAAAATCCGTATTTTTTCCAAAATACAACGCAGCAGGAAAAAATTTTTGCCTCAAACCAATTTTATGCCGGTTTCCAAAGGGTAAAAGAGGCAGAAGGTATTACTTTTGACCTCAACAGAAAAACTTCGGTTTCGTCCAAAAACCAAAATTTTTCTGCATTACACAAAACAAAACTTTTTCAGATTATGGACATTATGCAAATTCTCCAGCAACAGATTGCTGGTAACACCCTCAACCAGCTTAGCCAACGCATCGGCGCAACGCCGCAACAAACCCAAGCCGCTGCCAATGGCGCTTTCGCAGCCTTGCTCGGCGGCCTCGCCAACAACGCAGCCGGTGGCGGTCTCAACAATCTCATAGCAGCACTCGATAAAAACCACGACGGCAGCATCCTCGACGACCTCGGCAGCATCATCAGCAGCGGTGGGCAAGGCGCCGGCGCTGCCAACGGCATGGCCATCGTCAATCACATCCTCGGCGGCAAAACGCAGGCAGTAGCTCAGCAACTTGGCGCCAAATCAGGTCTTAATGCCAACCAAATCATGCAACTGCTGCCAATGCTCGCGCCGATTGTGATGGGCGTCATCGGCCAGTTGAAAAACGGCGGCAAGTTGAATCTCGGCAATATTGCCGGCATGTTGCTCAATGCAGCGCAAGGCGGCGCGCAACAGTCAGGACTGGGCGGCGTGCTTGGCAATGTGCTCGGCGGTGTGCTTGGCGGCAGCGGCGGCAATAAGCCCGGTGGTCTGCTCGGCGGCCTGCTCGGCGGTCTTTTTGGCAGAAAATAAATGAAAGTTGAGGACAGGGCGAAAAAAGTGTAGAAGACTTAGGCAAAAACCTGGTTTATCTTGAATCCTCAACCCGCTCAACTACCCTCCACTTTTCTCGGCTCTCCTCAACAGTTTTAACCTTTTCCAACCTTTTTTCACCACTAACAATACTCGAACTATGGATTTAATGCAAATTCTACAAAGCCAACTCGACGACAATGTACTCGGTCAGATGAGCGAACAAATCGGTGCGACACCGGAACAAACCGCTTCTGCAGCGAACGGCATTTTCGCTTC
>Ga0209172_10000545_pt1 | contig 102095 bp, 84 predicted proteins | sample LarsenN4metaG_FD_184113 | JGI IMG/M metagenome (GOLD analysis project Ga0209172, IMG submission 184113) | Hot spring sediment bacterial and archeal communities from British Columbia, Canada, to study Microbial Dark Matter (Phase II) - Larsen... ... | reverse complement strand
GATCATACGGCCCGTATCTATCACATTGTACTCAATCAGGCCGACCCACTCGCTCGCGAATTGAGCGCAGCCCTGGCTGCTCTATTGGCCCAAGAGCACATTGCCATTACTTTGGGCCAAACTTAGGCAACTAAAAGCAGAGATTGGAGATTAGAGATTGGAGATTATTAGCCTGAATCTCTAATCTCCAATCTCCCAATCTCCCATGTTTTCAAAGAGGAAAGATCATGCAAAAAATTGAAATCATCCCCCAACATCTATTTCGGACGGAAGCAGACAAACTCATCCCGGCGTTTGGGCGGGATTTGGTGGCTCTGCATCACCTGGGCAGTATCAGCCGATCCGAGCTGCTGGCAAAACCCGTTGTCGAAATCTGGGTTGAAGTGGCCGATATTGAGAAGATGCTTAATTTTGAGTTGCTGACTGAAGTGGGCGATGATCGGGTCATTGATCCTTTAAGCTGGCGCATGGTCGAATTGGGTTACATCCCCTGGGGTGAACAGGGCGTGACCGGGCGGCGATTTTTCAGCAAGGACTCCGACCCGGCGGCGACATATCACATTCACGTCTACCAATTTGGTCATTTCCAGCCGGGCTACCAGCAAAACACGCCGAGCTGGGATACTCTGATGGAGTGGTTAGCCGTTCCGATGGGAGGCAAGCCAGAGCGTGTCCGCCAGTCGCAGGGTCTCTCCTATTGAACGGGCAGAATTTCCGCTCAAAAGCCGTGAAACAAAAGGGAGTATCCCCATGCTGACATCCTCTGACAATCAACCGCAAAAAATGAAAGAGTATGAGCTGTTCCTGATGGGTCATCCCATCTTTAAAGCTAACCAACCCGGCGAAATTTTCTACATTTTGGTCGAGGGCGAGGCCGCGATTTACCAGTACGGTCAACTGGTTGAGAGCCTTCAGCCGGGTGAGATTTTAGATAAAGTGTCTTTGGGCAAAATCTACGGCCTTGATTATGTTGTCTTTGCCAAAGTCAACTGCTATCTGGTCCCCATTGACGAGAAGATAGCTGATGTTCTGACCGCCTATCCCCCGGATTTTCGGGTTCAGGCCATGCGGGTGATGGTCGAGCGGCTGGCCTTTCGCTTGACGCCGCCTATCCAATTAACCGTCAGACCGCCAACCCACTCTCCCGTCCGTCCGCTGCCAAAAGTGCGGTCTACCTCTGATACATTTGGGATTGTGGCGACTGTCCATTATTAAAAGACACCTGCTTACTCCTCATGTCATTTCGAGGCCAAAGGCCGAGAAATCTTCAGGACACAATAGAGGATTTCTCCCCGCTTTGCGGGTCGAAATGACATGTCAAAATAGTTATCTAAAAAGGAAGATCGGCAGGCTGAATTTATCCAACCTTCCAACCTTCCATCTTTACTGCGCCTGAGCCAGGCGCGGGTTTTGATAAGCCAATTCCTCTTCAACCAACCGCACCAGCAAATCATCCAAATTTGCCACCGAGTAATCATCCACGTGATGGGTCGTCACGTCACCGGGCGCGCCGCCGTTGGTGGGGCCGGCGTAGGTCAGGAAGATAAAACGGCCCTGGGTGTACTGCGCCAGTTGGCGGAAGATGTACTCACCCTGGTCGTCCAGGCCGCTGCTGGCAATGGGGAATATTTTGATCCCGCGCCGGGCAGCGTTTTCCATCTCGACGGCGTAATCATAATCCTGGGGGTAATCCAGATGCGGCGGCGCGTCGGCAATCAGGAAGATGAGTTGAACCGTTTCGCCGCCCCGCCATTCGACCTTGCGCAGCGCGTCGTGCAGCCCCTCATTGAGCGACTCAGGCGTATCGCCGCCGCCGTCGGCATAAACGGTGCTCAGGTTTAGGGAAAATTCGCGCACATCTGGAGTAAATTCGTAAGCCTGGCTCACAAAGGCATCGCCCCGGTCTCGATACGCCACCAGGCCATAGCGGGTCTGCGGCCGGCCGGGCAGGGCGTCAATCTGGGCGGCGACATCAAAAATGGTGCTCTGAATCTGGTTGATTTCATCGGCCATGCTGCCGGTGGCGTCAATCAGAAATAAAACGTCCAGGTTGAGGGTATCGCTCTGCGCCTGGCTGTCCAGCGTGACCGTCCAGCGCTCGCTGAAAGAGGTCGAGACCTGGCTGTTAAAGCGGGTCAGGCTCAAATCTTCCTGCGCGCCATCCTTTTCCACTTCCACCTGAAACCGCTCGACCTGCTCCAGGGGCACGTTCAACGCCAGCGGGTGAAACAAAACCTGACCGTTGGCATAAGTGCGGGCTTCGTAAACCGTTTGCCCGTTGGCCAGGAAACGGACGGTCGCCCCCAGCACCGGGTAGCCCTGCCCGTCTTTCACCTCGATGATGTAGCGCTCGCTCACATCGCGATCATGCACCGGCAAGCCCTGGTACTCGCGGCGGTAGAGCAGATAATCGTCCCAGGCCGCGTTGTCGTCCACTTCGCCGGCCCGCAGTGGGCTGGCCTGCTGGGGCATCACCACCCCGCTCTCACTGGCGGCTGCACCGGCCATATCTGCCTCCGGCAGCGGCGCTGGCGTGGCCGTCGAGGCGTAGAGTTCGACTCGCGCTTCTGCCGGCGGGGCAGAGGCAATGACTTCCCCCGCTGCTACTTCATCGACCCGACCCGATTCCTCCGGCGCGCCGATAACCACCTCCGCCGTTTTGGCGGGTTCGGCCTCCACCGCCGCCGTCTGGCCAAAAGCGCAGCCAGATAACCCCAAAACCATTACAAATAAAGCCAGCCAACGTAGTTGAACATGTAAAGTTGACATCTTAGCTCTCCTTTAGATAATATAATCAAATGGTCTGTTGCAGCTAAGACGACAGGACTAAGGAAATAGTTCCAAAGACGACCGCCGTAGTCTCCAAAATGATTTTCGGCGGTCGACGACCTGCCCTGAGCCTGTCGAATGGGTCAGCGGCCATAGGAGGCTTTGATGCCCAAAGAAGATGCCAAACTTATTTTGATTGTTGACGACGAGGCCCGTATGCGGCGCTTTATTAAGATGAATCTCGACCTGGAAGGCTACCGGGTGATCGAAGCCAGCAATGGGCTGGAAACGCTCGACCGGGTGCGCGAGGATTTGCCCGACCTGGTCCTGCTCGACGTGATGATGCCCGAACTGGACGGGTTTGAAACACTGCGCATTATCCGCGAAACGTCGTCGGTGCCGGTTATCATGCTGACCGTGCGCGACGACGAGGATGATAAGGTGCGCGGCCTGGAACTGGGCGCGGACGATTATGTGACCAAGCCTTTCAGCCCACGCGAGCTGAACAGCCGGATCAAGGCTGTGCTGCGTCGCACCGAAATGGACAACCCCGATGCCAGTTCGCTGATTGTGGTGGACGATTACTTGCAGCTTGATTTTGGCAAGCGCCAGGTGTTTGCCGGCGGCCAGGAAGTCAAACTGCGCCCCACCGAGTACCGCCTGTTGTATCACCTGGTCCAGAACGCCGGCCAGGTGATGACCCACGAAATGATTCTCAACAAGGTTTGGGGCTACGAGTACCGCGACGAAAGCCAGTACGTCCGGCTGTACATTACCTATCTGCGCCAGAAAATCGAGCCGGACCCGGCCAATCCGCGCTACATTTTAACCGAGCGCGGCGTCGGCTATCGCTTTGTGGATTTTGAGCGTTAGCCGTGAAACTCTGCTTCATCGTCAACCCGGCGGCCGGTTCGGGCGGCTTTCAAAAGCTGGTTGTGGAAGCCGCCGAACATCTGCAGCAATTCGACTGTACGGTGGAGCGGGTGGAAACCTGCGCCAAAGGCGACGCCATCGGTCTGGCCCGGCGCGCCGCCGCCGAGGGGTTTGACGTGGCCGTGGCCGTTGGCGGCGACGGCACCATCAACGAGGTCTGCAACGGGCTGGTCGGCACGGAGACGGCCCTGGCGGTACTGCCCGCCGGCACGGCCAACGTCTACGCCGCCGACGTGGGCATTCCCATCTGGTGGCCGCTCAACCCCGGCGCGGTGCTCAACGCCGCCGAGGTGATTGTGACCGGCCAGCGCCGCCGGATTGATTTGGGCCGGCTGCGCCTGGCCGACGGCACGGAACGCTACTTTTTGATGTGGTGCGGCATCGGCCTGGATGCAGCCATCAGCCAGGCTATCAAGCCGGGCGATACCCGCCGCCTGGGTTTTGGAGCCTGGATTTTGTCGGGGCTGCTGGTCACGTTTGATTTTATGGGCACACGGGCCACCATCCGCACCGACGCCGGGCTGGTCAAAGGCCGGGTGCTGCTGGCGGTGGTCAGCAACGGCCAGTTGTACGGGCGCGTCTGGCGCATGTCCCCCCAAGCCAAAATGGACGACGGCCTGCTGGATGTGGGCATTATGACCGGTCACGGCTGGCCTTCGACCTTCAAACACCTGGCCGGGTTGACTTTCGGCCAGCACGTCAGAGACCCCGATTTTCACCTCTACCAGACCAAAGTCCTCTCCCTCTCGGCCAGAGAGGCCCTGCCCGTCCACGTTGACGCCGAGCCGGTCGGCACGACCCCGGTCGCCATCGAGGTGGAGCCGCTGGCCTTGAGCGTGATTGTGCCTCAGAACGCGCCGGCCCAGTTGTTTACCCGTGCTCCATTGGCTGATGAATTAACGCCAAAAAGATGAGGAGTGCAAAAGCAAAGCTTTTGCACTCCAAACCTCTAAATTATTGAAACCCCCCGCTGGTCGAAGCCACGCCGCGTTCCTGCCGAATCTTCTCCTCATAGCCGCTGGCGCGGTAGGCGGCGATGGGGTCAACCGGCACGCCCATCTCCTCGCGGACTTTGCACAGCAGCGGGCGGACGTCGGTGCGATAGGCTTCGTTGAGTAATAAATGGGCTTCCAGCACCTCGCCGGCCAGTTGGGCCTGGGCCAGCTTTTCACGCGGGACCAGCAGCGATTTGGCGTAAGCCTCCTGGCAGTTGAGCACCGACAGGATCATGGGGGCCATTTTGCCCTCGATGTTGTGGCACTGGTCAATCATATAGGCCACTTTTTGGGCGGTGGCGCTGGCCGGCTGGTCGCTGCTCTGGGCCGCGCCGGTCAGTTCGTTGTAGATCAGGAACAACTCATACGGGTTGACGCTGCCGACAATCAGATCGTCGTCGCCGTATTTGCGGTTGTTGAAATGAAAGCCGCCCAGCCGCCCCTCGTCGAGCAAAAAGCCGACAATCTGCTCGATGTTTGCGCCCTGGGCGTGGTGGCCCAAATCCACCAGCACCTGCGCCTGCGGGCCAAGCTTCAGGCACATGGCATAGGCTGTGCCCCAATCGGGCAAATCGGTGGTGTAAAAGGTCGGCTCGAAAAATTTGTATTCGATCAGCATGCGGCTGTTGGCCGGCAGATGTTCGTAGACTACCCGCAGCCCGTCTTCAAAACGGCGTTTGCGCCCGCGGATGCTGTCCTGGCCGGCGTAGTTGGTGCCGTCGGCAAACCATAGACTCAGGGCCTCGCTCTTCACTTTGGTCATAATCTCGCAACATTCCAAAATGTGGTCGAGCGCCCGCTCCTGCACCCCCGAATCCGGGTTGCCCAGCGAACCAAGCTTGTACTCGTCATCCTGAAAGACATTGGGATTAACCGCGCCGATAACGATCCCACGCGACTCGGCGTACTGGCACATGCCGACGTAATCATCATCTTTGGGCCGGTCCCAGGGGATATGCACCGCCACCGAGGGCGCGATACCGGTCATTTGATGAACCATTGCCGCGTCGTCCAATTTTTGTTGAGTCGTGGTCGCCGCGCCGGGCCAGGCAAAGGCTTTAAAGCGGGTGCCGCTGTTGGCATAGCCCCAACTGGGGGTTTCGATGTGTTGGTTCTTTAAAGCTGTTTTCACTGCCTCCAGGTCAAAACCACGCGCGGTCAGCGCTTCGGCCAAAACTTCGTAGGCAGCTTGATAGTTTTGCATAGGTTATCTCCGTTGATTTGAATAGGTCTTACACAGTTGAAACGTTGCGCCTAAAAAATTAACCACAGATTTCACGAATTACACAGAAAAATAGCCAGAAATTTGTGAAATCTGGGTAATTTGTGGTTAAAAGTATTTTAACCACGTAACTGACATGGAATCAATCGCTTACCAACCAAAATTTTATACCCAAAAAACTTTTAGAGCAATCCTTTACGCCGTTTGACAAAAATTTACCTCCATGTGATAATGGGGCTAACAAAGTCGTCCTACAACCCAACGACCCTACCAATCGTTAACACCTCCCATTGCAGGCTTATGTTAAGAATGTAACTATTTTTAAGGGTAAAACGTGATGCGTGATGCGTGAGGATTCTCAGGAGAGATTTATCACGCATCACGTATCACGCATCAATGCCAATGCTCAAGCGCAGCCCCTCCCTAACCGAACAGGTCAAATCTCACCTCAAGCAGCGCATTGTCGCCTCGGAATTTGAAGCCGGGCGCATCCCCTCCGAGTCTGACCTGGCCAGCGAATTGAACGTCAGCCGCAATACCATCCGCGATGCGCTCAGCCGGCTGGAAATGGAAGGGTTTGTGGTCCGCCGGCAGGGAGCGGGAACCTTTGTCAACCAGCACGGTCTGCTGATCAAAACCAGGCTGGACGAGATTGTGCCTTACGAAAATCTGATCCACGAGCACGGCTACGAACCGGCCATCAAGCTGCTGTGCGTGGAAGAACAGCCCGCCGACCCCGGTCTGGCCGCTACTTTAAACCTGGAAGCAAGCGAGCCGGTGCTGGTCATTCATAAGTTGTTTTTAGCCGACGCCAGCCCGGTCATTTTCAACCAAACCCACCTGCCGCTCAAATGGCTCAAGCGGCCCCATACCCCGGACGATTTTCTGGCGCCGGTTTATCAAATTCTCCCTAAATTATGCCAGCAGGAGCTGGCCTACGCCTTCAGCGAAATTGTGCCGCTGATTGCTCCCCCCTGGCTGATGGACCGGCTGGCCCTGCCCTCAACCCCGGTCGCTTTGCTGGCCCTCGAAGAAATCGGCTACAACCCGGACAACGACCCCATCCTCAAAGCCTGCTCTTACTTTCGGGATGATTTATTACGGCTGCGGCTGATTCGGCGGCAAAGCCAATAAAAGGCTAAGGCTAAGTTTTTATCTCAGCCTCAGCCTTAGCCTCAGCCTACTCTTAAAGGAGGCTCCTATGTCCGACAAACAAACCTATATCTTAACCGTCAATGGCAAGGAATGTCAGGTGACAGCCAGCCCCAAAACGTTTTTAATGGACGTGCTGCGCGACCAACTGCGGCTGACCGGGGTCAAAGATGGCTGCGGGACCGGCCACTGCGGTAGCTGCATGGTCATCCAAAACGGCGAAGCGGTCCGCTCCTGCCTGGTGCCGATGAAACGGGCCGCAGAGACGAACATCACCACCATCGAGGGCTTGCATGGCCCCGATGGCGGCCTGCATCCCATCCAGCAAGCCTACATTGACCAGGGCGCGACTCAGTGCGGCTTCTGCACCCCCGGCTTTATCATGGCGACTGCCGCGCTGCTGGCGAAAAATCCCCACCCGACCCTTGAAGAGATTTACGACGGCCACCAGTTCAATATCTGCCGCTGCACCGGGCACAATGCCATTATCCGAGCCATCCAGCAGGCCGCCGGACACGAAACCCCGCCGCTGCCCGCCGTCAAAGCGCCGCTGAAAGCTATCAGCCGGCCCATGCCCCGGCCCGACGCGGTGGATAAAGTGACCGGCCGCGGCATTTACGCCGATGATTTGTATGTCGAGGGCATGCTCCACGCTAAAGCGCTGCGGAGCAAGTACCCGCACGCCCGCCTGCTCAAGGTGGATGTCAGTCAGGCCAAAGCCATGCCGGGCGTCGTGACGGTCTTGACCGCCGCCGACATTCCCGGCCGGAAAGACTGCGGGGTGCATGAGATTGACTGGCCGGTGCTGTGCTACGACAAAGTTCGCTACGTCGGCGATGCGATTGCCCTGGTGGTGGCCGAAAGCGAGGACGTGGCCGAAGCCGCACTCAAGCTGATCGAGGTCGAATACGAGCCGCTGCCGGTAGTGACCGGGCCAAAAGAAGCCGCTCGGCCCGACGCAGCTATCCTGCACGAGCATGCCGCCTCCCACGCGCCCGGCGCGCACGGCAATTTCCTGGCCCATTTTCATTTGGAAAACGGCGATTTGGCCGCCGGTTTTGCCGAGGCCGATGTCGTCGTCGAGCGGGAGTACAGCACCCAAACCGTCGAGCACGCCTTCATCGAGCCGGAGGCCGGACTGGCCGTGCCCGAAGCTAACGGCCGCATCACCGTTTACTGCGGCGGGCAAATTCCCTTCAGCGACCGCAGCCAGATTGCGGCCACGCTCAACCTGCCCGAAGAAAAAATCCGGGTCATCAACTGCCTCATCGGCGGCGGGTTTGGCGGCAAAGAAGATGTGTCGGTGCAAATCCACGTGGCCCTGGCCGCCTGGGCCACCAAACGACCGGTTAAAATGGTTTTCAGCCGCAAAGAATCGTTATTGGTCCACCCCAAACGACACGCCACCATCATCAAGATGAAAACCGGGGCCAAAAAGGACGGTACGATAACCGCCCACGAGGTTGAAATTTATGGCGACGGCGGGGCCTACGCCAGCCTGAGCAACCATGTTATGCTGCGGGCTACCACCCACGCCGCCGGGCCGAATGAAGTATCCAATGTGAAGGTAGATACCTACGCCATGTACACCAACAACGTCCCTTCCGGCGCGTTTCGAGGTTTTGGCGTCACCCAGAGCGGTTTTGCTATGGAAGTGCAGATGGATGTACTGGCCGAGGCGTTGGGCATGTCGCCGCTGGAACTGCGCCGCAAAAATATTCTGGCTCCCGGCAAAAAGACCCTGGCCGGCCAGCTTTTGCAAGAGAGCTGCGGCCTGCCGCAGTGCCTGGAAGCCGTCGCCGCCGAGATGGAAAAGCACCCCTTTGTGGCGACTGAGGGCGACAAACGGCGGGCCTGGGGCATGGCCTGCGCCTACAAAAACACCGGTTTTGGCAGCGGCGCGTATGACGCCGCCGGGGCCGAGGTCGAAATTTTTGCCAGCGGCCGGGCCATTGTTCGGGCCGGGGCCGCCGAGATTGGCCAGGGTCTCCCGACCGTGCTGGCCCAGATTGTGACCGAAGAGTTGGGCGTACCCTACGAACAGGTGGATGTGCTGCTCTCCGACACCGACCTGACCCCTGACGGCATGGCCACCACCGCCTCCCGCCAAACTTACGTGACCGGCAACGCCGCCCGCTACGCCAGCCAGGAAGTCCGCAACCTGCTCAGCCAAACGGCGGCGGAACTGCTCGACGTGCCGCCGGACACGCTGGTTTTTGCCGATGGCTTTGTCAGCAGCAACGGCCACCGCCTGCCGCTGAGCGAGGTGGTCAAGCAGGCCCGGCGCGAGGGCCGCCAGCCCAAAGTGATGTACCAATACGTCGCGCCCTACTGCGAGCAGTACCATCACTTTGCCTTTGGTTTTGGGGCGCAAGCTGCCCTAGTTGAGGTGGATGTTAAAACGGGTGAAACCAAAGTGCTCAAGGTTATCGCCGCCTGCGACGTGGGCCGGGTGATGAACCCGCTGGCCCTGCTGGGGCAGGTGGAGGGCAGCATTTCGATGGGGCTGGGCATGGCTTTGCAGGAGAATTTTGTGATGAAGGATGGCTACGTGCAGACCGACTCCCTGCACAAGTGTCACCTGCCGACCATTGACCAGACGCCGGAAGTTGTCACCTTTTTTGTCGAGGAAGAAACCACCGATGGGCCGTATGGGGCCAAGGGCGTGGGCGAACTGGCCTCCATCCCCACCGCCCCGGCGATTATCAATGCCATTTACAACGCCACCGGCGTGCGCTGCTATAATTTGCCGGCGGATAAGAAGTGGCTCAAAGCGCAGTTGGCCGAAAAATATGCTTAACCTGAATTCGGAATTAGCTCGAAAATCACCCTTCGATACAGTTTGCTTCGCTCACCTACTCAGGGTGATTTTCGGCTTATATCGCATCCTGAGTAGCCTTGAACGCAGTGAAAGGCGTATCGAAGGGTGCGATTTAAAACCCCGAATTGAGGTTTCTTAAAATTTTTATCTCATAACCCCGCCCTCTCCGAATCGCGCTTGCGTATCCGGCCAATCTGATGTAGTCTTAGGCCAATTAATGAACAACGGTTGTTAGAGTAGACCGGCAAGGGGGCAAGGCGGGTTGGCAATTGACATGCATCAACCTGCCTTGCCCTTTGTGTTAAGAGGCGCCCATGAAACAACTTCAACTGGCCCGCGTCGTTGATGCGCTGCTGCCGCTGCTGGCGGTGGTCGGCGCGCTGCTGATTGGGGCGGTCATTCTGCTTTTGCTCAACACCAGCCCCGTTGAAGCCTACCAGGTTTTGCTGAGCGGCGGCTTTACCAGCAAGAACGGCCTGGCCGATACTCTGGTCAAAGCCATTCCCTTGCTGCTGGTCGGGCTGGGCATTGTGATTGCGTTTCGGGCCAGCGTGATTAACATCGGCGCGGAAGGGCAAATTATCGCCGGGGCGCTGCTGACCACTTTTTTGGCCCTGCAATTGGGTGAAATCCTGCCCGGTGTTGTGGTCATCATCATCTGTTTGCTGGCCGGCACGCTGATGGGCGGGCTGTGGGGAGCCATTCCCGGTTTTCTCAAAGCCCGCCTGGGCGTCAACGAGATTCTGAGCACGGTTATGATGAACCAGATTGCTATCCAGATAGGGTTTTACTTATTACGCGGCCCTATGATTGACCCCGCCGAGCTTGAAGCCGGGACCAACATTCCCCATTCCGCCCGCCTGCCCAAAACCACCGACTTACCCCGCTTCACCGATATTGCCAAATGGCTTGGCTTTAGCGACTCGGCCAAAGATTTAGGGCTGACCGGCTTTTGGGGCGAACTATACGGCCTGCTGGTCGAACCGACCCGGCTGCATGCCGGTCTGATTATCGCCCTGGTAATGGGCATTTTAGTGTATGTGTTTCTGTGGCGAACCACCATTGGCTACCGCATCCGCGCGGTGGGGCTTAACCCGCACGCCGCTCGTTATGCTGGGATCAATGTGCCGCGTTATATGATTTTGTCGCTGGGGCTGAGCGGCGCTTTTGCCGGTCTGGCCGGAGCCGTGGAGATTTTGGGGCTGCATCACCGTATGTTTGAACCGACGGCGGTTTCGGCGGGCTATGGGTTTACCGGCATCGTGGCCGCGCTGTTTGGCAAGCTGCACCCACTGGGCGCGATTCCCTCTTCGATTTTGTTTGGCGGCCTGCTGGTTGGCGGCGATAAAATGCAGCGGGCCGTCCAAATTCCCCAGGTTTTAGTCACCGCGCTGCTGGGCCTGGTTGTGCTGTTTGTGGTCAGCATCGAAATCTGGTCGAGGCGGCGGGCCGCGCGCCGGGTTGCCGCCCCAGAAAATCCACCGGCCTCCGAAATGACGGCCAAGCCCAAATTGGAGACAACCTGATGAACGAAAATTTAACCGTCCTGGCGATTATCATCGGTATCTGTCATTCGGGCATCCGGCTGGCGACGCCTTACCTTTACGCCGCCATCGGCGAAACCTTTGCCCAACGCTCCGGGGTGCTCAATCTGGGCGTCGAAGGCATTATGCTGATGGGCGCTTACAGTGGCTTTTTTGTCCTGTTTAAAACCGGCAGCCCGCTGTTGGGCTTATTGGCCGCAGCGGCCGCGGGCGCGTTGCTCGGTCTGGCTATGGCCTTTATCAGCGTCACCCTCAAAGCCGAACAGGGTATCAGCGGGATTGGCTTGTTCATGTTTGGCCTGGGTATCTCCAGTCTGTTGTTCAAAACCACCCTCGGCACGGTGGAAGGGGTGAAAGGGTTCGGCGAATTGAACTTTTGCTTGGGCGATTCCTTTTGCCTCAGCCAGATTCCGGTGGTGGGCGAAATCTTTTTCAAGCACAGCGCGATGGTTTACGGCGCCTTTGCCCTGGTTCCCATTGCATGGTGGGTGCTAAATAAAACTACCCTGGGCCTCAAAATTCGGGCCGTCGGGCAAAACCCCCAGGCAGCCGATACGTTGGGGGTCAGCGTGACGCGGGTGCGCTACTTTACCGTGACCCTGGGCGGGCTGCTGGCCGGGGTGGCCGGGGCGTCGCTCTCCATCTCGCTGCTCAACATCTTTCAAGAAGGTATGACCAACGGTCAAGGCTTTATCGCCGTGGCCCTGGTTTACTTTGGCAGTTGGACTCCTTTTGGGGTTTTGATTGGCGCCATGCTGTTCAGCCTGGTCAACGCGCTGCAATTGTGGGTGCAAGTGCTGGGCCTGAACCTCCCCTCCGATGTGGCGGTGATGCTGCCCTATCTTTTGACCATCATCGCCCTGGCTTTCCCTTTCCGGCGGGCGCTCCAACCGGCTGCCTTAACCAAACCGTTTGAACGGGGGCAAAATTGATCGAAAAGGAGGTGTCGCTAAAACAATACTTTACCTGTCAATTTACTTGAAACTAATTTTTTGTTTGTAGGAGAAGAATATGAAAAAGCAAATATTCTGGTTATCAGCCTTACTGATAGCCGTAACCATAGTTCTGGCGGCCTGCACCGGCGCTCAACCGGCTGCCCCCGCCGACGAACCCGCGGCGGATGCTCCGGCCACCGAAGCCCCCGCCGCAGCCGAAGAACCGGCCACAACTGAAGAACCCGCTGCCGCCGAAGAAGCTACGGAAGCTCCTGAAGCCGCGGCTGAAACCGAAGAAGAAGCCGCCCCCACCGAGGGCTGCACCGACGCGATTGGCTGCGTCGAGATTGCGGCCAGCGACCCCATCCACATCGCCTGGATTCAGACCGTTTCCGGCGCAACCGCCCCGTTGGGCACCGATAACGTCCGCGCCGTTGAAATTGCCGTCGCCGATAAAGGCGGCGAACTGCTGGGCCACCCCATCGAGCTGACCGGCGAAGACTCGCTGTGTAGCGCCGAAGGCGGCCAGACGGCCGGAACGAAAATCGCCGCCGACCCGACCGTTGTTGGTGTGATCGGTACCACCTGTTCCAGTGAAGCGCGGGCCGCCATGCCACTTCTATCCCAAGCGGGATTGGTCATGCTTTCTTCCTCTAACACCAACCCCGACCTGACCAACCCGGAGCATCCCGACCACCATCCGGGCTACCTACGCACCGCCCACAACGATCTGTTCCAGGGCCGGGTGGCCGCCGAATTTGCCTACAATGAATTGGGCGTGCGCACCGCCGCCACCATCCACGATGGCAGCCCCTATGCCGAATCGTTGCAGGCAGTGTTTGCCCAGGTTTTCACCGATCTGGGTGGAAGTATTACCAGCCAGGAAGCGATCAATGTCGGCGACACCGATATGAAAGCTGTTCTGACCAAAATCGGTGCGGACAAGCCGGAGTTGATTTATCTGCCCATCTTTGAACCCGAAGGCGACTTTGTGGCCGCCCAAAAGTGTGATGTGCAAGACCTGGCCGATACTTACCTGATGGGCGCGGATGGTCTGCTGGCCGACACCGTACCGGAAGCGATTGGCGAATGCGGCAACGGCATGTTCATCTCCGGCCCCTTTGTCAAAGGAGAAGAGTATGATGCTTTTGTGGCCAAGTACACCGAGACCTACGGCGAAGCCCCGGTCAGCGGCTACCACGCCCACGCCTATGACGCCACCAATATCCTGTTTGCCGCCATCGAGCAAGTGGCCGTGCAGAATGAAGACGGCTCCCTGAGCATTGGCCGGCAGGCCCTACGCGACGCCCTGTATGGAACCAAAGATTACAAAGGGCTGACCGGCAACCTGGCCTGCGATGAGAACGGCGACTGCGCCACCGGCGAGGCCCTGGCCATCTTCCAGTTGACCGAGGCCGAAATTGTGGACGGCAACTGGCCGCCCCAACCCTACTGGCTGCCCGGTCAAGGGACTGTAACCGAAGCGGCTGAACCGGCTGAGAGCGAAGCCCCAGCTGAAGCCACCGCCGAAGCTACAGCGGAAGCGCCCGCCGAAGCAATGACCGTGGACATCGAACCCATCCGTATTGCCATCATCATGCCCAGCACTATCTCCGACTATGCCTGGAGCCAATCCATGTTTGACTCCCTCAAGGCCATCCAGGCGGCTGCCGGCGAGGATGTGGTCGAAATCGCCTACACCGAGAATATGTTCAACGTGACTGATGCCGCCGCGGCCATCCGCGACTACGCCGACAACGGTTACAACCTGATCATCGCTCACGGGGCGCAATACGGCACCTCCCTCTTTGAAATCGCCCCCGACTTCCCCGAAACCAGCTTTGCCTGGGGCACCACCACCAACACCGGCGCGGAAGAAGGTGTGACCAACGTCTTTGCCTACGAACCGCGCGGCGATGAAGGCGGCTACGTCTCCGGCGTGCTGGCGGCCAAACTGACCGAGGCCAAAGTCATCGGCCTGGTTGGGCCGGTGGATGCCGGCGACGCCAAACTGCACGTGGATGGCTTCCTGGCCGGGGTCAAAGCCACCGATCCTGAAGTGCAGGTCAATGTCTCCTTCACCGGCTCCTTTGGCGACACGGCCCTGGCCGCCGAAGCGGCCAATGTCCAGGTCAATGCCGGGGCGGATGTACTGACCGGCTCCTCGCAGCAAGTGGTTGGGGCGATTGGGGTCGCTAAAGAAAAGGGCATCCCCTGGATAGGCATTCAGGCCGATCAAAGCCCGATCGCGCCCGATGTGGTGGTGGCCACGGCTCTGTACGACTGGCGGAACCTGCTGTTGGAGATGATCAAGAGCCATCAGGCCGGTGAGTTGGGCGGCAAGGTCCTCCAACTGACCTTTGCCAATGGCGGGATCAAGATGATCTATGACGACAGCCTGCCCGCCGAAGCCGTCGAAGCGGCCCAGGCCGCCGAAGCCGGGCTGATTGACGGTTCCATCGAGATTGTGGCCGAGCCGAGATAGCCTGTGACTAACGTGTTGCGTGTTGCGTGTCAGCCTATAACGGAACACGCAATACGCAACACGCCTTGAGAAATTAAAAAGGTTCTTCAATGACTGAACAAAACCTCCTCCCCTCCGGCTTGCCCCGGATCGAAACGTTGGAAATGCGCGGGATTGTCAAACGCTTTCCCGGTGTATTGGCCAACGATCGGGTCAATCTGGAGGTCAAAGCCGGGGAAATTCACGCCCTGCTGGGCGAGAACGGCGCGGGCAAAAGCACCCTGATGAAAATTTTATACGGGCTGTACCAACCCGACGCCGGGGAGATTTTGCTGAACGGCCAGCCGATCCGGATTCATTCGCCGCTGGACTCGATCCGGCACGGCATCGGCATGATCCACCAGCATTTTATGCTGGTAGACAACCTGACCGTGGCCGAGAACGTGGCCCTGGGCCTGCCCTCGTCCCGCGAACCCCGGCTCGACTTGGACCGGGTGTCCGCCCGCATCCGCGAGCTGGCCGATAAATATGGGCTGGAGGTAAACCCGCAGGCCACCATCTCCAACCTGGCGGTGGGCCAACAGCAGCGGGTCGAAATTATCAAGGCGCTCTATCGGGGGGCGGCGCTGCTGGTGCTTGATGAACCAACGGCGGTGTTGACGCCCCAGGAAGTTGACGATATTTTTGCCATCTTCCGCCAAATGGCTGCCGACGGCCATGCCCTGATTTTTATCTCGCACAAGCTGCACGAAATTTTGGCTTTGACCGACCGGGTGACGGTGCTGCGCAACGGCCGGGTCATCGGCACGCGCCTGACCGCCGAAGTGACCAAGCGCGACTTGGCCCAGATGATGGTCGGCCGGGAAGTGTCGCTGGAACGAGTTCGCCCGGAGGTAGCCGTGGGTGCGGCCCGCTTGAAACTGCAAAATGTCAATGCGGTCAGCGGCCAGGGTACGCCGGTGCTGCGTAACATCAATTTAGACATCCACAGTGGTGAAATTGTCGGCGTGGCCGGGGTGTCGGGCAACGGCCAGAAACCGCTGGCCGAGGCGATTGCCGGGTTGTGGCCGGTTGCGTCGGGCCAGATTTGGCTCGACGGCCGGGAGGTGACCCATTTTTCCCCGGCGCAGATGATCGAGGCCGGGGTGTCGTACATTCCCGAAGAACGCATGCTCGACGGGGTGATCAAAGATTTTAGCGTGGCCGAAAACCTGATTCTGCGCGACCATCCCTACCCGCCCTACAGTCAAGGCATCTTTTTGAATTTCAAACAGGTGGCTCAACACGCCGGCGATCTTATCAGCCGCTTCAACATCAAAACGCCCAGCAAAGAGACGCCGGTCAAAAATCTGTCGGGCGGCAATATTCAAAAATTGGTCCTGGCCCGCGAGCAGACCCGCCGCCCGCACGTGCTGATTGCCGCCCAGCCGACTCGCGGCGTTGACATCGGCGCGACCGAGTACATCCACACCCAATTGTTGCAGCAGCGGGCCGAGGGCCTGGCCACCCTGCTCATCTCCGAAGATTTGGACGAAATCCGCGCCCTGTCCGACCGAATTGTGGTCATGTTCGGCGGGGAGATTATGGGCATTGTCAACAACGATGAAACCACCGTCGAAGAGCTGGGCCTGATGATGGCCGGCGAGCGGCACAGTTTGCCCGTAGGGTAAGCGACAACCCATGTTATTCTGAGGCCGCAGGTCGAAGAATCCCTGGGGCATTTGCCAAAGTGCAAGTTGCTGGGGCAAGAAGTCACTCTGGTCAAATGTTGTTAGGCGGCTGCAAAAATATCCACATACATTTTTCTAAATTACAAATAGAGAGAACTTTGTTATAATTTAGACTGTGACAAAGTTACAACGAATGGCGCTACCCTTTATAGTTGTTGACCAGAACTACCTTCGGGATGAGCAATTGCTTTCTGAGTGTATAGCCAGAGCAAATATAAATAACGAGTTCATTATTTTAGCTGACACAGCTTTTGTTGAAATGATGAAAAATCCTAATTGGAAATATACAGTTCAACAGTCACTAAAAGTTCTAGCTAAATATCCAGAGAGTGTTTTAGTAGCTTACTCATGCGGCAAATTACTTAGGATGGAGCGAAACTCTGGAATCCCTCAATTTGATATTGTGGACCGCATAGGAACGTTACATGTGCAAAGAATACTCTATGAGATCAATAAAGGCATGACCACATTTTTAGACTCGTTAGAAAAAGATGTGCTTGAAGCGCAAGCTATGGCTTATGAACAACAACTGAATCATTCAGAAAACAGAAAATATGTTGCTGCGTCTATAGAATTTTGGAAATCATCATTACCAAATAGTGCCATCAAACAGTTGCGTAAAGGAGACCGTAATTTATTTCAGGAACTTCTCACAATGCCGTTCCTTTCTAAAATGTGTTATTTTTCAATGATTAGTTTGGGATGGTCAGAGGATGCCGCCAAACACCTGGTGTCTTGTCCGTCTGCTTCGAGTCACAATTTTCTTTGTATCGCTGCTAGAGGTCTCAAATACATAGCTAAGGGGGGATTTGAAAGTATACGAGACAAACATATTACGAACGCTGTTGCAGATTTAGATTATCTATTTACTGCTACGTTTTGTAGAGAACTTTTGACAAAAGAAAATGATTTGAGAGAACTCTATGAGGATGTATGCGTTGCTCTTGCAAAAAAATGGACGGAGAAAATAGTTTAAACCTGCGTTGGGCGGCCTACCGATATAGTACAGTTGTCAAGTACCAGAACCTTAAAATTGGAAAAGGAGACGCCGGTAAAGGTCGAAAAAAGAGACAACTTGAACCACACCGACCTCAACTCAGGGGTTGAGCGGTAACTTTAGCTCAGAAGGTTCAATTCAGCAGCCAGCCAGGTTTAGGTCTTAAGCGAAGATTCGAGGATTCTTCGGCTTCGCCTCAGAATGACAGGAACAATCCGGTTTTTGGGCAGACTCTTGTTTAAGGCAACATTCAGATGATTATGAAAGCGTTTGGAAACTATCTCGTCTGACTTGTCCGCCCCGGCATGAATGCCCGGGCCGCAAGCGCAACAGCGCCGGGTCAACCCGGCTTTAGCCCGATTAATCGGGCGCTGTTGGATAGTCCGGCGACTTCATCGCCGGACGAGGGCCGCTAGCAAGGTTGCCTCTGGGGTTTCCGAATGCTCTCATTACAAGAGAGGATTAACCATGGACGAACTTCATCTCCACCACTTGCGCCGCGCCATCGAGGTAGCGCGGCGGGCCAGGGAGAAGGGCAACCACCCCTTTGGGGCGATTTTGGTTGACGAAAACAATGTCGTGCTGCTCGAAGCCGAAAACACGGTCAACAGCGAGCGCGACTGCACCGGCCACGCCGAAACCAATCTCATTCGCCTGGCCTGGCGGCAGTTTGAACCCGAAATCCTGCGCAACTGCACCCTCTACACGAGCACCGAACCGTGCGCCATGTGCGCGGGGGCGATTCATTGGGGTCAGGTCGGGCGGGTGGTTTTTGCTCTAAGCGAGGATGGACTGTATTCTATGACCGGCAGCAGCCACCCCGACAACGAAACCATGCGCCTGCCCTGCCGCGAGGTTTTCGCTCGCAGCGGCCGGCCGGTGGAGGTCATCGGCCCGCTGATCGAGGAGGAGGCCAGGCTGGTTCATGAGGGATTTTGGACGTAACTACTCAGCCATGTCATTTCGAGCGACGTTAGAAGCGAGAAATCTTCTCATCCGTAGTTTGCAGACGGCCGTCTCAAGGATTTCTCGGCTTTCAGCCTCGAAATGACATGAGAGGTGAGTAGGTACGTTTGCTGCAACTTCTCAAAAAGGAAAATTTCATGGACATGCCTACTATCCCCGGTTTTAGGCCGGTGCCTAAAACCGGCGTAATTTATGTGATGAGCGAAGCCGCCAAATACGGTTTCCATTATGAACATCCGGCCTGGGCCAACCTGGGCCAGGGTTCGCCGGAGACCGGCCCCATTCCCGACGCCCCGCCCCGGATCACCAGTCTGACCATTAACCCCACCAGCAATCGCTATTCTGATATTCAGGGCAATATAGAACTGCGCCAAAAAGTGGCCGATTTTTATAACCAGATGTATCGCCGGGGCCAGGCCTCCCAATATACCTATGAGAATGTCAGCATTGCCGGCGGGGGGCGGGCCGCGCTGACCCGGCTGGCCGCCGCGCTGGGCAATATCAATATGGGTCATTTTTTGCCCGATTATACCGCCTATGAGGAACTGCTGAGTGTTTTCAGAGCCTTTGTGCCCATCCCCATCCTGCTGGATTTTGAATCCGGCTACCGGGTTTCGACCGAGGCCCTGCGCAAAGAAATCCTGGGGCGGGGACTGCGGGCGCTGCTGCTCAGCAATCCCTGTAACCCCACCGGCCAGGTGGCGGCGGGGCCTGACCTCAAAGCCTGGGTAGACCTGGCCGGCGAAACCCAGTGTACCTTCATCCTCGATGAGTTTTATTCGCACTATATTTACAACCGCGCCCCGGAGCAGTCTTACCGGCTGGTCTCGGCGGCGGAATACATCGAGGATGTCAACGACACGCCGGTGATTATCGTAGATGGTCTGACCAAAAACTGGCGCTATCCCGGCTGGCGCATCAGTTGGACGCTGGCCCCGAAATCGGTGATAGACCTGGTAGCCAGCGCCGGCTCTTTTCTGGATGGGGGGGCCAATAATCCCTTCCAGCAGCAGGCGATGGCCTTGCTCGACCCCGATATTGCCATCCACGAAACCATTGCCATTCAAACCCATTTTACTTACAAACGCAAGCTGATGCTCGACCGGCTGCAACAATTGGGCCTCATCGTCGAAACGCCGCCCCAGGGCACGTTTTACATTTGGGCCAACCTGGCTAACCTGCCCCCGCCCTTGAATGACGGCCTGGCCTTTTTTGAGGAGGGGTTGAAGGAAAAGGTCATCAGTGTGCCGGGCATTTTCTTTGACGTCAACCCCGACCGGCGGCGCTCTCTGCGCCGCTATCAAAGCTACTGCCGCATCAGCTTTGGCCCCGAACTCGAAAAGTTAAAGCTGGGCCTTGAGGCCATCGAAAGGGTTATCGCCAAATTTTCGTAGACGCGCTGGCCTTTTCTTTACATTGGGCCTATTCTGTTTTAGAATCTCTCCCATAGAAAAGGAGGCGCGGGATCATGACAGAAACAATTGATGTTCACAAAGCCCAAATCAGCCTATCCGAGTTAGTTTCACGAGTCATGGCGGGAACGGAAGTTATTTTGACGGAAGGTACTACCCCTTTGGTACGCCTGGTGCCTGTCGCCCAAGTGCCAAGTCCCTCTCGGGTAGCCGGTCTACACCAGGGGGCTATTATCGCCAGTGATGATTTCGATACGCCTTTGCCAGATGATTTCTGGATAGGCTCGTCATGAAATTACTTCTGGACACACATACTTTTATTTGGTGGGATAGTGACCCGGCCAAACTTTCAACCCAAGCCCTTGCCTTGTGTAATGACCCGGCCAACACGTTGCTGCTCAGTGTGGCCAGTGTTTGGGAGATGCAAATCAAGGCACAATTGGGCAAACTGACATTTGCTCGTCCGCTCACTGATTTGATTAGCTAGCAGCAACAGACCAATCATCTTCAAGTGCTAGATGTATCTCTCTCACACGTCTTGGCCTTGGATGGACTTCCGACAGTCCATAAAGACCCATTTGACCGTCTACTGATTGCTCAGGCAAATATCGAAGGAGCCGTATTGCTCAGTCGTGATCCTATTTTTGCAGAATATCCGGTTAGTTTTTTGTGGTAAGTGTATCATTTCTCTTAACAAAAAGGTTAGACAGGTCAATCTCAATGCAACCACCTCTCCGCGAGTGGGTTCCCGCCCACCTCGAACAAGCTATCCAGGAAAAAGCCGCGCACTACCGCACCCTGACCTCGGCCCAACTCGAAGCCGAGGTTGAAGCGCTGTTGGCCCAGCACGAGCAGTTCATGGACCGCGACTGTCTCAGCCTATATGCCGGGACCAACATCATGAACCCACGCGCGGCGCGGCTGCTGGCTTCGGGCGTGGGCAGCCGGCCCAGTTTGGGCTACCCCGGCGACAAATACGAAACCGGACTGCACTACGCCGAGCAGCTTGAAATTATGGTGGTTGAACTGCTGAAAGAGCTTTTCCGCTGCGATTACGTCGAGTTTCGGGTGGGCAGCGGCTCGCTGGCGAACCTGTACGCCTATATGGCCTGCACTCAACCGGGCGAGCGGATCATGGCCTTCTCCGAAGCCGCCGCCGGCCATGTAACCCATCACCGGGCCGGGGCCGCCGGCCTGTACGGGCTGGACATTTACGAAGTGCCCTACGACGCCGGCCAGATGACGGTTGACCTCGACGCGCTGGCCCGCCAGGCCCAGGAGATCAAACCGCGTCTGATCATCGTCGCCGGGAGCATGTGCCTCTTTCCCTTCCCGGTAGCAGCCGTGCGCGAGATTGCCGATTCGGTGGGGGCCTGGCTGATGTATGACGCCGCCCACATGTCGGGCTTGATTGCCGGCGGCGAGTTTCAGCAGCCGTTGGCCGAAGGGGCGCACCTGATGACCTCCTCGACCTACAAGTCCTTTGGCGGCCCACCGTCCGGCGTGGTGCTGACCAATTCGGCAGAACTGGCCGAGCGGCTGGATAAAATTGCCTTCCCCGGCCTGACCGCCAATTTTGACTTGAGCAAAACCGCCGCCTTGATTGTCGCCTGCCTCGATTTGCGCGACTTTGGCCGGGAGTATGCTAAAATGTGCATCGCCAACGCCCAGGCTCTAGCTGAGGCGCTTGATGCGGGCGGCTGCCCGGTCTATCAGGTGGCCGGGCGAGGCTTTACGCTCTCGCACCACATCGCCATTCCGGCGGCGGCATTTGGCGGCGGCACCACGGCTTCGCGGCGGCTGGAAAAAGCCAATATCCTGACCAGCGGCATCGGCCTGCCCCTGCCGCCGGTGGCCGGCGATTACAACGCCATTCGCCTGGGTACCCAAGAGATCACCCGGTGGGGTCTACAGCCGTCAGACATGTCCGCCGTAGCCAAACTAATCTGCCGGGTGCTGGTCAAAAACGAAGCGCCGGAGCAGGTCAAGCCGGAAGTGGTGGCTCTGCGGCAGAAGTTTCAAACACTGCATTTTGTGCGCTGAGTCTTTACTACTCAGCCCCATGTCATTTCGAGTGACGCCAGGAGCGAGAAATCCCCAGGGCGCAACACATAAGAGTAAGGTGTCGGGGATTTCTCCCTGCGGTCGAAATGACATGGCTGAGCAGTTATAACATAAACTTAAAAACAAAGGAGTTTTCTCAATGAGTCAAGATCGAGTAGCCCTCTATTTGCAAGACGCCCACGAGTTGCGCGAGGGGATGAAAATTGCCCAGTACGCTGAAAAGCATGGGTTTGAGGCGGTGTGGCAGGCTGAAAGCCGGTTGGTCCGTGATGCGATTGTGCCAATGGCCGCTTTTGCCGCCGTGACCGAGCGGATCAAAGTCGGTTCCGGGGTGATCAACAACTGGACCCGCAATATCGGCTTGCTGGCCGCTACCTTTCTCACCCTCGACGACCTGGCCCCCGACCGGATCATCTGCGGCATCGGGGCCTGGTGGGATCCGCTGGCGGCCAATGTCGGCATCGAGCGGCGCAAACCGCTGCAAGCCATGCGTGAAACCATCGAGGTGATGCGCCGTTTGCTGAACATGGAAAACGTCACCTATGAGGGCGAGTTCCACAAGGTCAAGGGCATCGAGCTGGACGTGGTGCATGGCCGGCGCGAGCCGCGCCACGTGCCGATTATGATCGGCGCGACCGGCCTGAAAATGATGGAGATGACCGGCGAAATTGCCGACGGCGCGGTGCTCAACTACTGCGTCCCCCCGGAGTACAACCATGAAGCACTGAGCGCCTTAAAAACCGGGGCTGAACGAGCCGGGCGCACTCTGGCCGACATTGACCGGCCGCAGTTGATGATCTGCTCGGTTCATACCGACAAGGCTCAGGCCCTCGACGGGGCGCGCTGGATGTTAACCCAATACCTGGCCCAACAGCCGCACATCGCCAAAGCCAGCGGCGTTAGTGATGAGGTGGTCAAGAAAATTCAAAGTATTCTGGGCTGGCCGGCCACCAAAGAGCAGATCAAATCGGCCATGCCCCTGGTACCCGATGAACTGGTGCAGCGCATCACCGCCAGCGGCACGCCGGAAGAGGTTAAAGCCAAAGTACGTGAGTACGTGGCTAACGGCTGCACCTGCCCCATCCTGTATCCGCTGGGCGACCCGTACCTGATGATTGAAGTCTTTTCCGATGGTTACAGTGAATAGGAGATCTATGTCATTTTAAGGTGATAAGCATCCTGAGAGCCCGGAGTGTAACGAAGGGCGTATCGAAGGATGCGGCTCAGGCAACGATTCTAAGGCCAACCCGCACCCTTTGATACGGTTTCGCTGCGCTCAACCTACTCAGGATGCTGTTTCCTGCTTGAGCGGGTTAACCTTAAGATAGACCCCGTTCTTGACAAAAACGACCTTTTGCTCCAAAATTTACCGGAATTTATCCCGGCCCCTCTCTACGCCAGCACAGCCCTGACTCAGAGGTCAGTTGTTTTTAATTCGATGTGTTGGCGTTTTATTTTTAAACTTACACGGGCGAGGTTTTGATGATTGAGGATGTAGTTTTAGTTAACGATTGGCACCCCGTCGCTCGCTCGGCAGATCTGGCCGAGGGCGAGGTCAAGGGCTTGCGCCTACTGGGCGAGGATATTGTGTTGTGGCGCAGCAACGGCCAGGTGATGGCCTGGCAGGATTTGTGTCTGCATCGCGGCACCCGCCTCTCGCTGGGCCAGGTGACAGACGGGCTGTTGGCCTGCCCCTATCACGGCTGGACCTACGACACCGGCGGACGTTGCGTCCACATTCCCGCCCACCCCGACCAGACTCCGCCCACCAAAGCCGTGGCCAAAACCTATCAAACGCGGGAACGCTACCATCTGATTTGGGTCTCGCTGGGGCAGCCGGCCCACGATATTCCGCCCTTCCCGGAATGGGATAAAAGCAACTACCGCAAAATCTTCTGCGGGCCGTATGAGGTCAACGCCAGCGGACCGCGCATTGTGGAAAACTTTCTGGATGTCGGCCACTTTCCTTTTGTGCATGAGGGTATTTTGGGCGTCAAAGAACGACCCGAAATCGAGGATTACGAATCGGAAATAGGGCCGGAGGGGGTTATCTCAAAGGGAGTGCGGGTTTATCAGCCTGACCCCTACGGCACGGGCGTCGGCGATACGGTGACCTACACCTACCGGGCCTATCGCCCGCTCACCGCCTATCTGCTCAAAGAGTCCAGCCAATCCTTCTCGATTCTCTTAATGATTACGCCTCATGAAACTGTAAAAAGCACGGCCTGGATGTGGATGGCCATGAATTACGGCCACGATCTACCCGAAGCGGAGCTGATTGCTTACCAGGACAAAATTTTTAGCCAGGACCGCCCCATTGTCGAGTCACAGCGACCAGAACTGCTCCCCCTCGACTTGCAAGCCGAATTGCATCTCCGCAGCGACCGCACAGCCATTGCTTACCGTAAATGGTTGAACCAATTAGGGCTGACCTTTGGGACGGCCTAACCCTTCAAAAAGATAAGGAGGTAATCACCCAAAAAGATTTACGATAGGTCATCTTATTTTTATAAAATTTAAAAATCATGCTCAATTTATTCAGAGGAAAGAGAAAACCATGAACAAGCTTTACACCTATTACGGGAGTTTGTTATTGCTGGTCAGTTTGCTGCTCTTGACAGCATGTGGCGCAGCATCCCCGGCAGCGCCAGCGGAACCAACCCAGTCCAAAGAAGAAGCTGCTGCGCCGGCCGAGGCCAGCACGGAGGGCAAAGGCAAACTCGCCTTGATTATCATCGGCCCGCCTGACGACAACTCGTGGAATGAGGCCGGCTTCAATGCCCTGAATGCCATGAAGGCCAAAGGCTACGAGACCACCTATGCTGAAAGTGTGGCTCCCGCCGATGTGGGCCGGGTGCTGCGCGAGCTGGCCGAAAAAGGCTTCCAGATGATTGTGGCCCACAGCTTCAGCTATCAGGATGCCGTTTTTGAGGTGGCGCAGGAGTTTCCCGAAACCAATTTCGCCTGGGGTGGGGGTATCAACCGCACCGCCAAAAATGTGGCCGATTACGACCAGCCTTTTTATGAGGCGGCCTATCTGGTCGGTATCATTGCCGGGCATGTTTCTAAGAGCGGCAAGCTGGGTGCAATTTATGGCTTCGACATCCCGGTCTGCCACGCGATGGGCGAAGCGATGCTGGCCGGGGCCAAAACGGTCAACCCCAACGCCGAAGTAACCTCTACAGCCATTGGCGATTGGCTCGACGCGGCCAAAGGCAAAGAAGCGGCGTTAGCTCAGGCCGATACCGGCGTTGACTTTTGGATCCAATGCGGCGAAGCGCCCACCGTCGGCGCGATTGAGGCAGCCAAGGAAAAAGGCGGCTTCGTGACCGGCTACGTGGGCGACATGACCGAGAACGGCCCCGACGTGGTACTGGTCAACTTAATCTGGAACCTGGAACCCATGTTTGAAGATATGATGAAGAGTACGCTAGAGGGTAAATTCGACGCGCCGTATTATCGCTATGGCATTGCCGAGGGTGCGCTGGATGTGACCGTCAACCCGGCGCTGGCCGACAAAATCCCACCGGAAGCGCTGAAGCAGGTCGAAGAGGCCAAAGCCAAGATTATCAGCGGCGAGTTGGAAGTGCCCTTTGTGCCGGAAGCGGCTAAATAAATTAGCTATTATCAACCACAGATGACACAGATTTCACAAATTTTTGATCTTTCCTCCGTGCCATCTGTGAAATCTGTGGTTAATTTTGAGGCATAGTTCTTTTGTCAGTTCAACCCTCTCCTCTCCAACCGATTGTTCAACTCAAAGGGATTGTCAAACGCTTTCCGGGGGTTCTGGCCAATAACCGGGTAGATTTTGACTTGTATCCGGGTGAAGTTCATACCCTGCTGGGGGAAAATGGGGCCGGCAAGACCACCCTGATGAACATTCTGTACGGCCTGTACCAGCCGGATGAGGGCGAAATCTTTGTCAGGGGCCAGCAGGTTCATTTCACCTCGGCCCAGGATGCCATTCGGCACGGCCTGGAGATGGTGCATCAGCATTTTCAACTGGTCAAAACCTTCACCGTCGCCGAAAATATCATCCTGGGCCAGCCTTCTTCGCGCGGCCCGCTGCTGGAAGATAAGCGAAAAGTCTACCAAAAAATAGGGGAAATTTCCCAGCAGTATGGCCTGAACGTTGATCCCGAAGCCAAAATCTGGCAGTTATCGGTGGGCGAACAGCAGCGTGTGGAAATCTTAAAGGCGCTGTACCGGGGCGCAGAGGTGTTGATTCTGGATGAGCCAACCGCTGTGCTGACTCCCCAGGAAGCCAGCGAATTGTTGACCATTATCAAAGATTTGCTGGTGGCCCAAAAACGAGCCATTATCTTTATCAGCCACAAACTCAACGAAGTATTAGCCATCAGCGACCGGATTACTATTTTGCGTGATGGGCATAAGGTTGGCACAGTTCAGCCCAAAGCGGATCGCACCACCAAAAGTGATTTAGCCCGGCTGATGGTAGGGCGCGAAGTTTTGCTGAGTGTGCCCAGGCCGCCTCAAACTCCCGGCGAAGTTTGCCTGGCGCTTGAGGATGTGTGGGTGCGTGATGATCGGGGATTGCCGGCTCTCAAGGGCATTAACCTGGAAATACGGGCCGGCGAAGTCGTTGGGGTTGCCGGGGTTGCCGGCAACGGCCAGCGCGAATTGGAAGAAGCGTTACGGGGCCTGCGCCCAGTCGAAAAGGGACGAATTCTGCTCGACGGCCAGGAGATGACCCATTGCTCCCCGGCTGAGATTATCAAGCGGCAGGTATCCCATATCCCCTCAGACCGGCATGGCTGGGGCATGCTCGATGATGTCAGCGTGGCCGAAAACTTGGTACTGGAAACTTTCTGGCAGAAGCCTTATACCCACCGCTCTTTACTTGACTACAAAGTGATTCGGGCCATGGCCGAACGACTGATTAAACAGTACGATGTGCGCGTCCCTTCGATTATGAACCGGGCCGGCCTGTTATCGGGGGGCAATGCTCAAAAGATGGTTTTAGCCCGCGAGTTATCTCTAAATCCCCGCTTTTTGTTGGCCGCGCAGCCAACGCGCGGGTTGGATATCAGCGGCATCGAGTACATCCATCGCGCTTTGATCGAGGAGCGCCGGCGAGGCGTCGCCGTTCTGCTCATCTCCACCGAACTGGATGAAATTTTTGCCCTCAGCGACCGTGTCGCCGTCCTCTACGAGGGGCAGATCATGGACATTGTGCCCGGCGACACGGCCCACGTAAAGGATGTCGGCCTGATGATGGCCGGAGCCAGACCGTGAGTAATTGTAAATGGTGAATGATCAATTGTGAATTGTGAACGGTTTAAAGAATCTCATTAACAATTAATAATTCACAATTCACTATTCACAATTATTTTTCTGATAGGTATTTAGTCTTGTATCAGTTTACTTCGAGCTTCCACAATGTTATATTTAACTCGTTCTGCTGGTTTCAGCTTTGCTCTGCCCAGGAATAACGCTGCTATAACTGTGTTACATCGCTTTTTTACCACTTTTGGGCCTTCGTTGGTGGGCGCAATTCTGGCCTTGCTGGTGGGTGCGCTGTTAATGGTTCTGTCCGGGGCCAACCCGGTGATAGCCTACCAGGCCATGCTCAACGGTGCTTTTGGGGGCAGCCGGCCCCTCACCGAAACCACCCTCAAAACCATTCCCCTGCTCATGATTGGGTTGGGTTTAGCGGTGGCTTTTAAGGCGCGAGTGTGGAATATCGGGGCTGAGGGGCAATATTTTATGGGCGCGCTGCTGGGCAGCCTGGTCGCTTTGAACTTCCCCAATCTGCCCGCTCCGGTACTCATCCCGGCTATCCTCATAGCCGGCGCCCTCGGGGGAGCAGTATGGGGTTTGATTCCGGCCTTGCTGCGCACCCGGCGCGGCCTGAGCGAGATTATTTCCACCCTCATGTTCAACTACATTGCTATCTTCCTGGTTGAATATATGGCCCGCGGCCCATTGAAAGACCCGCAGGGGTTTCTGCCGGAAAGCGCCCAATTTGGCGCGGCGGCCCGCCTGCCAAGCTTATTCGGCAGCCGCATCCATATCGGCGTTATTCTGGCGCTGGTTCTTATCCCGCTGGTTTATGTCCTCATCTGGCGCACCCCGCTGGGCTTTCGCCTGCGGGCCATTGGTTCCAGGGCCAGTGTGGCTCGGTTTGCCGGCATCCAGGTCGAGGCGGGCATTATCTTTGCCCTGCTTTTTAGCGGGGCGCTGGCCGGGTTGACCGGCATTATGGAGGTCAGCTATTTGCACAGCCGGCTCAAGGGGACAATTTCCGGCGGGTATGGTTTTGCCGCTATTCTGGTTGCCCTGCTGGGCCGGCTGCACCCGGTCGGCATCTTTTTTGCCGCCATTTTCTTTGCCGCCCTGACCATTGGGGCCGAATCCATGCATACGTTGACCGGCCTCTCGGCCACTCTGGCCGATGCCATTCAAGCCCTGATGGTGCTGTTTGTGTTGGGCGTTGACGCCTATTTTCGGCTGCGGAGGTCACAGAAATGACGCTGGAACAAATTTTGACCACCACCTTTCTGGTCGCTATCTTGACCTCCGGCCTCCGGCTGGCTATCCCGATTTTGTTGGCGGTGATTGGCGAAATCATCACCGAAAAAGGGGGGGTGTTAAACCTGGGGCTGGAAGGCATGATGCTGATGGGGGCTATGGCCGGCTTTGTCGTCACCTGGCATCTGGAAAATAATCCGGCGGTGGGTATAGACCCGACGGCGGCAGCCTGGCTGGGGCTGTTGGCCGGCATTATCGCCGGCCTGTTGATGGGGCTGATTATGGCCTTCCTGGCTGTTACCCTCAAGGCCGATCAGGTGATTAGCAGCGTTATGCTGGTGCTACTGGGGCAGGGCTTGAGCGCCTACATCTTCCGGCAGCAGTTCGATACGCTGGCTGCCCGTGTGACCGGCTTCGAGCCAATCCCCATTCCAATTTTGTCAGATATCCCGGTGCTGGGCGAGGTTCTTTTCAATCAAGATATGGCCGTTTATTTGACTGTTTTGGTGGTGTTGGGCAGTTGGTTTTTGCTCAACCACACCACCCTCGGCCTGAATATTCGCGCTGTGGGCGAAAAACCCAGCGCCGCTGAAACATCGGGGCTGAGCGTCAGCCGTGTGCGCTATACGGCCACTTTGATTGGTGCGGCTTTGGCCGGGCTGGGGGGCGCGGTGTTAAGTGTAGCTCAACTCCACATTTTCCGGGAGGGCGTTACCGCCGGGCGGGGCTGGATTGCCGTGGCCCTGGTTATTTTTGCCCGCTGGAACCCCGGCCTGGCGGTGGTCGGAGCGCTGCTCTTCGGCCTGGCCGATGCCGTCCAGTTTCGCATCCAGGCCCTGGGCGATGAAAGTATTCCCTACGAAGTGCTGCTGATGTTGCCCTATTTGCTCACCATCCTGGTGCTGCTGCGCGGCATCAAGAAAACCGAGCAGCCCGAAGCCCTGGGTGAGCCGTATATTCGTGGAGCGCGGTAAGGTAGTTATCAGTGATCAGTCATCAGTTGTCAGTTTACTATCCTCATTATAGTCCTCTAGAAAAGTTTTCGCCGGGATTAGGGGATTTGGGGATTAAAAACTGGTTAAAAACAAAGGAAAAATCCCCTAATCTCCCAATCTCGGCCCACAAGGGCTGGAAAAACTTTTCTGGACATCTATACTGTTCACCCATTACTGGTCACTGATTACTGTCTACTGATTACCGTATACAAGGAGGTACTCTCATGATTAACGATCCCGTACTTATCAACGAGTGGCACGTGGTGGGACGCGCCGCAGATTTGGCCGAGGGGCAGCTCATGCCGGCCCGCGTGTTGGGTGAGGATGTGGTGGTCTGGCGGCTGAATGGTCAAGTGTTGGCCTGGCAAGATTTGTGCATTCACCGGGGCACGCGGCTGTCGTTGGGCCAGGTGGAAGGTGAAACCCTGATCTGTCCCTATCATGGCTGGTCTTATAACAGCGAAGGCCGCTGCGTGCATATTCCGGCCCATCCCGGCCAAACACCCCCCGAAAAAGCGCGGGTAAAAGTTTATCAAGCCACCGAACGTTACGGCGCTATTTGGGTTTCGCTGGGCCAGCCCCAACCCAACCTGCCGCCCTTCCCGGAATGGGACGACCCGACTTATCACTCGGTTGTATCCGGGCCGCACCCCTACCGCGCCCATGCGCCGCGGGCCATCGAAAACTTTTTGGATATGGCCCACCTGCCCTTTGTTCACGCCGGCTACCTGGGCGAACCGGAACACGCTGAGGTCAACGATTACGAAGTTCAGGTGGGGCCGGACGGCATTGTAGCTGAAGATATTCGCATGTGGCAGCCCGACCCCGACGGCACGGGTATTGGGGCCACCGTCTCCTACACCTTCCGGGTGCTCCGGCCTTTGATGGCTTATTTCGGCAAGGAAAAATATGCGGCCGTCCTGGCCGTCACCCCGGTGGACGACGCCTACAGCATCGGTTGGATGTTCCCCTGTGTGCAAGGTCGGGATGAGGCGCCTGATGCCGACATTTTGGCCTTCCAAAAATTGATTATTGACCAGGATGTACCTATCGTCGAATCGCAGCGGCCCGAACTGCTTCCGCTCGATTTACAGGCTGAACTCCATCTCCGCTCCGACCGCACGGCGATTGCTTATCGCAAGTGGCTCAAAGAGTTGGGGGTCACTTTTGGCGTGGCTTAACTGTTTTTAGCCAAAATTTCTTCAACCAAAGCCTTTTCTTCTTCCAAAGATGTAACTTGCCCATCCAATCGGGCCTCCCGTAAAGCATCAATGATCACGCGATAGATTGGGCCGGGAGGTAAGCTAAACTCGGTTCTGAGATAGTGGCCGTCAATCAAGGGGGCGACATGGCGCAGGTCACGCTGGAAGCGTAATAATTGAGCGCGGGCCGATTCGTCCTCCAGGCCCAGCCAGGCAATCAGACGGGCATCGTCGGAGACCGGAGCCAGCAGGTGATACAGCGCGCTGGCGCTCTGGGCGGCGGCAATCTGGGCCACATTCCGCCGGAGTTGATAAACCTGAACCAGGGTGGCCCGCTGGTGCGTCCGCAGATTGAGGCGCTGAGCCAGATCGGTCTGCTCATCACCGGCCAGCCAGAACATCATCAAACCCAGGTAATGAACCGGCGCGGGCGTTGTTCCGGCCCAGGGCGTCTCGGCCAGGCCGCTGCGAAGCAGTTGCAGCCGTTCCATCAGCCAATCGTCCACCATGAGGCCGGGGTGGATGGCGGCCAAAATCCCCAATTGATCAAGCTGGCGTAGGGCCTGTTCGGGCTGGCGCTCCTGAAAAATCAATTCCAACTCGTGGGTAATCCGCTCCCCGCTGACCCGTGACAGCAAATCCAGGGCATTCGCCAGCAGTTCGGCGGTGCGCTCTTCCAGGCTAAAATCGAGCCGGGCCATCAGACGGGCCGCCCGGAGCATACGGGTCGGATCTTCGACAAAGCTGAGACTGTGCAGCACCCGAATTAGCCGCGCTTCCAGGTCGTTCTGGCCGCCGTAAAAATCGAGCAGTTCGCCAAAATGATCGGGGGTGAGACGGAGGGCCAGGGTGTTGATGGTAAAATCGCGGCGGTGCAAATCCTGGCGAATAGAACTCTGCTCCACCTCCGGCAGCGCCGAGGGGTGGCGGTAAAACTCGGTCCGGGCGGTGACAAAGTCGAGCGAGGTGAGGGGTGTATTTTTGGCCGCAGCCGTCGAGCCAAAAGGAATAGGCTGAGCTAAAATCCACTTGGCCGTGCCAAAGCGCTCGTGGCTACGCACCCGCCCGCCTCGACGCTCACACAGACGGTGGGTCAGGCCAATGGCGTCACCTTCAACCACCAGATCAAGATCGAAACGCGGGCTGGCTTTGGCCCTTTCGTCGTTGCCCATCAGCATCATAAGTAACAAATCGCGCACAAAACCACCCACCAGGTAAAGGGTATTGCCCTGTTGAGCGGCCAGTTCGCCCGCCTGGCGCAGCAGTTGCAACAGCTCAGACGAGAGAACATGCTCAAGTTGGACGGCCAGATTGGGCCGGGCGGGTTTGTGGCTGCCGCCAAGCTGCCACAGATTGATTAAATCGGTGCGGGTGACAATGCCAATAACCGGCCCGCCCGGCTCCTCAACCACCGGCACCTGCCCGATACCTTCACCCGTCATCAACTCCTGGACGGCGTCAATACTATCGCTGGGGCTGACAAAGAACTCGCCCTTTTTCATAAACTGGCTGATGACCGCACCTTCCAGCCGGTGGCGGCGGGCTTTGTCAATTTCGCGACGAGAAAGTACCCCGGCAATTCGGCCGGTCGCCGGATCAACCACCGGAAAGCCTTCGTGGCCGTAGCGGTCCATCATCTCTGCGGCGTGGCGAACGGTATCGGTTGGGGCCAGGGTCCGCGCACCTTTAGACATAACTTGGGCCACAGTAGTGGCCGGTTGAACTTCCAGCTTTAACAGTTGGATCAGTTCTTTTCTCAGCCGCCATAGTTCTTTATCTTTGACCAGGGCGGCCGCCGCTCGGGCGTGACCGCCCCCCCCGAAAAACTCCGTGATCTGGCCCACGTCAATGGCATTGGTGATGGAGCGGGCTACTATTTGCACGTGGTCCTGCATTGCGACTAAAATAAACAGCGCCTCCGATTGGTACAAATCGCGCAGGCGGTGAGCCAAGGTGCTGATTTCTTCGACATAATGATGAGTGGTAGCCGTAGCCAGGACGATGGTGTGGCCGTGAATGGGCAGCGTTTCCAGGTTGTGGATCAACTGCTCATAGAGGGCTTTCTGGGCGTCGCTCATGGCGTAGTTGAGATATTCGCGCACCAGATCGAGACGGGCATGGCCTTCGGCCAGCAACCAGGCGGCGGCGTGCAGATCACGCGGACTGGTGTTGGCATAGGTCAGCGAGCCGGTATCCTCATAAATACCCAGCAAGAGCAGGGTGGCCTCAATCGGCGGCAGGCGGATCGAAAGCTCGCGGATTTGTTCAACCAGCAACGTGGCTGTCGCACCGGTATCGGTCAGGCTCAGAACAGCCCCGGCAGGAGGGGGTTGGTGCAGTTCGTGGTGGTCAATAATGTGCAGTTGCGCGTTTGGCTTTAAACCTTTGAGAGTTGGGACCTGCTGGCTGTCTACCAGGGTTAGCCGATCAATCGGTTTGCGCTCCAATTCGCCAAGCTGAACAAAGGGCAGTTCACTTTCATAGAGGGTGACAAAATTACGCACGTTCCGGTTAAGGGTGTTGGGCAAAACGGGCACGGCTTCGGGATACAGCCGCCATGCGCCCAGCAGCGAGGCTACGGCATCAAAATCGGCATTGGCATGAGTGACAATGATGTGCATGAGAGCAGTATACCACAGAAGGGGAGGGAGGAGGAATGGCAGGCTGAAAGGTTGGAAAAAACTATTCTTCCAACTCTTCCAGCCTTCCCATTAGGCTATGACCAGCGAAATCATCCTGCGTCCCGCCACGCTCAATGATGCCCAGGTATTGGCCCGCTTGTGGGTAACAACTTTTCCCGATAAGTTTGGTCCCATTTTAGGCGACAAAGCCGAGCGGGTGCTGTGCGACTGGCTGCGGTTGAGTGAGCGCCATCTGCAAACAACCACACTGGCCGAAATTGGCGGGGGCGTCGCCGGGTTTATGGTTTTGGAAACGCCTTCAGCGCCGCGAGCCGATGACGGACGCTGGCTATGGCACGCCCTGCAATTGAACAATGGCATTTTGGGGGCGCTGCGGGGCATGCTGCTGATGCTGTTGATAGACAATCGTCACCCTCATCACCAAAATGAAATTTATATCGAAATGTTGGGGGTTGATCCCGCCTGGCGTGGCCAGGGTGTGGCCCATCGGTTGATTGCTCACGCCGAAACTGTGGCCCAGCAGCAAAACGCCAGCAAGTTGGCCCTGGCCGTTGTGCGCGATAACTTACCGGCGATTTATTTATACGAAAAAATGGGGTTTACTACCCAATCAGAGCGGCGCAGCCGGCTCTTAAAGTGGATTACGGGGCACTCCGGCTACTACGAGATGGCGAAACAAATATAAAGGAGTAGGAAGTAAGGAGTAGGGAGTAAGAAAAATTCCCCTACTATCTACTGCCTACTCCTTACTCCCGGTTTAACTATCCAAATAAGGCGTAATTTTGTCCAGAATGGCTTGCTTGGGGAGTGTGCCGACCATGCGCTCGACAGGTTGGCCAAATTTGAACAGGATCAGGGTCGGTAGGTTCAGGACATGGTAATTTGAGGTTACCTGAGGGTTAGTTTCGATATCCACCTTGACCACTTTTAGCTGTTCAGGAAATTGAGCGGCAATCTCGGCCAGGTAAGCGTCAACGGTTTTGCAAGGGCCGCACCACTCGGCCCAAAAGTCGGCAATAACGGGAATATCACACTTTAAAACTTCAGCATCAAAGCTGTTATCGGTCACAGGCACTAACGTTGCCATAATCTATTTACTCCTGTTTGCAAAATATACCCTCAACTATACTCTGACCGGCAAACTGTGGCAAGTAGGGATAGTCAGGTTGCAGGGTAAAAAACACAAAATTTAAGTTAGGAGAGATGTCATTTATCCAAAACATTTATGACATTTATCACTGATAAAATTTCTGTTAATACAGTATAATAGATTAGTTAAATTCCCTGCTAAAAAAACCAAAATTCTCTAACTAATTTTCTACGATTACCCTACGACTTCTCTACGATTCTCTTGACTCCATAGGAAAAAAGTGCTATTATAGCCCTTGTGTAACAAATGTTCACAACCAGGAGGATTGTGAACATTTGTCCAAATCCTCTCCTGTTCTTCTGTCCGCCCATGTCTGCAATCCTGTTTCTACTTGTTTGACTTTCTAATTCAAAAACTAGTGGGAAAACAAAGGTGTAAAGCGTGACCACAAGGTTGTCAGGTTCGCTGTCTCTGCCAGTTACGATCCCTCTGGGCCAAAAAATAGCTTGGCCCCTAACTTCTGCTGTTCAGAAAATGGAAGGCATAGTGTTGGCCCGCTAAAACGAGTCAACGCTATGCCTTTTTCATTGAAAGAGGCAGTTTTTTAATGGAAACCGTAACCGGCTCCTGGCGGAGAATTAGCCTCTGGCTAAATCCTTGCTAAGGAAAAGACGGTTTAGCGCAGTAGCGTTAAAGGAGGGATAGAATATCGAGAAATTGTAAGATTTCAGTATAATTAAGACAAGGTAGGTTCATCTGAAACCCGCCTACCTGTCTCACACAAAGCTTTGACAACGGGGTTTCAAAGCAAATAAACGGTTTTATGACAAAACCAATAATCTTTATGTGTGAGGGGAAAATCAACTATGAGTATCTTATTGGGTGAATTGCTCGGCACCATGATGCTGATCATCTTGGGCGACGGCGTCGTCGCCAACGTAGTTTTGGCTAAGAATAAAGGTCAAGGGGGCGGCGGCGGCGGCGCGTGGATTGTCATTACCGCGGGCTGGGCTTTTGCCGTGTTAACTGGTGTTTTCACCGCACAAGCATTTGGCAGCGGCGGCGCCCACCTTAACCCGGCCGTTACGTTTGGTCTGCTCGCAGCCGGGGTTGTTCCGGCCGGCGATGTCGTCTTTTATCTCATCGGCGAATTTGTCGGAGCCTTCTTGGGTGCGGTTATTGTCTGGCTGGCCTACCTGCCACACTTCGATGCCACGCGTGGCGATGGCTCGGAGGGGGCCAAGTTAGCGGTCTTCAGCACCGGCCCGGCCATTCGCAATACTACCACCAACCTCATCTGCGAAATCATCGGCACGTTTGTACTGGTGCTGGGGGTGGGTGCTATCTTCCAGATCAATACTCCGGTGAGCGGCATCCAGGTGGCCGGTGGGCTTGGCCCTTATCTGGTTGCCTGTCTGGTCTGGGGCATCGGCCTCTCTCTGGGCGGCCCGACCGGTTACGCCATTAACCCGGCTCGTGACCTCGGCCCGCGCATTGCCCACTTTGTTTTGCCGATTGCCGGCAAGGGCGACTCCGACTGGGGTTACTCCTGGATCCCGGTTGTCGGCCCGATCATCGGCGGCGTTATCGCCGGTGTACTGCTAACGATCCTCTAAAGTAAAATCTTTAGTTTACACAGAAAGGACGGGCAAGTTATGAAAAAACTAATCAACAAACCGGAAGATGTCGTGGCGCAATCGCTGGGCGGGGTGGCCGCAGCGCACGGGGATTTGGTCAAAGTTCTTTACAATCCCAATATTGTCGTGCGCGCCGATGCCCCGGTCCAGGGAAAAGTCGGCGTCATCTCCGGTGGCGGCAGCGGCCACGAGCCAATGCACGGCGGCTTTGTGGGCATGGGCATGCTCGACGCAGCTTGCCCCGGCGATGTCTTCACCTCGCCCACTCCCGACCAGATGGAAGCGGCGACCAAAGCAGTTAATGGCGGCGCCGGCGTGCTGCACATCGTCAAGAACTACACCGGCGACGTGATGAACTTTGAGATGGCCGCCGAACTGTGCCAGGCCGAAGGCATCGAGGTTGTGGCGGTAGTGACCAACGACGACGTAGCCGTGCAGGACAGTCTCTACACCGCCGGCCGGCGCGGCGTGGGTATCACCGTACTGGCCGAAAAAATCTGCGGGGCGGCGGCTGAAAAGCGCATGAATTTGCAGCAAGTGGCCGACATTTGCCGCAAGGTCAATGATCAAGGCCGCTCGATGGGTATGGCCTTGACCTCTTGCACCGTACCTGCGGCGGGTAAACCCACCTTTGATATCGGCGAGAATGAAATGGAAATCGGCATCGGCATTCACGGTGAACCGGGGCGCAAGCGCATGGAACTGAAAAGCGCCGACGAAATCACCGAAATGCTGGCCGAAGCGATCATCTCTGATCTGCCCTACAAAAACGGGGATAGTGTTATCGCCATGGTCAATGGTATGGGCGGCACCCCGCTGATCGAACTTTATATCGTCTACAACAAGCTTAACCAGATTTGCCAGGCCAAGGGCATCAAGATTGTACGCAATTTGGTGGGCAACTACATCACCTCGCTGGAAATGCAGGGCTGCTCGATCACCTTGCTCAAAACCGACGACGAACTAACCGCACTGTGGGATGCCCCGGTGCATACGCCAGCCTTACGTTGGGGAGTGTAACTGTACTATGGTCAACCGAGATAACCTTTTAGCCTGGATTGATGCGCTAGCCCAGGTTTACGCCGATAACAAACAATACCTGACCCAACTCGACTCAAATATTGGCGATGCCGATCATGGCATCAACATGGATCGAGGGTTTCAGGCCGTTAAAGCAGATTTGGCGAAAACGAATCCGGCAGATATCAGCAGCGTGCTGAAAACAGTCGCCATGGCCCTGATTCGAACGGTTGGCGGCGCTTCCGGCCCGCTGTACGGCACCTTTTTTATGCGGGCCAGCACGGCCTGCGTCAACAAAAACGAGTTGGGGCCGGCCGACGTGGTCGCCTTATTTGAGGCTGGGTTGGAGGGTATTGTGCAGCGCGGCAAAGCCGAACTGAACGACAAAACCATGGTAGATGCCCAAAAACCGGCGCTTGAGGCCATGAAACAGGCGTTAGCCGATAACAACGATCTACAGACAATCCTGCAAAAGGGTGTGGCCGCGGCTGAAGAGGGGATGAAAAATACCATCCCCCTACAAGCCAAAAAAGGTCGTGCCAGCTACCTGGGCGAACGTAGCATTGGGCATCAAGACCCCGGCGCAACTTCCTCTTATTTGATGCTCAAAGCGGCGGCGGATATCTGGGCTTAAGGTTATCCGGTAGCAAAGTAGCAAGTAACAGGTAGCAAGGTAGCAGGTGCTGTTAATTGCTACAACTGTGCTTCTGTAACTTGTTATTAAAACAAATCTGTCACCATGACGTGACAACTCATTATTCAATGTTGAAGGAGAAACAATTATGGCTAAATACGTGGCCGCTATAGACCAGGGTACCACCAGTACCCGTTGTATGATCTTTAATCACGCCGGTGAGTCGGTCGGCCTCCATCAAATGGAGCACGAGCAAATCTACCCTCAACCCGGCTGGGTTGAGCATGACCCCATGGAAATTTGGGCGCGCACCCAGGATGTCATCAAAGGCGCTCTACAAAAAGCCGGCATTACCGCCGCCGATATTGCTGCGGTGGGCGTCACCAATCAACGCGAAACCACGGTGGTCTGGGACAAAAAAACAGGCAAGCCGTATCATAATGCGCTGGTCTGGCAAGATACCCGCACCGACAAAATCTGTAATGAACTGGCCAAAGATGGCGGCCAAGATCGCTTCCGCGCCCAGGTGGGTTTGCCCCTGGCTACCTACTTTTCCGGCCCCAAAGTGAAGTGGCTGCTGGATAATGTGCCCGGCCTGCGCGAAGCTGCGGAAAAAGGCGACGCAATTTTTGGTAACATTGATACCTGGGTTATCTGGAATCTAACCGGCGGCCCCAACGGCGGCGCGCATGTTACCGATGTGACCAACGCTTCCCGGACCATGCTCATGGACCTGGATGGGACTCATTGGGATGATAAGATTTGCGCCGCTATGACCATCCCCAAGTCTATGCTGCCTGAAATTCGCCCTTCCAGCGACCCCAAGATTTACGGCTACACCCTGCCTGATGGCCCCTTTGGTGGGCGCATCCCCGTCTGCGGTGACCTGGGCGACCAACAAGCCGCAACGGTAGGTCAAGCCTGCTTCAGCCCCGGCGAAGCCAAAAACACTTACGGCACCGGCTGTTTCATGATCCTCAACACCGGCACCGACATTGTCCCTTCCAAGAGCGGACTGCTGACCACCGCCTGTTACAAATTTGGCGACGAGCCAACGGTTTACGCTCTGGAAGGCTCCATTGCCATCACCGGCGCCCTGGTGCAGTGGCTGCGTGACAACCTCAAGTTGATTGAAAAATCATCTGATGTGGAAGACCTGGCTCGGACTGTCGAAGATAACGGCGGCATTTATTTTGTCCCGGCCTTCTCCGGCCTCTTTGCCCCCTATTGGAAAAACGACGCCCGCGGCGTAATTGCCGGGTTGACTCGCTATGTTAACCGGGGACATTTTGCCCGCGCCGCCCTGGAAGCCACCGCCTTTCAGACCCGTGAAGTACTCGACGCTATGAACGCCGATTCCGGCGTGCCATTGACCGCGCTCAAGGTTGACGGTGGCATGGTTTACAACAACCTGCTCATGCAGTTCCAGGCCGATGTGTTAGGCGTACCGGTGGTGCGGCCTAAGGTGGCTGAAACCACTGCCCTCGGCGCGGCCTACGCCGCCGGTCTGGCCGTTGGCTTCTGGAAGAACACCGACGAAATGCGGGCCAACTGGGGCATGGACAAAACCTGGGAACCGACCCCAGGCAGCAAAGCCAGCACCGACCTGTACAAACAGTGGAAGAAGGCAGTCACCCGCACCTTTGACTGGGTGGAACATTAAGCAGGTAGACGGTAGTAAGTAGTAGGTAGACAGGGTCATCTCGTTCCCAAATTCCGTTTGGGAATGAGATACCTGAAAACCTCAAAACTTGCCTGTTAGTGATGATGGCGTGACTAATCGAATAGGGGGAAGGAAACAGGCTTTTCCTTCCCCCTATCTGTGGAAAACATGTTCCGACAGCAGATATTTGACTTATGAAAAAATCAACCGAAGTTTTAGTTATTGGCGGAGGGGCGACAGGCTGTGGCATCCTGTTCGATTTGGCCCAGCGCGGCTTCAAATGCCTGCTGGTAGAGCGGGGGGCCTTGTCCTACGGTACTTCGGGGCGCTTTCACGGGTTACTGCACAGCGGCGGTCGCTACGCCGTAAACGACTCAGATGCAGCCCGTGAGTGTATCGAAGAAAATTTTATTTTACGCAAAATCATGCCCCACTGCATCGAGGACACCGGCGGTTTGTTTGTCAGTGTGCCGGGCGACCCCCTTGATTTTACCGACGAATTTTACACGGCCTGCCAGAAAGTTGGCATTCCCGTTGAAGAAATTTCCCCCGGTGAAGCGCTGCGCCGGGAACCATTGTTGAACCCAAAAATGACCCGCGCTTTCACCGTGCCCGACGCCAGTGTGGAAACGTGGGAAGCCTGCAAGGCGCTGGTCGAATCGGCCCAGGAGTACGGCGCCGAAGTTTTGACCTATCACAAAATTGTCAACATGCTGGTCAGCAACGGCAAAGTAACCGGGGCAGTGGCTCAAAATGTCGTTACCGGCGAAGAAGTTATCATCGAAGCTGATCTGGTGGTCAGCGCCGCCGGGGCCTGGGGCGGGCAGATTGCCCACATGGCCGGCTGTGATGTGACCGTTTATGCCGGTAAGGGGACGATGGTGGCCATGAACTATCGCATGGTCAACACAGTTATCAATCGCTGTATTAAGCCGCACGACGGCGATATTATTGTGCCCATTGCTTCGGTGGCGGTGATTGGGACCACCTCGGTGAGGGTGGCCGACCCGGATAAGTATGCTATTGAGGATTGGGAAGTGCAATTGATGCTGGATGAAGGCGAGAAGCTTGTCCCCAGCTTTAAGCAATTTCGGGCGCTGCGGGCCTGGGCCGGGGTACGTCCGCTGTATCAGGAAAAAGCCGAGGGAGCCGACCTGCGCGATGTGACCCGCAAGTATACCCTGCTTGACCACACCCCGCGCGATGGGGTAGACAATTTTATCACGATTACCGGCGGTAAGTGGACCACTTACCGCCTAATGGCCGAAGAGACGGTGGACCTGGTCTGCAAGAAACTGGGTACTGAGCGACCCTGCCAGACGGCCACCACGGTTCTCAAAAGTCCCGGCGACAAGAAATTTTATACCTTGGGCCAACGCCTGGAAAAAATCGAATCAGGCGAATGGAGCGGCCAGCTTATCTGCGAGTGTGAATTGGTTACCCGCCCGCAAATCGAAGAGCATCTGGCCCACGATCCAACCAACATAATCAATAATCTGCGGCGCGATTTGCGCCTGGGGATGGGGCCTTGCCAGGGCGGTTTTTGCACCTATCGGGCTGCCGGCATTATGAACGAGTACAAGCGGCTTTCGGCGCCCGAAACCAACAAAGCTCTGGTGGACTTTTTGCAGGAACGCTGGAAAGGTGTCCAATCGGTGCTGTGGGGCCAGCATTTGCGCCAAATGCAGCTTGACGAAGGCATCTATCTGGGTCTATTGGGCCTGGACAAACTACCCACCGAGTTAAGCGGCCTGGATAGGGGCCGCATCGGCGAAGTGGAAACGGAAGGGTACTTTGAATTAGAAACAAGAAATTAGAAGTAAGAAATTAGAGAACCTCTTTCTTACTCCCTACTTCCTACTCCCTACTTCTTACTTCCTACTTATAGGAAAGTTCTATGTCTCGCTATGATGTTGTTGTCATTGGGGCCGGGTTGTCCGGGCTGACCACAGCCTGCCAACTGGCCCAGAATAATCAAAAAGTTTTAGTAACCGCCACCGGCATTGGGGCGCTGCTGTTAGCCTCCGGCTGTATTGATGTATTGGGTTTTCAACCAGCCAATTCGATGGAGCCGGTCAAGAACCCGGCCAGTAAACTGGATGCCTTTTTGGCCGAGCGGCCCAATCATCCTTACGGCCTGGTGGGGCGAGCGAACCTGGAAGCCGGAATCAATAACTTCCTCAAACTGGTCAACCAATACGGCCTGGATTACCAGGGCGACTTCAACCACAATTGGTTACTGCCCAGCGCCGCCGGAGCCGTCCATCCGACGTGTCTGGCCCCGGCCTCGCTGACCAAAGGTGAATTGAGCACCGGGGAAAGCATGCTCATTGTCGGTTTCAGCCAGATGCGCGATTTTTACCCCACCTTGATTAGCCAAAACCTCAACGAGCAAGATTTAGTAAAAGCTGAACCTTGCTTGATTGACGTGACTATTCCCAGGGCCGGCAAAGTGGATGTGGTCCCGACGGAAGTAGGCCATGCGTTTGAAAGAGCCGAGTTTCGACGTGAAGTCATCAAGGCCGTCAAAAGCAAAAGCAAAGGATATCAGCGAATTGGCTTTCCGGCGATGTTGGGCCTACGGCAGCACCGCGAGGTGGTCGCTGACCTGGAAAAGGGGCTGGACAAACCTGTGTTTGAGATTAGCGCCCTGCCGCCTTCGATTCCAGGCCGGCGTTTGTACGAGGCTTTGAAAGAGGCTTTTTTGCAGGCAGGCGGGAAATTAATCCTCAGCGGCAAAATAGTAGCCGGGACGATTGAGGGCGGCCGGGTAACGCAAGTGCAACTGGAAACCGTCAGCCGCCTCAAGCCGATTCAGGCCCAGCATTATGTTTTAGCCACCGGCGGCCTTTTTGGCGGCGGCCTGGCAGCCCATCAAGATGGTCGTGTGACCGAGCAGGTTTTTGGCCTGCCCGTTGCCGCCGAAACAAACCGGCACAAGTGGTTCAACCCGCATTTTGTCTCACCTCAGGGTCAACCTGTTTTTAATTACGGGGTTAAAGTTAATGAGCATTTGAACCCGATTAACGGCAGCGCCGAGCCATTGGCCGAAAATCTCTACGCCGTCGGCGCAGTCCTGGCCGAGTCAGAATGGGCGCACGGTCGCACCGGAGATGGCCTGGCTGTGGCTACGGCGGCAGCGGTGGTCAAGCAGATAAGTTAGGCAAGGAACAGTAACCAGTGAACAGTTATCAGTGAGCAGTTATCAGTAAACAGTTCAATTATCTACTAACCACTGATTACTGGCTACTGATTACTGACTACTGGTTACTACTAACGAGGAGTCTTTTTGTGAGCACAGAAACTTTGGATGACGTCACGTTGTCCATCTGGCATCAAGTTCAAAACAGCGCCGATTTGTGCGTTAAATGTAATATTTGCACCTCTCACTGCCCGGTTTCTAACGTTACCCCTAAATTTCCCGGCCCCAAATTTGTGGGACCGCAGGCGCAGCGCTTCCGCAATCCCAAAGAAATCTCGGTGGACGACAGCCTGGATTATTGCAGCGGCTGCGGCGTCTGCACGATGGTTTGCCCGCACGAAGTCAAAGTGATGGAGATGAATGCCAAGGCCCGCTACAAACTGTACCAGCGCCGGGGTATTCCGCTGCGAAACCGCCTGTTAGGCCGGTCCGAGTTAATGGGCAAATTGGCCAGCCCGGTCGCGCCGATTGCTAACTTTATGGCCCATTTGAAACCGCTGCGGATTCTGGCCGAGGCGGTGATGGGCGTTCACCGCGATGCGCCGCTACCGCCTTTTTCGTTCGAGACCTTTCGCGGCTGGTACAAGGGCGTCTACCAAAAAGCGAATGGGCGCAAAAAGACCGGCAAACAGGTGGTTTATTTCCACGGTTGCAGCACGGCTTATTTTGAGCCACGCGTGGGCAAAGCCGCCCTGGCCGTGCTGGAACATAACGGCTTTGAGGTGATTATACCGGAGCAAGTTTGCTGCGGCCTGCCGATGCTTTCCAACGCCGAATTTGAGGCAGCCTGCCACAACGCTGAAAAAAATGTCAACTCATTGGTCAAGTATGCCCGCCAGGGCATCCCTATCGTCGGCACCTCGACAAGCTGCACCCTCTCGCTCAAATCCGATTATCGTCATATTCTCGACTTGAATACTGAACCTTTTGAACTGGTGGCTCAGCAAACCTACGATATTTGTGAGTTTCTGCTCGACCTGGCCGATGCCGGTCAACTCAAAACCGATTTCAAACCTGTAGAAGCGACCCTGCCCTACCATTCACCCTGCCAGCTCAAAGCCCACAATATGGGTCTGCCGGCCATTGATTTGATGGAAATGATCCCCGGCGTCAAAATTCAGCATGTCCAGGCTGACTGTTGCGGTATTGCCGGGACGTACGGCTATAAGAAAGAAAAATATCAGATTGGGCTGGATGTGGGCAAGCGTCTTTTCGACCAGGTCAAAGCCTCCGGCTCAAAGGTGGCTGTGTGCGACAGCGAAACCTGCCGCTGGCAAATTGCCCACGCAACCGGGGCCAAGATGATCCATCCGGTTGAACTGCTGGCCCAGGCGTATGGGCTGGAATATTGACCGCCGACCGCCGACCGCCGACCGCAGTGATGGGTCTGGCGGCGGTCGTCTGGATGAGTGGGAAAGCCGCTGGGCGCCCTATGATGAACCGACTTATCAAGCGGTTTTGAGTTATATCCGCCCTGACGATGTTGTGCTGGATATTGGGGCAGGTGATCTGCGGCTGGCCCGGCGGATGGCGGCGATTGCCCGGCACGTTTATGCCATTGAAATGCAGCCTGACCTGCTGGCTCACCAGAAACCACTGCCCGCTAACCTGACCGTTCTGTGCGCCGATGCTCGCTCCATCCCCTGGCCCGGAGGTATTACCCTGGGCGTACTCTTGATGCGGCACTGCGCCCATGTAGGTTTGTACGCCGCCCGGCTGCGGGCAGCAGACTGCCGAGGTTTGATTACCAATGCCCGCTGGCGGCTGGATGTCGAATGGATGGATTTGGGGCTGCGTTTGCCCTGGGCAAAAGTTGAGTTCGGCTGGTACGCCTGTCTGTGCGGCCAAACGGGCTTTGTAGCCGGTCTGCCTGAGCTGTTAACTGAGGCCCGCATGGATCAGGTCAGTGAAACAGAAAACTGCCCGGCTTGTTTGGGCTAAAGGTAATATGGGGATTATTGGAGCTTTCGGGCGATAGAATAACGGATGTCCAAGTACATTATTGCCATAGACCAAAGCACGCACGACACCAGTTGTGTTATCTTTAATCGTCTCGGCGAAGTGGTCAGCCAGTCTACCTTAAAGCACCGCCAAATTCACCCCGAAGCTGGCTGGCTGGAACATTATCCTTTGGAAATCTGGGCCAACACCCAGGTGGTGATAAAAAGCGCCATGAGTAAGGCCGGACTCAAAGCCGGAGATATCGCCGCCATCGGTCTGGCTAATCAACGTGAAACTACCGTTGTTTGGGATAAAACAACGGGCAAACCTTACTATAATGCCATCGTCTGGCGGGATATTCGGACGGTTGAAATTTGCCAGCAGTTAGCGCGAGAGGGCGGACAAGATCGCTTTCGGCTGCAAGTGGGCCTGCCGGTAACGCCTTATTTCTCTGCCCCCAAGCTCAAATGGCTGCTGGATAATGTAGAGGGACTGCGCGAAGCGGCCGAACGGGGTGAGGCTGTTTTTGGGAATATGGATACCTGGCTGGTCTGGAACCTGACCGGCGGGACCAAGAGTGGGGTTCATATCACCGATGTGACCAATGCTTCGCGGACGATGTTGATGAATTTAGCCACAACCACCTGGAATGACAACATTTGCCGGCTGCTGACCATTCCCAGAAGGATGCTGCCTGAAATTCGTCCTTCCAGCGATCCAAACATCTACGGTTACACCCAACCGGATGGGTTTTTGGGAGGCAGCGTGCCGATTTGTGGCATCCTGGGTTCGCAGCAGGCGGCGGCGGTGGGGCTGGTTTGTCTAAGCCCCCTTGAAACAAAAAATAGCTATGATGGGGCCTCATTCGTGATCATGAATACCGGGACTCGGATCGTTCCCTCCCGGCAGGGCCTGCTGACAACGGTTTTCTATAAGTTTGGCGCTCAGCCCACCGTTTATGCCCTGGAAGGCTCGATTGCTTTTACCGGCCTTATCATCGAATGGCTGCGTGATAACCTGGGGCTAATTGAGAAGATGGCCGATATTGAAGCGCTGGCTAAAACCGTCAAAGACAACGGCGACGTTTACTTTGTGCCGGCCTTTAATGGACTGTTCGCTCCCTACTGGCGCAGTGATGCGCGCGGGGTCATGGCTGGGTTGACCCGTTTTACCAATAGAGGCCATCTGGCCAGGGCGGCCCTGGAGTCAATTGCGTATCAAACCCGTGATATCCTGGATGCCATGGAAGCCGACCTGGGCACAGAATTGATCACCTTAAAAGTTGACGGAACCATGACCTCGGTAGATTTACTGATGCAGTTTCAGGCAGATATTTTAGGTATCCCGGTGACCCGCCTAAAAGTGACCGAACCGACTGCCCTGGGCGCAGCCTATGCCGCCGGTTTAGCCGTTGGCTTTTGGCGGGATATGGCTGAAATCCAGCAGCAGTGGTCGGTTGACAAAGTCTGGAAGCCGGGCATGAGCCGGGAAACCCGGGCCAAATTATACAAAGGCTGGCAGAAAGCGGTTACCCGATCTTTGGATTGGGTCAACCAGACCTCCTTGCTGGCCGAAGAAAAAGGCCTTGTGCCATTACCCCATCACGAAGGATAAAAACCCATGGCTAAACGCCGCCCCAAACAATTAACCCCGGCAGAGCGCCATGCGCTCCTGATGAAACGACGCAATTTATTGCTGGGCATTTTGTGGACGTTTATCGTTATTGTTGCCAGCTTGTATGGCTATGCGCACGGCTATCCTCTGGTTGCTGCCGGTCAAACGGGCCAGGGCATTTTGATCGGTCTGGCCTACGGCGTGGGGGCTTTACTGGCTGTCATGATCGCCTTTTATCTCAATCGAAAACTGAGGGGGTTATAACCACCTATGATCGGAATAGTCATTGTCTCTCACAGTCATCTGTTGGCCCAGGGCGTTCAGGAGATGGCCTTGCAAATGTCGCAAAATTTGGTCAAAATTGAGGCGGCCGGCGGCGTAGACGATCAGACCATCGGCACCAGCGCCGAACGGATTCACCAGGCCATTACTCGAGCTTACTCACCCGATGGCGTTTTAATTTTGTTTGATTTGGGCAGCGCCTTGTTTAGCACTCAAATGGCCGTCGAGATGCTGCCGCCAGAGCAGCAAGCTCAGGTGAAGGTCAGCGCGGCTCACCTGGTAGAAGGGGCTATTGTCGCCGCCGTTGAGGCCTCGCTGGGACACAGTTTGGAAGAAGTCAACAATGCAGCCGAAGCTGTCAAAGAGATGCAAAAGATCATATAATTGTTGCTTGTATCTTCTCATAGGGGATTTGTCCTGTGCAATCAAACTCTTTTACTATTCAAAATGAAGTGGGACTCCATGCCCGTCCGGCGGCGCTCTTTGTGCAAACGTCGGCAAAATTTAAATCTAAAATCAAGGTCAGAAATGCTACCAGGGGGACGCCCTTTGTGGATGCCAAAAGCATCCTGAGTGTGTTAGGGCTGGGGGTAGCCAAAGGGCATACCATCGAAGTTACGGCTGAAGGGGAGGATGAGCAGGTCGCTCTGGAAACTATCGCCCAATTAATTGCGAATAATTTTGCCGAGTCAGCGACCACTTAAGCAAACTCGGCCTGGCAAATAGAATATGTCTGAGGATAAACTCGCCCTGCTGGCTAAGGTTGCCAGTCTTTATTACGAAAAAAACTTAACTCAGGCAGAAATTGCCCAACGGCTCAATATTTCTCGTCCTCAGGTGTCACGACTTCTGGCCGAAGGACGCCAGGAGGGTGTGGTCGAAATTATTATTCACCACCCTGCTGCCAAATCTTCCTCGCTGGAACAGGAATTACTGGATCGTTTTGCCCTGAAAGAAATAAAAATATTAGTCACCGGCGCCATCGGTTATTCTCAACTGGTCGAGCGATTGGGGGTGTTGGCCGCGCGCCACATGGAAGAGCGGCTGGAAGATGGTATGATCCTGGGCATTTCCTGGAACACGGGCGTGTACCAGGTGGTCAATGCGCTGCGAGCCGCTCACCAAAAAAAGGTCACGGTAGTTCAGCTTACAGGCGCAGTTGGCTCCATTAATCCCCTCATTGACGGCCCGGACCTGACCCGCTGGCTGGCCCAAACTCTGGGCGGGCAGTACAAATATCTGCCTGCGCCTCTCCTGGTCGAAAGTCCGGCCACCCGCGAGGCGTTGCTGCAAGATCGCTCCATTCGGGAGTCTATGGCTTTGCTGGACCAGATGGATATGGCCCTGATCGGCATCGGCAGTCTTTCGCCGGCCCTGTCCAGCCTGCTCCTGGCTGGCTACATCACCGAGGCCGAACTGCGCGAAATCATCCGGCAGGGCGGCGTGGGGGATATTTGTTCCTACCATTTTGACCTGCGCGGCCGGATTTTGCCGCTGGAGCTGCACCAACGGCTCATCGGCGTCTCCCTCGACACCCTCAAAAAGACGCCTTACGTGATTGGGGTGGGCGGCGGCATTGACAAAGCCTCGGCCGTGCTGGGGGCGCTCCGGCTAGGCGTGCTTGACTGCCTGGTGACCGATGAAATTGCCGCCCGAGCCGTTTTAAAGATGTCAACACAATCTTGATAGGATTGAGGAAACCTAGTTGAAACTTTTGATAATGGGCGCCGGGGCGATAGGCGGTTTTGTCGGCGGTGCGCTGGCAGCTAACGGCCACGAAGTGACCTTGGTGGGACGGCCCGCTTTGATGGAAAAAATCGCCCAAACGGGGTTGACCCTGCGGCGGCCCAATCTGGCCGCCCAAACTGTCTTTCCGGCCACAACCACCGTTGTTCCCGCCGATGCGGATTATGACTTTACGTTGCTCAGCGTCAAAGCGCCTGACACGCCTCAAGCCATCAAAGACCTGTCAGGTTTGGCCCCCAAAACTTATATTGTTTCTCTGCAAAACGGCATCGGCAACGAGGAGCAACTGGCCGCTGCTTTTGGCCCGGAGCGCGTGATCGCCGGAACTATTACCATTCCGATTCAAGCGCCGGAGCCGGGCGTGATTGAAGTGAGCAAGCCCAAAGGCGGGTTGGGGTTGGCCGCCCTGCACCCCGCTCCGCCGGTTCAAGCTCTGGCCGATGCCCTGACCGCAGCCGGTCTGCCTACCCTGGTTTACGATGATTACCGCGCCATGAAATGGTCTAAATTGCTGCTCAACATCGTCACCAATGCCTCCTCCGCCATCCTCGACCTGCCGCCAGCGACGATCATTGCCCAACCGGCGCTGTTTGACCTGGAAATCAGGGCGCTGCAAGAGGGCGTGGCGGTGATGCGGGCGCAGGGCATCCGGGCGGTGAAGCTGCCCGGCTACCCGGTTGACTGGTTAGCCCGCATCCTCTCGGCCCGCTGGCTGCCCCAGGCCGTCACCCGCGCCTTGCTCCGCCCCTCGATGGCCAGTGGACGCGGTACAAAAATGCCCTCGCTGCACATTGACCTGGCCGCCGGACGGGCCACTTCCGAGATTGGGGTGTTGAACGGAGCCATTGTCGAAGCCGGGCAGAAAGTAGGCGTAGCCACCCCGGTCAACCGGGCGCTGACCGAAATTTTGAGCGGGCTGGTATCGGGCCGATTGGAATGGGCGGATTATCAGGGGCAGCCGACAAAGTTAATCGAGGCGGCAACAAGCGAAGATAACAAAATTTATCGGAGATAAAAATCAAGATTCTGATGTCATTCCGAGTGGAGCGGAGCGGAACGAGGAATCCCCCCGAAATCATCACTCAGGTTAATACTTTGAGAGGTTTCAATCAACCATGCAAAAAATGATAGGCATCCCTGCCAGCAGTGGCATTGCCATTGGTCCCATTTTTATCTACCAGCCGGTAACACCGGTTGTGGAACGGCGCATCATCACCGATACTGCCGCCGAACTCGCCCGGCTCGATACGGTCATCGTCGCCGCCAGCGTCGAGTTAGAGGCGCTTAAAATCAAAACCCAGGCAGCGGTGGGGACGGAAGAGGCCCAGATTTTTGAAGTGCATCGCATGTTTCTGGAAGACGCCGCCTTTGCCGGGGAGATCAAAGAAGCGATTGAAACCGGCAAAATCAATGCCGAAGCCGCCGTCAGCCAGACGGTTACAGCCCTGGTTGAGCAGTTCGAGGCCCTGGATGACGACTACTTCCGCCAGCGGGCCGCCGACATCAAAGATGTGGGCCAGCGCCTTCTCCGGCTGCTCACCGGCGTGGGCGGCAGCAATCTAGCGGAGTTGACCACCCCGGCCATCATCCTGGCCGCCGATTTGACCCCTTCCGATACAGCTACAGTTGACCGCGAGATGGTGTTGGGGTTTGGGACTGCCACCGGCGGGGCTACCTCGCACACGGCCATCCTGTCGCGCAGCTTGGGGATTCCGGCGGTAGTGGGCTTGGGGCCGGAGGCGCTTCATTTAGCCTCCACCGACCAATTGATTTTGGATGGCGGCAGCGGTGAGGTCTGGGTCAACCCCGACCCCGCGACCATTGCCGCCTTTGAGCAGCGCCGCCAGGCACAGTTGCAGGATCAGGCCGAGGCCCTGCGCCACGCGCACCAGCCCGCCATCACCACCGACGGGCGGCAGGTCGAAATTGCAGCCAACATCGGCAGTTTGGCCGACGCCAAACATGCTATCGAAATGGGCGCGGAAGGCGTGGGCCTGCTGCGCACCGAATTTCTCTTTTTGGAACGCAGCACCCTGCCCGGCGAAGAAGAGCAGTACCAGGTTTTACGGGCCATCGCCGATGTGTTTCAACAGCGGCCGCTGGTAATCCGCACCCTGGATGCCGGCGGCGACAAGCAAATCCCCTACCTGGACATGCCGGCCGAGCAAAATCCTTTCCTGGGGCGGCGAGCCATTCGCCTGACGTTGGCCGAACCCCAGTTGTTTCAGGCCCAACTGCGGGCCATTCTGCGGGCCGGATACGAGCGCAACATCAAAATCATGTTCCCTATGATCAGCTCACTGAGCGAACTGCGCCAAGCCCGCGCCCAGCTCGAACAGGCCCAGGCCGCTTTGGGCACCGCGCAGATTCCCCAGGCCGAATCCCCGGAGGTGGGGATTATGGTCGAAATCCCCTCGGCCGCAATCCTGGCCGATGCCCTGGCCCCGCTGGTTGATTTCTTCAGCATCGGCACCAATGACCTGGCCCAATACACCCTGGCCGCCGACCGCACCAATCCCCTCGTCGCGCCCCTGGCCGACCCGCTTCATCCGGCGGTGCTGCGTCTGATCCGGCAGGTAATCGAAGCCGGACACGCGCACGGTAAATGGGTGGGCATGTGCGGCGAGTTAGCCGGCAATCCTCTAGCGGTGCCGGTCCTGCTGGGTCTGGGCCTGGATGAGTTTAGCATGACCGCGTCGGCCATTCCGGCGGCTAAAGCCCTCATCCGCACCCTGTCTGTGCCGCAAGCGCAGCAGTTAGCCCACGCATGTTTGCAGTTAACCGACCTGGCCGATGTGCAACAATTTTTGAGCCAGCCATTTTGACGTTAATCGCTCAGGTGCGACGCACTTTAGCAGAATAAACTCTGTCAGTAAATTAAAGTACGTCGCACCTTCTTTTTAAGCCAGCCATTTTGACACTGCCGCTTTTTACGAATATACTCAGCCCAGATTCCCCATCTCGGAGCGACACGTGAACTACATCCTGGCAGTGGCAGCAATTTTGGTCGCCTACATTTTTGGCTCTATTCCGGTGGGCTACCTGGTGGCCCGGCTGTACGGAGTTGATGTGACCGCTTCGGGCAGCGGGCGAACCGGCGGCACCAATGTCCTGCGCTCGGTCGGGCCGGTGGCCGCCGCCCTGACCATAATGGGGGATATTCTTAAAGGGTTAATCCCGGTTTATCTGTTGGCAATTGTCGCTCATCCGCTGGTTACGGCGCTGGCGGCTACGGCTACGGTGGTGGGCCACAATCATTCCCTTTTTCTCCATTTTCGGGGCGGCGTGGGCGCAGGCACGGCGATGGGGGCGCTGGGCGGCCTTACCTTTCCCGGCGCGTTGGTCGTTGCCGCCGCCGGGCTGATTGCCCTGGGGGTCAGCCGCTACGCCTCGGTGCTCTCGACAACCATTGCCGTTGCCACGCTGGTGGTTTTGGTTGTTTTTGCCGGTCTTGGTTACGTCCCCTATGCCTACATCCTCTCCGGTGTGTTGACGCTGCTGGTCATGTTCAATGCCTTGCGGCCCAACTTTGCCCGGCTGCGGGCGGGAACCGAGCGCAAGGTAGGCCAAAAACCCGAAAATATTGTGCGGGTTTCAACCCATCACTGATTTTTATAGGCTTGTTTTTCAGCGGGTTTCGACATGAAGGTTGATTAAGTCGAACCCGAAGAAAGATCGCTGCAACAAAGGCGTTGCGGCGATTTTTTTTAACTAGGTTAACAACTTTCCTTTTGCTCGGTTATATTTTACCAAATCTTCTATATATAGTATGATGTTATTATCAAAACCACAATATTTAGTGAAAAGAGGTGAGGATGGTCAATATCTATCTAAAGCCATGAACTGTACAAACAGTAAGGAAGTGGGACTTACTACTTCCTGAAAAGTGGTTTTATGTAGAACTAAAGACACACGGGAGAGATAGGAGATGAATCGGAGATATTCTGTTGCTATTGCCGGCAATATGGGGGTGGGCAAAAGCACTTTGACCCGCCTGCTGGCCAAAGATTTAAGCTGGACTCCTTTTTATGAAGCTGTGGACGACAATCCTTACCTGGCCGATTTTTACAAAGATATGCGCCAGTGGAGCTTCCACTCTCAAATTTTTTTCTTATCGCGCCGGCTGCGCTACCAACGCGACATTGCCAACTATCCCGAATCGGTGGTGCAAGACCGCAGCATTTACGAAGACGCCGAGATTTTTGCCCGCAACTTACACCAACGGAATAATATGACCCAGCGTGATTATCAACTCTATCGCGATCTGTACGAGGAATTTATTCAGTTTTTACCCCGGCCCGATTTGATCGTTTACCTCAAAGCCAGCCTGCCCACCTTAATCGAGCGCATTCACCGCCGAGGCCGCGATTTTGAGCAGGATGTTTCGCCCCTCTACTTGCAGCAGCTTAATGAGTTGTACACTGCCTGGATTGAAGATTTTACCCTCTGCCCCATCCTGACCGTGCCCGCCGACAATCTGGACTTTGTCCGTTTCCCCCGGGATTTTGCCCTGATTAGAGAAAAGATTATGGAGAAGCTGGCCGGTCGGGAAAAAGTATATTTTTAACAAACTCTCGGCATTTGGGGCAAAAAGCATCACGAATAACACGAATTAGCGAATATCACAAATAATCTGAGGGATGTTTACTAAAAAATGGGTGTCATTCGTCCATTCGTGACAAGCTTTTAAACAAGAAAGCCTCGTCTCAAAAGAGACGAGGCTTTTTTGCGAAATTGGCTTTGGCTACTAGAGTTTCACCACATTGCTGGCCTGGGGGCCTTTGGCGCTTTGTTCAACCGAGAACTCCACGCGGTCGCCCTCCTCCAGATTGCGGAAACCATCCGCCTGGATGGCCGAGTAATGCACAAAAACATCGGGGCCATCGTTGCGGGTGATAAAGCCGTAACCTTTGGAGCCGTTAAACCACTTAACGGTACCGGTAATCCGCTCGCTCATGGGGGATTTGCCTCCTTCCCTACAAGTTTCATAGGGCAGTCCCCATTTTTCGGCTCGCAAAAACACGCTTGAAGCTGGAGGGGCGGGCGTTTACTTGACGTAGCTGAAACTCGGGAATAATGCAACCTACTGTAAACAAGTGTAACATAGAGGCATCAATCCGTCAAATAGTTCTATGTCAACCTGAATTACACCCTTGACATACCTAGACTTTCTATATATAATGACTTTAGAGTATTAATTCTACCATTTTTTTAGCTTAATTTGGCGGGCCTGTCAGGAGAATCTATAATTTCACTGGCAGCAGAAGTCGCTAAATAAGCGACCCCACCCAAACTGATTCATCGTTTCCGAGAACCATAAAAACATGGTCCAAATCGCCCCGCAAACCCTCAAAAGAGTTTCGCCGGTCTCGCCCAATTCTACCTTCAAAAATCTCACCTTGAGCGAAGCCATAGCCGCCATTGACCGGCTGCAAGAGAATGTGACCCAGGCGGCGGTGGTCAAACCCCAAACTTTGCAGCTCATTTTAACGGCTATCCTGGGGCGAGGCCATTTGCTGTTGGAAGATGTGCCCGGCGTGGGCAAAACCCTGGTGGCCAAAGCCCTGGCCCGCTCCATTAGCGCCAGCTTCAAACGGGTCCAATGCACCCCCGATTTGCTGCCCAGCGACATCACCGGCGCTTCGATTTACAACCAAAAAGAGCAGCGTTTTATCTTTGTGCCCGGCCCGCTCTTTGCCCAATTTGTGCTGGTGGACGAAATCAACCGGGCCACCCCGCGCACCCAATCGAGTTTGCTGGAAAGTATGGCCGAGCGCCAGGTGACGGTAGACGGCCAGCGCTACCCCCTGGAAGAACCTTTCTTTTTGATTGCCACCCAAAACCCGGTCGAGACCGCCGGCACCTTCCCCCTGCCTGAAGCCCAACTGGACCGCTTTTTGGTCTCGCTCAGCCTGGGTTATCCCCAATTCGAGGATGAAGTGCTGATTTTGGAGCGCGAGGAGCAGGCAGACCCGCTCGACAACATCGAGGCGGTTCTCTCCCCCGGCGACGTGCTGGCCTTGCAGGAGTTGGTGAAAAATGTGGGCGTGGTTCGCCCGCTCAAGGAGTACATTGTCAACCTGCTGACCGCCACCCGCAGCCACCCCGAGGTGCTGCTGGGCGTCAGCCCCAGGGGCGGCGTGGCCTTGCAGCGGGCTGCCCAGGCCATGGCCCTGCTCCACCATCGCGATTTTGTCACCCCCGACGACATCAAAACCGTAGCCAAAGCCGTGCTGAGCCACCGCCTCATCACCCCTGAGCGCTCCACCGAACTGGCCCACCGCATCGTGGACTCGGTGCTCACCTCGACGCCGGTGCCGGTGCAGCCGCCTACCAAGACTGTCACTTCAACCTTAAAGAGACTCTCAAACCGTCTTGACCCGTAAGGTTGAGTTTTAATGCCTACTCGACGCGCTTGGGCGCTCTTCACACTGAGCGCAATCCTCTACTTTTTAGCCAATCAAACTCAGGTGGGTTGGATTTACATTATCACCGACGGCATTATCGGCCTGCTGATCGTGGCGGCTCTTTATTCTTGGGGCATGCTGACCGGCATCCGGGCCAGCCGGGAATTACGCCCGGCTTCAGCCGACTCCGCTGATCCAGGGTCACAAACTGACGAGTTTGAGCTAACCCCGCCTAGTTTTCACGAAGACGATCCCATTGAAATCAGCCTGCACTTGCGGCAGATGGGGCTACGGCCGGCGCTGCTGGTTGGCGGATTGGAGCAGTGTCCCTTTACTCCGGCGGAGGATGAGGCGCAGCCATTTTTTATCCCTACATTGTTTAGGGGTCAAACGAACAGTTTGACCTACAGGACGATGTGCGACCGGCGAGGGCTGTACTCGTTTGCGCCGTTGCAGTTGGAGTCGAAGGGGCCGTTTGGCCTGTTTCACACCCGCAGCACGGTGGCGGCTCCCGGCCAAATTTTGATTTATCCGGCCTATCATCCCCTCAAGCGCCTGCGCCTCTTTGAAAAAAGAGAATTGGCCGAGCAGGCGGCGCTGCGGGTGGGCCGGGGCAGCCAGGTAATCGGCACACGGGAGTACCGCACCGGCGACTCGCTGCGCCAGATTCATTGGCGCAGCACCGCTCGCACCGGCCAGTTGGTGGTCAAGGAATTTAGCGATGACGAGCAGCAAGCCTTTACCGTCGTGCTGGATTTACAGGCCGACCTCTCCATCGGAACCGGCAAATTTTCCACCTTTGAAACGGCCATCCGGCTGGCGGCCAGTTTTGGCTATTACGCCACTCAAAAAAATATTCCGCTGCGGCTGGTGGGGTCCAGCCCCAAATGGACTCCTCCGGCTATGCCGCTGGGCTGGTGGGGTCTGCTCAACTACCTGGCCAAAGTACAGAATGATGGGCACGAGCCGCTGGCTCAGGTACTCAAGCGCCTGCCCGCCTCCACCTTTGTGGTGGTCTTGATCAGCCGTCCCCACGAAACCATTGTCAAGGCCCTGGCGGCGCTGGCTCAACCGGACAGGCAAACTCTGGCGATCTTCATCACCCCGGATGGCGCTCTGCCCACGCTGGCGGCAGCGTTGAAACAGCCAGGGTTAATGGTTAAGAGTGTGAGTCCGTACAATTGGGTGGACACAGTGGCAAAGTTATGAAAAATGGAGTATTCAGCCGCTCGGTCTGGATTGACAAATCCAGACCAAAAATCGGGGATTTGACAATCCCCTCTGAGCATTTTGGAGTGCAAAAGCTTAACTTTTACACTTCGAGAAGATCATAAAAGCTATGTTCCAACGCCGTCCGAAACCAAAAAAAGAACCAGAGCGCTCGCGCACCCTGCGCTACCTGATCCTGGCGGCTATGCTGGTCCCGCTGCTGGCTATCGGGCGGGTGGGCAATCTCTGGCCGCAGGTAATCGTGGCGGTGCTGGGCATCTGTACTGGGCATGCCTACAGCTATTATTTCGTCGAGCGGCCCAGCCGGATCGTGCGGGCGATTATGTTTGTGGCTATCCACCTGGCCCTGGCCTGGATGTGCGCCGGGCTGGCCGGCGGGGCCACCCTGCCCCAGGCGCAGTTTGCCATGTTTGCCCAGGCCATCACCAGCTTCGACCTGCGCTACCGCCGCAGCCTGTTCAACACCCTGATCCACAGCCTGGCCAATTTGTACATTGCCGCCTCGCTGAGCCGCACCGTCGAATTGGGCCTCTATTTACTCCTGTTTGCCGGTTTTGTCCTGGCCGCCTTTTTTGTGGCCGAAAAAGAGGACGGTTTGAAAGCAGCCAAACTACGTCCCCTGACCGCCTCCGTCCCCTCGTCATCTCCACGGGGCGGCCTGCTGCTTTTTGGCGTCGCTTTTGGCCTGACGACGTTATGCGCCATCTTTACCGCGTTTCTGTTTACCCCTCGCTTCGCCGGGCGACCGCTGGTCCCGCCTTTCACCATCAATGTCCCCCTTCGCGGCGGGGTCAAAGCGCAGATCATCAACCCCGGCGTGCCGTTGGTACAGATCAACGGCTGGAGCGACGGCGTCAGCGACTACTTTTATGGTTTTGATACCAACCTGGATTTGCGCTATCGCGGCGGCCTTAGTAATGAAATGGTGATGTATGTGCGCAGCCCCAGCCGCAGCTATTGGCGCAGCCACAGCTACGATTTTTACACCGGCGAAAGCTGGAGCCAGAGTGACCCCACCCTGACGCCGGTTCCCCGCCGCCGCCGGGTCTACTTTGAGCTAACGCCGCCGCTTGGTTCGCCGGCCACCGCCGGACCCGCTCAGGGTGAGCAGCAAATTGTCCAATCCTTTACCATTGCCAAAGACCAGCCTAATTTGATTTTTGCCGCCTACCGCCCGGCTGAAATTTTTATCGTTGCCGAAAGCATCTCCCGCGACAGCGGCGACGGTTTGCGCCTGCCGGAAACGCTCAAAGCGGGGATGACCTACAGCGTGGTTTCTTACCGGCCCAATTTCGACCCGGCCCAACTGCGCCAGGCTTCGACCCGCTATCCCCCGGCTGTGGCCCAACGCTACCTGCAACTGCCCCCCAACATTTCCACGCGGGTCAGGAATCTGGCGCAAAGGCTGACCGCTGCCCAGGCCAACAATTACGACAAGATTATGGCCCTGACCGAGCACTTGCTGACGAACTACCCCTACAACTACTTTCCCCCGCCCCATCCACCCGGTGCGGAGGTGGTAGACACCTTTTTGTTCGAGGACAAAGAGGGGGTCTGTGAGCAGTACGTTACCGCCCTGGTGATTATGGCCCGCACCCTGGGTATACCGGCCCGGCTGGTCGCTGGCTATGGCTCCGGCGATTACAACCCGCTAACGGGTTATTACGAAGTCAGGCTCAACCACGCCCATTCCTGGGCCGAGGTTTATTTCCCTGAGCATGGCTGGGTCCCCTTCGACCCGACGCCGGGCTGGACGCCGCAGCCCTACCCGACCCCGGTGCAAGCCTGGCTCTTTTCCGGCAGCCAGGTCTTTGGTTTTGACCTGCCCATCGCTAACCTCGTTTCCGGCGGAGCGGCCGGTATAGCCTTTATGGTCCCTTTCCTGGTCGCTTCGACGGTGCTGGTGGGTTTGGGTCTGCTGGCCCTCTATTTGTACCGGCGGCTCAAGCCGACCTTTGCCCAGCCCGCTACCCATGACCAAGCCACCGACCCGACCCGCCGCCTGATTTTGGTCCTATACGAGCAGGGCGCAGCGATTTTGACCCGCCGCAAATATCGCAAAAGGGAAAGGTGGGAAACGTTGAGCGAGTATGCTCAAACCGTAGGGCGTTTGCCGGCCTTGAGGCAGTTGACCGAGGCGGCCGAGGTGGCGGCTTATCGACCCGAAGCGCCAGGGGAAGAGAAAGTGGCCGAGGCTAAAGCGGCATTAACTTCTCTGCAAAGTGAAGTAAAATGATCTTTGTGGTTCCAAAGCTGGTGTTGAACACCGCCTCGATGAGATTAACTCAGGCAGCTTCATAACACTTTTTCTTTAATCACCCGCCGCGCCACCACCAGAGTCACATCATCCGCCGGGCCGATGCCGTTGGCGAAGGTATCGGCGGCGGCCAGCAGGGTGTCCAAAACCACCTGGGGCGGTTGGCCGCGCAGGGTCTCCAGCACGGTCAGGGTGCGTTCAAAACCAAAGAGCTGCCCGGTTGCGTCTTTGCGTTCGATCAAGCCGTCGGTACAAAAGATGAGCGAATCGCCGGGGGCCAGGAAAATTGATAGCTCATCGTAGACCATATCGGCGATGATCCCCAGGGGCAGATGGTTGCCCGGCGTTTCAATCAGGAGAATTGGCTCGTTTTGAGCGGGGAGGAGGAACGGGGCCAGTTGACCGCCGTTGCTCAAGCAAACTTCGCCGCTGTTAGCCGAAAAAAGGGCATAAGACACGGCTACAAAAGAGCCGAGAGGCACATCTTTACACAGCAGGCGGTTGGTTTCGGTCATCACCTTACCCGGCGAGCGGTGATCTGAGCCTTTGGCGCTGACCAGGCTTTGGGCGGCGGCCATCAGCATAGCCGCCTGGATACTTTTGCCGGACACGTCGCCCACCACCAGGCCCAGGGTAGCATCCGTGCGCTCGACAAACTCATAAAAATCGCCGCCGGTTTCGCGGGCGGGCAGGCAGATGGCCGCAATTTCCCAGCCCGGCAGCGTTGGAATCTGATCAGGAAAGAAGCCCTGCTGAATCTGGCGGGCAATGTTCAGCTCCTGTTCCACCTGTTTCACTTCAAGCTCGTACAAACGCGCATTTTCCAGGGCCACAGCCGCTTGGGTCGCCAGCAAGTGCAGCAAATCCAACTCATCCGAGGTAAAAGTGTGGGGTTGGTCATAAAAGACATTCAACACCCCCAGCACCTCGTCTCCCTTTTTGAGCGGCGCACCGATAATAGCCTGGAATCCGTGCGTGGCGGCATCACTTTGGTAAAGAGGATGTTCCAGCACATTCGGCACGGCAATATAGCGGCCCGATCGAGCCACTCTGGCCGTCAACCCATCCCGGCGAGGCTGCATCACTTCAATCTGCGCCGGGTCAGCGCCGTCAAGGGTGGTGGCCAAGGTAAAGGTATCGCTCTGGGCGTCGTAAAGATAAATGCGGGTCTGGCAGGCTTCCAGCAAGGTTAAAACAGCGGCGGCGACAGCCCGCAGCACCTCTTTCAAATCCAGAGAAACAGCAATGCTCAGGCCAATCTCCTGGACCGAAGCTAACAACTCGGCCCGCTTTTCGGCCTGGCGGTATAAACGGGCATTGTGGATGGCAATAGCCGCCTGGCTGGCAAACGCCTGAGCAATGTTGATCTGGGTCTCGTCAAACTGGTGGGGCGTGTAACCGTCAATATTCAAAATACCGACTACTTCGCCTCTGACGCTCAGCGGCACGCCCATCCACGACCTGATCGGACTGCCTGGAAAAGTTTTCCATTGATCGTGCAAACGGGTATCACCCAGCAGAATCGGCGTTTTGCGTTCGATCACCGTCCGTGTGCCCCACAAGTTGTTGAGCGAAACAGTCTGGCGCATCTGGATCGGTTGATGGGCCCCGCGAAAGGCCGCAATTTGCACCCCGCCATCGCCGAGTAAATGGATCGAACTGCCATCGGCCGAGATGACCTTGTGAAGCTGCTCTAAAATGAGGGGCAAAATTTCGTCGGGGTCAAGCGACTCGCTCAGGACGCGGTTAACTTCGTACAGGGTTTGGGCCTGGCGGCGGTGAGCTTCGGCGGTTTCGAGAGCGCGGGTGTAATCTACGGCCACCGCAATCTGTTTGCCGATGATGGCGCACAACTCCAATTCGACGGGGGTAAAGGTGCGCGGCTGGCGCACCACATCCAGGCTCAAGCTGCCGACCAGCTTATCCTGCACCACCAGGGGGATGATGACAATAGATTGAATACCCAGCAGGCGCATGGTGGGCCGGGCACTGCCCATCAGCGGGTCATTCTGAGCATCCAAGACCTGCAAGGGCTTCCGCTGAGTCTTCAACTGCTCTACCAGAGGATAATCGGTCAAAGGGACTTTCAAGGCCACTGCGCCCTGGTGAGGGTATTCGGCAATCACCAGGCCCTCGACATCCCTCTCGCCAAAAAATAACACCCCGCTGTGATCCACCTCAAACATCTCAACCAGTTGCCGGGCCACATTGGTCAGCATCTCGTTGAGGTTGAGCGAGGGGTTGAGGAGGGTGAGAAATTTTTGGAGGTTGGTTAAGGTATCCGCAGAATGCATTGACTACTTCATTCTGACCCACCGCTCGATCATAGCCATCTCATCTTCATACTCCCGCGCCGTGAGCGAAGCGAACTCGGCCCGGCGGCCGGCGTCGCGGCAGAAGATGGCTCGCCCGGAGATAGCTTCAAAGCGAAGGATGGGGTTGGCGTCGTTCAGGGGAACCAAATCAATTTCGGCAGATGGGACAGCCTGCTGCAGCGCGCCGGTTAATTCAAGCAGTTCAGCCAGGGAGGGTTTTGACTCAAACAGAACGCCAACATCCACATCGCTGCCCGGTTTGATCTGGCCGCCCTGGGCCGAACCAAAGACCCAGGCAGCTACCACCCTCGGTGCTGAGGCCAAAGTGCTCTCAAGGCGTGACCAATCAACGCTGGACATAAGCCAACACTTCTGCTCTAAATTGGTCAAAATCGGCCAGGTGGTTATTAACCACATCAGTCAAAATTGTCACATCCACCTGTTCGTACCGATGAACGATATAGTTACGAAAGCGCACCATCTGCCGATACGCCTCATCATCTGACAGAGCACCCCATTGAATACACCGCTCAATGGCATCCACGCCTGTTACCGCCGGGGTTTGTCCGGCCAAAGAAATAAGCCGCTGGCAGATGTCAATCACAATCTCAACTAACACCTGCAAATCCCGCTCCACTGCTCGGCGGGTGCGCCAATCGTCATTCAACTGCCCTGCACTGATCTGCCCCAGCGAGCGGAGTTCGAGCAAGGTCTCATCCAGCGATTGCAGTTTTTGGAGAATAACCCCATTAATCATTCTTTAGCCCTACCCAACGGCCTGGCCATTGGCCTGCGCTTCCAACTCCAGGTAATTGCCCTCGATGGTCATAAATTCTATCGTATTACCAAAAGGATCGCGGCAGAAGAAGCGGGGCCGGCCAGGGATGGCGATGGTGTCCCAGGGGGCGTAGCCGGCCTCTATCAGCTTATCCCAGGCTGCCGGCAAATCTTCAACCACCAGGCAGTAATGGCGGCCCGACGGGTCGTTGAGCGGCTCTTCGGAAAAAACGTGAAGTTCCATATTGCCCAGGCGAAACCAAACCAGGTCCAGATGCTGAATGGATTTGGGCACCGGCGCTTCTTCCAGGCCCAATAATCCGCTATAAAAAGCCCTGGCTATGGCTGCGGAATCTGGCCCCGGCGGGCGGGGAATGCTGATGTGTTGAATCTGTTGCGCCTTGATCATGGTTGCCTCCCATAGGTAAGTAGACAGTAGACGGCGCCCTTCGGCGTACCCGAAGGGGTATAGATAGGGGATTCTCTGTCTCTCGTCTACCGTTTACCGAATATGGTAAAGGCAAAAGGGCGCTTTGTCAAAGTATTGACTGAGGGTGGGATTTATTCCTTGGAGTTGCCTTAGTGGACCCGACTCAGACGTTTGGCGGCCAGGATAGCACTGACCAGGATAAAAAGTCCACCCAGCCACTGCCAGCCCGACAAACGTTCCTGCAAAAACAGGACCGACCACAACACCGACAGCAGCGTTTCTAGTGGGGTCAACAGGATCACCTGGCTGCCGCCGATGTAGCGCATACTGGTAAACATAGCCCACCAGGCAAAGTAGCCGGTCACTACACCCATCACCCCGGCTACTAACCAGCCCTGCCAGCCGGGGTCAGGCCAGACCGCGCCCTGAAACAGCCAAAACGTCCCAATTGTAGTCAGCATGCCCGCCATAACATACAGGGTAATCGTCCGGGTATCATAACTGCGGGCGTACCATTGAATGACGGCAAACTCAATGGAGACGCTGATAATATTGCCGCAAATCAGCAGCACCCCCAACCAATCGGCCTGGCCGCTTGGCCCAATCAGCAAATAGACCCCGATGAGACCCAGCCCCAGCCGGATAAACTGGCGGTAGGTCAGCTTTTCGCCGCCCAGGGCCAGCACGCCCAGCACCACCACCGGGCTGATCGAGAAAATCATGGTCGCAATGGAGGCGTCCATGCGGGTCAGCGACCAGAAAAAGGCGAGTACGCCGAAGCCATTAATCACCCCGGCTCCGCCGATTATCAGCAATCCCTTCCGATCTACCCGCAGCTTGCCGGGCGAGGTTACGCCCAGGGTTGCCACCAGAAGGGCAATAGAAATGGCAAAACGCAGCACCAGCAGGATTGTTGGGGTGAGGCCCAGACTGATTGCCGCTTTGCCCAACGGCGAAGATATGCTAAAAGCGATAGTAGACGCGATCGCCAGTGTCCAGCCGAGCCACGTTCCGCCCCAATCCAATCCGGCCCAAACATTCAATTTGCGCAGTCGAGTCATAAGAGTCATAAGCGAGACCAGGCCCGCTCGGGCGATGAGAGGGTTACGAAATCGAGCCAATGCCGTAAGCGCCGTGCAGCACTCGACCCTCATCAAAGCGGGTTAGCGAGTAAATGTCAATTGGTACGCGCGGCGGCTGTCCCAACACGGTCTGGGCCAGCGCTTCGCCAATGGTTGGGGCTAGTTTGAAGCCATGCCCGCTAAAGCCAACGCCAACATAAACCCCTTCGTAGCCCGGCGCCGCTCCAACCAGCGGGTTCCAGTCAGAGGTAATATCGTAAGGGCCGGTCCAGCCGGCGGTGTATTCGCCTTCGGCAAAGGCGGGCATGCGGTTAGTAATAAGCCGCTCAATCCGCGAAACATGCTCCATCTCGACGTTATCGGTCAGGGTATCGGCGTCTTCGATAGGGTCGCCGTGGTCGCCGGTGCCGACCAGCACCACGCCGCCGGTTTCGGGCCGGAAGTAGATTTTGTCGGGGGTGGTCAAATCTTTGACGATGGGCCAGTTGGCTTGATAAGGCTGGCTGATTTTGAGGGTAATCACCTTGTGGCGGCTGATCACGTAGGGAAACTCCAGGCCGACAGGTTTGGTCAGGGCGTTGGTCCACGGCCCAGCCAGCAAAATGACGGTTGGAGCTTCAAAATCGCCATTGGGCGTCTGCACGGTTTTGACCGCGCCGCCGAGACGCAGGTGGGTCACAGGGGTATCGGTGTGGATGGTCACACCCAGCTCTTTGGCGCGTTGGGCGTAAGAAGTGGTGGTCAGGTAGGGGTCGCAGTAGCCGGTCAGGGTATCGTAGCCAATCACGCCGACATCCTCAAATTGAAGCAGCGGGTGAATTTCGTGGGCTTCGGCAGGGGTGAGGGTACGGGTATCTACTTCATATTTATTTTGCAGGCGAAAGACGGTTTCCATGGGCTGGCGGTGTTCTTCCGGGCCGAGGATGAGGTAGCCGGTGCGCCGCCAGCCGCAGTCGCCGCCGACAATTTCGTTGAAGTTGGCAAAAATCTTGAGGCTCTCAACGGCGTGGACCATGTTGGCCTCAATCGAGTAGTGGGTGCGGACAATGGCGCACGATTTGGCTGTGCCGCCGGCACAGATGGCTTTTCGTTCCAGAACCACGACATTTTTCGCGCCATGTTTGGCTAAATTGTAAGCCACGCTTGCGCCGTACAGTCCACCCCCAATAATGATAATCTCCGCTGTTTTGCTGCTCAAGGGACAGTTCCTCCTTAAAGATGCGATGACTCGTGAGGCGAGGAGACGAGGACGAAGAGCGAGCGAGAAAGTTCTTCGCTCATCGTTGCGTATTATGCAACAATGTTCCCGCCTGGTAATTTTGCCATAGTATATCATCTTTTTAAGGGCTGTCAATCAGTTGAAAGTAGCCCTCACTTTAAAGCAAAAACTCCCCTTCAATTCAGTTTGAAGGAGAGTTATAGTTGTCCGATTTCAAGCGAAAATGAAGTTTGGAAAACCAAAGCAAGCTTTGGACTCCTGTTTAGATGGTTTCGCCGCTGGCAATAAAGTCGGTTTGAAGGTGGGTTTCGTTAATATTGGGATTGATAATAACGTTATGTCCAATTTTAATCCCGGCGGGAATGCGTGCCCGTTTGCCGATAACGGTCAGGCCGGTATTGAGTCGCTCCGGGTGGCGGCGGTTGGGCACATTGTCCACCCCATAGCCAATTTCCGCGCCCTCGCCGACCCACACTTCTTTATCAACAATGGCCCGCTCGATTTTGGCGTTGGCGTTAATCACCGTATCATTCATAATAACCGAGTCACGCACAATCGCCCCCGGCGCAACCCGCACCCCCGGCGATAACACCGAGCGCTCCACAATTCCGTGAATAATGCAGCCATTAGAGAGCAGATTGCCACCCACCCAGGCATCCGAGCCAATTTGCACCGGTGGCTGCTCCTCACTGCGGGTGTGGATAACCCACTGCGGGTCGTACAGGTCCAGAGCCGGCGTTTCGGCCAGCAGCGACATATTGGCTTCCCAATAGGCTTGCAGCGTGCCGACATCGGCCCAATAGCCCTCGAAGGTGTAGGCATAGACTTTGCGATGATTAATGATCGCCGGCAGAACATCCCGGCCAAAATCATTCAAAGACTCATCTTGCAGAATTTCTCGCAGGGCATGAAAATCAAAAACGTAAATCCCCATTGAGGCCAGGGTTTCTTTTGAGCGGCGCGGTTTTTCCTTAAAGCCGGTTACCCGCATATCGCTGTCTACACTGACAATGCCAAAACGATGGGTTTCAAAGGGACTAACCCGGCGCACGGCAACCGTTACCGCCGCCTGGGTCTGTTGATGAAAGCGCAGCATGGGCCGGTAATCCATTTTGTAAATATGGTCGCCGGCCAAAATCAGTACGTTATCAATCCGCTGCTCTTCGACAAAATCCATATTGCGCCGGACGGCGTCGGCGGTGCCGCGCTGCCAGCCGCTGTGCCCGCGCCCGATGTAGGGCTGGAGCAGGCGCACCCCCCCCTGCGACCGGTCCAAATCCCATGGTTTACCCACGCCCACATGGTCGTTCAGCGAGCGGGGCATATACTGGGTCAGCAAGGCCACCCGATAGAGGCCGGAGTTGACCGTATTGGACAGGGGAAAATCAATAATCCGAAATTTGCCGCCAAAGGGAATAGCCGCTTCAGCTCGGTCCGCCGTGAGCACACTCAAATCTTCGCTGGCCCCGCCGGCCATAATCATAACCAATGTTTTCATGCGTTGTCACCTCTAAAGAATAGCGAATGAGCGAATGAAGTATTATTCGCCATTCGCCTATTCAAACCGTTTCCCCACTGGCGATTTCGGTCACGCCGGCCGGGAAGTCGCTTTCCAGTCGCTCGCTGTGGATCAAAACATTCCGGCCAATCACCAAACCACTGGGAATGTGCGCACCCGCGCCCACCACTGTAATGCCCGTGTTGAGGCGGTCGGGCATTTGGTGATTGGGTGTATTATCGTCACCGTAGCCAACAAACGTGCCCGCGCCAATAACGGCATTCTCGTCCACAATGGCCCGATCAATCACAGCGCCCGGCCCAATCCAGGTATCGTTGATAATAACCGACTCGCGCACAATCGCTCCCGGCGAGACATACACCCCCGGTGATAACACCGAGTTTTCCACCCGCCCGCGAATCACGCAGCCATTTGAAATCAAGCTGTTGGCCACTTGCGCTTGCGGTCCTAATTTTACCGGCGGACGCTCCTCGCTGCGGGTATGAATGACCCAATTAGGATCATGCAAGTTGAGAAGATCGCTGCCGTTGGGCCGGGTTAAGGCCAGGTTTGTTTCCCAGAAGGATTGAATCGTCCCCACGTCAACCCAATAACCCTCAAATGGGTAAGCGTAAACCCGGTCTTCGGCAATCATGCTGGGGATGACATCTTTGCCAAAATCAATGCGCGGGGATTCGGGGCCGCCCTCGGAGAGCCGGCGGATAAGGACCTCGGTGGTGAAAACATAAATCCCCATTGAAGCCAGCGTACCTTTATCCCGCTCTTTGGGTTTTTCGGTAAACTCTGTCACCCGCATGTTCCGGTTAACGGTCATGATGCCAAAGCGGTCGGTTTCTTCCAGGGGCACATTCATCACGCCAACGGTTAAATCGGCCCCTTTGGTCTGGTGATACTCCAACATGGGCCGGTAATCCATTTTGTAGATGTGATCGCCAGACAGAATAAGCACCAAATCGGGCTGGTTCTCTTGAATAAAATCAAGGTTGCGAAAAACGGCATCGGCTGTGCCGCGATACCAGTCCAAATCGGCGCTGCTGCCCTGATAGGGCTGGCGCAGGACAACGCCGCCGCGCTGCCGGTCCAAATCCCACGGTTTACCAATACCGATGTGCGCGTTGAGCGAATGAGGCCGGTATTGGGTTAACACCGCAATATCGTAAATACCGGAATTGACGCAATTGGACAGGGTAAAATCAATGATGCGATATTTGCCGGCAAAAGGTACAGCTGGCTTGGCCCGTTTGTCTGATAAAACAGTCAGGCGAGTCCCTGCTCCACCGGCCATGAGAATGGCTAGAGTTTTCATCGTTGACTCCAAGTTAAAGATAGCGGGGCCGCACGCCCTTCGGCGCACCCAAAGGAGTGAGGTTGCAGGTTGCAAGGATAACCACTTGACACCCTGCGACTTTGCTACTTTGCTACTTGTTAAGGAAAAAGACGGCGGGTTTTAACTTCGGCCACTGCGTCTTCGCGAAAGGAATACATGCGGGCCGGGCGCCCGCCGGTATCACGGTAGCCGTCAACCATCTCAACGACCTGGGTTTTGCGCAGTTTGCTGCGAAAGTTACCTTTATCCAGCTTGGTGCCCAAAATAATCTCGTAAGCATCCTGTAACTCGCGCAGGGTAAACTTTTCGGGCAAAAGCTGGAAGCCGACGGCTGAGTATTCCAGTTTGTAGCGTAGTCGAGTTAAAGCATAATTCAAAATCTCGGCGTGATCAAAAGCAAGCGGAGGCAAATGATAGACAGAAAACCAGCCAACATCATCAGCGTCGTCAGCGGCTTGGGGGTTAATTTTATCGGCGCTGACCAGGGCAAAATAGGTTACCGTAATCACCCGGGTGCGTGGGTCTCTGTCGGGCCGGCCAAAAGTATAAAGTTGTTCCAGGTAGACGCTCTCGCCGGTGACGCCGGTTTCTTCGGCCAGTTCGCGGTAGGCGGCATCTTCCAGGCTTTCATCCATTTTTACAAAACCACCGGGAATAGCCCACATGCCCTCAAAAGGCCATATTTTGCGTTTAATCAGGAGTACTTTTAACTGCTCATCCAGAATACTAAAGATAACCACATCCACTGTAACCGAAGGACGTTCATACTGGGTTACATCGTAGGTTTCGGCTGTTTCTGGAATGTTCATCAAAACCCTTCGAGAAGATCAAGATATGTTGGGAACTGTTAGCATAGGGGCTTTTAGTATAAACTGAGTCAGGCTTACTGTCAAAATTATTCATTTATAGTTCTCCAGAAAAGTTTTCGCCACTGAACCAGGTAGCAAGGTAGCAGGGTAGCAGGTAACAAATTGCTACTTTGCTACCCTGCTACCTTGATTGTTGGGAAAGAATTTTTCTGGACACCTATATGACAGCGAGAGACTTACCTGTTCCTTAAATATAGGGCCATAAAAATATAGGGCCATAAAAAAAGGAACGCTCCCTAGGAAAGAGCATTTTTGGAATTACATCATTCGTCCTCAACCTCTTGCTTTAGTTTCAAATCCCTAACTTATTTCTGGTCAATTACTAACGTTTCAAGCGGTGCGTTCGGATTTGGGGGCGAGTTTTCAAAATCGCGCCCTTCAATACGCCCCTCGCTTCATTCACTCAGGGCTACTCAGGACGCGACCAAAAATTGAACACGCTCGCTTCAAGCGCGATTACAGTTTGACAGCTTGAAGAGGGGCAAGTATAATAGCGCATCCCTGTGAAAAAATACACTAAAATAATCACAAAGTTTTCCAAGTCAGGTGGTTTGACAGGATTACAACTGTTGGTATAGAATAGCGCCGTTCAAGGGGGAGCGCCTCAGTTACAGCTATTCCCTCCTTCTCTCAGTTGCCCCTTTTGGCCTCGTAAAAACATATTTTTAGCAAAGGATAGAGGTTTAATGCACTCAATCAAACCCGTTCAGTTCAAACGTATGTTGAAGGCGATTTCTTACCTTAGCCTTTTGGGAATGCTGTTGGGGTTGCTGCCGGCGGTGGCTTTGGCTGCTCCGCCCTCTCCTCTGGATCCGGCTTCGCCGGCGGCAAGGTCTATTGCCAACCTACATACGATTACCCTGATCGTCGCCACCCTGGTCTTTTTGATTGTCTGCGGTTTATTGATTTACTCGCTGGTCCGCTTTCGGCGTAAATCGGCCAATGACCCGGAGCCGGATCAGAGCTTTCACGGCAACACCACCCTCGAAGTTATCTGGACCATCATTCCCGTCGGTATTTTGGCCACGCTGCTGGTCCTAACGTATCAAACCCTGCAAGATATTAACCCCGACCGGCCCACTCAAATGACCATCCGCGCCATTGGCAAGCAGTGGCTGTGGGAAATTCAATACCCGGATCACAACATCAAACTGACCAATCAGATTAGAGTGCCGGTGAACACCGACGTTAAAGTAGAAATAACTTCTCAAGATGTCATCCACAGCTTCTGGATCCCTCAAATGGGCGGCAAAAAAGATGCGGTCCCTGGCTATTTGAGCACCACCTGGTTCAAGGCCGACCGGCTGGGCACGTTTCACGGCCAATGCGCTGAATATTGTGGCCTGGCCCACTCAAAAATGCCCATTGAACTGGTGGTGCTCGACCAGGCCAGTTTCGATTTGTGGGCCGAAGCGACTGCCGCGCAGCAGGCCAACGCCTCGGCGCAAGGGGAACTTTTATTTGGCACAGCGGGCTGTACCGGCTGTCACGCAATCAACGGCCAGGGCGGGCAGATTGGCCCCGAACTGACCAATATTTACGTTGACAAAGGCCCCGACTACATTCACGAGTCGATTGTCAATCCGAATGCGGTGATTGCCAGCCAATGTCCAACAGGCGGCTGCCCCGCGGGAGTCATGCCACAAAATTTCGCGGAAATTCTGAGCGAGGATGACATCAACAGTATCATCGAGTACCTCAAAGAAGTCTCTGGGGCGACGGAATAAGTTCGGACCTAACTGCTCACCCACCATGTCATTTCGAGGCCGTAGGCCGAGAAATCTCCGGAGCAACACAGAGGCTTTAGGGATTTCTCCCCTTGGCCGAAATGACACGCCTGAGTAGTTACGTTCAGACAATTATGAGGAGGAAAATTTAATGCGACATCCTAGCAAAAAGTTGATGATTACGGCGCTGGTCAGCCTGCTGATTGGCTACGGCGTTTCCTGGGTAATTATGGCCGGCGTGCTCGACGCGCCACTGCGGCTCTATGGCTTTGGCAATTTAACCTACGTGGCTATTTTGGTCGCGTTTTTGCTCCTTATTTTTCTGGATGGCCCCCTCCAACTCAGGATGTTTGATTGGCCGAAGATCGAAGAACGTAAGAAGAGTCCCGCTAAAACCAAGCCCTACACCGGCATTGCCGATTGGTTGACCACCGTTGACCATAAAAAAATCGGGATTATGTATTTTCTGTTCAGCTTCTTTTTCTTCCTGGTGGGCGGTCTGTTAGCCCTGGTCATTCGAGCCGAATTGGCCGTGCCCGGCCTGCAACTGGTCACCCAGGCCCGTTATAACGAGTTTTTCACCATGCACGGGACCACCATGATTTTTCTGGGGATTATTCCGCTGCTGGCCGGCTTTGCTAACTACGTGGTGCCGCTGCAAGTAGGGGCCAGAGATATGGCCTTCCCCCGGCTTAATGCTTTTGCCCTGTGGTTGCTGGTGTTTGGCGGCCTGCTGCTCTACGGCAGCTTCTTTTTTGAAGGCGGCGCTGCCGGCGGTTGGACGGGCTATGCGCCCCTGTCAACCGCGCAGTATTCCCAGGGAGCGGGCATGGATTTGTGGATTGTCGGCCTGTACACCGTGGGGACTTCCTCTATTTTGGGCGCCATCAACCTGATTGTCACCATTCTCAATATGCGCGCGCCAGGCATGGGTCTCAACCAGATGTCGCTGTTTACCTGGACGGTGCTGGTGCAATCTATTCTGGTTATCTTTGGCACCCCGGCCCTGGCAGCGGCTTTGACCCTGCTCTTTATCCAACGCAACTTTGGCGCAAGTTTCTTTGGGGCCGAGGGTAATCCGGTTTTGTGGCAGCACATGTTCTGGTTTTACTCGCACCCGGCGGTTTATATTATGGTCCTGCCGGCCATGGGCATTGTCTCTGAGGTGCTGCCGGTGTTTGCCCGCAAACCTATCTTTGGCTACCGCATGATTGCCTACTCCACCGTGGCTATTGCCGTTTTAGGCTTTATTGTCTGGGCGCACCACATGTTTACCGCCGGAATTGGCTACGGCTTCCAGCTTTTCTTTATGCTCGGCTCGATGGTGATTGCCGTACCGACCGGGGTCAAAATTTTTAGCTGGATTTTTACCCTGTGGGGCGGTTCGATTGAGTTCAAAACGCCGCTCCTCTTTGCCGTCGGCTTTATTGTCACCTTTACCATCGGCGGCATCAGCGGCGTCTTTGCCGCGATTGTGCCGATTGACACCCAGATTCACGATACCTATTACATTGTCGCCCACCTGCACTACGTGCTCTTTGGCGGCAGTATGATGGGCATTTTTGCCGGGATTTACTTCTGGTATCCCAAAGTCACCGGCCGGATGATGAGTGAAACCCTGGGCCACTTCCAGTTCTGGCTGGTCTTTATCGGTTTCAACCTGACCTTCTTCCCCATGCACATTCTGGGGCTGCTCGGCATGCCGCGCCGTTATGCCGATTACGATGCCGGGTTAGGCTGGGAAAACTTGAACCTGCTGATCACCGTCGGCTCATTCCTTATCGCCGCCTCGATTTTCCCCTTGCTGTGGAACGCGGTTTACTCGCTGGTGCGCGGGCGGGTCGCGGCGGCCGACCCCTGGCAGGCCAACTCCCTGGAATGGTGGACTTCCTCACCCCCGCCCGAATATAACTTCCTGGAAATTCCCACCGTCCACAGCGAGCGGCCCACCCGCGACCTGCGCCTGGGTAAAAAGCCGCCCACTATCCCGCCGAGCGTGTCTCCACCCGTCCCCAGCCCGGCCCCGGCTTCAAAGTAGGTGAGAGAGATATTGGCGTGAACAATTTGCCTGTCGTTCAATCCAACTTCAAACGCCTTGCCCTCTTCACCGCCAGCGAGATGCTGGCGGTGATTCTGCTAGGCGCGCTGGGGCGGGCCGCAAATACTGGATTAAGCTGGCTGGAATCGGCTTACTGGGCGGCGCTGGGTGCAAGCGTTTTGTTGACCTTTTTGACTGCCTTTGTCGCCTGGGGGAGCTATCGTCCTTTTCGCCTTATCTGGGGACCCGCCCTGGCAGCAGCGATGGCTGTTTCCGGGGTGGCCTTTTTAGCGACCACCCCGGCAGCAACTCAAGGATGGGGGGGCGTCATTAGCCTGCTGTTGATGGCGGGACACCTCGGCTGTCTGCTTTTTGCCGCCATTGCCGCTGCTCTGCCTTCTACTTTTTTGAACCAGACCGGCGTCTCCGGTTCAAGTCAACGCAGTTATCTCCGCTTTTTGCTCTTTACCGGGGCGGCTATCCTGCTGCTGTTGGTAACCGGCGTGGGGGTCAGTGGCAGCGGCGCGGGCCTGGCCTGTCCCGATTGGCCCCTGTGTAAAGGGGAAATTTTCCCGGCCAACCTCTCGCTGGAGATGGCAATTAATCTGACTCACCGTTTTTCGGTGCTGGCGGTTGGGGTGGCGGTAGCGGCAATCGTCCTGCAAACTCGCCGCCGTTATCCTCAACACGTCCTGTTGGTCAAAGCGGCTACGGCTTTGGGGCTGCTGTTTTTGGCCGAGGTCGCCCTGGGCGGGCTGAATGTTGTGTTAAAACTGCCTGCGTTCATGAGCGCAGTGCACCTGACTCTGGCGATGACCATTTGGGGCAGTCTGGTTGTCCTGGCTTCCAGCTACTATCTGACTGCCAAATCAACCCTGCTGCTCGAAGAAGGAGAAGCTGAAGTCCTTCCCACGCCGCTGGTCTCTCGCCAGAAAGCCGCCGTTTATTTCAAATTAACCAAGCCCTGGATATTGGTGCTGCTCCTGATTACCACCGCCGGGGCCATGTTCATTGCCGCCGAAGGAGTCCCCTCCATCTCGTTGATTTTGTACACGCTGCTGGGCGGCGCTTTGGCCGCCAGCGGGGCCAGTGTGCTCAACAGCTATGTTGACAGCGATATTGACCAGCTCATGTCGCGCACCTCGCGCCGGCCCACCGTCACCGGACTGGTAACGCCGCAAGAGACGCTCTTTTTTGGCCTGTCGCTCAGCACGCTGTCGTTCCTGGTTTTTACCCTCTTTGTCAATCCACTCAGCGCCGCTTTGAGCACGTTGGGTATTCTCTATTATGTCTTTTTCTACACCCTCTACCTCAAACGGGCCACGATTCACAATATCATTATCGGCGGCGCGGCAGGGGCGATTCCGCCGCTGGTCGGCTGGACGGCCGTGACCAACACCCTTGACCTGGGCGCGTTGTATCTGTTTGCGATTATCTTCTTCTGGACGCCGCCTCACACCTGGGCGTTGGCCCTGCTGGTCAAAAAAGATTACGCTAACGCCCGGGTGCCAATGCTACCGGTGGTAGTAGGCGAAAAAGAAACTACCTATCAGATTTTTCTCTACTCGATTCTCCTGATTACGCTGACTATCCTGCCTTTTGTGGCCCAGGTGATGGGCTGGCTCTATCTTTTGGGAGCAGTCGCTCTGGGAGTCCCTTTCCTCTATCTGGCCTGGGCGCTGTGGCGAAACTATCAGAAAAGCAGCAGCAAAAAACTTTACAAATTCTCGCAGCTTTACCTGGCCCTGCTGTTCCTGATGATGGCCCTCGACCGGACGTTGTTTTAGTGCCTTAGCAATTGAGTCCTTGTACCTTGAGTAAGAACTTTGCCACAAATTGCACCAATTAACTTGAAAATTTTTGGTGAAAATTGGTGCAATTCGTGGCGAAAAACCCTTTTTGGTTCCGGGTTGTCTGGGTTAGAATATCGCGATGAATAAAAACATTGAGCGAAAAAACAAGATTTTGATGATTATTTTACTGGTCATTGCCCTGATTTCAGCCGGTGGAGCAGTGCTTTGGTTTAGTATGTATGCCCCGTTGGTTCTAAAATAAAACAATTTATGTAACTGCACAGGCATGTCATTTCGACCGCAGGGAGAACCCCCAATACGTTACTTTTACATAGTGTGCCCTGGGGACGCTTCGCGTCGACCTTTGGTCTCGAAATGATATGAGCCTGAGGAGTAACCAATTTACGGAGTGTTTAATATGTCTGATGTGATTGAAAATACGGTTCAAATCTCTGAAACAACAATCAAGCCGGAAGATATTCACCTGCCGCCCAACAGCTATTGGCCGATTGTTTTAGCTTTTGGCTTTAGCTGTATTCTAGGCGGGTTGGCCTTAAACATCGCCTTGACTATTGTCGGGGTTGTTGTTACCCTGGTGTCTGCCATCGGCTGGGTCATCGAACCCGTTCACGCCGAGGCAGACCACCACTAACTCCTTGACAATAACTGCATATCACTGCGAGTCACAGGCGAAGTAGTCTCCTACCCCGGAGGGGGATTGCTTCGGCCTACAGCCTCGCAATGACATTTTCATTATTGGTGGTGTGCCACAGGTTCATGACAACTCCTCCAAAAACAAAAAGCCCGCTGACCACTTTTAGCCAGCGGGCTTTTTGCTCGCAAACAAAGCTTAAATCAGATACCCAATTGCCAGAATGAGCACCAGGAACAGGGCAAAGATTACAGGCGTAATAAAGAAGATGGAGTAGATAAAGCTATCAAACTTGAGATGCATGTAATACATCGCTACCAGGGTGGCCTTGATAAACGACATCACCACAAAGCCGGTCCGGATCACCTCTTTGGGAACAGGAATGGAGTCAATAAAAAGTTCGGTCACGGTAATGATGGCGGTGATAATTGCCAGAGCAATAAAAACAGCCCAATAATTGGGATGTTTGTGAGGTTTTGCCTCAATCTCGTCATGCGTGGTTACAGCGCTGCTCATTGTTTCCCCCTACACTTAAATTAAGTATACCAAGCTAAAGAGTAACAGCCAGACGATATCTACAAAGTGCCAATACAATCCAAAAATCTCAATCCCTAAGTTGTCCTGGGCTGAAAATCCACCCATCACCCCAAAGGCTTTGAACAAAATAATCACCAACCAGATCAGGCCGCCCACCACGTGCGCCCCGTGAAAGCCGGTCAGCGTAAAGAATGACGCCCCAAAAAGGGTGCTCATGCTCAGACCTTCATGAACAATTAATATAAAATATTCATAGCCTTGAACACCAATAAAAAAGCTGCCAAAAGCCAACGTAACCAGCAAAAAGGTACGGAACAGTTTTTGGTTCCCTTTCTGGATGGCTTCCAGAGCCAAAACAACGGTAAAGCTACTGGTCAAAAGAATAAAGGTATTGAGGGCCGTCAGGGGAATATTGAGCAATTCGCGGCCCGTAGCCACCCCATGGAAAGAGCCGGCCGGATCCTGCTTGCTGAGCACCAAAAAGTTGGCAATCAGCACGCTAAAAAATAGAACTTCGGAGGCGATAAAAACCCAAAAACCGAATTTACGGTTATCGAGACCTAATGAAGGCGGGGGGTGAACAACCATATTTGTCTTTCTCTCCTTCAACGTTAAGAACTATCGGACCCAAAAATATGGGGACTATAATAATCACTTTCGCTGTCTTGTCAAACAAAAAGTTCAAGTTTGAAATCAGTGGGCCAATGAGTACAATCTTCCCTAATGAGTTTTGACAACCAAATTCGGTAAAGCCGGGAAGGTTGGAAGGCTGGTAAAACCTGACCAACCTTCCAGCCTTCCAGTCTTCCCGGATTATCGAGATTACCGATTTTGAAAATCAAATCTCATAAGGAGTTCCCGTTATGACCATCCCCACCTTGCTGGGATTAGCCACCGGCGTGCCTGAAAATCAGCACCGGCAAATGGAAATTCATGACCGCTGGTTACTACCTTTTATCAACAGTCAGCGGGCGCGGGCCATTTTCACCGCCGCCGAAATTGAAACCCGCTACAGCGTGCTGGCCGGGTCTTCTTTTCTGGCCACTGAACCGGGCACAAAAGCTCGCAACGACCTTTTTATGGAGGCTGCACGTCCCCTGGCGAAGACGGTTATCTGCCAAGCGTTGGCCCAGGCCAACCTGTCTCCCCGCGATATTGACCACTTCATCGTCATCTCCTGCACCGGCTTCGATAACCCCGGCCTTGATGTTAGTTTGGCCGGTGAACTGGGCATGCGCCCCGATTTGCGCCGCTCCGCGCTGATTGGTATGGGCTGCCACGCCGGCCTGACCGGCCTGGATCGGGCCATGCTCGAACTGGCGGCCCGGCCGCAGGGTCATGCCCTGGTCTTAGCCATCGAGTTTGGTACGCTGCATTTTCAACATGGAGCCAGCCTGGAAAACATGGTTGCCGGGGCGTTGTTTGGCGATGGGTTGGCCGCCGCCCTAATTGGGCCAAGTGCAGACGAGACAGGCCAGCCGCGCCTGCTGGATACCATGACTTACAGCGACTACAGCGGCCAGGATTTGATGGGCTTTCACCTGTCCGACAAGGGCTACCAGATTCACCTGGCCCCCCGCGTCCCCAAAGTTTTACGCGACTTAGCCCCTACTTTGGTGAGCGACTTTTTGCAGCGCGCCGGTCTGACTCAAGCCGATATTCGTTTTTGGGGGATTCATCCGGGGGGCGCTAAAATTTTGGACTACCTGGGCGAGGCGCTGAACTTAACCGCGGGGGACCTGAGCTACGCTCGCCAGGTGTTGCGCCACTACGGCAACATGTCCTCGGCCACCATCTTTTTTGTGCTCGACCAAATCATCCGCCAGGGCCAACCCCAACCCGGCGATTACGCCCTGCTGCTGGCCTTTGGGCCTGGCCTGACCGTGGAGTTGTGCCTGGTAGGGTGGTAATACGATTTACGATTTTAGATTTTGGATTTACGATTGGACTGAATCAACATTTGTAATCGTAAATCGTAAATCGTAAATCGTAAATCGTATAGTGCCCTCAGTTCCAACATTTGACAATTACCCTATTTTCGCCTACAGTCGAAATAGATTTGAAATGATAACTCCAACTTCTGATCTGGCTCAAAAATTAAGACAGGCCGGTTACAAACTGACCGGTTCGCGCCTGGCGGTCATTGAGGTGCTGGAAACCCACCCGGAGCACCTCGATCACAACCAGATTTTGGCCGCCGGCAAAAAAATCTATCCCCATCTCAGCCGGGCTACGGTTTACCGGACCATGGAACTGCTGGTCGAGCTGGACTTATTTCGCCCGCTTTACCTGAGCGATCCGACGCAACGGTTTATCTCGACCAGCGGCGGGCATCACCACCTGGTTTGCTCCAAATGCGGCGCTATTTTTGAGTTTGAAAATTGCCACGCCGACCAGCTCAGCCGTGAACTGGCCGAAAAGTACAACTTTGAAATTCGCAGCCATTTGCTGGAGTTTCAAGGCATCTGCCAGAATTGCCGTTAAGAGACCGCCGATCCATTCGACAGGCTCAGGGCAGGTCACCGTTGCCTTTCCTTTTTTGGTCTACAAACTCTCCCTTTCAATTTCCGACCATCTAACTACTGACATCTGGTTACTGACTACTGATGACGACACTCGAAGCTCAACTGCAACAAAAAAACGCCCAACTGGCCGCTATCCGCGAAATCAGCCGGGCGATTGCCGAGGCGCAGGACCTCAACGACACACTTGACCTCATCACCCGCCGCACCACCGAGGTCATGCACGTCGAATCGTGCTCCATCTATCTTTACAATCCCACCCACGACAAGCTGGTGCTGGCGGCCACGACTGGCCTCAACAAAAGCGGCATTGGCGAATTTTATCTGCCCCACGGGGCCGGGTTGACCGGCTGGGCCGCCGAACATCGCCAGGTGGTCGCCGTAACCAATGCCTTTCAGGATGTCCGCTTTTACCGCATCCTCGGCTCCGGCGAGAGCAAATTCCCCTCGTTGATGGCTATGCCCCTCGTCAGCCGGGATCGCGTCATCGGCGCGGCCAATGTCCAAACGGAGGCCCGCCACGACTTCAGCGAGGATGAAATCGAGTTGTTTCGGTTTATCACCGAACTGGCCGCCACCGCCCTGGAAAAGGCTCAACTGGTCCACGCCGCCGTCGTCCGCGAAATGCACCACCGGGTCAAAAATAATCTGCAAACCATTGCGATGTTACTGCGCTTGCAGATGGATCAGGAGAAAAAACTGGCGCCGCACGATATTTTGAACGAAACCATCAACCGGGTGCTGAGCATCGCCACCGTCCACGAGATTCTGTCGGAGGCCGGAGTGGACAAGGCCGGGGCGCTGGACCTGATCAGGCGCATGTCCAACACCATCTCGAATAACATGCTCAACCCGGCGGCCAATATTACCATCACCGTCAGCGGCGACAACATCGAGTTGCCCTCGCAGCGGGCCACCAGCCTGGCTCTGGTGGCTAATGAGCTGCTCCAAAATGCCCTGGAACACGGCATGGCCGGGCGCACCGAAGGCGCCATCACCATCAAATTGACCGGCGACAAGGGCCGCTTACGCCTGACCGTCGCCGACGACGGGCGCGGTCTGCCCGAAAATTTTGAGATGAACGCTCATCTGGGGCTGGGGCTGGAAATCGTCCGTACCAGCGTGGTCGAGGATATGGGCGGCACATTTCAGCTTGGCCCCAATCCCAGGGGGGTGGGGACGCTGGCGCAGATTACCCTGCCCCGGTGAGGCAGAGTGACGCGAGGAGGCGAAGAAGGTGTCATCACGTCATTGCCCCTCGAGGCCTTCAACTGCTCTCGGTCCCATTTCTCAATCCTCAGCAGACAATTTCAACCAGACCCGATGATACCGAGCCAACCGTTCCTTATCTTTTTCGGTTAGCGCCTTGAGCCGCTTCAAATCCATGTTGTCCTCCAAGTCGGCCAGCTTAACCTTACGGGCCAGGGGATGGCTGCCGGCCCTGGCGGCAAATTCCTCGTAAGACTCGTCTTGACGGCGGGTCAAATGATCAACGGCGGTGATGATTTCCTCGGCAAAACCTTCCTGCCGCAGCCGCTCAAAACTCCAGGCGGCATTATCTTCGACCACATCGTGCAAAACGGCCACCATCATTTCTGCTTCCGACGTCAAGCGGAGCATCATTCTGAGGGGGTGTAAAATGTACGGCTGGCCGTTTTTATCGGTTTGGCCCTCATGCGCTTGTACGGCTATGGCTATCGCCCGTTCCAAAGTTGACATATCAAAATCCTCCTTTTGCCACTAAGGTTGGCTCACGGATAAACACGGATAAACACAGTTTTTTTCTTAATTTTGATCCTTATCTGTTCCTCTGTGTTCATCCGTGAGCAATTTTTTACCAGTTCCTTGAAATACATCGAGAGCCAAAACCTTTTTGTTAGGGGGTAATCTTGACCGTTAATAACCTTAAATAATCGTTGGAAGCATAATCAGTCGTTAAAGGCAGCCGGGCCAGTGTGGAGGGGTTGTACCAGCCTAACCGTAATTCATACACGCCGGGGGGCAGATCGGCAGGAAAAGGAAGTTGGCGCGAGTCGGTGATCTGGTAGCCGGGTTGCCAGAAAGCAGTGGAGAAATCGGGCGGCCCGTCGAAACCGGCGACCTGGGTTTGGGTAGCAGGATCAATCAGGTGAATAAATAGAGTTAAATCCTGACCAGGCGCGTCCAGGGTTTCCCAATAAAAAGTAACAGGAATTGAGTCGCCCGGTTTGATGACGGCCCCATCAGCAGGGCCATCATAGCCAATCAAATTGATTTGTCGGCCAAAGTTGACCTGTAATCGGTGCGTGGGTTGCGGTTCAACCCAGTGGTGAGGAATTAAAGGAATAGCCCCAACAATGGGTTGAACGATTTCGCCAGCCGAGTTAACCGCCGGTTTGGCCGCCCGCGCCGGGTCTTCAAATTCAAACAGGCCCAGCGCCAGCCGGATGACCGCGGGGGCGCCGGCCTCTGGCGAAATGGGGACGTAGTAGGTATCTTCAAGAATCTTACCCGGTTCGAGCATTGAGGTAGGCCAGTTGCCCCCCGCGGGGTAGGTATTAACCTGGCCGATAACGGTATTATTTTGGCCCAACAGGTGGATAAACACGCTGTAATTTTTGGCAGTGGGCCGGGTCGCCTGCCAGTAGAGGGTCACCGGCAGCCAGTCGCCCGGATGCCGGGGCGATGTTTCAACCCGATAGCCGATTAAGCGCAGGCCATCGGCGTAGGTCAAATCCAGTCGCTCCAAATCGGCGCTTGGCAGGTCGGCTGCGGCGATTAATGGCGTTTTGGCGTAGGCGGCTTGAAGATAGCGAAAAGGGCTGATCAGGGCGAGACTAAAGAGGGCAATGGCAATCAGGACCGGCAGGCCCAGAAGGATAAAGCGTAATGCGTAATGCGTAAAACGTAAACTCAGTAGATCTAAATTTGAGGAGCCAGCACGCCCACGTGCGGCTCCGTTCGGCACGGGAGCGTGCCTCACTCCTCGGAAATTGGATCTACTGATACTATGTTGCTGTAGGTCGGGTTCAAATTTTGAAGATTCCGAGAGGAAAGCGCCGAAAGTTGTAAATTGCCACAGACTCCAGGCTGTCAAAACACCCAACGCCGGCAGGGCCGGATAGAGTAAGCGTCCCCATGAGGCCGGGGTAATCTGCATCCAGCGCAGCAACGCCCCAAAGATGATGAGGCTCCACAAGGCTAATAGACCCAGAATCAGCAGTGATCTGGGATCCGAGACCGATTTCCAATCTTTTACCGCTCGCCAGAAGCCGATGACCAACCCCAGACCAACCAGATATTTTAACCCATTCAAAAGCGTGTAGAGCCAGGGTTCCCATAAAATTTGGCCTGCCCCAAAAGCAGCCCAAAAGGATAGTTCCAGGCCGGTTAGCTCGGTTTGCCAAATTTGGGCCAGGCTCGGTTGCGGGTTGAGCGGGCCGCCCCGGTAGAGCAAATGGGCGTTAAGGGCTGTAACATCCCCATAGACCTGCCAGTTTCGCCAGTACCACCAGCCGGCCAGCAATAGCATTAGCCCGAAAATGATAACCCCTTCCGTGAGAGAACGGCGCAAGGAGCGATGCCGGGATAAATCAAACAGCAGTACCAATCCGGTCAAAGGCAGCAGATAGAGCAAACTCAGTTTGGTGAGGACAGCTAAACCCAAAATAAGGCCCAAATAAACGGCATATCGGGTGGAACTGCCTTTTTTGATCATCAGCGCCAACATCAGCAGAGCTGCCGCGGCCAGGGTGACGCTCAGGCTATCATTCGTAATGGCTGAACTGGTGTGGAGAAATTGGGGAATAAAGGCGACCAGACTGGCTGCCAGAAGGGCGAATAGAGGCACAGGAGTCAATTTGGCCTGGCGGGGCAACGGTTCAACCTGCTGCCGGTCGCTAAAAACAAGCTGCGCCAGGAGATAAGTCAGGCTAATCGTGCCGATGCCGGCCAATAACGAGAGCCAGCGGGCCAGCCGCGCCGCCACAAAGGTGGGTTCTGGCCGCCAAGCTTCATCCACAGGGTGGAGATAGAGATTGTTGTTGCCTCGTTGCCGCCAAATAAAGGAACGCTCGTCGGCATAGTGGGGATTGCGGGCAGGCTCCGTAAAGTGGCTAAGATCAAGCCAGGAAACGGCGACGGCTGCCAGAATATGGTACAGCGGCGGTTGAGTGCCTTCTTGATCCCAGGGCCGGACCTCTCCCGCTTTTACCAGCGGCAGTTGGCCCTGGGTCTGAAGGTGTTGGATAACGGCAAAGTGCTTTAACTCATCCGGTTTTTCAAATAGAGGGACATAAAAATCATAAAGCAGGCCCAGCCCGGTAAAGGCGATTAAAATAAACAGCAGCCCGTATTTTAAAGCAAAAGCTTCGAGCCGGAAGACATAATCCATAAGAACATAACTCGCATCGAAATTTTGATAATCATACTACCCGCTCCCCCTCAATTCGCCAATTCTGCCCCTTTCCTCTAAAATCTGCTCAATGACCCAATACAACCTCCCTCAAACAGAAGTGTCAAGTGTCAAGCGTCAAGTGTCACGCTCAACCCTTCACGCCTCACGCCTCACGCCTCACGCCTCACATACCACGCACCACGCATCACACCTTCTCTTCCTCGTCGTCTTTCTCACCGTTTTCACCCTCTACCTGCTCACCCTGGCCCCCGGCGTGGTCGGCGGCGATGCCGGCGAGCATCAATTCGCTGCGCCGCTGCTGGGCATTCCCCACACCACCGGCTACCCACTCTATATTCTGTTGGGCAAACTGTGGACTCTGCTCATCCCCTTTGGCTCCCCTGCCTGGCGCATGAACCTCTTCTCCGCCCTCAACGGCGCCCTCGCCGCCGCCGTAACCGCCCTAATTGTTTACCATCTTACCGCTCACGCCTCACGCCTCACGCCTCACCCTTCATCCTTTATCCTTCATCCTTCCGCTTTTCTCAGCGCCATCCTCGCCGGTCTGACCCTGGCTTGGGGCCTAACCCTGTGGCAGTGGAGCGTCATCGCCGGCGTCCGCTCGATGAATGTCCTTTTCTTTGCTTTGATGACCCTGGCCGCCACCCTTTGGGGTAAGAGAATGGAAGAATGGAACGCGGGGCGTAGAAGAACCAACTTCACTGCAAATCAACCCTCCAACCCTCCAACCTTCCAACCTTCCAATCCTCCCCCCCCCCATTTTCTCGCCCTCCTCACCGGTCTCAGCCTGGCGCATCATCGCACCACCCTTTTTTACCTGCCCTCTATTGCTCTGTGGATCTTATGGCACGATCCACACCTGCTGCGCCGGCCGCGCCGGCTTCTTTCCCTGGCACTGCTGGGCCTGGCGCCTCTCCTCCTCTATCTTTTTATTTACTTTCGCGGCATTAACCAGCCCCCCTACAGCCACGAAATCATCAGCGATTGGCCGAGTTTCTGGTTCCTGGTCGGCTCCGGCGATTCCCAGGGTTTGTTTTTGTCCATTGACCCGGCCTTTCTACCCGCTCGCCTGGCCTTCATCTGGCAAGACCTGCTGGCTCAACTTTCATGGCCCGGCGTGATTCTGGCCGCCCTGGGGGGGGTATGGCTGCTCTGGCGGCAGCCGCGCCACTTCCTCTTTCAAAGTCTGCTGCTGCTGCTGCTGCTGCTTTTCACCCTCGATTTTGAAGTGGTCAATTTGAACGAAGCCCCCGCCTGGTATCTGATGCCGGCGTATATGCTGTTGGCGGTCTGGGTGGGCCTGGCCGTTAATTGGATTTACGATTTACGATTTACGATTTACGATTTACGATTTACGATTTACGATTTACGATTTAAAGCAACCATTCACGACAAAACAAACAATAAAATCAGTCCAACTAGCAACTATCTTCTATTTACTATCTTCCATTTACTATCTTCTATCCTCCTCATCTTCCTCCTCGCCTACACTCTGGCCTGGTCGAATTGGCAAAGGATTTATGCCGATTCGGTGGCGCCGTTGGACGAGTGGCGGCAGCTTGTACGCGGAACTCAGGGCCAACGCCTGGTCGAAAGCAGCCTGTCTCTGGTTGAACCCAACAGCATTATCTGGGGCGATTGGGAACAATATACCCCTTTCAAATATTACCAGCTTATCAACGGCTGGCGCAGTGATGTGACCGTCCGCAATCCGCTCGACCGCTGGCCCGAAAAAGTGGCTGTAGCTCATGCCGCCGGTCAGCCCATCTACTTTACCCGCAAACCTACCGACCTCATCGGCACGCCCTATCTGACCATGGTCGGCCCCTTGATTTATCTCCAGACTGCGCCCCAGTTCCAAACGCCGGCCAACCTGACCCTGGTCAATGCCAACTTCGAGGATGAATTGGAGCTAATTGGTTATCACACCCAAATCTGGCCGACCCCTTCGCTTCCTCCCCCTTTCAGGGAGAGGGTTGGTCCGATTCTACAACTTATGCTCTACTGGCGCGCTCCCCACAAATTAACCTGGGATTACGCCCTCTCGCTGCGCCTGCTTGACTCGATGGGGCAAGAAATCTACAAAAAAGACGCCGCCCACCCAGTTCTCAGCAGCTACCCCACCACCCTCTGGACTCCTGGCGAAGTGGTCGGCGATTTTTACGAACTGCCCCTGCCGCCGAACTCGACCGCCATCACCCTTCACCTCCTGCCCTATCGCACCGAAGGCCCCGGTCAGTGGCACAATTTAACCCAGGCTGGACAAGAGGGGCTAAAACTAAACCTCACGCCTTAAAATTCTGCCTGCTGGCAAAAGTGCTATAATAGCCTTAGACGCAATGCCTAAAATCCAAAATCTCGTCGCTTCCGACGCGCCCGAAGGGGCGAAATCTAAAATCCAAAATCATCTCACGGCTGTCCTCATCTTGCTGGCCTTTATTATCCTGGCTGTCATTTACAGTCTGGCTACACCCCCGCTTGAAGCCGGCGATGAGTCGCGCCATTACGCCGTCGTCAAATATATGGCCGATACGGGCCGTCTGCCGGTACAAGACGGGGGCGAAGCTCAAATTCATTGGAGCCACGAAGGCAACCAGCCGCCTCTCTATTACGCCCTGGCGGCAGCTTTAACCTTTTGGATTGACACCGGCGCTTGGAACGATGTTTTCTGGTACAATCCTCACACTACCATCGGCGACCCGCTGCGGCCCGACAACAAAAACATCACCCTTCACCGTCCCAATGAAGCCTGGCAGGGGCATGTCCTGGCCGTTCACCTGATTCGGTTTCTTTCTATCAGTATGGCCGTTGTCACCGTCACCACCGCTTACTTTATTGCTCTTTGCTTATTCACAGGTAATCGTTGGCTGGCCGCCGGAGCGATGGCCGTCACCGCCTTCAATCCCATGTTCCTGTTTATCTCCGCCGCCGTCAACAACGATAACGCCGTGATTATGTTTGTCACCCTGGCCCTGTGGCTAATGATTCGAATGAGCGAATGGGCGAATAGGCGAATGGGCAAAATCAATCAAGACAATTCACAATTCATAATTCACAATTCACAATTCACAATTTATCTTCCCGCCGCCCTCCTCGGCTTGCTAATCGGTCTCGGCGCGCTGAGCAAACTCTACGCCCTGGGCCTGCTCCCCCTGGCCGGGCTGCTGTTCCTCTGGCTGGCCTATCAAAACGACCGGAGACCGGAGACCGGAGACCGGGGTCTAATAAGCCACGCACCACGCACCACGCATCACGCATCACGCATCATTCTTCACGCCTTCACCTGGACCGCCCTCACTCTCCTCGTCACCCTCCTCGTCGCCGGCTGGTTTTACTGGCGCAATGCCCTGCTCTACGGCGACCCGCTCGCGCTCCAGGTTATGCGTGAAACCGCCGGCCAACGCAGCGAAGCGCCCACTCTGGCTACCCTGGCCGCCGAGTTTGAGGGATTTCGTATTGCTTATTGGGCGCTCTTTGGCGGAGTTAACATCCTGGCCGACACCTGGATTTATCGGGTGTTGGATGGAGTTTCGCTCATCGCCGCTCTCGGCGTCATCGCCTTCATCTTACGATTTCGCCTTGCGCGCCTTCGGCGGATTTACGATTTACGATTTACGATTGGCGCAATAGGGCAAAACCTTCGCTTGGACCGCACCAGGCACGACACACTTCCTATCTCCTTGCCTGCCTTCACCCTGCTCCTGGCCTGGTTTGGCATTATGGCTCTCGGCTTTATCGTCTGGAATTTAACCCAGCCGGCCGGACAAGGACGACTGTTCTATCCAGCCATCGCGGCGATTTCTGCCCTGAGTATATTAGGTTTAACCTGGTGGCTGCCCGCTTCAGTTCAAAAAATAGTCATCGTTGTTTGCACCCTTTCGCTGCTTATTTTTGCTATTGTCTCACCAATTTTTTATATAGTTGATGCTTATACGAAGCCCCCTATCCTGACCGAAAAAGAGCTGCCCGCCGACCTACAGCCGCTTAACTTTACCTATGATGGTAAAATGCGCCTGCTTGGCTACCAACTCCATACCCCTGTCGTTCATCCTGCCGAAACCCTGGCCTTGACCCTCTACTGGCAACTGCTGGAGCCGGTTGAGCTAAACTACAGCATTTTCATTCACTTATTGGGCCGACAGCGCCAGGTCGTCGGCCAGATTGACACCTACCCCGGCGGCGGCCATTGGCCGACAAGCCTGCTTCCCTCCGGCGCGATTCTGGCCGACGATTACGCCGTCCCCATTTCCCCCGAAGCGGAAACGAAACACGCCCCTACCCGGCTGCTGATTGCCGCCGGTATTTACGATTTTAATGAGCCGGGGCGGCCCGGCAAACCGGCGGTCAACGCGGCCGGCCAGCCGGTTGAACCGATCATTGCCAGCGCCAAACTCATCCCCTGGCAGTGGCCCAGCCCGCCCCGCTTTGACCCGCCGATCAATTTCGCCGATAAAGTAACCCTGCTCAGCTACCAAATCGCCGCCGACCAGCAGTCCCTTACCCTGAACTGGCAGGCCGAGGCCCCCCTTGACCTTGATTATACCGTCTTCCTACAGCTCTGGCGGGCTGCGCCTCAAGCTAATTCCGCCGGCACGGGAGCCGAGGCGGAGTACGTCACCGGCTTTGATGGGCCCCCCGTACAAGGCGACTACCCCACCTCGCTTTGGTCGCCTGGCGACATCATCGTAGATACTCACCCGCTTGACCTGACCACCCTGCCCGCCGGAGATTACTATCTTCTGGCCGGCCTTTACAACCCCACCACCGGCGAGCGCCTGCCCGCCGCCACCCCCACCGGCCTCCTGCCCGATTACGCCGTCAATCTTGGCCCCATCCGGGTAACAAAATAACAGGGTCAAGAGTCGCATATAGTATGTCTCATTCACTCCCCTTCACGCATCACGCATCACACATCACGCATCACGCCCCACTCCTCGTTATCCTGCTCCTATTCTCTATCCTGACCCTCTACCAATCCATCATGCTGCCCATCGGCGAAGCCGACGACGAAACCGACCATTACCAATACCTGCGCTTTGTCGCCCGAACCGGCCACCCGCCCTTCACTCAAGCTGAACGGGATGAAGCCGGCTTCAAGGGCGGCCTGGCCCCGTTATATTACTGGTTGACCGCCTGGCCCATCGCCCTCGTTGGCGAAGAAACGCAGCCGGACATCCGCCGGGTTGACGCCCGGCCCGAACGCTTCATCCCCAGCGATGGCCTGGGCATCAACCATGTACTCCACACCCTCGACGAGCAGTGGCCCTGGCGCGGGCAAATTCTGGCCTGGCATCTAGTGCGTTTCCTTTCCCTACCGCTGGCCTGTGTGACAATCATCTCAACCTACTTTCTGGCCCGCCGCCTATACCCACACCCCAAACTCATCGCCCTGGGCGCAGCCGCTTTTGTGGCTTTTTTGCCTCGCTTTGTCAGCAGCAGCGCCGTTATCAACGACGACAACCTGGTCTTCGCTTTGACTTCTCTGTTGCTGCTGGTTCAGGTCATCATTCTGCAAAACGCAGCCCCATCGCCTCGCCTTTTTGCGCTGTTCGGCGCGCTGTTCGGCCTGGCCCTGATCACCAAATATTTCTCACTGATCCTTATTCCAGAGGTTATTTTTACGCTAGTGATGTCTCATGGTTTGAGACGCGGCTCGCAAACAGACCGGAGACCCAAGACCCAAGACCGGCCAATTCCCACCCAGAAGCCAATTGATACGCCCCACGCCCCACGCACCACCCTCCTCCCCTTCCTCACTGCCTTCCTGCTCACCGCCGGCCCCTGGTTTGGCTTCATTATGCTCCGCTTCAACCGCATCGGCGAGTTGGGCTTTATCCCCGGCCTGGCCGCCTCCCTCGGCGAGCCGCAAATCACCGAAGGGCTGGTGGGCCTGCTCTCCGGCCAATCCGTGCGACCCGTTGCCGCCACCTATCCCCTGGCCGAATGGTTCAGCTTGCTCTACCGCTCTTTTTGGTTTGAATTTGGCTGGATGCGCGTTTTTGCTCCGGCGTGGATTTATGGTCTATTCACCGTGCTACTGCTCCTTGCTATTACAGGCCACGTCTTACGTCTTACGTCTTACGTTCCACGCACCACGCACCACGCACCACGCACCACGCTTCTCCTCACCCTCCATTTCACCCTCTTCCTCGCCGTCGTTCTGGCCCGCTATGTTCTCAGCGCCACCATTGACACCGGCCAGGGCCGTCATCTTTACCCGGCGCTGCCGGCGATTGCCCTGTTCATATCTCTCGGCCTATATCATTTTGGATTTTGGACAGCCTTGCGGGGTGTAGACTCTGGATTCAAGATTTTTCCCTTCCTCGCCACTCGATTACTCCCCCCCATTCTCAAAATTCTACCAACGCCGCACCATCTTCCATCCTCCATCTTCTATCTTCTATCTTCTATCTTCTTCCTCCTGCCCGCCTTCAGCCTTCAATCTTCATCCTTCATCCTTCCCCACTACGATACCTTGCCTGTTACCACCACCCCACCCGATGAGTTACCCATCACCTATCGCCATCATCTCCCCTTTGCCGATGGACTTGCTCTGACCGGGTTTAATACCCCAGCCACTGTTTTTACCGGCGACGCCCTGCCCGCCACTCTCTATTGGCGCGCAGAAAAGGAAGCCCAACAAGATTATCTCATCTCGCTTTGCTTGCAAGACGATAATAACCTGGCTGTCGCCTGCTGGGCCGGCCCCTTTGCCGCTGGTCGCTATCCAGCCCGCGCCTGGGAACCCGGCGACACCCTGGCCGATACCGTCTTTATCCCCATCCCCACCTGTGCCCGCGTTTTGAACCAACGCTATTACCTGCACCTTGAAGTTTGGCCTCTGGCTGCTGATTCAGCGGAGCCGGCGTTAGCAGAAACGCCCGTATTGCAGCAAACCTTTGCCCAGCCGCTTATCACTATTCAAGCCGATGTCTCCCGGCCCAACATCTTACCCCAAACCCTCGAAGTCTGGCGCGGCAATCACCGCCTGAGTCAGCCAACTTCCCTCTCCCTGAACCAGACCTTGACCTGGCTCGATTACACCAATCCCGGCCAAAACAAATCACCCCGTTTTATCCGCCAGGCCACCGGCGCATTTGCGGAGTGGTCAGCCCTACCCGCCTTGAACACAGCCCTATTTTTACCCTGCGACAACGGCCCGGAGCCTTTTGCCCAGGCCGCCACCTTCATTGCCGGGCCAACTCTACTGTCCGAACCCTACTTTCCTGACCATCCTAATGCCCCCTCGAACCTAACCCTCTCCCCCGACCTGCGCCAGCGCGCCTTCGCCCCCTTCACTTCCACCCTCACCTTCAGCCGCACCCTGGCCCCACTTTCATTAGAATTTCCCGGACAATCCCCCATTAATCTGGAAGGTTGGAAGATTGGAAGCATGGAAGATGGCTCCAACCTTCCAACCTTCCAACCTGCCAACCTGCCAACCCTGCCCCTCACCCTCCGCTGGCAGGCCCGCCGCTGGATGGCCGACCCCCTGATCGTCGCGCTCAAACTGCTCGACAAAGATTTCCAGGTTGGCGCAGAACACCTGGCCACCCTGGGCGACCGTTACCCCAACGTCCTGTGGGTTCCCACCGAAGTTGTCGAAGAAACTTACCCGCTGCGCCTGAAACCCGATGCCCCCCCCGGCCTTTATCGCCTGGAAATCAGTCTGCTGCGAGAAGACGAAAATCTACCCGACGGCTATGAATATTTACCTCTGACCGATAATGAAACCGACCTGGGCAACAACCTCTACCCCCTCACCTTCCGCCTGCTCGACCCCGCCGACGGCACGCCCCCGCCCCATCCTTTTTCAGCCCAACTCGGCAGCGCCATTCAGCTCACCGGCTACGATCTCACGCCCATCTCCAATCTCCAATCTCCAATCTCCCTTGCCCTTTATTGGCAGTCCACCGCCCCGCTCCCCACCGATTACACCGTTTTCACCCAGCTCATCGGCCCGGATGGACAGGTTTGGGCGCAGTGGGACAATCCGCCCCAGGCCGGTCGCTACCCCACGACTGCCTGGGCCGCCCAGGATCAGGTGGTTGACCGCTACACCCTGACCCTCCGTGATGGCGCTCCCCCTGGCGAGTATCGCCTGCTGGTCGGTATGTACGACCCGGCTACGAGTCAACGCCTGCCGGTTATCATCAACGGCCAACCGCAGCCCAACGACGCCATCCTCCTGACGACCCTCTCCCTGACCCCTTGATTCGACCCTCTTACCGACCCATGCTAGAATGAGCTATAAAAGTGTTCCCGAACCTGTGGCATACCCCCGATGATGAAAATTTAGTAAGGTCGTAGAGCCAAAGGCCCCCTGTGGGTAATTTTCGGCGGTCGGCGGCCTGCCCTGAGCCTGTCGAATGGGTCTGCCGTCGGTGGTCTATTTTTTAGGAGGCCTGGCCTTGAAAGTAATGATTGTTGAGTATTCACCTGGTTGGCCGGAACTATTTGAGCAGGAGAAACATCTGCTCCAGAAAGTCCTGGCCAATACCGGGGTGGTTATCGAGCATGTCGGCAGTACGTCGGTGGTGGGGCTGGCGGCAAAACCTATCATTGACCTCATGCTGGGCCTGCCCGATTTTAGCCAGGCCGACTCCCTTATCCCCAAAATCACTGCCCTGGGCTATGTCTATATTTCCAAATACGAGGACGTCATGCCCGACCGGCGCTACTTCACCAAAAAACAGGGCCAAACCACAACCCATCATATCCATATGGTTGAAATCGGCAGCGAATTTTGGCAGCGCCATCTCTTGTTTCGCAACTTTTTGCGCCAAAACCCCCAGGTGGCCCAGGCTTATGCGGCCCTCAAAAAAGCGCTGGCCCAGCGCGAGTGGCAGGACGGCAATGACTATGCTGAGGCCAAAACCGAATTTATCAAGAGTGTTGAAGCTCAAGCCAGGCAAGCGGGAGGTGAAAAATGAATCCAACCATCAAACGTATTGCGATCAACACCGGCGGCGGCGACGCCCCCGGCCTGAACGCCGTCATCCGGGCCGCGGTGCTGGCTGCGCTCAACCGGGGCTGGGAGGTCGTGGGCATTCGTGAGGGTTACAATGGCCTGTTCCTGGCCGAACAATATCCCGAGGGCGGCTTGATCCCCCTGACCCGCGACAGCGTGCGCGGCATTACTCACCTGGGCGGCACCATTTTAGGCACCACCAACCGGGGCAACCCGCTGCGCTATCCCACGCTGGCCGAAACCGGTCAACTGGTGGAAAAAGATCGCACCGATGAAATTATGGAGGGTTTCAAACGGCAGCAGATTGACGCCCTGATTGCCATCGGCGGCGACGGCTCGCTGGCTATTGCCAATGTCTTTGCCCAAAAAGGCTTGCGGGTGGTCGGTGTGCCCAAAACCATTGACAATGACCTCGATCAAACCGTCATCACCTTTGGCTTTGACACCGCCGTTTCATTTGCCACCGAATGTATAGACCGTTTGCACTCCACCGCCCAGGCCCACCGGCGGGTCATTGTGATCGAGGTGATGGGCCGCTACGCCGGCTGGATTGCCCTGAACGCCGGCGTCTCCGGCACTGCCGACGCCATCCTCATCCCCGAAATCCCCTATGATTTGAGCAAAGTCGCGGCCAAAATCGAAGATCGAGCCAAACGCGGCTTGAATTTTTCGCTCGTCGTGGTGGCCGAAGGGGCGAAACCTAAAGAGGGGAGCGTGTCGGTTATTGCCAGAGAAATTGGCCGGGCTGAACGTTTGGGCGGCATTGGCGAAAAAGTGGCCGCCGAACTCCAGGAAATGACCGGCAAAGAAAGCCGGGCCGTAGTTTTGGGCCATCTGCTGCGGGGCGGCACGCCGACCACCTTTGACCGCTTGCTCTCGCTCCGCTTTGGCGCAGCCGCCGTGCGCGCCCTGGCCGAAGGACACTCCGGGGTTATGGTCGCCCTCGACCCGCCGACTGTGCGTTATGTGCCGCTGGAGCTGGTCGCCGGGCGCATGAAATCGGTCCCCCTAGATTGCGACACTATTTTGACCGCCCGCGAGTTGGGCATCAGTTTTGGAGATTAGCTTCGATGAGGCGAGGACACGGGAGGCGAAGAGGCGAGAAAAATCTCTTTAAATCTAAATCTTTACCCTCAACACGCCGGGGTTGAATTGAATCCAGATTTCATCCTGGCTAAGTAGATAGGGCTGGTCCAAAGACTCTTGATTATTGTAAGCAATAGCAGTACGGATCGAAAAACGCGATACATTTCCCCATTTCCTCGCCTCCTCGCCTCCTCGCCTCTCCCGCACCTCAATCACCAACGGCCACTCCGCTGCCGCCCGCGCAAAATTGAAAGCCCGGCGAGCCTCCCAATCGGTGGGGATCACAAAATCTTCGACTGTGGGCCAGGAAAAATAACTGCTACCTTTACGGGGTTGAGGATAGCGTGGCAACTGACCGGTCTCGGCCAGGTGTCGAACAGCCTCCAGCAGCAGTACTCCTCCTGCGACCGCGCAGCGTTGTTCCAGCTCCGTCCCAGAGATGCCATCCGGCCAGTCGAAGGCAGTTTGCGCCACAATATCGCCGCTATCCAGCCCTTCATTCATAAAATGCAGCGTCACCCCGGCCTGACGTTCTCCCTGCCGCGCCATCCAGAAAATAGGGATTGGGCCGCGATAAGCCGGCAGCAGCGAGGGATGCAAATTCAAACAGCCGTAACGGGGCAGGTGAAGGACTGCGGTCGGGAGAATAAACGGAAAACAAGCGACGACGATTAAATCGGGCTTGAGCGCGGCCAGCAGCGCCAGTGTTGATGAGTCTGAGAGGGAGCCTATTTCCCAGACCGGAATATCCTGCGCCCAGGCCAGGTGAATGATGTTGGGATGAAGATAGGGGTTAATTACCGGCAAAGCCGACAATGCAGGCTGGGCCGGCTCGACCCGCCGGGGCAGGGGGTCAAGAGAAGACGAAGCGGCGGGCAGGATGACCGCGCCGACCTTTACCCCGCTTGTCAGTAAAGTTTCAAGCGGGCGCCGGGAAAAAGAGCCGCTCATCCCCAAAAAAATAATGCGTATCAAAACAGATTCTCTCTCCAAAACAACACTTTAAACCCCCAATTTTTAGGCTGATATTCCAGCGCTGATGGTGGTAATATAACCCCATAGGCCGCAATTTTTCCATTCGACCAAATTTAATAAATTTCAAGAGGTAAATAGGATGACTTCATTAGCTGTTTTAGCTGATATTCATGGCAACAGCGTCGCCCTCCAGGCCGTGCTGAACGACTTGCACGCTCAAGGAGGCGCTGATTATATCATCTCCCTGGGGGATTTGGCAGTTTTCGGCCCAGACCCCGTTGGGGTTATCAACATCCTCCGGAACTACGAACCTATTTTTCATGTCATGGGCAATACCGACCGCTACTTGGTAGAAAAACAGTACCCGGTCGAGACAGGTAAATATAATTGGGAAGCCCAGGTATTGGCCAGTTTCCCCTGGACAGCCAGCCAGTTAGGCCCCAGCCATCTGCAATTTTTGGCCGATTTACCCCGGCTGCAATTATTATTTTTTAGCCCGGAGCACGCCATCCTGGCGGTTCACGGTTCGCCTCGCAGTGATGAAGAAAATATTCGTCCCGATACACCCGATGCTGAACTGTACCGGATGCTGCCGGAAAGTTCGGCTTATAACCTGATTCTCTGCGGCCATACCCATCTACCTCTTAATCGCTTGTTAGAGGGGCGTCATGTTGTCAATGTGGGCAGTGTCGGTCTACCTTTTGACGGTTGTCCTCGCGCCAGCTACGCTTTGATTCAGACCCAGCCGGGCGGTCATTATCGAATTGAGTTCCGCCGGGTTACTTATAATATCGAAAAAGTGGTCAATCAGCTTTTTGTCGTAGGCCATCCCGCCGCCGAGGTGCAGGCGCACAACTTGCGCTCAGCCCGTCCGATGGGTAACAAGTTGATTTACACCAAAGAGATGCGCCACGACCACCGCTTGTAAAACTTGATCCTCACTACCCCTGTCGAACCAAAAGCTCCTCCTCAGAGGGGTTTTTGATGGGGTCGAGCGTCCCCGGCCTAACAATTGCCCAGAGGCAGTTATCAAGGTACAATTTAGCTTACAAATTATAGGGGTCCAGAAAAATTCTTTCTCAACAATCAAGGTAGCAGGCGAAGCGGCAAAGTAGCAAACTTGTGGCCTGCTACTTGCTACCTTGCTACCCTGTTTCAGTGGCGAAAATTTTTCTAGAGAACCATATCTACCAACGGAGACAACCTATGACCCGAATGGTCAACTGTGTTAAATTGGGCCGAGAACTGCCGGGACTGGAAAAACCGCCCTTTCCCGGCGAACTGGGCGACAAGATTTTTAACAACGTTTCTCAGCAAGCCTGGGATATGTGGATTCAGCAGCAAGTACTGCTGATTAACCACTACGGCCTGGTGCTGGCCGACCCGCAAGCCCGCGAGTTTTTGAAAGAGCAAATGGAAGAATTTTTCTTTGGCCTGGGCGCGATGATGCCCGAAGGCTGGACCCCCGAAGGCCAGCCTGGGGCCAAAGGCGGCGGGCCGGCAAGGAAGAAGTAGCTCAGTAATCAGATGTCAGTAGTCAGTAGTCAGAGGTCTGTTAAACTCTCTGACTACTGACTACTGGCTACTGAATTACTGGCAAGAGCGTTTCGACTTCAAAGTGAAGTCGGGCGTGGGCCTGACGCAGCGCAGCTTCGACTTCAGCCGGCTCATTGCCCCTGGCAAAGATAAAGCCGAGATAGCTCTCCCCTTCGGGCAGCGGGACGAGGGGTTGATAGAGTTGAGCGGTAATCTCCACCGATTCAATCCCCGGCACTTGCCGGGCCGCCTCAACGCCATCCACCCGCTTCAGCAGCCCCGCTGCCGGAATAGGGATCATCATGACCCCTCTGGCCCCTTCGTCGCCACGCCACGACTCTATCTCCAGGCCCACCGCCTGGCGCAGAATTAACTCCTCCAAAGAAACATCCGGCCCAAAGCGCAGTGTTTGCGAACACAGCCCGCCAATGGAGCGCCCGGCCACTTCGACCAGCCACGGCCCGGCCCCGTTGACTCGCAGTTCGGCGTGAATCGGCCCCTGGCGTAGGCCCAGCGCCGCTGCCGCCCGAGCCGCGCAATCCGCTATCTCTGTTTGGACCGAGGCGGGCAGACGGGAAGGGGTCACATAAATCGTCTCCTCAAAAAATGGCCCGTCGAGCGGGTCGGGCTTATCAAACAACGCCAGCACCTTCAACTGTCCTCGGTCCAACATCCCTTCCAGGGCCACCTCAAAACCGGGGATAAAATTCTCAACCAGAATCCCGGTTGAACCGGGGACTCGCTGCATCGAAGCCAGCATGCGGCCCAACCGGCGAAAGGCCGTTTCAAATTCAACCGGGTTGTCGGCCCGAATGACACCCCGACTGCCGGAGAGCAGCAGCGGTTTGACCACGCAGGGATACTCGACCTGGGCGGCCACCTGGGTTGGGTTATCGGCCATATCAAACAGTCTGAATTTGGGGCAAGGCACACCGGCGGCGCTCAATAACTGGCGCATGCGGTATTTGTTACGGGCGGCCAATGCGGCCTCGCTGGAGTTGAAGGCCAGGCCGAGGGCCTCGCTGGCCAGGGCAGCCAGTACGGTGGCGCTGTCGTCTACGGCCAAGATAGCCTGCACCGGCTTTTGATGAGCAAACTCAACAATTGTCTCAACGGCCTGCTCCGGCTGGTCAAACTGCACCCCCAACGGGGCCTGCCAATATTCGGCCAGTTCGGGCGGCATATCAATCCCTTTGATCACTTCAATGCCCAGCCGGGCTGCTGCTTCCAAAAACGGTCGCGCCCGGTAGGTGGTTGCTTTCATCAATAGAATAACCCGCAGGGGGAGAGGGGTTTGAGCCATGTCACTTTGACCTTAAGAATAATTTGGTAAGATTATACCATGACAAACTGTGGCTGAGACAATCGTCTTAAATTTCTGCTTGACAGAAGAAAACAATTGTGTTAAAGTCAGCTTCACCCTTAAGGCCACTTTTTCTTCCCCCTCGTTCTCCCAGTTTCAATCATTTCCGTTAAAAAGAAATAACAGGAGACAAAAGCATGTCCCACAAACAACTGTTGATTACATTACCGGCGTTGAGTTTAATTGTGAGTGGCTTTAGCAGCAGTTTCGCCCAAGAATCGGGCGGTGGCGTGGGTTGGATTGGCGTGCTCATTGTCCTGGTCCTGCTCATCCCCCTGGCCTGGTGGTTGAGACAATCGAGTGGGGCTGCGGCCCTGGCCGATCACGGCCACCATTCACCGGAGCCTCACCCGCCGATTCAATCATCTTACCCTCTGGAGACCGAGGCGATTAATCCTGTACCGATTAATCCCGCCCCAATTGAAGTTGAAGACGTAGCCGAGGGAGCCGCCGAAGTCGTCCAGAATGTGGTAGATGAAATTGCCGAGACTGCGGCCGAGGGTGAGGAGGAAATAGAGGCCATTGCTGCACCCCCTGCCCCGGAGAAAGTTGAGTCAGGCTTCGCGGCAGCAGCAGCCGAAAGTCAACCTGCCACCCGGCGCGCCCAGGCCCCGGCCAAAGCCGATGATCTGGTTATTATCGAAGGCATCGGCCCTAAAATTGCCGCTATTTTGCAGGAGAATGGCATTCAAACCTTTGCCGACCTGTCCGCCGCGGACCCCAATCAAATTGTGGCAATTTTACAAAAAGCAGGGTTAAGCAACATCGCCAATCCGGCCACCTGGGCTGAACAAGCACAACTGGCAGCGGCGGGCCGATGGGATGAGTTAAAAACCCTGCAAGGTCAGCTCAAAGGAGGCCGGCGCAGCTAACGGTTGACAACATTTTTTTCTGTGGTAGAATGTCACTCACTCTCCAAGAATATCTTTGCCCCTCTTTTCTGCCCATATTGGACTACATTTTCAGGATACCACTTCTGCTGCGTGCCTTGTTAAATTTTAGTTGAACTGCTCTTGTCACGATGTAGTCATAGGAGCAATCGTGTATAGCAGATTGACCCAGTTCGTTGCGGAAGGATTACGAGCAGCCGCCCTCTCTATAAAGCAAGAAACAGCGCTATGTTTAATAAACATAGCGCTGTTTCTTGCTTTAAACTACCTATATGTATTTCTCGCCCAACCGGGTGAGGAAATTAGGCAGAAATTGGGTTACAATTTTTCCAAAAAGGAGGCCATTTGAGAAGATAAAAAAGTAATGTAACTACTCAGGCATCATGTCATTTCGACGAGCCTGCGAGGAGAAATCTTCCAGGTCGGTGCTTGAATAGCTTGGGAGCGAGGAAGATTTCTCGGCCTACGACCTCGAAATGACATGCCTGAGTAGTAACAAAGTAACCTTAATGTAAACGGTGAGATGCAAAGGAGAGTCAAAAGGGGGAAATAAGTTATGGCGCAAGCAATTTCGCGCCGGCAGTTTTTGAAACTGTCGGCCGGGGGGATGAGCGCGGTTGCAGCCGCCGAAGTCGCCGGGCTAGGCTTCAATACTGCGCCCGCTCAGGCCGCCACCAAGCAAAAACTGATTAAAGAAGGTAAAGAAGTACCAAGTGTCTGCCCGTACTGCGCCGTAGGCTGCGGCCAAATTGTCACCGTAGCCGACGGGAAAATTATTGACATTCAAGGCAACGCCGACAGCCCCATCAATGATGGGACATTATGCCCCAAAGGCGCGGCCACCTTCCAACTGGCCGTTAACCCGCACCGCTGGACCAAAGTAAAATATCGCGCCCCTAACGCCACCGAGTGGACCGATATGCCGCTCGAAGAGGCCATGGACCGCATTGCCCAGAAGTTCAAAGAAACCCGCGACGCCAACTTTATCGAGACAGCCAAAATTGGCGAAGAGGAAAAAAGGGTCAACCACGTGCTGGCCATTGCCTCGCTGGGCGGCGCGACCATTGACGACGAGTGGAATTATATCCACCAGAAACTGATGCGCGCCGCGGGGGTCGTGTCTATCGAAAACCAGGCCCGTATATGACACTCCGCTTCGGTCCCCGGTCTGGGGATCACCTTTGGCCGCGGCGCGGCCACAACCTTTGCCCGTGATCTGACCAACTCCGACACAGTCATGATTATGGGTTCCAATATGGCCGAGTGTCATCCGGTTGCTTTCCGCTGGCCGATGAAGGCCAAAGAGAAAGGGGCCAAACTCATTCATGTGGACCCACGTTTTACCCGCACCTCGGCGATGTGCGACATCCACGCACCGATTCGCGCCGGCACCGATATTGTCTTCCTGGGCGCTCTGATCAATTACATCATCAACAGCGAACGGTGGAACAGCGACCCATTCTACAAAGAGTATGTGGTCAACTACACCAACGCGGCCACACTTATCAGTCCGGATTATCAAGACCCCGAAGAGCTGGATGGTGTTTTTTCCGGCCTGAACACCGAAAAACGCGCTTATGATGTTGCCTCTTGGAATTACCAGCGTGAAGAAGCGCAGCCCACAACCGAGCCAGCCGGCCAGGAGCAGACTTATAATGAAGTGATTGTCGCCAAGTTGCCGACCAAAGCCTTGACCGATCCCAGTCTGGAAGACCCACAATGCGTTTTCCAGATTATGAAGCGGCACTACGCCCGCTACACCCCGGAGATGGTCGAGAATGTCTGTGGCTGCCCACAAGATAAATTTATTCAAGTCGCCGAAACACTGCTGGAAAATTCGGGCCGCGAGCGCACCGGGGCTATCGTCTACGCGGTTGGCTGGACCCAGCACACGGTGGGGGTCCAGTTTATTCGCACTGCCGGGATGGTCCAATCGCTGCTCGGCAACGCGGGGCGACCTGGCGGTGGTATCCTGGCCCTACGGGGTCATGCGACCATCCAGGGTTCAACCGACATCCCCACCCTGTATCACTCTTGGTCGGGTTATATTAACGCTGCCGACGCCCGCAAGAAGCACGATACCCTCAACGATTTTATCGCTACCGAGACGCCGGCAACCAGCTATTGGTATAACAATCCCAAGTTTATCATTAGCCTGCTCAAAGCTTGGTTTGGCGATGCGGCCACAGCCGAGAATGATTACGGCTACGACACTCTGCCCAAAATCGCCGGCGACCACTCCCATATTCCCACCTTTGTGCTGATGAACCAGGGCGGCATCAAGGGCTTTTTGGTCATCGGCCAGAACCCGGCAGTGGGCGGCCAGAACGCCGAGTACCAGCGCCAGGCATTGGCCCAACTTGATTGGATGGTGGTGCGCGATTACTTTGAGACTGAGACGGCCTCCTTCTGGAAGCGCCCCGGCGTAGACCCGACCACCATCAAAACCGAGGTCTTTTTCCTACCAGGCGCCGTCCCCGCCGAGAGCGATGGCACCTTTACCAATACTCAGCGCCTACTGCAAAAACACGACAAGGCCGCCGACCCGCCCGACGATGCCCGCAGCGATCTGTGGTTCTCCTACCACCTGGGCCGCCGTCTCAAGGAACTGTACGCGGACAGCACTAATCCGCGTGATTGGCCCATCCAAAACCTGCTCTGGGATTATATAAATGAGGAGGAAAATGCCCAATGGCGCATCAAAGATGAGCCGAGCGCCGATCTGATTTTGAAGGAGATCAACGGCTACACCTGGGCCGATAAGGTGCTGGTCAAAGGCTTTGCCGACCTGAAGGATGACGGCTCGACGGCCTGCGGCTGCTGGATTTACAGCGGCGTCTACCCGGAGGAAGGCAAAAACCGGGCCGCCTCGCGGGTGGCCGACGATTGGGTTAGCCCGGAGTGGGGCTTCGCCTGGCCGGCCAACCGCCACATTATGTACAGCCGCGCTTCTGCCGACCCTGCCGGCAATCCCTGGAGCGAGCGCAAGAAGTATACTTACTGGGACCCTGAGAAAGACAGCGGCGCCAAAGATGCCGAAGGTAATCCTATCATCGGCTCTTGGGTTAATGTGGGCGGCGACGGCATTGACTTCCCGCCCACCAAGAAGCCCGACGCTCAACCCAAAGAAGGCGGGCTGGGCCTCGATGCCTTCAATGGGATTGGTCCGGCCATTATGAAACCTGATGGCAAGTTCTGGCTCTTTGCCCCTTCCGGAGCGGTGGACGGTCCCCTGCCCACCCACTACGAACCCTACGAGTCGCCGGTGGTCAACCCGGTTTACCCGCAGCAGCGCAACCCGGTGGCCAAAATCTGGGACGTGCCCGGCAACCCCTACCACCAGATGGAAGACGCCGAGAAGTACCCTATCGTTGTCTCGACCTACCGCCTGACCGAGCATTACCTATCGGGCACGATGAGCCGCTGGTTGCCCTGGCTGGCCGAGTTGATGCCAGAACTATTCTGCGAGATGAGCCCCGAATTGGCGGCGGAAAAAGGCATCAACAACGGCGATTGGGTCACGCTGGTCACGGCTCGCGGCGAGGTTGAAGCGCGGGCGCTGGTCACCCGGCGCATGCGACCCTTTGTCATAGACGGCAAAACAGTCCATCAAGTGGGCTTGCCCTGGCACTGGGGCTATATGGGCCTGGCCCGCGGCGACGTGAGCAACGATATCAGTTCGCTGGTCGCCGACCCCAATGTGAGTATCCACGAAGGCAAAGTTTTCTCGTGCGACCTGCGGCCCGGCCAACGCTCAGCGCCCGCGCCGGAACTTTACCAACAACTGGTCGCTCAGCAGGAGTCACCGCCAGAGGAGTGGGCCAGCCTGCATGCCAATCGCTGGCTGGGGGAGGTGTACAATGGCTAAGGGCATGTTTGTTGACGTTTCTTTGTGTATTGGCTGTAAAGCCTGCCAGGTAGCCTGCAAACAGTGGAACCAATTGGATGGCGAGCCGGAGGATTTTCGCCGGGTCAACGGCGAACTTAAAGCCGTCAACTTTACCGGCAACTCCTACGATAATACCGGCCGCCTGACGGCAACCAACTGGCGGCACGTACGCTTCATCGAGTTGATTGACGAGCAGCGCACCAACGTGGCCTGGCGCATGATGAGCGACTCCTGCAAGCACTGCGTTCAGGCCGGCTGCCTGGAGGTCTGTCCCACCCACGCCTTAATGCGCACCGATTTAGGCAACGTGATTGTGCAGCAAGATGTCTGCAACGGCTGCCGGGCCTGTATCTCGGCCTGCCCATTTGGGGTCATCAGCTACAACCAGCGGACCGGCCGGGTCAACAAGTGTACTTTGTGCGACGACCGCATCCACAATGGCCTGGAAACCGCCTGCGCCAAAGCTTGCCCCACCGACTCGATTGTTTACGGCGACGTAGATGAGCTGCGAACCCAAGCCAAACAGCGGGTCGAAACCCTCAAAAGCCTCGGCCATACCAAAGCCAATGTCTACGGGGATACCGACCTGCTGGGCGGCCTGAATGTATTCTACCTGCTGCTGGATGAGCCGGAGGTGTACGGCCAGCCGGTTAATCCGCAATTGCCGCAGAAAAACCTGATTCCCGGCTCTATTCTCAGTATCGGCACATCGCTGCTGTTGGGTCTGTCGGCCATTGTCGCTTTCCGCAATCGCGGACAAAAGGCTAACGGCCAGCCGGTCAAGGAGGCGTAATCATGGAATATGAACTGCAAATTCCCGAATGGGAGTGGTGGATTGTCTTCTATTTCTTTTTTGGCGGTATTGCCGGGGGTGCGTACTTCACCTCCACCATGATCGAGCTGGTGGGTGGGGAGGAAGACCGGCCGATTGCCCGCATGGGCTACTACATCGCCTTTCCGCTGGCTGTTATCTGCGGGATTCTGCTGATTTTGGATTTAGGCCGGCCTGAACGCTTTTGGCACATGATTGTTTACAGCGAAACATTGTTACCCTGGCCGGTGTGGGACTCGCCTATCTCGGTGGGGTCTTATGCGCTGCTGTTCTTCAGCCTGTTCGCTTTTCTGTCATTTGTGGACGCCCTAATCGAGACAAGCCGCTTACCTTGGGCGCCGCTGCGGGAGAAATATTCAGGCACACCGCGCTTAATCTACTCGGTGCTTGGATCGCTGTTTGGCTTCTTTCTGGCCTCCTACACCGGCGTGCTGCTGGCGACTACCCACATCCCGGCCTGGGCCAACAACCCGCTATTGGGGGCGCTATTTTTGGCCTCCGGCGCGTCAACGGGCATGGCCGCTATTGCCCTGGGCCTGATCTTGAGCAAGGCGGATGTGGGTGCGGCCTGGGCCAAGTTGAAACGCGCCGACAATGTGGCCTTGATTTTGGAGATTTTCTTGTTGGTTGTCTTTGTGGCCTTATTGGGCACAGCCGCCAGCTTCCTGCTTAGCGGTCTGAGCGGGATTTTGCTCGTCGGCGGGGTGCTGATTCTGGGGCTGATTGTGCCATTGGTGATGCAGTTTCGCTCCGGTTTTCAGGGGGTCAAGAGCACGGTCAATATGACCATGCTGGTCGCCATCCTGATCCTGGTCGGCGGCTTCCTCATGCGGACTGTTATCGTGATGGGGGCGCAGGGGCTGATGTAATAATAAAAGTGGGAACTCGTAGCGTCTCATAGGAACTCAGCCCACGAGTTCCTATGAGTTCCCTTAAACTATTTTTACAGGAGCCATCACGAGCCTGGCGGCACACCACCGACGCGAAACGTGAAAATGGAGTGCAAGGCTTGCCTTGCGACTTGGCAAAGCAAGCTTTGCACTCCAACAGCCTATTTTCAGAGGAGGGATAAATGTCTGACCTAATTTCAACTCAGGGAGTTCATCACGTCACCTTAACGGTAGCGGATGTAGACCGTTCCGTCCGCTGACCTTGAGGCAGCGATAAAATAGACATTATATCGATTTAATTGGGGAGCGTTTTTTACCCATCGTGTAGAGCAGGATTTCCAGAATTAAAGGATTTTGATCCTATCATTCAGATAATCCTGCTCTTTCCGGGTGACATAA
>Ga0209172_10000542_pt1 | contig 102338 bp, 98 predicted proteins | sample LarsenN4metaG_FD_184113 | JGI IMG/M metagenome (GOLD analysis project Ga0209172, IMG submission 184113) | Hot spring sediment bacterial and archeal communities from British Columbia, Canada, to study Microbial Dark Matter (Phase II) - Larsen... ... | reverse complement strand
GCCGCCCCTCGGGCCCCGTGCTCATTGTCAACAGCCACTCCTGGGCGCTCAGCTCACAGGCCACATACAACGCCGCCGCAGTAGACTCTGGTCGATGGGTCGTGCTCGTCATGTCGAACTCCTTTCGCGTTAGTTCCTCAAAAGAGAGTCAACATACAACCCGACCCATCGTCTGCCCTACATAGGGTCTGAAGCCGGACACTACACGTCGCGCCCCCTCATCAGCTCCGCCCGCCATCGGGCCGCATCCTCGAACACTTCTTCGACGACCCTTCCCTGCCGAAGATCGGCGCGGAGCTCGGTCAGCCGCGCGATCAGGGCATCGAGCGCCGGGCCGATGTCGTCGGCGTTCGCCGCGCAGATGTCGCGCCACACGCTCGCCGGACTCGACGCGAGGCGTGTGCTGTCGGTGAGCCCGCGGCCGGCGAATCGCAGGGCGTCCTGCGAGGCGCGGCCGACGACCTCCATCAGCACGCTCGCCGTCAACTGCGGCAGATGGCTGACATAGGCCATCACGCGATCGTGCGTCTCGGCATCGAGCGTCGCCGGCTTCGCACCGAGGCCGCGCACCAGCTCACAGAGCCTGTCGAGCGCCGAAGACATTGCCGGCGGCCGGCCGTGATGGGCCGGCGTGAAGATCCAGGGCCTGCCGCGAAACAGATCGGGACGGGCGAAGCCGAAGCCGCCTCGCTCGGCGCCGCCGATGGGATGTCCTCCGATAAAGGCGTCGGACGACGGCAGCGCCGCGGCGGCGCGTACGATGTCGCGCTTCGTGCCGCCGACGTCGGTCACCACCGTACCCGAAGACACCCGCGACATCACCTGCGGCAGCAGCTCCACGTTCTGCCGCACCGGGGCCGCAAGAACGACGAGATCAACCGGGCCGATGTCGGCCACCGTCGCTGCGGCGCGATCGATCGCGCCGCTCGACGAGGCGTGCGCGAGCACCGGCGGTCGATCGACGGCGGTGATGACGGTCGACGGCCAGCGCTCGCGGATCGCAAGCGCGATCGATCCGCCGATCAGGCCGAGGCCGACGATGGCGACGCGGTGAAACGGAGGCTCGTCTGACGACATCACACCAACGCCTCCGTCTTTGCGCCGGCGGCCGCATGGCGCTTCGTCGAGATCGCGGCGGCGCGCGTCTCGATGCGCGGACGCGCAGGCGGAGATGCCATGGGTCGGGACGCTCCGGGCCGGTGCACGCCCCGAACTAGCGAGCCCAGCCCCGGCGCGCGACGGGTTCCAGACAGATGCTCCGCCCGATTGCCGGCGCGATGATCCGCAGCTCCGCCATCAGGCGATCGAACTGCGCCGGGTACATCGACTGCGCGCCGTCGCTGAGCGCGTGGTCGGGGTCGTTGTGGACCTCGATGATGAGGCCGTCGGCACCAGCCGCCACCGCGGCACGCGCCAGCTGCGCCACCATGTCGCGCCGCCCCGCGCCATGGCTCGGGTCGGCCACGATCGGCAGGTGACTCAGCTTCTTGACGACCGGGATTGCGGAGATGTCGAAGGTATTGCGGGTCGCGGTTTCGAACGTGCGGATGCCGCGCTCGCAGAGGATCACCTCACTGTTGCCGCCGGCCAGGATGTACTCCGCCGACAGCAGCCACTCCTCGATCGTCGCGGAAATGCCGCGCTTCAGCATCACCGGCTTGCGCACGTGCCCGAGCTCGCGGAGCAGCGTGAAGTTCTGCATGTTGCGTGCGCCGACCTGGAAGATGTCGCAGTACTTGTCGATCAGCCCGATCTGGCTGATATCCATCACCTCGGAGATCAGCTTCAGGTTGTACGCGTCGGCGGCCCGCCGCAGCATCTGCAGGCCCTGTTCGCCGAGCCCCTGGAAGCTGTAGGGAGAGCTGCGCGGCTTGAAGGCGCCGCCGCGCAGAATCTTGGCGCCGGCGCGCTTCACGGCCGCGGCGCTCGCCATCACCTGTTCGTCGGTCTCAGCCGAGCACGGACCGGCCATGACGATGACCTCGTCGCCACCGATCCGCACGTCGTCGAGCTGCACGATCGTGTCCTCGGGCTTGAAGGCGCGGCTCGCGCGCTTGTAGGGCTCGGTGATACGCAGCACCTCGTGCACGCCGTCGAGGAGCCCGATCAGCTGGGGATCGACCTTCTGGGCACCGACAACGCCGAGCACGGTTCGGGTGGCGCCCGTCGATCGGTGCACGTCCATGCCCAATTCGATGAGACGCGCAATCACTGCATCGATCTGCGCCTCGGTAGCCCGTTCCTTCATCACGACGACCATGACATCACTCTCCGATTCTCGGTTCTCGCTGCTCGCTGGCGGCGCGCTCCGCCCGTCTTGCTTCGTCTATCACACGCTCGAAGATCCGCACGACGGCCTCCGCGGTGAGCGGTCCGGCCAGATCGGTCGCGGACTTCCTCACGCTGGCCAGGACCTGGGCTTCCCGTTCGGGCTGATAGATCGGAAGCCCGGCCTCGTGTTTCAACCTGCCGACCTCCACCGCACAGGCGACCCTGACGTTGAGCAGCCGGACCAGCTGCTCGTCGATCACGTCGATGCGGGCTCGCAATTCCTCGATGGTCAGGACTTCAGCCAACGCACGTACTCCTCTACCCGTCTGTTCAGGTTCGCAGACGATCCAGCCTCGGCAATGACATTGACAAGGGCGCTGCCGACCACGGCGGCATCCGCCCATTGCCCGACTTCGCGGACGTGCTCGGGTTTCGAGATGCCGAACCCGAGCGCCACCGGCAGGTCGCTCACACGGCGGATACGGCTCACCATCTCGCGCGCACCGTCGGCAATCCGATCGCGGACGCCGGTCACGCCGAGACGGGATATCGCATACAGGAAGCCGCTGCCGAGGGCTGCCGCCCTCCGCAGTCGTTCATCAGTCGTCGTCGGGCTGAGCAGGAGGATTGTATCAATCCCCCGCATCGCCAGCATGGCGCGGAACTCATCGGCCTCTTCGATCGGCAGGTCGAGCACGAGCACGCCGTCGACGCCGACCTCGCGCGCCCGATCGGCGAACCGCTCGGCGCCGAAGCGCAGGATCGGGTTCGCGTAGCTGAAGACGACGAACGGCGCCTGCACGGAACTTCGCATCCGGCCGAGCAGGTCCAGCACCTGCGACAGCGTCGTGCCCGCGGCCAGGGCGCGCTCGGTCGCACGTTGAATCACCGGTCCGTCCGCGAGCGGATCGGAGAACGGCACGCCGATCTCGAGCACGTCGGCGCCCGCGCGGTCGAGGGCGGCGATGATGCCTTCCGTGCGCGGCAGGTCGGGATCCCCGGCGGTGATGTAGGTGACCAGCCCCGGCGAGCCGTTGCGGCGGATGCGGGCGAAGGTCTCGGCCAGCCGGCCGGTTCCGGACGTCGTCGAGCGGGTCATCGCAGCGCCTCGTTCACGCTCTGGAGATCCTTGTCGCCGCGGCCCGACAGGTTGACGAGCACGATCGTCCCCTCCGGCAGATCCGTCGCCATGCGTCTCGCGTGCGCGACCGCGTGCGACGATTCGAGCGCCGGCAGAATGCCCTCGAGACGCGCCAGCGCCTGGAACGCCTCGAGCGCTTCCGCGTCGGTGGCATAGGCATACTCGGTGCGGCCGAGGTCGCGCAGCCACGCGTGCTCGGGCCCCACCGCGGCGTAATCGAGCCCGGCGGAGATCGAGTGCGTGGGCTCGATGTTGCCGGCCTCGTCCTGCAACACGAACGTCCGCGTCCCCTGCAGCACGCCCGTGCTGCCGCCGGCAAACCGCGCCGCGTGGCGGCCCGGAGCGATGCGCTCGCCGCCGGCCTCGACGCCGATCAACCGCACGTCGCGATCCTCGAGAAAGCCGTCGAAGATCCCGATCGCGTTGCTGCCGCCGCCGACGCACGCGATGACGACGTCGGGCAGCCGGCCGGCCTGTTCGAGCATCTGCCGGCGCGCCTCCCGGCCGATCACCGACTGGAATTCGCGCACCATCAGGGGATATGGATGCGGTCCGAGGGCGGATCCGAGAAGGTAGTAGGTGTCGCCGACGTTGGCGACCCAGTCGCGCATGGCCTCGTTGATCGCGTCCTTCAGCGTCCTGCTGCCCGCATCGACCTGGCGGACCGTCGCGCCGAGCAGCCGCATGCGCAGGACGTTCGGCGCCTGACGGCGCATGTCTTCGGCGCCCATGTAGACATCGCATTCGAGCCCGAGCAGGGCGCACGCCGTCGCGGTCGCGACGCCGTGCTGACCGGCGCCGGTCTCGGCGACGACGCGCGTTTTGCCCATGCGCCTGGCGAGCAGCGCCTGGCCGAGCGCGTTGTTGATCTTGTGCGCGCCGGTATGCGCGAGGTCCTCGCGCTTGAGAAAGATGCGCACGCCGGTGCCGGCCGCGTCGGAGAGCCGGGCCGCCTCGTACACCGGCGTGGGACGCCCGACGAAGGTCGTCAGCAGCCGCTCCAGCTCGGCGCCGAACGAGGGGTCGGAGCGTGCCGAGAGATAGCCGGCGGTCAGCTCCTCGATCGGGGCAACGAGCGTCTCGGGCACGAAGCGGCCGCCGTAGGCGCCGAAGTACCCGCGCGCGTCCGGATCGCGTCTGCCGAACACCGGCGTGAGCCGTTCCGTGTCCACCTTGGTCACAGCGCCACCACTCGCGCGAACGCGGCGCGCGCGTTCGCCAGAAAGCGTGCGACCTTGTCCAGGTCCTTCACGCCGGGTGCCGACTCGACACCCGAAGCCACGTCCACGCCGATCGGCCGCACCGTCACGATCGCGTCCTCGATGTTGTCCGGCGTGAGTCCGCCGGCGAGGACCACGCGCCGATTCCGCGTCGCCAGCGCCGCGCGCGACCAGTCGACCGCGGCGCGGCTTCCCCGCCGCGACGGATCGGTCGAGTCGAGCAGCAGCGTCGTCTCCGGCGGCCACGTCCTCGCGGTCTCTTCCATCGTCTCCAGCGTCACCGCCCGCATCACGGGCTGGGACAGCCCTGCGAGATACGCCGGCGTCTCGCGTCCGTGCAGCTGCACCACCCGCACGCCTGCCACTCGTGCCTTCTCCCTCACCACGTCCACCGGCTCGTCGACGAACACGCCCACGGTCGTCACCGCGGCCGGCAGGGCCGCGGTGATCTCGCCGGCCCGCTCGGGCTCGATGTAGCGCGGGCTGCCCTTCCAGAAGACGAAGCCAATCGCGGTTGCTCCTTCGCGGACCGCGTGCTGCGCGTCGGCGGCGCGCGTCATGCCGCAGATCTTGAGGATTGGCGCACCGGTCATACGCGGGCTCCAATCAGCTCCGAGATCGCGTGCGCCGGGTCGGGATCGGTCATGAACCGCTCGCCGATCAGAAACGCGCGGTACCCGGCGGCGGCGAGCCGCTCCAGGTCGGCGCGCGATTGCAGGCCGCTCTCGCTCACCGCGACGACGTTCGCCGGCATCTTCGCGGCAAGACGATCCGATGCGTTCACGTCGACGGCCAGCGTGCGCAGGTTGCGATTGTTCACGCCGATCAGCCGGGCCCCGGCATCGATCGCCCGCGACAGCTCCTCGTCGTCATGGACCTCGACGAGCGCCGCCAGTCCATGCTCCCGGGCGCGCGACTGCAGACGCACCAGCTCGGACTGTTCGAGCGCGGCGACGATCAGCAGGATCGCGTCCGCGCCCGCCGATCTCGCCTCGAGGAGCTGATAGTCGTCGATGATGAAGTCCTTCCTCAGCACGGGAAGATCGACAGCCTCGCGCACCGCGCTGAGATGCGCCAGCGCACCATCGAAGAAGGTCGGCTCCGTGAGGACCGAGATCGCCGCCGCACCGCCGGCTTCGTACTTCCTGGCGATGGCAACCGGGTCGTAGCTCCGGGCCAGCACGCCGCGCGACGGCGATCGCCGCTTGCATTCGGCAATCACGTTGAACCGGCCCGCCATCCCCAGCGCCGCCTCGAATCGATTGCCTCGCGGCGTGCGCGCCAGCGCGCGCCGCTCGAGCGCGGCATCCGGTTCCTTCGCCCGGCGCGTCTCGATGATCCGCTGCGTCGCGGCCACGATCGTCCGAAGCAGATCGGGGGCGCTCATGCGACGACCTCCGCGCGGGACGCCTGAACCATCGCGTCCAGCGTGGCGAGCGCGGCGCCGGAGTCAATAGCCTCGGCCGCCTGGGCGATGCCCCCGCGCACCGATTCGGCGCGATCGGCGACGAACAGCGCCGCGCCGGCATTGAGCAGCACCGCATCGCGCGGGGCGCCCGGCGCGCCTTCCAGGACGCGGCGCACGATGGCGGCGTTCTCCGCCGCGTCGCCGCCGAGCAGCTCCGAGAGCGCCGCCTTGCGGATGCCGAACTCGGACGGATGAATGAAGAAGGTGTGCACCGCCCCGTCGCGGCACTCGGAGACCTTGGTGTGGCCGGTCGTGGAAATCTCGTCGATGCCGTCGGCCCCGTGGACCACCCACGCCCGCTTCGTGCCGAGCAGCCGCAGCGACCGGGCGAGCAGATCGGTCAAATCGGCGCGCGGCACGCCGACGACCTGGTGCGTGGCGGCGGCGGGATTGGTCAGCGGTCCGAGCAGGTTGAACGCGGTACGAACGCCCATCTCGCGCCGTGTCGGCGCGGCGTGCCGCATCGATGGGTGGAACGTCGGCGCGAAGAAGAACGCGATGCTGCCGGTCCGAAGCGCCCGTTCGACGACCGGCGGAGGCGCAGCGAGGTTGACGCCGAGCTGCTCGAAGACGTCGGCGCTGCCGCACCGGCTCGAGACGGATCGATTCCCGTGCTTGGCCACCTTGACGCCGCATGCGGCGACCACGATCGCCGCGGCCGAGGAGATGTTGAACGTGCCGGCACGATCGCCTCCGGTTCCGCACGTGTCGCAGATGTCGCCCTCCGGCCGTGCGATCTTCACCGAGTGCTCGCGCATCGCCCGCGCAAAGCCCACCAGCTCGGCCGGACGCTCGCCCTTCATCCGCAGCGCCGAGAGGAGCGCCGCAAGGGCAGCCGGGGGCACGCGGCCCTCCATCACCTCGCGCATGGCGGCCGTGGCCTCGTCCATCGTGAGGTCCTCGTGACGAACGAGCTTCTCGATCAGCGGCGCGAACATCACAGGTCGAGGAAGTTGCGGAGAATCTTCCGACCCTCCGCGGTCAGCACCGACTCGGGGTGAAACTGCACGCCGTGCACCTGATAGGTGCGATGGCGAACGCCCATGATCGTCCCGTCCTCCTTGGTGCGCGCCGAGACTTCGAGATCGGACGGCACGCTGTCGGATGCGATGACGAGCGAGTGGTAGCGGCCGGCCTCGAACGGCGCCTGGATCCCGGCGAACACCCCCTTTTGATCGTGGACGACGGTCGACGTCTTGCCGTGCATCGGCGCCTGCGCGCGCGCCACGGTGCCGCCGTAGACCATGCCGATCGCCTGGTGACCGAGACAGACGCCGAGGATCGGCGTCCGCGGACCGAAGCGGCGGATCACGTCCGGCGTAATGCCCGCGTCCTCGGGCCGCCCCGGCCCCGGCGAGATCACGATCTGCTCCGGGGCCATCACCTCGATCTCGCCGAGCGTCACCTGATCGTTCCGGCGCACACGCACGTCGGCGCCAAGCTCGCCGAGATACTGCACGAGGTTGTAGGTGAACGAGTCGTAGTTGTCGATGACGAGAACCATGGCTTCCGTTCCGGCCGGCCGTCTCCTACAGACCCGCCTGCGCCAGCTCCAGGGCGCGAATCACCGCCTTCGCCTTGTCGCACGTCTCTACGTACTCCGCCGCCGGGTTCGAATCGGCCACGATGCCGGCGCCGGCCTGGACGTAGGCGCGGCCGTTCTCGATGAGCACCGTGCGAATCGTGATGCAGAAATCGAGATTGCCGGCAAAGTCGAGATACCCGACGGCGCCGGCGTAGACCCCGCGCCGGCTCTTCTCGAGCTCGGCGATGATCTCCATCGCCCGCACCTTCGGCGCGCCGGACACCGTGCCCGCGGGAAAGCAGGCGACCAGCGCATCCAGGCGGTCGTGCGCCGAGTCGAGCTTGCCTTCGACGACCGACACCAGGTGCATGACGTGCGAGTAGCGCTCGAGCGCCATGTAGGTCGGCACGCGCACGGTGCCGTACTCGGAGACACGGCCCAGGTCGTTGCGGCCGAGGTCGACCAGCATCACGTGCTCGGCCCGTTCCTTCTCGTTGCGCTTCAGCTCCTCGGCCAGCCGCACGTCCTCGTCTTCGTTCCTGCCGCGCGGCCGCGTGCCGGCAATCGGGTGCGTCTCGACCCGCCGCCCTTCGACACGCACCAGCATCTCCGGCGACGAGCCGACGATCGAGCGGCCGCCGACGCGGAGGAAATACATGTACGGGGACGGGTTCACGTGCCGGAGCGCGCGATAGACGGTGAAGGGGTCGGCGGTGATCGGCGCCTCGAACCGCTGCGACAGCACCACCTGGTAGATGTCGCCGGCCAGGATGTACTCCTTCGCCGTGCGCACCATCTGCTCGAACTCGGCGCGCGTGACGTTCGAGGTGACCTCGAGCGGCGCGCCGTCGGCGGCCGGGGGCCTGGACAGGGCGCGATCGAGATCCCGCTCCACGAACTCGATCCTGGCGCACGCGAACTGATAGAGCGACTCGAGGTCGTCGTCGCCGGTGATGCGGGCGTTGGCGATGATGAGGATGCGGTGCCGGACGTGATCGAACGCGAGCACCGTGTCGAAGAACATGAACCCGGCTTCCTCGTCGAACGCGCCGGTCGGCTGCAGGTCGATCGGCTCGAACCAGGCGGCGGCGTCGTAGCCGAGATAGCCGACCGCCCCGCCGGTGAAGCGCGGCAGGCCGGGCACGAACGGCGCGTGGAAGCCCGCCATCATCTCGCGCACGGCGGCAATGAACGGCCGATCCGATTCGGTGGTCTGCCCGGCGCGCTCGACAATCGTCTTGCCCGCCTTCGAACGCAGGATGAGGAACGGATCCTTGCCCAGGAAGGAGTAGCGGCCGACGTGCTCGCCGCCTTCGACCGACTCCAGCAGAAATGCGTAGTCGGCGTGCTCGGCCACCTTGAGGAAGGCCGAGACCGGCGTCAGCATGTCGGCAATGAGCTCTTTGCAGACGGGCACGAACGTGCCGCGCTGCGCCAGCTCCCTGAATTCGTCGAACGATGTGATCTCCATTCGTGTGTCCGCTACGACGTCCGTCCCGCGAACTGCGCCTTCACCTTGCGCCGCACGGCACCGGCCATCACTCCCGGCTCCGGCCTGCGCCCCGTCCACCACTCGAACTGCCGTTCCGCCTGGGCTACGAGCATCGGCAGCCCGTCGATCGTCAATGCCCCCGCCGCCCTGGCGTCGCGCAGCAGCGGCGACGGCTCGGGACCATACGTGAGGTCGTAGACCAGGGGCCCGCGCGCCGCGTCGCGCGGCAGCGGCGACTCGTCCCGATGTCCGGCGCCGCCGAGCGGCGTGCAGTTCACGAGCACGTCCCACGACCCCGGCGCGGGCGGCCACTCGCCCACTGCCGCATCGAGCGTCTGCGCGAGCTCCCGCGCCTGCTCCGGCCGCCTCGCGTAGACGGTCACCACGGCGCCGCGCGACCGCAAGGCCGCCACCACGGCGCGCGCCGATCCGCCGGCGCCGAGCACCGCGGCACGCGCCTGCTGCAGGCGCGTGCCGAACACCGCGTCGAGCGGGGCCAGGAATCCGTCGACATCCGTGTTCGTCGCGTGCCAGCGGCTGCCGTCGCGGCGCAGGGTATTGACCGCCCCCACCTTTTGCGCCAGCGGGTCCACCGAGCTGGCCGCGCGCAGCGCATCGAGCTTGAACGGAATCGTGATGCTCGCGCCCTCGATGCCCATGGCCGAGGCGTACGACAGAAAGTCGTCGAAATCGCAGGTCCGCAGCGGCACGTAGACCGCGTCGATCCCGGCCTCTTCGAACGCCGCGTTGTGCATCACCGGCGACAGCGAGTGCATCGCAGTGGTGCTCACCACGCCGAAGATCCGCGTGCCCGGTCCGACGCGAGAGAAGTGATAGTCGTCGGCCATCCTGGCGGCCGGGATCTGCCCGGGCGCGACTCCGGCGCCTGCATACGTCCACTTCGAGCCGTACTTCGCCGCGAGCAGGCGCGACGGCACGCCCGCCTCGCCCATGCCGATCACGACGGCGTCGCCGGCGGCGCCGATCTCCCGCAGCGGCAGCGTCTCGGTCAGGCGCGACACCGTGACGGCAACCTTGATCGCGCCGGCCCCGACGCTGCGCATCGCCCGCACGCGGTCACTCAGATCGCGAGGCACGCCCTCGAAGTCGTGCGACGAGATCACGACTCGCTTCGGATCCTTCCGGACGATGGCGGCGAAGTCGGCGGCGGACTCGCGTGTGGCACGCCACTCGACGTCGACGAACTCCGCGCCCAGCTCGAGCGCCTGCAGGAGCAGCCGGGCACGCTCCTGCTCGCTGCCGTCGAAACGGCCGCCTTCCCACGTCGGGCGGCACGTGACCACCGCCGGGACCCGCCGCCCGTGCAGCGCCGCTCCCACATCGGGGTCGGAGACGCCGTCCAGACGCAGCTCGACCATGTCGCCGTGGGTGGCGCCGTCGCGCGCCGCCACGAGCTCGGCCGTCGTCCGGCCGGTCACCGTCTCGCAGAGCAGGGCCGTCGTCATTACAAACAAAAACGCCTCTCCAACCGGCTGGGCTGAAGAGGCGCTTGGGTCTGGCCTTAGATGTGGCGCGTGTAAAGCTAGGCAGCCGCCCCCTCAGTCGCAGTCCGGTACCACCACCAGTAGCTGGCGGAAACCGGGAACACGAAGGGGCTAAACGAATGCCGCATCTCGACCGAATTCAGAGGATGTGACAGTACTCCAGCCTCCGGGGTGCTGTCAACGCGTCGGGGCCGGACGCTGGCAGTTTCAGGTGTTTATCCGTATCATCAGGCTTGAGCCCCCGGCATGAAGATCCTTCGACCTGCCGCCGTTCTCGCCCTGCTGCTGGCCCTTGCGGCCGGGCTGCCCGCTCAATCCCGTCACTTCCCCGTCGATGAGATCAGGCCCGGCATGGTGGGCATCGGGCGGACCGTGTTCGAAGGCGACCGCCTGGAGGACTTCAAGGTCCACATCATCGGCGTCCTGCGGAACAGCATCGGGCCGCGCCGCAACCTGATCCTGGCCAGGCTCGAAGGCGGTCCGCTCGCCAACACCGGCGTCATTGCCGGCATGAGCGGAAGCCCCGTGTATATCGACGGCCGGCTCGTCGGCGCCGTGTCGTACTCGCTCGGCCAGTTCTCGAAGGAACCGATCGCGGGCATCACACCAATCGACGAGATGATTGCGGACGCCACCCTCCCCGGTCCCCGCCGGCAGGCGGCGCGCGTCGATCTGCAGGTGCCCATCACTCCGGACGGGCTTCGGGCATCGCTCCGCCAGGCGTTTTCCTGGATCCGCCCGTTTGCCGAGAGCCCGGCCGACGTGCAGGTGTTCGGGGATCCGACGGTGACGGCCGGCATCGGCACGCTCCTGAGGCCGATCGCCACGCCGCTCTCGTTCGGCGGCTTCGATCCGGGCGTCATCGAGCCGATCGCGTTGGCGTTCCGCGACCAGGGCTTCGTGCCAATCCTGGCCGGCGCCGAGCAGCTGGCCCAGTCCCAGGCGCAATCCAACGGCTCGGGTCAGACGCCGCGTCTGCGGCCGGGTGATCCGATTGGCGTCGGGTTGATGAACGGCGATTTCGAGGTCGGCGCGACCGGTACGGTCACCGAGGTCGACGGCGATCGTGTCTACGCCTTCGGGCATCCCTTCTATCAGCTCGGCCCGACGCAGTTCCCGATGACGCGCGCGCACGTGTTCACGGTGCTCCCGAGCCTGGCCGCGTCGCAGAAGATCGCCAGCACGGGCGAGATCGTCGGCACCGTGTCGCAGGACCGCGCCACGACCATTGCCGGCACGCTCGGGCCCGGCCCGTCGATGATTCCCGTGACGCTGACGCTCAACGCGGAGCGCGGCACGCGCAAGACGTTCACCATCGGCATCGTGCGCGACCAGCTGTTCACGCCGCTGCTGGCCTACGTCGCGATCCTCAACACGCTGACCTCCTACGAGCGTCAGAACGGAGTCGCGACCTACGCCCTGAAGGGCGCGGCCACGCTGAAGAAGTACGGCAAGGTTGCTTTCGAGGACCTCTTCACCGGCGACCAACCGTCGGTCGGAGCCGCCGCGTCCGTCGTGGCGCCCATCAACCTGCTGATGCGCAACGCGTTCGAAGACGTCGACATCGAAAGCCTGAACCTGGAGATCGACGCCAGCGAACAGCCGCGCAGCGCCACGCTCGAACGTGTGTGGGTCGACAGCACGCGGCTCCGTGCCGGTGCGCCGGCCACGCTGAAGGTGCTGCTGCGCACCTACCGCGGCGACGAGCTGACGAAGGACGTCACCATCCAGATTCCGCCGAACGCCCGGGGCAGCGTGCAGGTGATGGTCGCCGACGGCGTTCGCCTGTCGCAGTACGAGGCGCGCGAGATGCAGGTCCAGCCGCTGCAGACGCACGGCCTGCCGCAGATGATCCGCGTCCTCAACAACGCGCGGAAGAACAATCGCCTCTACGTCCGGCTCGTCACCCGCGACAATGGCGCGGTGGTCAAGGGCGAGCCGCTGGCCGCCCTGCCGGGCTCGGTGCTCGCGGTGATGGAGTCCGACCGCAACGGCGGCAGCTTCCGGCCGCTGCAGAGCGCGCTCGTCGGCGAGTGGGAAATCACGCCTGGTTTCGCCGTCACCGGTTCACGCACGCTCACGCTGCCATTGGAAGAATGAAACGACTGATCCTCGCCGCCTTCCTGCTGTCGGCATCGACAGCCACCTACGCGGCCATCCCGACCTTCTGGCACGTCTCGACGGAAAGCGAGCTCCTGCGCGGCGAGGTCGAGAACCTGGCCATCGACTCCTTCGGACGGCTGACGCTCGGGCCGACGTCGACGACCGTCTACGATGCGAGCGCGCCGTTCCTGTGGACCGTCGTCACCGGCGCCGACGGCTCGCTCTACGCCGGCAGCGGCAACGAAGGGCAGGTCTACCGCATCGACTCGTCGGGCCGCGGCACGGTGTTCTTCGACACCGACGAGCTCGAGGTCCATGCGCTGGCGCCCGCGCCCGGCGGCGGCGTCTACGTCGGCACCTCGCCCGACGGAAAGATCTACAAGGTCGATGCCTCCGGCAAGGGCACCGTCTTCTTCGATCCCGGCGATCGCTACATCTGGACCCTGGCCGTCGATCGGTCGGGCAACGTGTTCGCGGCGACCGGAGACAAGGGCGTGATCTACCGGATCACGCCTGACGGCAAGGGCGCGCCCTTCTACGAAACCAAGGCCACGCACGCCATGACGCTGGCCTTCGACAGCGAAGGGCGGCTGCTGGCCGGCACGGCAACGCCAGGCAGGGTGTTCCGCATCGACGCCTCGGGCAAGCCGTTCGTGCTGCTCGACTCGAGCTACAGCGAGATCCGCACGATCCGCGTCGATGGCAGGGGCAACATGTATGTCGTGGCGGTCAGCGGACGCAGCAGCGGCAGCCCTGCTCCCGCCCCCGCGCCGGCACCGGAGCCGGCGCCTCAGCCGCTCACGCCCACCGTCTCGACCGAGGTTACCGTCGTTGCGGTCGGCGACTCGACGACCCAGACGTCCCAGCAGGCCTCCACCACGACCACGACGCCGGCACGTACCGGGCCATCGGCCGGCGCGCTCTTCCGCATCCTCCCCGATGGCGCATCGGACCTGCTCTGGGAATCGCGGGAAGACCTGCCGTATGACGTCGCGTTCGAACCCGGCGGCACGCTGCTCGTCGCGACCGGCAACAAGGGGAAGATCTATCGCCTCTCCGGAGACCCGCTCCAGCCGACGCTGATCGCCCGCGTGAACGCGCAGCAGGTCACCAGCGTGCAGCCCGGGCGCGACGGCAACATGATCGTCTCCACCTCGAACCCGGGACGCGTGCTCCGGTTGTCGAGCACACGCGCCGAGCGCGGCGTCTACATCTCCGAGGTCCGGGACGCGCAAACGGTGGCGACGTGGGGCACCATCAAATGGCACGAAGGCACCACCGGCGGACGCATCGAGATCTCGACCCGCTCCGGCAATACCCGGACGCCGGATGAAACCTGGAGCGACTGGACGCCGCCCTACCGCGATCGCGACGGCAGCCCGATCACCAGTCCGCGCGCCCGGTATCTGCAGTGGCGCGCCGTGCTCACCGCAACGGGCGGCGAATCGCCGTACCTGACGTCGGTGACGGCCGCCTATCTGCCGCGCAATCTTCGTCCCCGCGTCACCTCGATCACCGTGCACCCACCCGGCACCGTGTTCCAGCGCCCGTTCCCCGTCGACCCGGAGATTGCCGGGTTCGAGGGCGAGCTGCCGGAGCGGCGGGCTGCGGGCCAGACCACGTCCGGGACGTCTCCCACGCTGGGCCGCCGGACGTATCAGAAGGGCCTGCTGACCATCGTGTGGCGCGCCGAGGACGAGAACCGCGACGAGCTCAGCTACGACGTGTACTACCGTCGCGAGGGCGAGGCCGCATGGAAGCAGCTCAAGCGCGGCATGAACGAGGCGATTCTGGTCTGGGACACTTTGTCCGTCCCGAACGGCCGCTATTACGTCCGCGTGGTGGCGTCGGACTCCGCATCGAACTCGCCCAGCACGGCGCTGACCGGCGCGATGGAAAGCACGGCGTTCGAGATCGACAACACGCCGCCGACGATCACGGTTACCTCGGTGCGGCGCGAGGGGTCGCGCGTCACCGTGGCATTCGACGTTCGCGACGCGAACTCGGTGGTGCAGAAAGCCGACTACTCGCTGGACGGCGATCGCTGGCAGACGATTTACCCGAAGGACGGCATCGCCGACTCGCGCTTCGAGCAGTTCGAGCTGGTACTGAATGGAGATGACGGCGCGCGCGGCCTGATCCTGCGCGCGGCCGACGCGCTCAACAACGTGGCGAGCACGCGAGGCGAAGCCCCGACGCCTGAACCGTCAGGCCGTCGTTGACGCGTCGGGCCGATCGGTGGTGCGCTCGGGCGCCGGCGCCTCGTCGCGCGACTCGGCCCGCGGCCGCACGGCGGGAGCAATCGTCGGCCGCTCCGGCAAGGCGGCGGTGCGCGGCTCGGACGTCTGCACGGTCGTCATCACGATCAACCACACCATGTTGACCGCCACGGCGCGCCCCAGCGGCGTCAGCGCCGGTGCGAACCTCGACTGACGCACCGCGGCGTCGAGCATCTCGACGTCGTCGGCGCGCAGCACGCGATCCTGCCGTCCGCCGCGCTCCGACTTGAGCAGCTCGTAATTGGCGATGCGCCCGTCGCGGCTGACGACGGCGGCCACGGCGAAGGTGGCATCCTGCTCGGGAAGGCGCTCGAAGACGATGCCGTCGTCGAGCGAGCGCGGCATCGAGATGCCGCCGGCCCGATCGCTGTCCACGTAGCGCAGGAAGAGCCGGTCGACGCGGGCGCTGTTGCCCGGAATCAGCGGGTTCCCCTCGCCGCCACGCTCGCCGAGCGTCTCGATCATCTTGGCCAGGGACTCCGGCCGTTCCTGGGTCGTGCTGTGCAGCACGGTCAGGGCAAGGGCCAGGCCCACGGTGACCGCGGCGGTCGCGCCGAGCGCCGGCCAGAGCAGGCGCATGTCGCTGAACAACTCGCGGAAGCGGGCGCCGAGCGAGAGCTCTTCCTCGGCGCGCACGCGAATCAGCACGCTCGACTGCAGGTGATTGAGCGCCTCCGCGTCGTCCTCGTCGACGCGCGACGACATCGAACCGAGGCGGATGGCGTCGCCAATCAGCTGCAGATCCTCCACACGCGCCGCACACGTCCGGCACCAGCGCAGGTGGGACTCGACGGCGACCTGTTCGTCCAGCGACAACTCACCATCGACGAACGCGTCCAGGCGTTCGCGCGCGTATTCACAACCGACGTAGGGGATCATGTCCGCAAACCCAGCAGCTCGGCGCGCAGTGCCTGGCGCGCCCGTGTCAGCCGCGACTTCACCGTACCCACGGCCACGTTCAGGGAGAACGCAATCTCGTCGTAGCGAAGACCGTCGATCTCGCGCAGGATCAGCGCTGTCCGCTGATCGAACGGCAGCTTGTTGAGGGCCTCCCAGATGCGGGCGGATGTTTCCTTGCTCGCCAGCTGGCGATCCGGAAGGACGTCGGTCTTCGATTCGACGTCGCCGAACTGGCGCAGGTGCTCATCGAGCGAGACCTGGCTCGATCGATGGCGCCGCCGCCACCACCGCTGCCGGTTCCTCGCCTGATTGATCACGATGCGATAGATCCAGGTGCGCAGCGCCGACTGTCCGCGGAAGCTGGACAGGGTGCGGAAGACCCGCAGGAAGACCTCCTGCGACAGGTCCAGCGCCTCATCCCGGTCGCCCAGGAGGTGCAGCGCCAAGGTGTAAACCATCCGCTGGTGAATCGAAACGAGGTCGGCGCAGGCGGCGTCGTCGCCGGTGTTACATCGCGCAATCAGCGCGGCCTCCTGGCTGTCAACCTCAGACCACGCTACCGCGCCAGCGTTCTTCACGAGGCCTCCGGAGATGGGCGTCTGCATGAAGTGTAGCACCGTCCTTAAAGGGCATTAGACCCCGCGCCAGACAAGAAGTTCCTCCCCTGCCGGAAATGGGCCGCGGGCGGCCCTGCGTCGGCCTGCCGGGCTCCGATGTACCATCGTGCGCGTATGAAACGGCCGGTCGTCTACACGGTCGCGGCAGCGTCCATCGTGACGGCGGCGCTGCTGGTCTGGGTGGACGCCCGCCGCGAGCGCGAGTTCCGGCGCCTGATCGCCGTCGGCGACGCCGCGCTCGCCGCCGGCCAGACCTTCCAGGCGATCGAGGCCTTCAGCGGCGCGCTCGCCCTGAAACCGGAGTCGATGCTGGCCTCGCTCAAGCGCGGCGATACCTACCGTCGCCGGGGCGAGTATGCGGCCGCGCTCCGCGATCTCGGGCGCGCGGCGTTTCTCGATCCGGCGGCGCCGCGCCCGATCGAGCTGCTCGGCGACGTGCAGGCGGCGCTGGGACGATATGCCGCGGCCGCGGCCGAGTATCAACGCTATCTGGCCCTCGACGACCGCGCGCCGGCGGTCCTTTACAAGCTTGCCCTCGCCCACTACCGCAATGGCATGCCGGCTCGAGCGGTGGACTCGCTTCGCCGCGCCGTCGCGCTCGACGACCGCTTCGTCGAGGCTCATTACCTGCTGGGCCTGAGCCTGCGCGAAACGGATCGGCAGCAGTCGCTGCGCGCGCTTCGCCGCGTGCTGGAGTTGAATCCCGCCTTCACCGCAGCCCGCGAGGAGCTGGCGCGCATGTACGAGGAGATGGGGCGATGGCAGGACGCCATCGATCAGCTCGAAGCGCTGGCCGCGCTCGAGCCGTCCCGCGCGGAGCGCCTCGTCAACGTCGGGCTCGCGTACGCCCGTCTCGGACGCCGCGACACCGCGGTGCTCACCCTGGGCCGGGCCGCCGAACGCCATCCCGACGCGACCATGGTCTTCACCGCGCTGGGGCGCATCTGGCTCGCCTCGGCCGAGGCGCAAGAGGACACGGTTGCGCTCGGGAAAGCGATCGAAGCGTTGCAGCCCGCCGCGGCGAAGAGCGACGCCACCAGCGAAGCGCGCGCGCTCTACGGCCGGGCGCTCGCGTTATCGGGCAACCTGGCGGCCGCCGAGCGCCTGCTGCAGCAGGCGGTCGCCACCACCCCGGTCGATCCCTCCGCCTATCGCTACCTCGCCGAAGTGGCGCGCCGCCTTGGCCATCAGGAGGTGGCGAAGGACGCGGCAGCAAAATACGCGGCCCTAGCCCCGTCCGCGCTCTGACATTTCCGGAGCGAGCGCGTCGCGCAGGCCGTCTCCGAGGAAATTGAATCCAAGCACGAGCGCCGCGATGGCCAGTCCCGGGAAGATCGTCAGATGCGGCGCATCGAGCAGATGCGAGCGTCCGTAGTTGAGCATCGTGCCCCAGCTTGGCGTCGGCGGCTGCACGCCGAGCCCCAGGAAGCTGAGCGACGCTTCAGCGAGAATGGCACCGCCCATGCCCAGCGTCGCCTGGACGGTCAGTGCCGGCAGCACCGCGGGCAGGATGTGTCGCGCCAGAATGCGCGGCGTTGCGGCGCCAAGCGCACGCGCGGCCTGCACGTACTCCAGCTCGCGCACCCGCAGCACCTGCCCGCGCACCAGACGCGCGTACCCCACCCATCCAATCAGCGTCAGCGCAAGCACGACGTTCGTCAGACTCGGGCCGAGCACCGCGACGATGGCAATCGCCAGCAGGAGACCGGGGAAGGCCAGCAGGACATCGCACACCCGGCTCACTGCTTCGTCGACGATGCCGCCGTAGTAGCCGGCCAGGGCTCCGAGCACCATTCCCACCGTCGCCGAGATGCCCACGACGGCTGCGCCGACGAGCAGCGATATCCGCGCACCGGCAAGCAGCCGCGCCAGGATGTCGCGGCCCAGCTCGTCGAGCCCGAACCAATGCTCCGCCGATGGACCCTGGAGCCGCAGCGGCAGGTTCTGGAACGCGGGATCGATGCCGGTGACCGCTGGTCCGGCCAGCGCCGCGAGCACCGCGAGGCCGACGATTGCGATGCCGATCCTGGTCATTCGTAGCGAATCCGCGGGTCCAGCAGACCGTAGGCGAGATCGGTCAGCAGATTCACCGCGACGTAGGTGACCGCGATCAGCAGGATGCAGCCCTGCACGAGCGGATAATCACGAAAGCCGATCGACTGCACGAGCAGCCGCCCGATCCCCGGCCACGCGAAGATCGTCTCCGTGATCACGGCGCCGGTGAGCACGGCGCCTGACTGCAGTCCAAGGATTGTCACGACCGGCACCAGGCTGTTGCGAAACGCGTGGACGATGACGGCGCGAGGGCGTGAGACGCCGCGGGCACGCGCGGCGCGCACGTAGGGCTCGCGCAGCTCCTCGAGCAGCGATGCCCGCGTCATGCGCGCCAGCATCGCCGCCAGCGCGAGGCCGAGCGAGACGGCGGGCAGCACGAGATGGGCAAGGCTGCCGCGGCCCGACACCGGAAGCCATCCCAATTCGACGGCAAAGATGATCGCCAGCAGCGGCCCCAGCCAGAAGTTGGGAATCGACATCCCGGCCATGGCCGCCGCCATCGCGCCATGGTCGATGGCGGTCCCGCGCCACACGGCCGCAGCGATGCCCAGCGGCAGCGCAACGACGACGGCCACGAGCATTGCTGCCGATGCGAGCTCGAACGTGGCCGGCACCCGCTCGGCGATCAGCGTCGCCACCGGCTCGCCGGTGCGCATCGATGTGCCGAGGTCGCCGCGCACGAGCCCGCCGAGGAAGTCGGTGTATTGCTCGAGCAGCGGACGATCGAGCCCGAGGCGGGCTCGAAGCGCGGCCACGTCGGCCTCGGCGGCCGCCTCCCCCAGCATCGCGTGCGCCGGGTCGCCCGGGATGAGGTGAATCAGCGAGAAGACGAGCGTGGCAACGCCGAGCAATACTGGAATCGTCAACGCCACGCGGCGGGCCACGAACCGCAGCACGGCGTCATTCTTTGCCGGCCTTCCCGCTATTGCAAGGACGCGCGCGCTACAATCGCAGCATGCAGACGTGCCATGCGTGCGGCCAGGACCTCGCCACCGGCGCCACCCGGTGCCACGCCTGCCTGGTTCCGGTGCCCGAGGAGCAGGTGGTGTACGACCTCACGTCCGAGGACTCCTCCGCCATTCCGCCGGAATGGGAGGGCGGCGCCGTCTACACGCTCGAGCGATCCGCCCGCTGCCCGCACTGCAAGGATCTGATCCGCAGCCTGCGCGTGATCCGCCTCAAGCGCACGCAGGTGAGCTTCACTTCGCCGCTGCCGCGGGCCGGCCGCGTCATCGTCTGCCCGTCCTGTCTCGGCATCGTGTCGGCTGACGTCTCGGCGTTCTGATGGACGTCCATATCTGGTCCGACGTTGTCTGCCCGTGGTGCTACCTGGGCAAGCGCCGCTTCGAGCAGGCGCTCGCGCGGTTCGAGCATCGCGACGACGTGCGCGTGGTGCACCGGTCGTTTCAGCTCGATCCGTCGCGGCCGCGTCATCAGACGGTGAACCGTCGCGAGATGCTCAAGGCGAAGTACCAGCTGTCCGACCAGCAGGTGCGCGACATGGACGTGCGCATGGAGGGCCTCGCCGCCAACGAGGGCCTCGAGTATCACCTGACGGACACGGGCGTGACCGGCAATACCCTCGATGCGCATCAACTGCTGCAGCTGGGCAAGGTGCGCGGCGTTCAGGATGCGGTGCTCGAGCGTCTCTATCGCGCCTATTTCACCGAGCAGCGCTCGATCTTCGATCGCGAGACGCTGGTGGCGCTGGCACGGGAAGCCGGTCTCGATGAAGCCGAGGCCCGCGATGCGCTCGAGCGGGATGCCTGTGTCGATGGGGTCGCCGCCGACGTGCGTGAAGCACGCGCGCTCGGCGTCACCGGCGTTCCCTTCTATGTCGTCGGCGGACGCTACGGCGTGTCGGGTGCCCAGGCCGTCGACGTGTTCAGCGAGGTCCTGTCGAAAGCCTGGGAAGACACGGTCGCCACGTCCGCTCGCGCCTGAACGACACGTCGGACCCTGACCAGGGCGGTCAGTCGACGTCGAGACGCCAGCCGGCGGCCCAGTTCTGGGCCCGCAGCTGGTCGCTCCAGCGCAGCGCGCTGGTCCAGTCGTCGAAGTCCCGGAACCCCATCGCACGGCCGTTGACGAACCACACGACGAGTGCGCCGTCGGCGCGCGGGTTGATCACGGTGTGCGAGCACTGGCCACCCGGGCGCAGCATTCTCCACAACACGACCGGCTGGTGAAGCGCTTGGGAATCCGAGCTTTGAGGCACGGTCTCGCGCTGGAGGCAAGGGTGATACCACCGCCGGGATCCACGAAACCCTGCGCATTCCTCGAGTGTACCGGCCCGAAGGTCACGACCCGGGCGACAAAAAGGAGGCTCGTACGGTACTCGGCTTCCCGTCGCACGCGATTCATTCGGACGGCTGTGCTGGTGGTTGGCCTCCCAGACGTTCTACAGGTGGAACGGACGAACCGGTGCGTAATCAGAGCCCGCGCCTGCCGGGCCGATTACGCCGCACGGTCCGACAACTGCTGATCGTCGTCCGTTGTCACGCAAGGACGTGACGGTCGTGAGAGGCACGCCGGCCGAATGGACTCCGAACACGCCCATCCTCGTCGAGCGTAACGAAGACCGGTTCACGATCGAGACCAGGGCACCGGCGCGGACGCAATCATCGTTCGCCTGAAGCGAGCGAATACGCGAGCCGCCTTCACCGTCATCAGCCGGACAGGCCAAGCCGCGCCATGAGCTTCAACAGCCCCTGGCGCGACAGGCCCAGCTCCCGAGCCGCCCGGGCGCGCTTCCCCGCCGCGCGGGCCAGAGCCATCTCGATGAACCGCCGCTCGAACTGCGCGCGGGCGTCGGCCAGCGTCAGGCTCGCGGCCGGCGGCGTGCTGGAGATGAGCTGCGGCAGCAGCGACGGCCGCACCTGACCACGGACCGGCGCCGCGACGGCCAGCGCCGACATGACGTTCTGCAGCTCGCGGACGTTGCCGGGCCACGAGTAGCGCGAGAGCGCGGTGATGGTGCTGTGCGCGAGCACGGCACGCGTCCCCACGCGGGACGCGGCGGCGGTCCAGAAGTGCTGCGCGAGCGCCGGGATGTCCTCCGGCCGCTCGCGCAGCGGCGGCACCCGGATGCGGATGACATCAAGACGATAGAGGAGGTCCTGGCGGAAGCGGCCGGCGGCAGCCTCGGCCCGCATATCCCGGTTGGCCGCGCTCACGATGCGCACGTCGACCTTCCGGCTGAAGGATTCGCCGACCCGGCGAACTTCCTGCTGCTGGATCACGCGGAGCAGCTTGGCTTGCGCGCGCGGCGACAGGTCGGCGACTTCGTCGAGCAGCAGCGTTCCCCCGTCGGCCTCTTCGATCATGCCGGCCCGTTCGGTCACCGCGCCCGTGAACGCCCCGCGCGCGTGCCCGAACAGTTCCGACTCGAAAAGCTCGTCGGGCAGGGCGGCGCAATTGAGATCGCAGAAGCGCCGTTCGCGGCGCGGGCTCAGCGAGTGGATCGCGCGTGCGACGAGCTCCTTGCCCACCCCGCTCTCGCCCTCTATTAGGACTGCAAACGGCGCTGCTGCTGCCCGGACGACGGCCCGCCGCACGTCGGCGATCGCCTCGCTCGAGCCGACCAGCTCGGGAATAGACGTCGACGCGGCGGCCGCCATCCGCGCCGCACACAGCATCGACTCCATCCGCGGCGCCAGGACGGCCGCCGCCAGATCCAGTGTTGCTGCCGCTTCGAGCGGCAGCGCGCGATCGATCGGCCAGCGCGCGCATAGCGCGCCCACCAGCCGCGAGCCAATACGCACCGGTACGCCCAGCTCACGGCCCGCTGCCCCGGCCTCGGGCCCGATGACAATGCCGGCACGAAGGACGCGCGGACCGATCTCAGTGGCGACACCGGGGCCGCTGCTCATGATGACGGTCGCGGGACCCGCATCCGCCGAGCACACCTCGACGCGGCTCGCCTGCAGCGCCTCGACGACGCACGGGAGCAGCGTTGCCATTGCCGCACGATCGTCGTCCCGCTCCTGCACGATCCTCACCATAGCGGCGGCGAGGTTCCGTTCCGGGGCCCTCGCTGGCACAGTCGTCGACACGGCAGCGCCGTTCTTCGTGCGTGATTCGATGGCGTCACGCAGCAACGGCGGCGCCGCAGGCTGCACGCGGCGCAGATACGCGGCCTCGCGCTCGGCGTCCGCGGTCCGGCCGGCGCGGCGGTACGCGTCGAGCAGGAGCAGCCGCATTCGCGCCAGCCGCAGCGGCGTACGAGCAGACTGCACCGCGCGCTGCAGGTGCTGCATGCGCTCCTCGACGGCGGCGAGATCGCCGGTCGCCAGCAGCACACGCAGGTGCGCGGAGATCCCTATGACACGCGCCAGCCCGCGCTCCGAACGGTCGTCGCCGTCCCCGAGCCAGTCGAGCAGCTCGCGAGTTTTCTGCCCGGCCGAAAACACGTCTCCAACCGCGAGCAGCGTCCGCACGGTAATCGACGTGACGTACGCCGCGGTCTCGGGGTCGCCGTCTTCACCGTCTTCGCACGCGGGATGACACCGCGCGGCCTCGTCGACCCTCCCCTGCCACAGCAGAATCCGGGCGAGCGTCGCCTCCGCACGCCGCCGGTCCGCCTGACCCAGCATGCCGGCGAGCAGCGCCGCACGGCACACCGATTCGGCCGCCGTCAGCTGTGCCGCGTCCGTGCGCGCGGCCGCCTGCCACACGCGGGCGCTCAGCGACAGGGGTTCGTCATCGGCGGCGTGGGCGTGGTCGGCCGCCTCCCCGAACACGCGGTCGGCGTCCGCGGCGCGGCCGCGCTCGAGCAGGAGCCGCCCGAGCGACACGAGCGCCTGCGCAGCGGGGGCCGGTGCCTGACGGCGAATCAGCGCCCCGGCGACATCACGCAGCAGGCGTTCGGCCGCCGCGTGACGGCCGGTGCTCATGAACTCGGCTGCCCGCGACCCGCGTCTGACGTGCCGCAGCACGTCCTCGGGGAGGGCGGCGGTCAGGGCCGGCGGCCGGGGCGAGCGGGCGGCGTACACTGCCCGCGCTTCGCGCACCAGCCCGGCGCCCCCCGAGACGAGGGCCGGCTGCGGCGGCGCGAACGTCAGCAGCACATGCGGCCGCGGCCACTTCGCGGCGGCGTCGACGAGCGCCGCGCGGCCCATTGCAATTGACCCGGCCGGCGGCACGATTACCATCAGCGTCCGCCCGGCCAGCTCCGCGTCCAGCACACCGCGCACGCGCACGTAGGCGTCGGCGGCAACCGGCACATACCCGCGCGACCTTGCCGCATCCGCCACGCGCCTCACCAGCGCCTGCGACCGCGCGCCTCGTGCGCTGTCGGCAACGATCCATCGCGGCTCGCCCTCGCGCCCGTGTTCGAGAACCTCGATCAGCGATGCTGGCGGCGGCTCCGCGTCATCGTCCGCGATTGCCTCCGGCCGAAGGCTCTTCCCCGTTGTCAGCTCCCACGCATGCGTGGACTCGTCCGCACTCTGGCGGTCTTGACGAAGTCGGCTCATGCCCGACCTACATGCAACCGGGACGACGGCGGCGATCTCTCAATGAATCCGCGGTGGAGCGCGGCGATGTGCGCAGTTTCTTCCGATCGCGCCGAGGGCGGAATCGGCGCTTTCTCACATGCGCCGCGGCGCCGCAGTGCCGCGCCGACGTCGGTGCGGGCGAGGCCCCTCCAGGGCGGGTATAGAATGACCGGAGAATGCTTCGGTTTCTCACCGCGGGCGAATCGCACGGACAGGCACTGGTCGTCACCGTCGACGGCATGCCTGCGGGTCTTCAGCTCGACATCGACGCCCTCAACCAGCAGCTTCGCCGCCGGCAGGGCGGATACGGACGCGGGCGGCGCATGCAGATCGAAAGCGACCGCGCCGAGATTCTCTCCGGCGTCCGCCATGGCGTCACGACCGGTGCGCCCATCGCCATGCTGATCCGCAACCGCGACTGGGTGAACTGGCAGCAGACGATGTATGTCGAGGCCGAGAAGCCGGAAGGGGCCACCGGGCCGGCGAATCGACCGAAGGTGACGCGCCCCCGGCCCGGTCATGCCGATCTGGCTGGCGCCATCAAGTACGGGCACACCGACATTCGCGATGTCCTCGAGCGCGCGAGCGCACGAGAGACCGCGGCGCGCGTCGCCGCTGGATCACTCGCCCGGCAGCTCCTCGGCCGATTCGGTATACGCGTGGCCAGCCACGTGTCGGCGATCGGCGGTGTGGCGATTCCCGACGGTCGCGTCGTCTCGTTCGACGAGGCGGCCGGCCTGCCCGACGATCCGCTTCGCTGCGCCGACGTCGACACGCAGCAACGAATGATTGCCGCGATCGATGCCGCCAGAGAGGCGGGAGACACGCTGGGCGGCGCGTTCGAGGTCATCGCTACAGGCGTTCCGCCAGGCCTCGGGTCCTACGTGCAGTGGGATCGCAAGCTCGACGGCCGGCTCGCGCAGGCGATGATGTGCATTCACGCCATCAAGGCCGTCGGCATCGGTATCGGCCCGGAGGTCGCGTTCCGCCCGGGCTCGCGCGTCCACGACGAAATCCTTCCGCCGCCCCGGGAATCGGCGCTGCCGGCCAGGCCGTCGAACAACGCCGGTGGGCTCGAAGGCGGCGTCACCAACGGCGAGGACGTGCGCGTCAGCGGGTTCATGAAGCCGATCGCGACGCTGATGAAGCCGCTCCGCTCCGTGGATCTCAACACGCTCGAGATCGCCGACGCCGCCATCGAGCGCAGCGACGTGTGCGCGGTTCCCGCCGCGGCCGTGGTGGGCGAAGCGATGGTGTCGTTCGTGCTCGCCGATGCCTTCCTCGAGAAGTTCGGCGGCGATTCGATCGACGAGATCGAACATCACGTCGCCGCAACTGCCCAGGACGTCGCGCGCCGCTTCGCCGCGCGCGCTCAGCCGACGGAGATCCGCTGACTGACTCGCCATCGTCCCATGCTTCGCCCCATCCTGCGCCATGGTGCGCCGGTCCTGCATCGGCCGGCCGAGCCGGTGTCCGAGATCACGCCGGAGATCGACGCGCTGGTGGACGACATGATTCAGACCATGTACGCCGCGCCCGGCATCGGGCTCGCCGCACCCCAGGTGGGCGTCGGCAAGCGGATCTTCGTGTGCGACATCTCGGTCGGCCGTAATCCGTCGGATCTCCTCGTCTTCATCAACCCCGAGTTCGTCGAGCGCGAGGGCATGCAGCTCGAAGAAGAAGGCTGCCTGAGCGTGCCCGGGTTCAATGCCACCGTCGCGCGACCGGCGCGTGCCGTGCTCAAGGGCCTCGATCGCCGCGGCGAACCGCAGACCGTGACCGCCGAGGGATTGCTCGCCCGGTGCTTCCAGCACGAAATGGATCACCTCGACGGCATCCTGTTCGTCGATCGCCTGCGCGGTCTGCAGAAGGACCTGATCATCCGCAAGATCAAGAAGCTCGCCAAAGCCGGCAAGTGGTAGCGGCCGTGCGCATCGTGTTCTTCGGCACCCCCGATTTCGCCGTGCCGTCGCTCGAGGGCCTGATCGCATCCGCGCACACGGTCGTCGGCGTTGTCACGCAGCCGGATCGGCCGCGTGGACGCGGTCAACGCGTGACCGAGTCGCCGGTCAAGGCCACGGCACGCGCCCACGGGATTCCGGTGCTGCAGCCGGATCGACTTCGCGATCCGGAGACGATGGCGGCGCTGGCGGCATGGTCCCCCGATCTGGGCGTCGTCGCCGCATACGGGAAGCTGATTCCCGCCGAGATGCTGGCGCTACCCCGGCACGGCATGATCAACGTCCACGCCTCGCTGCTGCCGAAGTATCGGGGCGCGGCGCCCGTGCATCGCGCGGTGATGAACGGCGACACCGAGACAGGCGTCACGATCATGCGGGTCGTCCCCGCGCTGGACGCCGGCGGCATGCTGGCCCGCGTGAGGCGGCCGATCGGCCCGGATGAAACGAGCGTGGAGGTCGAGCGCGATCTTGCCCGTCTTGGCGTCGGACCGCTTCTCGCGGTCATCGACCAGCTTGCGCAGGGGACCGCGCACGAGGAGCCGCAGGACGAATCGCAGGCCACCTACGCGCCGCGGCTGACCAAGGAGGAGGGTCTCATCGACTGGACCCTTCCCGCCCCCGCGATCCACAACCGCGTGCGGGGTCTCCATCCCTGGCCGCACGCCTACACATTCCTCGACGGCGCTCGGCTCATCGTGCTCAACAGCCGCGTTGCAGAATCTGCACGAGGATCTGCACAGGGGTCTGACCCCGGGTCAGACCCCGGGTCAGACCCGGGGTCAGACCCTCCCCCTGGCACGGTCGTCGAGGTGGGGCGGGACCGGCTGGTCGTGGCCGCTGGACGCGGCACCCGCCTCGCGGTGCTCGAGGTCCAGGCCGAGGGGCGCCGGGCCATGACGGTTCGCGAGTTCCTGGCGGGTCGACCGATCGCGCCAGGCACGCGGCTGGGAGCGCGGTCCCAATGACCGCACCGGCACGCAGGGCGGCATTTCAGGCCCTCGTCGCCATTGCCGCCGACCGCGCTGACCTTCCCGCCGCACTCGCCGCCAGCCGTTCCTCGCTCGCCGACGAACGCGACCGCGCGCTGACCGCCACCATCGTCACCGGCACGCTGCGGTGGCAACGGACCCTGGACCATCTCATCACCCGGTTCGCGCGCCGGCCGTTGCGCCAGATCGACCCGAATGTCGCCGCGATCCTCCGCCTCAGCCTGTTCCAGCTCCTGCATCTCGATCGTGTTCCGGCAGCCGCCGTCGTCGACGATGCCGTGAGCCTGACGCGGGCCGCGCGCAAATCGAGCGCTTCGGGATTCGTCAACGCCGTGCTGCGGACGATGCTGCGTCAGCGGCACCGGCTGCCGCTTCCGCCGCGACCGACCTCGCCCGACGATCGAGCGGCCGCGCTCGCCTATCTCGGAATCACGCTTTCGCATCCGGAATGGCTCGTCGCCCGCTGGCTGGACCGCTACTCGTTCGAGGACGTGGAAGGCTGGGTCCGGTTCAACAACGACGCCGCGCCCCTGGTGCTGTGCGCCAACACGCTGCGGATCACGCGCGAGCAGCTGCAACAGGCGCTCGCGCGTCACGGCGTGGAGACCACGGTCACGCGCTATGCGCCGGACGGTCTCGTGGTCACGGCCGGCAACCCCCTGCGCACCGCCGCGGACGAACCCTTCTTCGTGCAGGACGAAGCCTCGCAGCTCGTTCCGCTGGCCGTCGACGCACGGCCCGGTGAACGCGTCCTCGACCTGTGCGCGTCGCCTGGCGGCAAGACCGTTGCGCTGGCGGCAGCGATGGGCGACTCCGGCACGCTCGTCGCCTCCGACGTGCGGGCCGGCCGCATCGCCCTGCTGCGCGAGACCGTACGCCGCAGCGGGGCCCGGCACACGCATGTCGTCCACGTCCCGACGCACGGACCGCTGCCCTTCACCGATGTGTTCGATCGTGTGCTCGTCGACGCGCCGTGCTCGGGGCTCGGCACCATCCGCCGCGACCCCGACATCCGATGGCGGCGCGTAGAGGCCGACCTGCCGCGTCTGGCCGAACAGCAGCTGGAGCTGCTGATGCGTGCGGCGGCCGTGGTCAAGCCCGGCGGCCGTCTCGTCTACGCGACGTGCTCGAGCGAGCCCGAAGAGAACGACGGCGTTGTCGACCGCTTCCTCGAACGCGGCCAGTTCGTCCGCATCGATCTTCGCGATGAATGGCCCGGGCCCCTCCAGAGCCTGCTCGACGAGCGCGGCGCGCTGCGGACCCTGCCGTTCGCACACGGGCTCGAAGCGTTCTTTGCAGCAGCCATGGCTCGCCGAAACGGCTGAGGCATTCATGGTACGATTGAGCATTGATGCGGCTCGGCACACGAGTCTGGAGCGTCGGCAAGTTCTTTCTTCTCGTCGCCGCGCTCGGCGCGACATTCCTGGTGTTCTTCGGCATCTCGATGCGCATGGCGCTGCGCGCGCGCGAGGTCGAAGTGCCCACGCTGGTCGGCCTCACCGTGAACGAGGCGACCGAAACGCTCGCCGAGCTCGGTCTCGGCCTGCGCGTCGACGAGAACCGCCGGTCCGACCCCAAAGTGCCGGCCGGCCGTGTCATGCAGCAGGAACCCGAGGCCGGCATGCGCGCCCGCCGGCAGCGGACGATTCGCGTCTGGGTCAGCTCCGGTCCGCGCGTCACGACCGTGCCGGCGCTGGTCGGACAGACCGAGCGCACGGCGCGAATTCGCCTCGACCAGGACGGCATCGAGATCGGGACGTTGTCCGAGATTCGATCCGCCGACTACCCCACCGACGCCGTCGTCGCGCAGAATCCGCCGGCGCAGACGAACGCCCCTGTGGTATCGCTCCTGCTGAACCGCGGCGAGCAGGCGACCGCATACGTGATGCCGGATCTGATCGGGATGGACGGCGAGCGTGCGGCGGAGGCCATGCGCAGCCGCGGCTTCCGCGTCACGATCGTCGGAACGCAGGCCGTACCCGGTATCCCCCCGGGGACGATCGTCCGCCAGCAGCCTGCCGGCGGCTACAAGGTGGGCGACGCCGATCCGATTTCGCTCGAGGTGAGCCGATGAGGCGCGACGCGTGAGCACCGGCAGACCCCCGGCTGTCCAGATCGCGCCGTCGATCCTCTCCGCCGACTTTGCCGCGCTCGGCCGCGACATCGCCGCCGCCGAGCGAGGCGGCGCCGATCTCATTCACGTCGACGTGATGGACGGGCATTTCGTGCCGAACATCACCATCGGCCCGCTGGTGGTTCGGGCGATCAAGCGCATCGCCACGCGTCCGATCGACGTGCACCTGATGATCGAGGAGCCCGATCGCTACATCGAGGAGTTCGTCGCGGCCGGCGCCAACATGGTGTCGGTCCACGTCGAGGCCGTGCCCCATCTGCATCGCACGGTCACGCAGATCAAGAAGCTCGGGGCCAGAGCCGGCGTCGTCCTGAATCCATCCACACCGGCGATCATGCTCCAGGACATCGCTCCCGAAGTCGACTTCGTGGTCGTCATGTCGGTGAATCCCGGCTTCGGCGGCCAGTCGTTCATTCCCGACGCGCTGAAGAAACTCCAGCGCGTGCGCGCCGTGCTGCGCGAGGCCGGATCGACGGCCCCCATCGAGATCGATGGCGGCGTCGTGCTCGAGAACGTCGAGGACATCGTCGCCGCCGGCGCCGGCATCCTCGTGTCCGGCCAGGCGATCTTCGGCCAGCCCGATCCTGAACAGGCGACGCGCGCACTGCGCGCCGCCGCGAACAAGGCCGCGAGTGGATAATCGGCGCCTGTCTTCAGCGGCCCCCCCGGCGCGTCAGACGATCCGCCGCACACGCGTCCGCGTGCGATACGCCGACACGGATCAGATGGGCGTCGTCTACTACGCCAACTACCTCGTGTGGTTCGAGGTGGCCCGCACCGAGTGGCTGCGCGAGGGCGGATGGAGCTACCGTGAAATGGAGGCCGACGGGATCGTCCTGCCCGTCATCGAGGCCCGCTGCGAATACCGGCAGCCTGCCCGCTATGACGACGAGATCGAGATCCTGACGGCCGGGTCGCTGCTGACGCCGGTGAGGATCCGGTTCGACTACGAAGTGCGGAAGGCCGCCGACGACACGCTCGCGGCGGCCGGCCACACGATACATGCTGCCCTCGGTCGAGACGGCCGGCCACGGCGGCTGCCCGACCGCGTGCTCGAGATCCTCGCCTGAGACGCCGTCCCGGCCGCTCGAGCGTCCAGGAGTGCCCGCGGCTGCGGCCGGACCGGGAACGTCTTTTACAATAGAAGGCTGGCCGCGCTGCCTGCGGGGGAGGGTGTGCGCAGGAGTTCGAAACGATTGCATGAGTGACACGATGACCCGCGTCCGGACATGCCTGTGGTTCGCCGCGCTCCTGCTGACGCTCGCCGCGTCGGCCGCGTGCGGCGGCAACCGATCTGGAATCCCGACGACCACGAGCAATCCCGATCGCTTTCTCTACGAGCGCGGAATGGCTGCGCTGAAGGAAAGCAAGTGGCTCGACGCGCGCGAGTATTTCCGGCAGGTGGTCGACAACTATCCGCAGAGCCCCCATCGCCCCGATGCGAAGCTCGGCATCGGCGACAGCTACCTCGGCGAGAGGGGCACCGAGTCGCTCATCCTTGCCGCCAACGAGTTCCGCGAGTTCCTGACCTTCTATCCGCGCCACGATCGCGCCGACTACGCGCAGTACAAGCTGGGGATGAGCCACTTCATGCAGATGCGGGCACCCGAGCGCGATCAGACCGAGACCATCGCCGCGCTGCGCGAGTTCCAGGTGTTCTTCGAGCGCTACCCCAACAGCCCGCTCACGCCGGAAGTGAAGATGAAATGGCGTGAAGCCCGCGACCGCCTGAGCCGCGCGGAATTTCGCGTCGGTTTGCACTATTACCGCGTGCGCTGGTGTCCGGGAGCCATCCCGCGCTTCCAGGGCGTGCTCAAGGACGACCCCGAGTTCAGCGGCCGCGACGAGGTCTATTTCTATCTGGCGGAATGCCTCGCCCGATCCGATAAGAAAGCTGAGGCAATCCCTCTCTTCGAGCGGCTTCTGGAGGAATTCAGCCAGAGCGAGCACGCAGAGGACGCACGGAAACGCCTCGCCGAGATGAAGGCTCAATAGCGAGGCGGACGTCGGGTCCGCCCGCGAGGGAGAGAGACCGATGACGTCCAGATCGACCGCTGCAGTCCTGATCACCGTCGCGCTGCTGGCCGCCGCGACGACGGCCCGCGCACAGCGCGGACCTGCTGCAGCTCCCACCAATCTCAGCCCGGAGGTCCTGTCGCTGGCCTGCGCGCCGTCCGCGACGACCGAGGCGCCGCCGATGCCGCTGCGCATCACCGGAGGACAGGATTCGTTCGTGCGCCGGATCTACGGCCCCGGCGATCTGGCGACGATCAACGCCGGCCGCAACAACGGCATCGAGGTCGGGCAGGAGTATTTCGTCCGCCGTCTGCAGGCCGAGAGCGGGGCCGCGATCACGCCCCAGACGCCGGCCACCATCCGCACCACCGGCTGGATCAAGGTCTACGCCGTCGACGACGAGCTGTCGCTGGTGACGATCACCCACGCGTGCGACACGATCGAAGTCGGCGACTATCTCGAACCGTTCAAGCTGCCCACGCCGCCGCCCGTCGCCACGTCCCGTCCGAAGCCGGAGCGCGACAACTACGGCAGGGTGCTGATGGGCACCGACCGCCGCAAGGTCTTCGGGAAGGGCGACTACCTGGTCATCGACCGCGGGGCCGATTTCGGCATCGAGGTGGGATCGCAGTTCGTCATGTATCGCGACAAGAAGCAGCCGGAGAACTTCCTGTATGCGATCGGCGAAGGCATCGCCACCGAAGTGAAGGAGAACATGGCCACCGTGCTGGTGACGCTGTCGCTCGACGCGATCGAGTCCGGCGACTACGTCGCCCTGCGCCGCGAGACCGACGAGACCGGCAAGAAGTAACCCACGGCCTCGACCCCGCTAGCCCGCGCGCCGCTGACGGGCAATGTTGACGTCAGCGACGCGCGCGTTCAGCAGCCGCTGGAAGCGCCGGTAGTAGTCCACCGCCGACGTCACCGCCAGGATCATCACCGCCCAGAGCATCACATAGCCGATCGGCGCGAGCCACGGTATCGGTCCCCATCCCAGGATCAACAGCAGGATGGCGGTGACCTGCGACGCCATCTTGAACTTGCCGAGCCGCGAGGCCGGAATGCTGATGCCCTTCGTGTAGGCCAGGCTGCGCAGCGCCGTGATCGCGAACTCACGGCCGATGATGAGCGCCACCATCCACGCGGGCGCCAGCCCGAGCTGCACGAGCGAAATGAATGCGGCCGAGGTGAGGAGCTTGTCGGCGATCGGATCGAGCATCTGCCCGAGCCACGTCACCTGCCGACGCCGGCGTGCGATGTAGCCGTCGAGCCAATCCGTGATCGAGGCGAGCGCGAAGATCGCCGCCCCGGCGACTTCCTTCGGCAGCCCGAGAATTCTGTGCCCCTCGAATTCGGTCAGCAACACCACGACCAGCAGCGGCACAAGGAACATGCGCACCAGCGTGAGCGTATTGGGCAGGTTCATCGGGCTGGTGCATTCTACCATCGTGTAAGATGATGGATCGTCATGAAGGCGATCCTTCTGGCTGGGGGGAAGGGGACTCGGCTCCGGCCGCTCACGATTCACACCCCCAAGCCGGTCGTCCCCATCTTCAATCGCCCGTTCCTCCATTACCAGCTCGACCTCCTCAAGCAGGTGCCGGAGATCGACGAGGCCATCCTGAGCCTCAACTACCAGCCGCGCCGCATCGAAGAAGTGTTCGGCGACGGCTCCGAGGCCGGTATCAAGATCCGCTACGTCGTCGAGCCCGTGCCGCTTGGAACCGCCGGCGCCGTCAAGTACGCCGGCGACAAGCTCACGGAATCCGTCGTGGTGTTCAACGGCGACATCCTCACCCAGCTCGATCTCGGCGCCGTGATCCGAATGCACCGTGAGCGGCGGGCGAAGGCGACCATCGTGCTGACGCCCGTCCCGGACCCGAGCCAGTACGGGCTGGTCGAAACCGACGCGGAGGGCAACATCCGCCGGTTCCTGGAGAAGCCGACGCCCGACCAGATCACGACGAACACGATCAACGCCGGCGTCTACGTCCTCGAGCCGGAGACCTTCGACCGGATTCCCAGCGACGTCTCGTGGTCGATCGAACGGAGCTACTTCCCCTCCCTGATCGAGCGGGGCGAGACGTTCGTCGGCTACATCTACAACGGCTACTGGATCGACATCGGCACGCCGGAAAAATACGCCCAGGTCCACCGCGACATCATGGACGGGCGCTTCTCGGCCGTGCCCTTCGCCAACGCCTCCGATTCGCGGGCCGTCGTCGCCCCCGACGTGCGCCTCGAGCAGGGCGCCACCATCGAGGGGCCCTGCTTCATCGACGAAGGGGTCCTCATCAAGGCCGGCGCCCGCGTCGGCCCGCATTCGGTGATTGGCCGCCAGACGCAGATCGAGGAAGACGCGTCGATTCGCGAAGCCATCATCTGGCCCAACTGCCGTGTCGGCGGCAACGCCGCGATCCACGACGCCATCCTCGGCCGCCAGTGCCACGTCGGACGCAACGTGTCCGTCAACGGCGGCGCGGTTCTGGGAGACAAGACCACGCTCACCGATTTCTCCAGGGCATGATGAACATCAATACCGGCATCTTCAAGGCCTACGACATCCGCGGGCTGTACCCTGGCGAGATCAACGAGGCCGTGGCGCGCGACATCGGGCGCGGCTACGCCGCCTACCTCAAGGCCTCGCAGGTGGGCGTCTCGCGCGACATGCGCGTCTCGTCGCCGGCGCTGGCCGCGGCATTCATCGAGGGCGTGCGCATGCAGGGCACGAACGTCGTGGACCTCGGGATGCTGCCGACCGATGCCATGTATTTCGCCGTCGCCGACGGCCGTCTCGAGGGCGGTGCGCAGATCACGGCCTCGCACAATCCCGGCGAATACAACGGCATCAAGATGGTGCGCGCCGAGGCCCTGCCGCTGAGCGGCGACGCCGGCATCGGCGACATCCGCGACATGATCGTGAACGATCGGCTGCCGCCGCCCGCGGCGGCCTCCGGCAGCTTCACCTCCCGCGACGTCGTCGACGCGTACGTCGACAAGGTGATGTCGTTCATCGACCCGGCGATCATCAAGCCGTTCACCGTCGTGCTCGACGCCGGCAGTGGCATGGCGGGGCTGGTGGCGCCGAAGCTGTTCGCGAGGCTGCCCTGCAGGACGACACGGCTGTGCTTCGAGATCGACGGGACCTTCCCCAACCACGAAGCAAACCCGCTGATCGAAGAGAACCGCCGCGACATCACCGCCGAGGTGATCAGGCAGAAAGCCGATATCGGCATCGCCTGGGACGGCGACGCGGACCGGTGCTTCTTCATCGACGGCAGCGGCGAGTTCATTTCCGGCGACTTCATCACGGCGCTGCTGGCCGAGGCCTTTCTGCTCAAATACGGGCCGCAGACCATCATCTATGACCTGCGCGCCAGCCACGCCGTCCGCGACACGGTGGCCAGATACGGCGGGCGCGCGCTGATGAACCGCGTCGGACACGCGTTCATCAAGCAGCGGATGCGGCAGGAAGACGGCATCTTCGCCGGCGAAGTCACCGGCCATTACTACTTCCGCGACTTCTATTACGCGGATAACGGCTTCATCCCGGCGCTGCTGATTCTGGAGTTGATGTCGAAAAAGAACCAGTCGCTCCGCGATCTATTGCAGCCGTTCCGGGATCGCTACTTCATCTCCGGCGAGATCAACACCAAGCTCGCCAGCATGGATGAAGTGCCCAGGAAGCTGGCGGCGTTGGAGTCGCGGTTCAAGGACGCCACGATCGCGAAGCTGGATGGCATCTCAATCGACTATCCGGACTGGCACTGTAATGTCCGCGGCTCGAATACCGAGCCCCTGCTTCGCCTCAACCTGGAAGCCAAGACCCCGGAGTTGATGGAGAAGAAGCGGGACGAGGTGCTGTCAGTGATACGCGCCTGAGGCAAAGGCCGAACGCAATCCGGACAGCCCGGGCCCTTCCCCGTCTTGCATTTGCGTTTGCCCTGTTGCATTACAATGAAGGGTGCTGATGCGGGAGTAGTTCAGCGGTAGAACGCGAGCTTCCCAAGCTCGATGTCGCGGGTTCGATCCCCGTCTCCCGCTCCATCCCCCCTGCCGCTCCGGCCGGGGTTCGCCCGGTTTACTTCACTGAGAAGCCTACCGAGGCTGAAAAGAGCGTCGCCGAGCCCATCGTGTCCCCGTCCGCCCCGATCTTGTGCAGGCGGAGGTCGAACCCGATGGCAAGGTGGCGCCTGATGAACCACCGGGCCCCGCCCCCGGCATTGATCGCGCTCGACGAGCCGGTCTCCTCGGCGTTCACACGCGCGGTGCCCGCACCCAGGCTCAGATAGCTCCAGCCGTCCGCCGTGCCGAAATTGAAGGACAACTGCGGCACGAACACGTCCACCGTCGCCGTGGCGTCGGGCGCGGTGCCTCGCACCTTGATCATGCCGGCCCCGAGACCGACACGGGCTGGACCGAGATTGAAGAGGTAGACATGCGCCCCGATGTCGTAGCCGAACCCGCGTGCCGGGACACTGCCACCGTCAGGGACCGTTGGATACAGACCGGCGCCGGTCGGAATGCCGCTCGTCGCGCCTCGTATATCGACAACGAAGTGAGGACCGGGCGGGCCGGGTGTGAGGGTTTGCGCGCCGACCCGCGGTCCAAGTAAGAAGACGCCGGCCAGTCCAAGCCAGACGGCCAGACGGCCGGACCGCATCGACTACTTCCCTTTCGCCTTCCGGCGTTCGGCCCAGTACCTGCGCATGCGCTCGGAGACGGCCTTGCGCTGCGCGGGCGTCATCGTCCGGCGGCGCCGACGCACACCGGTTCCTGCGGCGGCAGCCGCCGCCGACACGGTAATGGCGGCTCGCCGCCCGCGGCCGAACAGCTCGGGGAACTCGGCGCGAATAGCCGCTTCCTCCTGCTTCAACTGTTCGAGCCGCGCTATAGCGCCGAGCCGCGCGAGGCGCCGGAGTTCGTCCGTATTTAGATTAGCCACCAAGTCCTCCCGTTCATGAAACCGAATTGGGTTCTTATTAACAAATTAACAAAGCTCCCATTCTGTATCATTTTCGAGCGGGAGAAACGCCAAAGAGTCCGGCTCGCTCGATAGACCTGTCCATGAAGCCGGACTTTCGGATGGTGGACATGAACTCCTCGATGGCCCTGAGTTTCGCCGTCGCCCCTTTCTCCACCACGAAACATTGATTGACATCCAGGAATGTATCGGGCAAAGGGCGGAGCTTTCCTCCCGACGCGGCCTGTGCGTCTAGCCCGCGCTGCCGGTTTATGGCAAACGCGTCGACGTCTTTCTCGAGCAGCATCGATTCGAGCGCGGACTGCGGCGGCATCGTGTCGAGCACCTGTATGGCGGCCTGTTTCAGATTCCGGCTCACGAACAGCTCAGGTGCCTGCCCCTTGATGGCCGCCACGGTGATGCCCGGGCGATCGACGTCGGCCGACCGTTGCAGCGGCGAGTCGGCGCGCACCAGGTAGCTGTTGTGCATGACGACGAAGGCCGGGCCGAAGTCGACTTCGCGCGCGCGGGTCTCGTCGTAGGCAAGAAATCCGATGTCGGCCTTGCCGCTCTCGAGGGCGGCAATGACCGCTGGCGCATTCGGCACGGGCTGAATCGACGCTTTCACGCCAAGCGAACGGGCAAGCTCGGTGACCAGGTCGGGCACCGGTCCGGCCGGTGCGCCGGTGGCCGGATCCAGACGCCCGTGCACCGGATTGGTTCCGAGATAGACAGCACGCAGCGTGCCGCTCGGCGCGAGCACGGCTCCCGGCGATTGGCTGTACACGATCACTCCAAGCAGGCTGACGGCGACGACAGCGGCAAGAGTTCGCACGTCAATATCCGTTCCCCGCGGGCTGGCCGGGGACTTGCCGGGCAGCGGCGGGCTTCTCCCCCCGGGACTCCTGGACGATACGGACGCCGGCGCTGGCACCAATGCGCGTGGCGCCGGCAGCCACCATGGCCTTCAGCCCCTCGAGGTCGCGAACGCCGCCGGCAGCCTTGACGCCCATCTCGTCGCCAACGACGCGGCGCATCAGCGCGACGTCGGCGGCAGTGGCCCCTCCCGGACCGAAGCCGGTCGAGGTCTTCACGAAGTCGGCGGCCGCCGCCTTGGCCAGCGTGCAGGCGGTGACCTTCTCGTCGTCGGTGAGGAGAGCGGCCTCGATGATTACCTTGCTCACCGCGCCGAACTCGCGGCACGAGCTGGTGACCGCCTCGATGTCGCGCTCGACCAGCCGCAGGTCCCCCGATTTCAGCGCGCCGATGTTGATCACCATGTCGATCTCGCGCGCGCCGTCGAAGATCACCCGCCGTGTCTCGTACTGCTTGGTATCCGGGGTGGCCGCCCCCAGCGGAAAGCCGACGACCGCGCAGACCGCGACCGGCGTTCCCGCCAGCAGCCGCGCGCAGGTGGCGACCCAGGTTGGATTGACGCAGACGCTGGCGAAGGCATATTCGGCCGCTTCCCGGCACAGGTTCTCGATGTCCCGGCGGGAGGCATCAGGGCGCAACAGCGTGTGATCGATCATCCCCGCCACGGTGCCGGCGCTCCCCCCGGAGGCGTGCAACCCGAGGCGGCTTGCTCCCGCCTCGATGACGCCGCGAATGCGGTCCGGACAGCACTCGTAGAGGACCGAGTGGCAGCCGCAGCGCGACGGCACGGGCGCCGCGGCGGAGGCCGCGGCCACCTCCTCGATCACGATCTGGATCAGGCGCTGGAGATCGACCGTGTGCATCAGCCGCGCGGACGCCGTTCGAGGTCGCGAATCTTGGCCAATCGGCGGATGTAGCGCGGCTCGCGCATCGGCGTGTCGATGAAGGTGTCGGCAATCGCCATGGCCTGCTCCGCCGTGAGCAGCGTGGCGCCGAGGGCGAGCACGTTGGCGCCGTTGTGCTGCCGGGCGTATCGGGCCAGCGTCTCGTTGACACACATCGCCGCGCGCGCTCCGGCGATCTTGTTGGCGGCAATCGCCGAGCCAAGCCCGGCGCCGTCGATGACGATGGCGGCGTCGGCTTCGCCGCGGGCAACCTGGATAGCTGCCGCGGCCGCCGTGTCGGGATAGTCGACGGGCTCGCTGGTGGCGGTGCCGAGGTCATGGACGGCCAGGCCTCGTCCGCGCAGGTGCCGCACGAGCGTCGCCTTGAGGGCCACGGAGCTGTGGTCGCCTGCGATCGCGACCGTTCGTATGTCGGCGGGAGGAGCCAGAACCGCGATGTCGGGGTCCGTGCCCTCGCGCACCACCGTAATGCGCCGCTCCTGCAGCGTATCGCGCGCCAGCGGCGTGATGTGGCCGCCGCTCACCAGCACGATCGTGCTCCCGTACTCGAGCACCCGCGCATCCGCTTCGGTGACCATCTGAAACCGCTTCACGAGAGTCGGTATGTTACTCTTGCGGACTTCGATGGCTCAAGGCATACAGACCTTCATTTCCGCCGAGGAGATCCGGCAGCGCGTGCGCGCGCTTGCCGCCGAGATCGCCGGCGATCACCCTGATGGCGTCCACTTCGTGTGCGTGCTGAAAGGCGCGTTCGTGTTTCTCGCCGACCTTGCCCGTGCGATTCCCGGCAACGTCACGCTCGACTTCATCGCCGTGTCGAGCTACGGCAACAGCACGCGGTCGTCCGGGCAGGTGCAGCTGCTCAAGGACCTCGGCAGCGGCATCGAAGGCCGCGACGTGGTCATCGTCGAGGACATCGTCGATACCGGGCTGACCCTCACCTACCTGCAGGACATCCTGCGCGCACGCGCACCGCGGTCGCTGCGCACGGCGTGCCTGCTCAGCAAGCCGTCGCGCCGGCAGATCGATGTCAAGGTCGATTACATCGGCTTCACGATCGAGGACAAGTTCGTCGTCGGCTACGGGCTGGATTACGGTGAGCAGTACCGGAATCTTCCCGAGATTGCCGTCATCGGGGATGGGCCCGGCGACTGAGCCTGCGCGGCCGCAGAGCCTCGATTGCCCTGGCGGCCGCGGCTCACCGCACTTCTTCGGTCGTCGTGACCTGGAAGCGCCGGAACCGGCCGTAGGTGGCGACGCCGCGGATCTCTCCGGTGCCGTCGGGATACCAGTCGCGCATCGTGACCGGGACGTTGATGCCCAGCTCGTCGTCGAACGCAAATTCCGTGATGATCGAAACCGGCGAGGAGCGGCTGCCGATGCGGAGCTCGGTTCTGACCACGCGGCCGGTATCTTCTTCCACCCAGACCAGGCCGCGCGTGAGGATGTCCAGATTGCCGTTGCCCTTGATGATCGACGGCACCTTCCACTCCTGGAACTGCACCTGCCGGACGGTGGGGCCCAGCTTCCTGTCCCGGCCTGCCAGGTCGAACCTGAACCGCTCACGGTACAGGTCCTGCAGAAACGCCATGACGAGCAGCGGGTTGTTCAGCGTGCCGATGTCGAGCAGGTTGTAGCGCGCGCCGGCCTCCTGGAGCTCCCTGGCGCGGCGAACGGCGCTCGACGCCGGCTCGAGGAAAAGCCTCGTCAGACGCTCTTCCTTGTCGCGCACCGGCTTGCCATCGACTTCCGCCACGTCGCGGAACGCCTGCCACAGCGTGTCGCCGGGATAGCGCACGAGCAGGAAGTCCGATCGCATCGTGCGCTTGCGGCGGGGGATCGTGGTCTCCTGGACCAGCGTCTCTTCCGCGACGACGTTGGAGAACTGGCCGACGAACCGCGCCACATAGGCGGCGGTCTTCGCCATCAGCGCGTCGGTCCGGTTGTCCTGCGCGCGGGCCGGACGGGGCGCGAGCGCGAGGATTGCCATCACCGCCAGGACAGCCCGGTTCGCCACGTGCCCCTCCTCTCTCCGGCTGGTCGCGACCAGTCGACTCCGTGACGAGTCGCGACTACCTGACCGCCGCACGCACCTTCTCGATCCACCCGCGGCCTTCGGCAATCACGGCCTTCTCGTCGAGCGTCACCACCTTGCGGTCGCGCATCAGCACCTGGCCGTTGACGATCGTGTTGCGCACGTCGTTGCCGTGGACGACGTAGACGAGATGCGAGATGGGGTCGTACATCGGCGTCTGCCGGGCGCCGTTGATCGAGACCGTGATGATATCGGCCAGCTTGCGCGGCTCGAGCGAGCCGATGCGCTTCTCCATGCCCAGCGCGCGCGCGCCGCGAATCGTTGCCATCTCGAGCACCGATCTGGCGCTGAGCGCCCGCGGGTCGACGCTGGCGTGCTTGTGCAGCAATGCCGCGAACCGCATCGCCTCGAACATGTCGAGGTCGTTGTTGCTGGCCGCGCCGTCGGTCCCGAGCCCGATCGCGACGTCAGCCCGGAGATACGCGGGCACGGGCGCCGTGCCGCTGGCCAGCTTCATGTTGCTTTCCGGGTTGTGCGACACGCCGACGCCGCGCTGCTTCAGCACCGCCATGTCGGCGTCCGACACCCAGACGCCGTGTGCACCGAGCACACCGGGGCCGAGAAAGCCGAGGCTGTCGAGATAGGCGACGGGAGAGGGTTTGAACCGCTCCTGTGCCGCCCGGATCTCGTCGCGCGTCTCGGCCAGGTGAATCAGCGTGGGTACGTTGTAGCGGCGGGACAGATCGCGCGCTGCCTTCAGCGTCGGGCCGTCGAGCGTGTACATCGCGTGCGGCGCCACCGCCGGCGTGATGAGCGGATCGTCCTTGAAGGTCTTGATAAAGGCTTCCGCGCGCACCAGCGCGTCGGCCGGCGTCTTGGCGTCCGCCACCGGGAACTGAATCACCGTCTGCCCGAGCACGCCGCGGAGGCCCGCGGCTTTCGCCGCCGCCGCGACCTCCTCCTCGAAGTAATACATGTCGACGAAGGTCGTCGTCCCCGACTGGATCATCTCGAGCGCGGCCAGACGCGTGCCGCTGCGCACGAACTCCGGCGACACGGCCCTGGCCTCGGCGGGAAAGATGTACTTGTTCAACCACTCGCCGAGGGCGAGGTCGTCGGCCAGGCCGCGGAACAGCACCATCGCGGCGTGCGTGTGCGTGTTGATCAGGCCGGGAAGGACGATCTGGCCGGAGCTGTCGATGGTCTCGCGGCCTTTGAACTGCTTGTTGATGGCTTCCGCGGTGTCGACGGCGACGATGTCGGTGCCGTCGATGGCAACCCCGCCGTCGGCAATGACGCGGTTGCCTGAATCCATCGTCACCACCGTGCCGCCGGCCAGCACGAGGGACACCTGACGCGGCGCGTTCTGGGCGGAAACAGCGGCGAGGGCGAGGATCACACTCGCGGCAAGGGCCAGAGTGCGGATACCCATAAGGGGATTTTAGTACTATTTCAGCCGTGCCACTTCACGTGATCCGCCATCCACTCGTGCACGACGCGTTGATGGAGCTACGCGACGCGCGCACCGCGCCGCCTGCCTTCCGGCGCGCGGCCAACCGCATCAGCGTGCTCCTCGCCGCCGAGGCGCTGCGCGATCTCCCGGTCTGCCCCGCAACCGTGACGACCCCGCTCGGTCCGGCCGAGGGCACCGTGGTCCTGACCGACGTCGTTGTCGTCCCGGTGCTGCGCGCCGGGCTGGGCATGCTGGACGCCGTTCTCGAGCTGCTCCCGACCGCCCGCGTCGGCCACATCGGTCTGCAGCGCGACGAGGCGACGGCCATCGCGTCGCGCTACTACTCGAAGCTGCCGCCGAACCTGGAGGAGAGCCACGTCCTGATGATCGACCCGATGCTGGCCACCGGCGGGAGCGCCGTCGCCGCCATCGACCTGATCAAGGCGGCGGGCGCCAGGTCCATCAGGATGATCTGTATCGTGTCCGCACCCGAGGGGGTGGCGCTGCTCGAGCGCACGCATCCGGACGTGGCGATCTATACCCCGGTGATCGACAAGGAGCTCAACGCCCACAAGTTCATCGTCCCGGGGCTGGGCGATTTCGGCGACCGGTTGTACGGAACGTGAGGGGCGCGCCGGCTCCAGCCGGCGCGCCGGAGGGTCAGAATTCGATGTGCGTCTGCGCCATCAGCCGCCGATTGAGCAGCGTCGACGACGAGGTCCGGTAGGACTGCTCCATGGAAATCACGATGCCGAGCCGGGCGCGTCCGAAGTCGCCCCAGTGGGCGCCGCCGAAGAGCGTGCGGCGCACGTTGTCCCCCTGAGCCTCGGCATTGGGGTCGAAGAGGTCCAGCCCGAAGATTCCCGCCCAGCCGGTCACGCCCTGGCGCACCTCGCCGAAGAACGACATGCCCCGCCGCTGCACGTCCTGGGCGATGAACGGGTTGTCGGTGGCCTGCAGGTATTGGGCGGTGACCACGAGGTTCGTGTTCTCGTAGGCCCCCATCGCGATGGCGACGTTGCGCGGCCGATCCTCGGCATACCAGCCGTACTGATAGAAGCCGGAAATGCTGACCTTGCCCAGTTCGCTCTCTTCCGAGAACGGCCGGAACGTGGCGCGGCCGTCGATGCTCTTGTAGGCGTCGACCTCGGCCCGGCCGCCGCCTTCACCGTTGTAGACGCCGACGTGGAAGTCCGACCGGTCCGTGGAGTACTTGATGCTGGCGCCGAGGTCGGTCGGGCCGGGCAGCAGGCCCAGCGTGTCGTCGGTCCATGCCCGTTCCGCGAAGAAGGGACCAAGCACGCGGTAGCGGTTCAGGGTTTCCTCGAACGACAGCCAGGGCATCTCGTGCAGGCCGAACATGACCTGCATGTTGTCCGTGACCTGAACGTCGAGCGACGCGTATTCGAGCCGCAGCGCCAGGTTGCGCTGTAGGGTGGCATCGGTCGTCGGCCGCACGTCGGGCGTGAACCGCACGCTCACGCGATCGTTCAGCCGGGCGCGGATATTGAGATACCCGCGGGTGACGTCGAAGGAGTTGTAGCCGTCGCGCCCGTGCAGTTCGGCCGCGTACTGGAGGAACGAGACGACGCCGAACGTCACATTCGGGTAGATCGACCCGGGGTCCCGGGTGGCCGCGTCGGCGCTGGTCTGGGCCGCGGCCTGTCCGGCCAGGCTCAGCACGGCGAATGTCGTCAGACAGATGCGGATCGCGTTCGTCATCGCCAAGGTCCTAGAAGACGGCCGGCGCGCCGGCCCGGAAATCGCCGTTGAGGATCGGCACCGAATCGACGCCGAGCCAGTTGTCGAGAATCCGCGCGTAGACCGACCGGAAGTCGGTCTCGTAGCGGACATCTCCAGAGTTGTTTTCGAGCGTTGGATGGCTGGGCGTTAGCTGCGGCGCCGTTCCGTACAGCCCGCCGCGCACCGATCCGCCGAGCACCATCATCAGACCCGCCGCTCCGTGATCCGTTCCTGCACTGCCGTTCTCGGAAATGCGCCGGCTGAACTCCGAGAACACGATGATCGTGGTGTCGGCGATGAGCCCCTGGTTGCGCAGGTCGTTGTAGAAGGCCGCCAGCCCGTCGCCGAGCGTGCCCATCAGGTTCCCGTAGGCTCCGCCGCCGCCCCCGCCCTGGTCGGCATGGGTGTCGTACCCGCCGGTAGTCGTCCAGTACACGCGCGAGCCGATGCCTCGCACGATGGCGCCGGCAACGGTCCGCAGCGACTGCGCAAAGCCGTTATTCGGATACGCGACGGTCGGCGTGTATTGCGTCGCCTGCGCGACGCGATCCAGCGTTTCGATGGCGCCGCGGCTCGCCCCGTTCAGGTACGCGAGGTGCGGACGGCCCGGCGCCGGGTTGTTGGCCATGATCTCGGCCGCCGCTCTCTCCTGCAGCGCCGCCTGGCCGCGATTCGGGCTGCCGAAGGTGTAGGTGCTCGCGTTCGGAATTGCGGGAACGCCCGAGACGCCGGACAGGAGCGCACGCGGCGTTTCGCCGGTCGTGTTCCACGCCGCCAGCGCGTCGAGCGGCCGCGGCAGCGTGTCGAGATAGCGGCCCAGCCAGCCCGACCCGGTCGTCGACTGCGGATTCGCCGTGCCCCAGATGTCGCTCGCCTCGAAATGCGAGCGGCTCGAGTTGGCGTAGCCGGTCCGCTGCACGAGCGCGAGACGGCCCTCGTTGAAGATCGCGTGGAGGCCGGCGAGCCGCGGGTGCAGGCCCAGCACCACGCCCGACGCATCCGTGCCCACCTGCAGCACCTGGCCGGCGGGGACGGCAATGCTCGGACGGCGGCTGTAGTACGCGGGGTCGCGGTAGGAGACCAGCGTGTTGAGCGAGTCGTTGCCGCCGCCCAGATAGACCACCACCAGCCGGCGATTCGTGTTGACGGTCTGGGCCTGCGCAATATCGCGCAGGAACGCAGGGGCGGCGAGGCTCAGCGTGACCGTCGCCACGCCGTCGCGGATGAAGATTCGTCGAGATACGCTCATGGTCGCCTCCCTCTACACCAGCTGGTATTCGGAGCAGCCGATGAGCAGCCGCGCCAGGCCGGCCGCCCGCGTCGTCAGCTCGGACTGGGTGCCGCGCCACGGACCATCGGCCAGCAGATACGACATCAACGCCTGCTGCGGCGCCTGGTCGAAGGGCGCCGGCGTCACGCGGTCGAGCATCGTGCTGAGCAGGCCCTCGGCGCTCGAAACCGACGGCATCAGCGTGGCGGCAAGGAACTCCTTCTGGCTGGAGGCGATGGTGGCGGCAAAGTTCGCCCGCGCCAGCATCGTCCCGGTCGAGAACCAGTCGACGCCCAGGTGCCATCCGGCGACGTTGGGCGGCTCGTACAGCAGCTGCCCCATGGCCGCCATCGGCGACCGGACCTTGTCGAGCTCGAGGTTCTGCCAGCCCACTTCCTTGATCGCGCGCGTGACGTACTCCACCGGCCAGGCGAAGCGCGCGAAGTGATTGGAGGGATCGGTGAACCACGGCGAGGTCAGGATGAAGCGGACCACCGGCCGAATCTCGGTGCGGTTCTGCAGATAGACCTGCGCGGTGGCCTCGACGAACGCCGGATCCGGCGGCTGGATCTCGCTGACGAAGAAGTTCCAGAACTTCCGCGCCATTCGGCGCGCGCACTCGGGGTGCATGGACAGGGCGTTGATCAGGTCGATGCCGTCCTGATATCCCTCGGACTCGCTGCGCGCCGGGATCGTCCGGCTGCCGTCGGGATAGATGGGGAACGAGAACGTCTTGGGACCGGTGTCGTGCTGGTCCGGCCGCCACACGAACTCCAGATAGGCGTTCATGTCGGCGTAGTCGTCGTTCGTGTAGTTGGTGGACGCTCGCAGGTTCCAGCCGGTGAACACCCGCGCCGCGGCATAGACGTCGGACTCGGTGTAGTTGTCGACGCCTATCGTGAAGAGCTCCATGATCTCGCGGCCGAAGTTCTCCTGCGGCTTGGCCTTCGTGTTGCTCTGGCCGTCGAGCCAGATCAGCATCGCCGCGTCCTTCGACATGTCGAACAGGATGTTGCGGAAGTTGCCGAGCGCCTGCCGGCGCAGCGTCTCGATCTGCCCTGCCGGTCCGCGCAGCACGCCGGGCTTGTGGACCATCAGCTTCGCGCCCAGGAGCATGCCGGAATCGTTGGCCAGCTTGCTGTATCCGGTGGCGAAGTGGTTGTGCCAGAACAGCGTCATCTTCTCCTGAAGCGGACGCCGCGTATGGATCATCCGGAACAGCCAGCGCTGGCGCGCGTCGTCGATGTCGATGTCGGGCGCGAACAGATTGCGCATGGTGTTCCGCGCCGGAATCACCCTGGCGTGATCGGGACGCCCGATCCGCTCGTCGACGTCATCGGGGCTGCCTTCGTAGTCGACCAGGTGCGCCACGGCCTGCGCGTACGACATGTCCTCGAAGGTGTCGACCTCGCTGGCGCTGACGCCGAACCCGGCGCGGCGGAGGAGATGGTCGAGTTCCGGACTGAGTCGAGCCATGGGTGCCCCCCGTGATCAGAGATTGATCGTCAGCACGCCGTCGGCGAAGAAGCTGGCGTACTGGCGCAGGTTCGATCGGGCCGGCCCCTGCTGCACCTGACCGCTCAAGCTGTATCGCGACCCGTGGCACGGACACACGTACTGCGATGCAGTGGCGCCGGTGATGGTGCATCCCTCGTGCGTGCACGTGCCGTCGACGACCGTGAACGCGGCGTCGCTGGTGCGCGAGACAAGGAACAGGCCGGCATCGGATTCCACCCGCGCGGCGCCGCCGACGTTGGCCAGCGGCGTGCCCGTCGCCGTCACCTGCACGCGTCCGTTGACGAGCCGGCCCTCGAGCACGCTCAGGTCGGAGGCCGATCCGCCGCCGCCGCTCGGGCCGGTCGGCGACCCGTCCCCGCCGCAGGCAGCGGCGACGAGGCTGGCGAGCGAGGCACACGACGCCATGCAGGCGCCGGCGCAGAACTGACGTCGGGAGATGGGCGCAGTGGTATCGGACATGTCGAGTGCGATTCCCGGGGGAGAATCGGGCTCAGCTGCGGCAATAACAGGGCCACGCCGCAAATTGCAGGCTTTTTCGTGAATTTGGCCGGGGATGGCGGGAACGCGAATTACAGTCTCTGCGGGCGGCTAACAAGAGCGTAATCGCCGCCACGAGACCCGAACGGGATCCATCGCTGATCTCCTGTCCGGTAGTCTTTCACGGGGTCTTGCGTGTGGCTACGCGGGGCCGATCAGTCCGCCGTAGCTCGCTCACGATCCAGGCGAGCGGAGGTTGGCCTGGAACAAGGCGCCGAAGCCATCGCGTCGAATGGCCCGCCAGCCGAAGTCTCACGCGGCTGGCAGCGGGAACGTTGCGCGGTCCGCCTTCGCGGCGAACTAACGCCGCGCCGCTACGGTGGACAACCTTCGCGTGGCTTGCCAACCGTAGCTCACGCTCCGTTGACAAGCGTGAGCGAAGGTCGGATTGGGCTTGCCATCCGTAGCTCGCCCGGAGGGCGAGCGAAGGATGGTGGGCGCGGGTGGAATCGAACCACCGACCCCTCGCGTGTGAAGCGAATGCTCTACCGCTGAGCCACGCGCCCGACCAGATGTTCAGTCTAACTCGGCCAGGCCCCGTACGCAAAAAGGGCAGCCCCGTGAAGAGCTGCCCTTTTTGGTGCCTCGCACGGTGGCGCTGAGCGCCGGTTACGAGGACTTCTTCAAGGCTGCCACCAGCGCCTGCAGCATCTCACTGTACTGCGCGTCGGTGGTCTCGTACGTCTTGCGATACTCGGCCTCGGAGATCCTGGCCTTGTCCCAGTCGCCGTCGAAGACGAAGCTCTTGCCGGCCACGTCGGCGGTGTCGAGCTCGTTCCGCTCCTTCTTGAAGCGCAGCCCGTTGGCGCCGAGGTCCATCACGAACACCCTGGACTGCTGCTCCGATGCGCTGTTCAGGTCCTGGTAGATCTCCTGGTACTTCTTCTCGTTCAGCAGGTAGTCGATCCGCGCGGGCTGTGAATACGTCGCGCTGACGACGAGCAGCTGGCTGCCGGGAATGTACAGCGCGCTGACGTACCGGCCGGTGCCGTCCTGTTTCGCGGCGATGCTATCGAGCTTGGCCTCATCGAGCAGACGCGTCAGCTCGGTCGCAACGGCTGCCGATTTCGATTCCTGGGCCAGCGCAGCAGACGGAAGCACGAGCGCGCAAAACAGCGCGCCGAAAAGGAGGCGATGTGCTGGGAGCGCCACGGCGACCTCCACGAAAGGTGAGCGATCGCGCGAACTTGTACCACCACGCCTTTCCGAGGTCAATACGTGCTGTTCAGTAGGCGGCGCCGCTCCGGAGGTCGCTATTCCAGCCGCCAGAAGCGGATCACGACCTCGGTCGGATACCGCTCGCCGGTCCCGATGAAGATCGAGCGCGTGAGCCACTGCAAATCGGGCGCGGCGGTTTCGAAGGTCGGCACAGTCCGGAAGTAGACCTGCTTCGGATCGACCGTTTCGCCCCTGAGCAGGCGCTCGATCACCGGAGGCGGGGCGTGGCGGATGCCGGCGTTCTGCACGTAGATGATCTGGCCCTTGTCGGTCTCCAGCATGTAGCGCGTGTCGAGCTCGCTGAATCCGTCCGGGCGGATGATTTGCCAGTCGGCGCCGCCGGGGACGACCTTGCCCTTGAGCCCCGGCCCTTCGAACGTCCCGCCGAGGATGGGGACGATGCGGCGCTGCCCGTGCGGCACCTGGCCGACCATCACCGGCTCGCCGACCCTGACGTGCAGCTCGAACGCGAACGCGAGGCCCGGTGCCGGAGGAGTGGCGGCCGCCTGCGCGCGCACACGCACACCGGCGCCGATCACCAGCGCCACGACAAGAACGACGGCAGCCGCAGGCAGCAGTACTCGCATCGTGTCACCCGATGAACGACGCGTCCTCTTCGGCGGCCGGCGGCGGCGGAGCCTGCGTGCGTGGGCTCGACCGCCGCGGCCCCCGCTCGAAGACCGTGGAAAATACGTCCCGCACCGTCTGGACGAACGCCCAGCCGTTGCGCGCCGGACCGAGGATCGTCTCCTGCACCGCCGTCATCGTCTCGTCGACGCGCCGCACGACGTCGTCCATGAGGCGCTCGGCGCGCTCGACCTGCGCGACGGCAATGGACGTGGCGCGGGCGGCGTCCTCGGACATGCGCTGCGCGTTGTCGACAATCGGGCGGAGCGAGTGCTCGAGCTGCCCCAGCCGATCGCCGACGCGGCGCACCGCCCGTGCCGCCATGACGACGGCAGCGACCTGGCCGATGGCCATCGCCAGGACCGAGACGGCAATCACTCCCAGGAAGAAGTCGGTCACGCTTCGGGTCCGGCCTCTCGCGTCGCCGCCTGGAACTGCTCGCGCGCGCGATCGAAGACAGTGGTCAGCGTCTCACGGCCGCGATTCACCATCTCACGTCCCTGCTTGGCGGCGCTGGCCGCACGTTCGCGCCCTTCCTTCGCGCGCTGGCCGAGGAATTCGCGGGTCTCTTCCCCGGTTGCCGGCGCAAAGAGCAGCGCCACGGCGGCGCCGACCACGGCTCCCACCGCGAACGCGAACAACACGCCCCCGGCCCCAACTCCCTGATGATTCGACATCGTCGCTCTCCCAGGCGCCGCAGCGCCGCAAACGTCTCAGAACAGACTGACTCGGACGTTCAAGAATCGCTTCGGGTCCTTGCGGATGGCGGCTACCAGGTTCCGCAGCTCGACCATCGTCCCGTTCATGTTCTCATACAACTGCTTGTCCCGGAGCAGCTGACCGGCGGTTCCTTCGCCCTGCTGCAATGCCGCAACAACCTTGTCGAGACGGTCCGACACCGACGTCAGCCGGTTGTACAACTCCTGATCGGTCGCGAGCTTACCCAGCGTCCCCTCCCCGCGGCTGATGCGGCCGGTCAGGGTGTCGATGTTGCCGGTGGCCGATTTGAGCGACGTGGCGAGCGAGTCGTCGTGGAGGAGCTTGCCCAGCGTGCCCTCCCCGGCGCGGATCCGCGCGGTGACCGCCTGCAGGTTGTCCAGCGATTGCTCGAGCGAGCGGGCGGCCGACGGGTCCTTCATCAGCCGGCCCAGCGTGCCGCGCCCCTGGTTGATGTTGTTGGCCACCGCCTCGGCAGACGTGACCAGGTTGGTCAGCTCGCGGTACAGCGCTTCATCGGTGAACAGCCGCCCCAGGGTGCCCTTGCCCGCGCGAATGTCCTGGATGAGCGCGGTGGCCTGCTCCAGGCTCGCGTTCGCCGAATCGGCGACGCTCGAAATGGACCCGCCCCCTCCGCGCGACGTCACGTAGCCCCACTCCTCGATCGGCGTCCCCGAGCTCGATGCGGTGATGTCCACCGCCGCCTCGCCGAGCAGCGACACCGAGCCGAGCGTGGCCACCGAGCTGGTGGTGATGCGCGGCTGGTTCTCCTTCAGCACCTCCATCTCGATCTCGACGCGATCCCCGATGAACCGGACGGCGGTCACGCTGCCGACCTCGACGCCGGCGAGGCGCACCGGCGCACCCTCTTTCAGGCCGGCGACCTGCGGAAAAACGGTCTTCAGACCGTAGCGCTGCCACCAGAAGCCGCTCGACCCTGTCAGCAGGAAGATGAACGTGGTGGCGACAATGAGCGCAAAGATCGACACGAGGCCGATCTTCAGCTCTGCCCAGGCCAGCGATCGTGTGCGTGGCATGCTTGGTTTCCTCTAGGACAAGAACTGGCGGATGTAGGGATCCGACGCGGCACGCAGCTCGCTCGCGTTGCCTTCGAAGATCAACACGCCGTCCTTGAGCATGATGAACTCCGCTTCGTCGGCCTTCTGCGCGTCGGCCGGGGTGATCTCGACGTGGCCGTTCCTCCGCTGCGCCTCGTGCGTGGCGACGAAGAACGCGTCCCGGAGCTGGTGGGTGACGATGATCGAGGTCACCCCCTCGAGATCGCGCAGCTTGACGATCTCCTGATCGACGCTCAATGCCGTGATGGGATCGAGTCCGGTCGTGGCTTCGTCGTAGAGCAGGATCCCGGGTTTGTAGGCCATCGCGCGGGCGATCGCCACCCGGCGGCGCTGCCCGCCCGACAGCTCCGACGGCATCCGCTCGCCGTACTCCCGCAGGCCGACGAACCCGAGCACCTCGTTGATGCGCCGGTAGGCGTCTTCGTCGGGCATGCTGCCCTCCTCGAACAGTTTGAAGCCGACGTTCTCCTCCACGGTCAGGGAATCGAACAGCGCGCCCTCCTGGAACACCATGCCGATGTCCGACCGCATCGCCGTCAGCTCGCGCTCACTCATGGTATCCACACGCTTGCCGTTCACCACAACCGCGCCGCCGTCGGGCCTCCACAGCCCGAGAATCAGCTTCAGAATGGTCGACTTTCCCGAGCCGCTGGCGCCAAGAATGATCTTGGTATGGCCGGGCAGCAGCTCGAAGCTGACGTCCTTCAGGACGACCTTGTCGTCGAAGGCGAGCGAGACGTGTTCCAGTCGGATCGAGACGTCAGCCATCTCCCGTGCGAACGCCGCCGAGAAGCGGCCTAATACAACAGCGTAATCAACAGCCGCGTCACGAAGAAGTCGACGGCGATGACCGCGACGGAGGCCGCGACGACCGCCTGCGTCGTCGATCGGCCGACGCCCTGCGTGCCGCCGGTCGTGCGCAGCCCGACGTGGCAGCCGATCGTCACGATCACGTAGCCGAGACAGAACGGCTTGATCAGGCTCATCCAGGCGTCCTCCGGATAGAGCCCGTCGATGACCGACGTCCAGTACAGGCTCGAGGCGACGCGCAGCTGGAACACCGCGATGATCCATCCGCCGACGATCCCCACTGTGTCGGCGATGATGGTCAGGATCGGCGCCATCAGCACGCCGGCCAGGACGCGCGGGACCACGAGCTTGCGGATCGGATCGCTGCCGAGCGCGCGCAGCGCGTTGATCTGATCGGTCACCACCATCGAGCCCAGCTCCGCGGCGATGCCCGACCCGATGCGGCCGGCCAGCATCAGCCCCGTGAGCACGGGCCCGAGCTCCTTCAGCATCGAGGCGCTGACCAGGCGGCCGACGAACGGCCGTGCCCCGAACTGGTCGAGCGTGATCCCCGACTGCAGCGCGAGCACGGCGCCGGTGAAGAATCCGGTGAGCACGACGACGGTGAGCGAGCCGACGCCGATCGCGTCGAGCTGCATGACGAGGTCGCGGAAGTAGAACGGCCGCGAGGTCATGCCGCGGAGCGCGCCTGCCTGCAGGCGCACGTATTCCTGCAATTCGAGGACGGCGGCCTTGAGCCAGCGCTCCAGCACGTCCAACACCGGCTACCGGCCGCCCGAGCTCAAGCTGGAAAAACCGAGGTCGAGCGTGCGCAGCGCCTTGAGCGAGTCGCGCAGGGCGGCGGCGCGCTCGAAATCGAGATTGGCTGCCGCCGCTTTCATCTCGCGCTCGAGCCGCGCGATCTCGGCGTCGAGCTCGGCCTGGGTGCGGAACGTCTCGCGCTCGCGCACCGCGGGGGTCAGGTAATCGCGCTCGTAGACGCTCGACAACACGTCGTCGATCGAGCGCACGACCGACTCCGGGGTGATGTTGTGCTCGGCGTTGTACGCGGCCTGCAGCGCCCGGCGGCGCTCGGTCTCGTCGATCGCGGCCTTCATCGACGCGGTCACCGTGTCGGCGTACATGATGACGCGGCCGTTGACGTTGCGCGCCGCCCGCCCGGCCGTCTGGATCAGCGAGCCCGCCGAGCGCAGGAAGCCCTCCTTGTCGGCATCGAGAATCGCCACGAGCGACACTTCCGGGAGATCGAGGCCTTCGCGCAGCAGGTTGATGCCAATCAGCACGTCGAAGGCGCCGCGCCGCAGGTCGCGCAGAATCTCGACGCGTTCGAGCGTATCGATGTCGGAGTGCAGGTAGCGCACCTTGACGCCCAGCTCCTGGTAGTAGGCGGTCAGGTCCTCGGCCATCCGCTTGGTCAGCGTCGTGACGAGGACACGCTCCTGGCGGGCCGCGCGCTGGCGAATCTCCTGCAGCAGATCGTCCACCTGCCCCCGCACCGGGCGTACCTCGATCGGCGGATCCATGAGCCCGGTCGGCCGAATGACCTGTTCGACGACCACGCCGCCGGACTTCGACAGCTCGTACGGGCCGGGCGTTGCCGACACGAAGATCACCTGCTTCACCCGCTGCTCCCACTCCTCGAAGCTCAGTGGACGGTTGTCGAGCGCCGAGGGCAGCCGGAATCCGTACTCGACGAGGACCTCCTTCCGGGACCGGTCGCCGTAATACATCCCCCGGATCTGCGGCACGGTCTGATGGCTCTCGTCGACGATGACGATGGCGTCGTCGGGAAGATAGTCGAGGAGCGTCGGCGGCGGGTACCCGGGCGGCCGGCCGGTGAGATGCCGCGCGTAGTTCTCGATGCCGTGGCAATAGCCGATCTCGCGGATCATCTCGAGATCGAACATCGTGCGCTGGTGGAGCCGCTGCGCCTCGAGCAGCTTGCCCTGCGCCTCGAGCTCGGCGCGCCGCTCGGCAAGCTCCGCCTTGATCGATTCGACCGCCATCCTGGTGCGGTCGCGCGACGTGACGAAGTGCGACTTGGGATAGACCGCCACCTTGTCGAGGCGGCGAATGACCTTCCCGGTGAGCGGATCGAACCACGCCAGCTCGTCCACCTCGTCGCCGAACAGCCCGATGCGCAGCGCGTGCTCTTCGTACGAGGGCACGACTTCGACGATGTCGCCGCGCACGCGGAACGTGCCGCGGCCGAACTCGGTGTCGTTGCGCTCGTACTGGATCTCGACCAGCTTGCGCAGGATCTGGTCGCGATCGATCCGCTGCCCGACTTCGAGCGCCAGCAGCAGCCCGTAATACGCCTCGGGCGAGCCCAGACCGTAGATGCACGACACGCTCGCGACGATGATGACGTCGCGGCGCTCGAACAGCGAGCGCGTCGCCGAGAGCCGCATCCGGTCGATCTCGTCGTTGATCGTCGCTTCCTTCTCGATGTACGAGTCGGTCGCCGGCACGTAGGCCTCGGGCTGGTAGTAGTCGTAGTAGCTGACGAAGTACTCGACGGCGTTCTCCGGGAAGAAGCGCTTGAACTCCTGATAGAGCTGCGCCGCCAGGGTCTTGTTGTGGGCCATCACCAGGGTGGGCCGGTTCACCTGCGCCAGCACCTGGGCGATCGTGTAGGTCTTGCCCGAGCCGGTGACGCCGAGCAGCACCTGGTACCGGTCGCCGCGATTCAGCCCTTCAACGAGCTCCGGAACCGCGCGCACCTGGTCGCCGCGAACGTCGAAATCGCTGACCAGCTTGAATCGATCGTGGACCGACGGCATGACCAATTGACGATTGTACCGGCTTTGACCTTTGGACTCGGGGCTCCGGGCCCCGGCTTCCCGGCTGCGGGTTCGGGACGTCGGTCTACGGATTCAGGCGCAAGCGGCCCCGACCAGGTCCAGAGCCCAGAGCCCAAAGACCAGAGACCGAAGACCCTACTTCCGATACGGCGCGAAATACCCCTTGCGCGAGCGGACGCGCAGGTCCTTCGCGTCGGGACGCCGGACCTTGATCTCGACCTTCCGCCAGGCGCCGTCGGTCGCGGTGTTGGTGGACACGTATCCCAGGGTGTACTGCGCCCGGATCTGCGCGAGGATCCTGTCGTAGGCCTCTTCGATCTGCTTCATCTCGTACGGGAAGAAGGCCTCGCCGCCGCTCTCGTTGGCCAGCTGCGTGAGGCGCAGACGCTGCTCGGCGCGCACGCTGCCCGGCTGATTCTCGAGGAAGCCCACCGAGTAGACCGTGACGTCCGAGGCCCGTACCAGCGTCAGTACGTCGCCGAAGCGAATCGTGCTGCGGGTGTCGCCTCCGTCGGTGAACAGCACCAGGATCTTTCTCCCCTGCTGCTCGGCGGCGCTGTCCAGATAGACGCCGAGCGCGTCGTACATCGCCGTGAAGCCGCCCGGCTTCCGGTTGCGAATCCGCTCGACGAGGCGCGGGAAATCGAGCTGCCCGTACTTGGCCACCCGGACTTCGGTGTCGAAGTCGACGAGCGTGATGTCCCTGGCGTCGGTCAGGGTGTTGAGGAACCTGATCGCCGCCGATCGCGACAGCTTGATGTCGTTGTCCATGCTGCCGCTGGTGTCGAACAGCAGCCCGATGTGCAGCTCCGGCGCGACGTCCTGGTCGCCGCGGGCGAAGTACTCGATGGTCTGCTTCTTCCCGTCCTCGAACACCTCGAGATCGTCGCGGGTGAGGTCGGTCAGGAAGTTGGCCTTCCTGTCGGAGACGGTGACCCCGAGGCTGACGATCTCGGTGCCCGCCCGGAACGTCGGCGTCTGCGCACCGGCGAGCGCCGCTGCACAGACGAGCACGGTAATTCCGGCGAAAATTCGCATACCCGGGGGATCATAAACCCGCCTCGGCCAGGAGGCGTATAATGGCCGTTTGGAGCGTATGTCTAGGGTGTCTCCTTGGACGGCCGCGAGCACCCGATGAGGTGCGTCGCGGTCTGTCAGACGGAGCTGTGCATCAGGATGCTCGATGAGATCCTGCTGCCCAGCTTCGAAGTCGAGTTCCTGGTCGAGAGCAAGTCCGTTGCCCGCCGGCTGCACGAAGGCGGGCTCAACGTGACCGCCGGCGTTCTGAGCCGGATGGACACGTATGTCAAAGCCGACCTCACGCCAGGCACATGCGTCGTCGTCGAGGACAACGGCCGGAAGAGTCTACGCAGGATTCTGGAGGCCATCTACGACGCCGGGGGAACACTGGTCTATGTGCTCGGGGTCGGCACCTCCCACACACGAGAGCGCGAGGAGGAGCTGAAGTCGCTGTTCCCCGAGCTCAACTACCTCGCCCTTCCCGAGCTCTTCGGCGGTCCGCTCCTCACCGAATTCAGCCGCTCCCTCACCCGCCTCCGCGTCCAGCAGTACCAGCGATTCTTCAGCGACGCCGACCGTGTCCTGATCCTGCTGCACAACGACCCGGACCCGGACGCCATGGCGAGCGGGCTGGCGCTGCGCACCGTGCTGCACCGCAACCGGCAGACAGCCGTGATCGCGGCTCTGCAGGGTGTGACCCGGCCCGAGAACCAGCGGATGATGAACCTGCTCGACATCCACGTCGAGATCGTCACGCTCGAGCAGGTCAAGGCGTTCGATCGAATCGCCATGGTCGACGTGCAGCCCCACTACTTCGGGGGCGCCATCGACAGCGTCGGCCTGGTCATCGACCACCACCCCGAACAGCCGGGCTACACGGCAATCTACAAGGACATCCGCACCGACTACGGCTCGACCTCGACGATTCTCACCGAACACCTGCGCGCGGTGGACATGAACATCTCCGAGCGCGTCGCGACGGCGATGCTCTACGCCATCAAGTCGGACACGCTGTTCTTCAACCGCCAGGCCAACCGGGTCGACATCGAGGCGTTCTCGTATCTCTACCCGCTGGCCGACGCCACGCTGATCCGCAAGATGGAGGGCGCGGAAATCACGTCGGACCGGCTCGAGTACATCGTCAGGGCCAAGCAGCAGGGCCTGCTGGTCGAGCAGGTGTTCTGCGCGTTCCTGGGCACGACGCCGCGCGAAGACTTCATCCCCTACGTCGCCGACTTCTACCTGCAGCTCGAGAACGTGCAGTGGACGATCATCTCCGGGATCGTCAACGACTCGATCATCATCTCGGTGCGGAACCTGGGCTACTCGCGCAACGCCGGCGAGTTCGTCCGCAAGTACTTCAACGACATCGGCAGCGCCGGCGGCCATCGCGCCATGGCCAAGGCCGTCGTCCCGCTGCGGTCGTTCAGGGAGAAGTTCGGCAACCTGCAGGCCGAGCAGTTCACGCGCAAGGTACTCGACCTGGCGCTCGAGTTCCTGCACGAGCACCAGCCCAAGCTCGTCAAGGCGTAGCTACGACGGCCCTCCGCGGCTATTGGAACAGCGCCAGGTCCACGGCCTCGCCCATCGCCTTGTAACCGGCATCGCCGGGGTGCAGGTGGTCCCCGGAGTCGTAAGCGGGCAGGAAGCGCGTGGGCGCGGCCGGGTCGCGCGTGATCTGGTCGAAGTCGATGACGGCGTCATAGGCGCCGCTCGTCCGGATCCAGCGATTGACCGCCTGCCGCTTCGCTTCCCCCTCCGGCGTGAAGTAGGCGGCGCCTTCGAAGGGCGTCAGCGTCGCGCCGATGACCTTCAGGCCGCGGGCGCGGGCCCGCTCGATCAGCTGCTTGTGGCCGGCAATGATGTCCTCGGCCGTCGGCGCCGGGTTGCTGCGCGCGATCCCGATGTCGTTGATGCCTTCCATGATAATGACGTGCGTGACTCCTGTCTGCAGGAGCACGTCGCGATCGAATCGCGCCAGCGCGCTGACGCCCGCGCCGTCGCCCAGCACCCGGTTGCCGCTGATGCCGGCGTTGAGCACGGCCACCGCCGGCCCCTTCCGGGCGGCCAGACGACGGGCCAGGTAATCCGGCCACCGGCTGTTGGCATCCGTCGTCGAGCGTGCGCCATCGGTGATCGAGTCGCCGAACGCCACGACCGCCAGCGTGCCAGCCGGGGCCATCACCTCCACACGAGCCAGCAGGAACCACGCACCGGTGCGGGCGCTGACCGGCAGCGCCGGCACGCCGGAATGATTGCCGGTCTCGGACACGTAGTTCGTCTGCGATGCGCCGTTGTGGGTCGTCACGGGCGAGGGGCTGATGCCGAGATCGCCCGGCACGTAGAGATCAACGACCAGATCCGACACAGGAGCGACGGTGAGCTCCACCGGGTCGGTGACCACCGTCGCGCCGGCGAGAATGCTGAATCCCGTCGCACCGTTCACCGTGAGCGGCCGGGCGGACCCGGGCACGATGGCGGCATCCTTGTCGCGCAGCGCGATGTGGCCGGCGCCGATGGTGAGCGGCGCCGTGCCGAAGGCGTTGCTCAGGACGACCCGCACGCGGCTGCCGCCGATGCTGGTGCGCACGATCTGGCGGATCGTCTGGTTCATGACCGTCGTCGGCGGCGGGAAGCCGCCGCGGCCCCGGCCGCCCGCGGCGCCGGGTGCTCCGGCCGGAGGTGCTGACGGCGGGCCAGCCGGAGGCGCCGCTGCCGGGCCCCCACCACGCGCACCTGCCACAGGGGCCTGTGGCGCTGCAGGTGCCGGGCCTCGAGCCCTCCCTCCGCCCTGCTGCACGGGACGTGCGACGAGTGCGGTCGCCCACGTCGCCACCCACTGCTCGCTGCGGCGGTTTTGCGCGAACGAGGGGACGGCCAGGAGAACGGCGATCGCGATGGCAAGCAATCGTTTCATAGTTGGGGGATTCTACTCTGCCGTATCGCTAAAGGCCTTTCCTTTCCAGCCGGACCCGTTCAGTGTCTGTACCGGGCCGACCCCTCTACGCTGCCGGGGCCACGCGGGCGGAGATGTTGATCAGCAGCATCTCGGGCGCCTCCCGTACCGGCAGTCCTTCGGCGAGTCGCGCTGCAATCGTCCCCGCCAGCGCCGCGACGCACGCGCCGCCGGGCGACACCTGCGGCGCGGGACACGGTTTTCCTTCACTCATCAGCTTGACGATGCGGAAGAACTGCGTCACGACGAGCGGGTCGAGCTGCTCGGAAATCTTCTCGATGAACGCGGCGAATTTGTCCGCATACGACAGCCCCTCGACGGAGCCCTGCCTGGGAAGATCGAACAGGTCCCGGATCGTGTAGGGCTTCTGCTGCGAGAAATAGAACGCGGCCGCGCCGAACCCGGCATTGACAGCGGTGACCAACGGCTTCTTCAGGTCGTGGCTCGCGTCGTGCAACGCCACGAGCCCCGGCATATCGATGAAATCGATCGTATCGAACACGAGATCCGACCTGGCGACGAAGCTGTGGGCGTTGCCGGGCGTGACCTTGTCGCAGATCGCTTCGACCTCGGCGTCTGGATTAATGGCCAGCAGCCGCGCCTTCAGCGCCTCGACCTTGTGCCGGCCGACATCCGCAGCAGTGTAGTTCTGCCGGTTCAGATTGTGCGTCTCGATTACGTCGTGGTCGACGAGAATGAGCTTCCGGTATCCGAGACGGATGGCGGTTTCCGCAAATCCGCTTCCGATGCCGCAGCCGGCGATCAGAACCACTGTATTGCGAATGCGCTCCTGCGCCGCAGGCGATACGTAGCCTGCGTTCCTCAATGTCAAGGCACCGTAATCCATATCTCCCTGCCACACGGGTTGAGTGTTATGGGGGCAGCCGGTGAGGACTGGCCGTCTATTCTACTGTCCGCACGCAGCAGCCGCGGTACGCGGCATGGGCGGTCCCGGCACGCTGACTTGCCACGGTCAACTATCATTGGAGATCGCATGGCAACGATCCTTCAGACAGTTCCAGCAGGGAAGAAAGTGGGCATCGCGTTTTCGGGCGGCCTTGACACGAGCGCGGCCCTGCACTGGATGCGCGCCAAGGGCGCGATCCCCTATGCCTATACCGCCAACCTCGGTCAGCCGGACGAGAAGGATTACGAGGAGATTCCGCGCAAGGCGCTCCTCTACGGCGCCGAAAAGGCGCGGCTGATCGACTGCCGCGCGCAGCTCGTCGAGCAGGGCATCGCGGCGCTGCAGTGCGGCGCCTTCCACATCTCGACGGCCGGCCTCCCCTACTTCAACACCACGCCGCTCGGACGCGCGGTCACCGGCACGATGCTCGTCCTGGCGATGAAGGACGACGACGTCCACATCTGGGGCGACGGCAGCACGTTCAAGGGCAACGACATCGAGCGCTTCTACCGCTACGGGCTGCTCGCCAACCCCTCGCTGCGCATCTACAAGCCGTGGCTCGATCAGGCCTTCATCGACGAGCTCGGCGGCCGCAAGGAAATGTCGGAGTACATGCAGCGCGCCGGGCTCGCCTACAAGATGAGCCCGGAGAAGGCGTACTCGACCGACTCCAACATCCTCGGCGCCACTCACGAAGCCAAGGACCTCGAGCACCTGAACAGCAGCATCCGCATCGTCGAGCCGATCATGGGCGTGGCCTCGTGGCGCGCGGACGTGGCGGTGAAGCCCGAGGAAGTCACCGTCGCCTTCGAGGAGGGCGTGCCGGTGGCGCTGAACGGCCGCCGGTTCGACGACCTCGTCGCGCTGATGCTGGAGGCCAACGCGATCGGCGGACGGCACGGGCTCGGCATGAGCGACCAGATCGAGAACCGTATCATCGAGGCCAAGAGCCGCGGCATCTACGAGGCCCCGGGCATGGCGCTGCTCTACATCGCCTACGAGCGCCTCGTCACGGGGATTCACAACGAGGACACCATCGAGGACTACCGCGAGAGCGGCCGCCGGCTCGGACGCCTCCTGTATCAGGGCCGCTGGTTCGACCCGCAGGCGCTCAAGCTGCGCGAGTCTGCACAGCGGTGGGTAGCCCGGCCGATCACGGGCGAGGTGGTTGTCGAGCTGCGCCGGGGCAACGACTACTCGATTCTCGACACGCGCAGCCCGAACCTGACCTACAAGCCCGAACGCCTGACGATGGAAAAGGGCGAATCGGCGTTCACGCCGCAGGATCGCATCGGCCAGCTCACGATGCGCAACCTCGATATCGCCGACACCCGCGAAAAGCTCCTGATCTATACGAAGTCGGGTCTCCTGACGCCCGGCCACGGGACCGAGCTTCCTCACCTGCTCGACACCAAGACCGGCGACTGAGCGGCACGGATACGCTGGAGGTCGGCCCCGCGGGCCGGCGGGCGGCGGGGACGGCCGACGGTCGGGGGGCCGGACGCCGTCGACGGAATTCCGGCCGCCCTTCACCCTCGCTCCGCGCAGGAATTCGCGATTTTCTTCCGGAAACACGCGTGTTCGGCTCCCGACTCTCATTCCGGGCGGGTGCAGCCGATACACAGTGGCGGACCACCGTGTCGTTGCGAAGATTCCACACGATCGTGTTCGCGTGCGCCGCACTCCTCGGTGTGGAGGCGGCCCGCGTCCATGCCCAGGACGTCACCGAAGTCTCGTTGAAGGGGGCGTTCATCTTCAACTTCGCTCGATTCACGAATTGGCCCGCGGAGGCGCTGCCGTCGGCAGGCTCCATCTCCGCGTGCGTGGTCGGTGACCGCGGCGTGAGCGAGGCGCTGCGGCGCTCGGTGTCCGGGCGCAACCTGAACGGACGCGCCATCGTGGTCTCCTTCATCGAGCCCGACGGCGCGTTGCCGGGATGCCATTTCCTGTACGTCTCCAGGGTTTCGCGGACGCGGCTGGCCGAGATCATCTACCGCCTGCACGGCACGCCGGTGCTGACGGTGAGCGACGACGACGCGTTCATCAAGCTGGGAGGCATGATTCAGGTCTACATCGAGAGCGGGAAGATGCGGTTTCGGATCAACCCCAAGTCGGCCAAGCGGGCAGGCCTGCAACTGAGCTCGCGTCTGCTGGCGCTGGCCGATCTCGTTGATGCGGATCCCCCTCCGCCACCGCCGTCGATGGCCGGGTCGACATCGAAAGCGCGCTGATATGAAAAGGCCCACTCTCTTCACGATCGCGTTCGCACTGGTGATCGCCGCCAGCGCACCTGCCGGCGCACAGTCGCTGACCGAGCTGTCGCTCGAAAAGCTGATGCGTCTCGACGCCGGCCGCGTGTTCGGCGCGTCCGAGCGCAGCCAGCCGGTGACCGAGGCGCCGACGTCGGTGTCGTTCATTACCGCGGAGGACATCGCCCGCTACGGCTACCGCACGCTCGCCGACATCCTGCACGGCGTCCGCGGCATGTATGTCAGCGACGACCGCAACTTCAGCCTGCTCGGCGCGCGCGGCTTCAGCAAGCCAGGCGACTACAACAGCCGCATTCTGCTGCTCGTGAACGGCCATCGGGTCAACGACAACATCTTCGGCCATGCCGAGATCGGCGCGGAGTTCGGTCTCGATCCGGCGACGTTCGAGCGCGTCGAGATCATCCGCGGGCCGGCGTCCTCGGTGTACGGCGACAGCGCCTTCTTCGCCGTGGTGAACGTCATCACCAAGACTGGCGCCGGCATCGACGGATCGCAGGTCACCTACGAGGCCGGATCGCTCGGCACGCAGCTCGTGCGCGGGATGGTCGGGCATCGGCTGAGCAACGGCCTGGACTACGTGGTGTCGAGCACTGTGGAACACTCGACCGGCAACGAGCGGCTGTACTTTCCCGAGTTCGACACGCCGGAAACCAACAACGGCATCGCCGAGGGACTGGACGGGCAGGCGTTTCACCAGCACTACGGACGGCTGGCCTACGGCAATTTCACACTGACTGGCGCCTACGGACGCCGCCGGAAGGACGTGCCGACGGCCTATCTCAATACACTGTTCAACGAACAGGAGTATCGCCTCCATACGATCGACCGCCACACGATGGTCGATCTCGAGTACGCCCGCACGTTCGGCGGATCGCGCATGGTCCTGCGCGGCGCCTTCGACCGTTTCACGTCGGAGGGCTACTATCCGTTCGATGCGTCGCCCTTCGCGCGCGTCGCTCAGGGCTACTACGACCTGGCGGGTTCCTGGGTGACATTCGGCGGCCGGGTCGCTCACCCCCTGCCGTGGCAGACGCTGCTGATTGGCGCGGAATACATCGACAACGTGCAGCAGAGCTACGTCACGGGCTACACGAACAACCCGGTGCCGGAGACCGCCATCGACAGGACCTCGGCCCGGCGCGCCGTCTACGTGCAGGACGAGGTCAAGCTCGGCCGGCATGTGATCTTCAACGGCGGCCTGCGCTACGACGGATACGAGCGATTCAACCGCGTCACGCCGCGCACCGCGCTCATTGTGATGCCGACGCCGCACCAGTCGTTCAAGTATCTGTACGGCCGTGCCTTCCGTGCGCCCAACATCTACGAGACGATCGAGTTCTACTTCGGTCCGGAGGTGGCGGACCTGACTCCCGAGACCATTGACACGCACGAATTCGTCTGGGAGCGCTACACCGGCGACTGGCTGCGGACCTCGGTGTCCGGCTACTGGTACAAGGCCGATCGGCTGATCACGCTCACCACCTCCACCAACCCGGCGGCGTTCCTCGGCGTCGTCTACGTGAACCAGGGTGAGGTGCGCGCCAAGGGACTCGAGCTCGAAGCGCAGATGCGTCTGTGGGGCGATGCCGAAGGGCACGTGAGCTACGCCCTGCAGGAGGCGCGTGATCAGGCAACCGGTGAACTGCTGATCAACTCGCCGCGGCAGATGATCAAGGGCCGCGTGAGCGCGCCGCTCCTGGGCAGCGGTTCGTCCGTCGGCCTCGAGGTGCTCGGCATCGGCAGCCGCCACACGCTTGCCGGCAACTCGCTCTCGGCGGCGGGCACCGTCAACCTGACGATCACGAAGGAGCTGAACCGATCGTTCGAGCTGGTGGGCACCGTGCGCAACCTGTTCGACGTCGAATACGCGATCCCGGTGTCGGATTCGTATGTGCAGGATTCTATTGCGCAGAACGGCCGCACTTTCCGCGTCGGTCTACGAATGAAGATCAAGTAGGCGGAGGCCCGCAGGCACGGGCCTTACACCAGGGCCGCCGCCTCGCCGGCGGCACAGCTCGCACGTATCCCCTCGCTGTCAGCCGCATGTCCGGCAAGCGCGAGCAGGGCCGACGGCAGCGGGCCCGTCAGCCGACATCCACGCCGCCACATCGCCAGCATCACCCGGGACGGGTCCAGCAGCCGCACGAGATAGCCCGGCTGGTAACGGAGTACCGGCACGGGAAGCGCCGGATCGAGCAGCGATATCGTCATCCGCCCGTAACCCTGACGATTGAGATCGAGCACTTCAATCAGCGTGGAGCGATCGTCGTACTCGAGCACCCTGGGCGTGACGTCGCACTCGCCGAACAGTTCCCGCGCCAGTTCGGGATCGTCGAGCGCGGCACGACGGACGTCGCGCGTACGGGGCGTCTCGTAACAAAGGTGCAGGCCGAAGTCGGCGCCGGCCGTCTCCGCCGACGAACCGGCGCACAGCCGATCGATCGCCTCGCGCACGTTCTCACGCGTCAGCACAGGGCACAGTGCCGCGAACGTCCGTCGATCGACGACGGCCGCCGGCTCGACGCCGCGTTCGGCAAGCAGCTGCCGGTACGCCGGCGCCGCCGAGACGGCGCGCCGGAACGCTTTCAGAAGCGTCTCGAAGCTCACGCCACCACCGCGTGCGGAAGGTACTGTGGTTCGAGCCCGTCGAGGAACGTGCGCAGGCGCGGCCGTTTCCCGGACAGAATGATCGTGTCGAATTCCTCGATATCGCACATGTACGGCGCCACCGGACCGAAGTAATCGACGACCGGGCCGACGATGCGGAAAGGCACGCCCACCGCCGCGAGCAGGCGGTGCAGCGACGGCTCCATCGCCGCCAGCCAGTGCGTCAGGCCGTTGCGCTTGGCGGTCTGATACGTGGCGCGAAAGAGATTCAGACCGACGCGGCTGTTGCCGATCTGATCGTCTCGGCACTCGCGGCTCATGCACAGGCGCGAGACCTCGGCGAGGCGGACGTCCTCCTGACGCAGCCGCTCCTTGCACTCCTCCGAGATGGTGCAGTGACGAAACAGCGGGAGCTCCTCCATGCAGATCTTCACCAGCCGCAGCGTGCCCACCAGCTGCTGCTGATCGGTGATGACGCCGGCATGCAGCGAAAACGAATCGTACTCGTCGCGCTCCAACTGGTCGGGATAGTCCGCGGCGTTCAGGAAGCCGCGCTCGAGGCAGTACACCTGATACCGAAGCCGGTAGCTCTGCTCCATCAGCACGGGGTCATCGTCGATCTGCCTGATCTCGAGGTGCTGCAGACCGACCATCCGGCCGCCCTGGTGTGATGTGTTCCACTGCGACGCCGATGGGGAACCGGTGGGGACTTCCGTGCTGACTGCTACGCTCATACTCGTCGTTGCACCTCGTCGAAAAATGACCGCGTCGACGCGACGAGAACGATTGTGCAGAATCAGCTGGACAATTTGGCGCCCGATTGCACACGTTGACCGCTCTGATCACAGATTCTGTGCAAAGCCGCGGGGACTTTTTCACAAAGCGGCACACTTCATGTCCCGCGTGTGTCGGTCTGTTTCCGGCGGATGACGGGAGGGGGCGTTCTCAGCGCGACGGCGTGGTTCGCGGGAAGTGCACCGGATCGTCGTCGCGCCACGGCGTGCGCGAGGCCAGCCCGGACTCGTAGCGGCGCAGCGTGTCGCTCAGATGGGCGGCAATATCAGGGCGGCGCGCCGCCTTCGCCATCGCAATCGCCTGCTGCTGCCGCGTCACGGCTTCAGCGAATCTCCCGGTTTCGGCCAGCGCCATCGCCGTCGTCTCGATCACGGCGACGCTCGGCGCCGTCGTCTTCTCCAGCGATTGCATGATCGCCAGCGCCCGTGCTCCGTCGCGCACCGCATCGTCGGGCGCCGCGGCGAGCAGCCGCGCCAGCGCATGGACGAGACCGGGTTGATCGGGATGAATGCGCACCGCGTCCTCGAGCACCGTGCGCGCTTCGGCGAAGCGCCGCAGCCGCACCAGCGCCATGGCCCGTCCGAATCGCGCATCGCTGGCCGCCGGATCTATTTCGACGATCTCGGCGTAGGCGGCGGCTGAGGCCTCGAGCTTCCCCGAGCGCCGCAGCGCGTTGGCGAGACTCATTCGCGCATTCACCATCGTCGGTTCCGAGGCGACGGCCCGGGTGAAATGATCGATGGCGTCCTGATCACGGCCGCGCTCCTCCATGAGCAGACCGAGGCTGAACAGCGCGCGCGCGTATCCGGGCTGCAGCCGCACGGCCTCGGCGAACTCCGCCTCGGCACCGCCAGCGTCGCCCATCAGATACAGCGCCGTGCCGAGATTCTGATGGAGAGTGGCGTCGCGCGGCGCGACCTTCAGGCCCTCGCGGAACAGCGCGGCGGCTTCCTCCCATTTGCGGTCGTCCATCGCCTTCGTGCCGCGTATCTCGTAGACGACGGCCGTCTTCAGCAGCTCGGTAATCTCCGCCATCAGCGGATCGACCGGATAGACGCGCTCGTCCCTCCACAGCCGCAGGTGGGCGGCGGCGCGCTGCTCCTCGCCGCGCGCGCGATACGCCATCGCCAGCGCGTAGTGCACGCCGTCGGCGCCGGGATCGGCGGCCAGTGCGGCCTCGAGCTCCGTCACCGCCCGCGCCGTGTCGCCCGCGGCAAGCGCCGCCTTGCCCAGCTCGAAATGCGCGGCGGCCGAGCGCGGGTCGAGCGACACGGCCTTCGTGAGCAGCGGCTCCGCGAGATCGGCCCGTCCGTTGTCGATGTGCATGATGCCCAGCCAGACCAGCGCGGGCACGTGATCGGGCGCCCTGCGCAGAACCTGCTCCAGCCGGGCAATCGCCTGCTCGGCCTTGAACGACAGCCGATAGGCGTGCGCGAGCAGATAGGGCCAGGCGATCGCATCCGGTTCGAGCAGGGATGCGTTCACCAGATACGCCTCGGCCTGGTCGTAGAGCTCGGCCGCCATCAGCAGCTTGCCGACCTCGGCATAGGCACGGGCCAGCTCGATGCCGTCCGCCTTCGCCCGTTGCGCCGCCGTGAGCGATGCGTGGCTGGTGCGGATACGCTCCTGGAGCGACGATTCCACGCCGGCCAGCGCCGGCGGCGCTGTGTCGCGCAGGTTCGGGCGCGCTGGCGAGGCCGGCGGGGCGGGCGCCGTGTCGCCTCCACACGCGGCAAGCACCACCGCCGCGCATATGAGCGCCCCGGCCCGCACCACCCTCGCCATCATCCGTCCACCGGGTGTTCCAGCGTGTCCAGCAGGAGCTGGTAGAAATCGAGGTCGAGCCAGCGGCCGAACTTGAAGCCGGCATGCCGGATGCGGCCGCAGAACTCGAACCCGAAGCGCTTGTGGAGCGCGATGCTGACCGTGTTGGTCGCGTCGATCCCGCCAATCACGTTGTGATACTGCTGCTGACGGGCGCGCTCGATGATCGCCCCGAGCAGCCGCGTTCCGATGCCGCGGCCGCGGCAGTCCTTGTCCACGTAGACGGAGTGCTCGACCGAATACTTGTAGGCGGGCCAGTTTCGGAACGGACCGTAGGAGGCAAAGCCGAGCAGACGGTTCTGCTCGTCGACGGCGCCGACGACGGGATACCGCCCGCTCTCCTTGGCCGCGAACCAGCTGTCCATCATCGCCATCGTCCGCGGGCGATAGTCGTACAGCGCGGTCGAGTTCTCGATGGCCTCGTTGAGGATGGCCAGGATCTCGGCGGCACGGCTGCGGTCGCAGTCGATGAGCTCGACGTTCATGGGTCAGAGCCGGCCGATCTCGCCGGCGGAGCGCTGCACGGTGCTCCGTGCCCGGGCCAGCTGTTCGCCGCTTGCCCCGACGACCGGCTCGATGAACTGCCGGTAGGCGTCCTCGTAGGCGCGCTCGACCAGCTCGGCGAGATCCTGGCGCCGGTCCGAGGCCTCATCGTAGGCGCCCTCGACATCATATGGCCCGATCGGGTTGTGCGCCGGCCGGATCACATACAGCGCATCGAAGTGTATCGCCATCGACTCCAGCGCATCGCGCAGGGCGACGGTTTCGGCGACGCTCTCCGCCTCGCCGACCCGGCCGCGCACGTCCAGGCGCGGCGCGCGGAGGTGATGCGGCGCATCGACGGGCGCCACGGCGCTCACCACGATCGCCTGGCGCGCCCCGGCGGCCGCGACCTCCTCGAGCAGCCGCTGAACCGCACCTGGACGATCGCAGGCGCGGTGCGTCTCGCCTCGCCAGTAGCTGTCGGGGGCGAAGGTAATCGGATACGGCTCACATACGCGCAGCGGCGTCAGCGCGGCAAGGACGACGTCGATGGCGTGATCGCGGCCGACACCGGCGAGATCGAGCACTTCGGACCGGCGATCGCGCCCGACCCGCGGCGCCAGAAACTCGCGGCGATGCGAGTCCGAGAGCAGCGCCGCGACGATGTCGCGGCGCGCATCGATATCCGTGGCGACGAGCACCAGCTCGCGAAAGCCCGGCTGCCCGAGGTTCTCGGCCAGGGCCTCGGAATAGCGCCGCCCGAGGATCGTCGTCGACGGCCGCGCGACCGGCGCCGCGCCGCGGATGAGATCCCAGATCGCCGACGCGAACCATTCGCGCGCAGCGTCTGCCGACAGCGGCGCGCCCGGCACGCGCCACCACCACCCGCCCCGCGCCCGGCGCCCGCCGGCATTGCGGCCCGCCAGCAGCGCCCCTGCCGCGAGCACGGCAATGATCAGGAGGAGTGCGATCGTGGCGGCGCGGGGAACGGTCGTGGGGAGACTGGGTCCGGCAAACGCCGACTGCAGCCACGCCGAGTACAGCGAGACCATCTCCGCGCCCGCTTCGACCTGCACCATTTCGAGCAGGAAGCCGGCGAGATACACGACGAGGCCGACGGCCAGCACCGCGATGGGGGTGAGCAGCGTGGCGACGAGCACCAGGCCGAGCGCCGACGCCGCGCGGAGCGGCCAGCGCCAGCCGTAGAGCCGGGCCGCCGCCTTCGAGCGCCAGATCCCGGCCGGCTCCCACAGACGCGCGGCGCCATCGAGCGCCGCCAGCGCGGCACCGCCCGCGCCGATGCCGTGTCCGGCCAGGATGTCGATCTTCACCCCGGCCTCCTGCAGCGCCCGCAGCGCGCCGGCATGGTACGCACCGTGAGCGCCAGTACCCGTCAGAACGAGGGCCGTGCGGCGTTCCGGTGAGTAGGCGGTCACCTGTTATTCGTCTTCGTCGTGAATCGTCGTGAGTTTGACCAGGTCGAACTTCTTGACGCCGCTGGGCGTGGTGACGCTGATCTCGTCACCCTCTTCCTTGTTCAGGATCGCGCGGCCGATCGGCGAGGAGGTCGAGATGAGCCCCTTCTCGGCGTCGGCCTCTTCCGGCATGACCAGCTGGTAGACGACGGTATCGCCGTTCGGACCGCGCAGCTCCACCGTCGAGCCGAAGCCGGCCTTGTTCCGCGGAATACGATCCAGGTTCATCAGGGATATTTCACGCACCCGCTTCTTCAACATCGCGATGCGGGCGTTGAGAATCTCCTGCCGCTCCTTCGCGGCTTTGTATTCGGCGTTCTCACGCAGGTCGCCGAGCTCGCGCGCGCGCTGGATCTCCTTTGGCAGCTCGACCTTCAATTCACGCTCGAGCGCGGCGATCTCGTCGTTGAATCGCTTCAGAATTCGCTCTTTCATCGCTTGAATCAGACTGTAGCACAATGAGTTAGGTGGTTGGTCGCTGGTCGTTGGTGGTTCGTGGTTGGTAGTTGGTGGTCAGAGGCCCGGCCTGGCCGGCTTGGCCTGCGCGCCGCAGCCACGAAGCGCGAAGGCGGTGAGGGGTTGATTGCTCGACCGCCGGGACGCGAGCGCGCAGGCGGGAGCGAATGAGAGTCGTCACGAGCAGGCACAATCCGATCGTGGCCGCGTTCAAGGGGCTGGCTGACGAGCCCGACGCGACCGGGTCGCGTCTGCTGCTGGATGGCGCCCACCTGGTGCACGATGCACACGAATCGGGCCTGCGCTTCGAGACGGTTGCCGTCGCCGCGTCGAAGCTGGCATCGCAAACGGAAGAGGGACTGCTCGCCCGCCGCCTCGCAAGCGAGGGCGTCAACGTGATTGAAGTTGCGGATGCCGTGTTCGGGGCGCTCAGCCCGGTCAGGACCCCGTCGGGCATCGTCGCCATTGCCTGCCGGCAGCCGGCGACGGCCGCCGACGTCTGCGCACCGCCCGATGCCTTCATCCTCGCGGCCATCGACGTGCAGGAGCCCGGCAATGTCGGCGCGCTGCTGCGCGCGGCGGAGGCCGGCGGCGTGACCGGCGCGCTGGTGTGCGGCGTGTCGGCCAACCCGTTTTCCTGGAAAGCGATCCGCGGCAGCATGGGCAGCGTGCTGCGTCTCCCGGTGGCGGCGGGTCTGAGCACGCATCAGGCGTTCACGCTGATGCGCAAGTCCGGCGTACGAATAGTGGCCGCCGTGCCGCGCGGCGGACAGGATCCGGATGCCATCGATTGGCGCGGCAAGGTCGGGTTGCTCCTCGGCGGCGAAGGACCTGGACTCACCGACGAGGTGATTGCGCTGTCGGACGCGCGCGTCACGATCCCGATGGCCGGGCGCGTCGAATCGCTCAACGTCGCCGCGGCCGGCGCCATTCTCGTCTACGCCGCCAGGCGTCAGCGCGCATGAGCTCGCTCTTCGACGACGATGACGACCTCCATCGGGGCGGCGGGCGTACGCCGGCCCCCGGAACGCCGCTGGCCGAGCGGATGCGGCCGCGCAGGCTGGACGAAATCGTCGGGCAGGACGACATCCTCGCACCCGGCAAGCCGCTGCGCGAAGCCATCGAGCGCGACCTGCTGCAGTCGATCATCCTCTGGGGACCTCCCGGCACCGGCAAGACGACGCTCGCTCGCGTGATTGCCGACGTGACGCACGCGCAGTTCGTCCCCTTCAGCGCCGTGCTCTCCGGCATCAAGGAGATCAAGGAGGTCATGGCCGCGGCGCAGGATCGCCGCCGCCGCACCGGCCGGCGCACGATCGTCTTCGTCGACGAGATCCACCGCTTCAACAAGGCGCAGCAGGACGCCTTCCTGCCCCGCGTCGAAGCGGGCGACATCGTCCTCATCGGCGCGACCACCGAGAATCCGTCGTTCGAGGTCAACGCGGCGCTGCTGTCGCGGTCGAAGGTCTTCGTGCTCAAGGCCCTGCCCGCCGACGCGGTGGAAGGCCTCCTCCGCCGGGCGCTGGCCGACAGGGAGCGCGGCCTCGGCTCCATGGACCTCGAGGTCACCGACGAGGCGATTGCCGCCATCGCGCGCTTCGCCAACGGCGACGCCCGGGCGGCCCTCAACCTGATCGAGTTTGCCGCGGCCTCGGCGCCGATCGATCCCGGGACGATGGTCCGCCGCCTCGGCATGGAGCAGCTCGATCAGTCCATTCAGCGGCGGGCCCTGCTCTACGACAAGGGCGGCGAGGAGCACTACAACCTCATCTCCGCGCTGCACAAGTCGATGCGCAACAGCGATCCCGACGCCGCCGTTTACTGGGTGGCGCGGATGCTCGAGGCCGGCGAAGACCCGCTGTACATTGCGCGGCGGCTGGTGCGCTTCGCGTCCGAGGACATCGGCAACGCCGATCCGCAGGCGTTGACGGTCGCGGTTGCGGCCAAGGAGGCGGCGCACTTCATCGGCATGCCCGAAGGCAACACCGCGCTGGCCCAGGCGGCGATTTATCTGGCAACCGCGCCGAAGAGCAACGCCGTCTACACCGCCTACAACGCGGCGGCCGCCGACGCCCACACACAGGCCGCCGAGCCGGTGCCGCTGCACCTGCGCAACGCGCCGACCAGGCTGATGAAGGAGCTGCAGTACGGCAAGGGCTACGAGTACGCCCACGACAATCCCGACGCGGTTACCGGCATGGACTGCCTGCCGCCATCGCTCGCCGGAAAGACCTACTACCGGCCCACAGAGCGCGGCTTCGAGAAGGAAATCAAACGGCGGCTCGAGGCGTGGGAGCGGATCAAGCGGCAGCGGGCCGCCGCTCAGAAACGAGAGCCGCCGCCCGACGCCGACTGATGGATGCCGGCCCGATAGCCCGCAGCCAGCGTCCGCACCACTGACGGCGGCGTCAGGATTCGTACTGGATACTGCAGCCGTGCCGCCGAATCGGCATAACCGTCCGGACTCCAGCGCCGGGGCTCGCCTCCGACGATGAGACAGGCGCTCTGCTCGTCATCGGTGACGAAGACGCCATCCGGCAGACCGTCAATCGACAAGCACGAACGGAGGCCGCGAGGGGCCGTTCTTTCCTCGTGAAGGACGGCGTCGATGACGGCTGCCAGGGGCCGTCGTGTGCGGGCGCGCTCGGGATTGGCAGCGGCCCAGATCTCGCGGAACCGCGCGAACCGATCGCGTTGGCACTCGGCGCAGGGCCGATGGCCGGCCGCGAGCGCCGTCGCCTCGTCGAGAAAGAACAGCTCGGTGTAGCGGCCCGGCGCCATCAGCGTCCGCTTCCTGCCCTTGAAGTCGAGCGCGCAGATGATCCACCGCGTGCCCTGGAACGGGCGGCGGATCGTCTGCGTCTCGTCGTGCAGACAGCCGCGATTGCCCATCAGCGTGCCGCGCGCCGGGACCGCAATGATCGAACCAAATGGCGTGACGCGATTCTGCCTGGGCATCCGGCGTCAATCCGTATGGTTCCGAGACCGTGGGCCTGGTTCAGCGTTTCACGGGTCGTGCGAACACTTCGATGCGCGCGACGTTGACGAAGCCGCCCCACCCGTGACCGCTGCCAGGCATCAGGTCCGCAAACCCGATCTCGTCCACCCTGCTCAGATCCGGCTTCTCGACGAACGACTGCCCGCGCGTGACGACGCGGGTGATGTCGAGCGGCAGCCACCGCACGTTCGCGACGGCGAACTCCGACTGCAGGAACAAGGTGGAGTTGCTGGACGAGGCGCCTTCGCCGTAGTCGCCGACCAGCCACGTGCCATCCGCCAGCTTGATCACGGGTCGGACCACGTGGAAGCCGGACACGCGGGTCACCCAGCGGATCCGCGCCAGCCCCGTGAGGTCGGCGTAGTTGTTCCTGTCGCGCAGCGTCGCCGCAACCGGCCCCTGGCACACGCCGGTCCACAGGTTCGGAGGATCGGTCGGCTGCCCCGCCGCTACCTTCACCGGCGGCGGATTCTGGTTGTAGCCGGCGAGCTGAATGCACGACGGGCCGCCCCAGTCTCTCGGGATCGAACCGACCGGCGGCTGCCTCAGATAACGAGGGATGCTCGCCGCGTTCGGATCGTAGAGGCGCAGCTCGAGGTTCGGATTAGTGACCGCCGCCGGCGTGACACCAGCCTCGGGAACGAAATCGGCGGGCGCGTTCGCGGGGCGCTCGATCTGTCGCCACTCCTCACGAAAGAACAGCGGCGGCAGCCCCGAGGGTGGAGCCTGCTGAGCGGCCGCGTGTCCCGCCGCCATCACCATCGCCACGACCATCGCATGCCGTACTGACATGCGGCGGATTATATGCGCTGAAAGTTCTTTTCAACTTCCCGGCGCGTCAGGCGCAGCATGACCGGCCGGCCGTGCGGGCAGATTGTCGAATACGACGTGCGCCGCAGCTCGTCGAGGATGTGGGCCATCTTCTCCGGCGTCAGCGGATCGTTGGCCTTCACCGCGGCATGACACGCCATCGTCGCCGCGATCTTCCTGATCGCCTCGTCCACGAGCGCGGTGCTGCCCGTCGACTCGAGATCTTCGGCAAGCGCACGCAGCGCGGCGGAACACTCCTCGCGGCGCAGGAGCGCGGGAAACGCCGACACGCGCACCGTATCGCCGCCGAACTCCTCGATCTCGAACCCGAGCCGCTCGAGCTGCGCAGCGTGGGAGATCAGCGCCTGACGGCTGCCCGGCGGCAGCTCGAGGACCATCGGCTCGAGCAGACGCTGACTCTCCAGCCGGCCGCTCGTCAGACGCTCGGTGATCCGCTCGAACAGGACGCGCTCGTGCGCCACGTGCTGGTCGATGATCGCGATGCCGTCATCGTCGACAGCAATGATGAAGGTATCGCGGAACTGGCCGAGCGGGATCAGCGGACGGATTGTCGGTGCAAGGGCGGGTTCGCGTGTCGGTGCAAACGGACTATCGCCTGTCGGTGCGAAGCCCGCTTCGGCTGTCGGCGCAAGGGGCGCTGCGCCGGTTGGCCCAAACCGACTGTCGCTTGTCGGTGCGGGGCCCGTCGGTGCGCCCGACCACCTGCTCGGGAGCACCGATGTATACGCGTGCGGCAGCGGCAGCGTCGACGGCTGCGGCGCGGGGCTGCCGGGAGCTTCGAGCTGCAGCTCGGGTGCGGGGCCGCGGCCGAGCGCGTCGCTCAGCGTGCGGCGGACGAGCTCGTGGATGTACGACTGATCGCGAAAGCGCACTTCGGCCTTGGTCGGGTGCACGTTGACGTCCACGGCGTCGTGGGGCATCTCGATGAACAGGTGCATCTCCGGGCTGCGTTCCTTGATCGAGGCCTGGCTGTAGGCGTCGATCACGGCGTGCTGCACGGTCCGATCCTTGACGATGCGCCGGTTGACGAACAGGTTCTGCGGGCCTCGCGTCGGCCCCTGTTCGGCCAGGGCCGCAACGTAGCCGAACAGCCTGACATCGCCGCTGTCGCGACGGACCTCGATCAGGTCGCTGCGGTCGCCGTAGAGCTGGTAGAGCCGCTCGCGCAAGCCGCTCACCGGCGGGCACTGCAGCACCGTTCGACCGGCGCTGGTCAGCGTGAACCCGATCTCGGGATAGCACAGCGCGAGCTGCGTGACGAGACGCGAGACCTGCGCCGACTCCGCGGCATCCGATTTGAGAAACTTCCGGCGAGCCGGCAGGTTGTAGAACAGGTCGGCGACCTCGATCGAGGTCCCTTCGGGCATGCCGATCTCGACGACCGAGGCCACGGTCCCGCCGTTCACCCTGATCTCGGTGCCCGCATCCATGCCGCGGGCGCGCGTGCGCAGCACGAAGTGCGATACCGAGGCAATCGCCGGCAGCGCCTCGCCGCGGAACCCCAGCGTCGCGATCGCGGCAAGGTCGTCCGGACGGCGGATCTTGCTGGTCGCGTGGCGCTCGATGCCCAGACGGGCGTCATCCGGCTCCATGCCTTCTCCGTCATCATCGACGCGAATCAGCTTCTTGCCGCCCATCTCGACCGTGATCGCCAGCCGCCGCGCGCCGGCGTCGATCGAGTTCTCGACCAGCTCCTTGACGACCGACGCCGGACGCTCGACCACCTCGCCGGCGGCGATCTGATTGGCGAGATCGGGAGAGAGGCGCTGAATCCTGGGCATCGCGCGTCAGATCCACTTGCTGCGGCGGAAGAACGCCAGCATCGCCGCGCCAATCGCCAGCATCAGGAGCAGAATCCACCAGAACTGCACATCGGGCCCGCCGGGAAAATGCGGCAGGGCGATGTTCATGCCCCACATCCCGGTCAGCACCGTCAGCGGCAGGAAGATCGTCGACATCACCGTCAACAGCTTCATCACCTGGTTGAGGCGATACGAGACGGTCGACAGATTCACCTCGAAGATGCCGGTGATGCGGTCCTGGAACAGCATCGCTTCCTCGGTCAGCCTGACGACGTGATCGTAGACGTCGCGGAAGCGGTAGGTCATCTCGTCGGAGATGCTCGGGAACTCGCGGCGCGCGAGACGGCCGATCGCGTCGCGCTGCGGCACGAGCACGCGGCGCATCGTGGCGACCTCGCGCTTGAGCTTCATCACCTGGCGCGACAGCCGCTCGTGCCCGGCGAACGCCTGCTCCTCGAGGCGTCCGATGCGGTTCTCGACCTCCTCGAAGACCGGCTGATAGTTGTCGATCATCCGATCGACGATGCGATGCAGCAGCGCGACCGGCCCCTCGGCGAGCGCGTGCTCGTGCCGGGTGCACACGTCGCGGACGACGCTGACCGATCGCGACTCGCCGTCGTGCACGGTGACCAGGAAGTTGCGGCCCAGGAAGAAATCGATGTCGCGAGTGGCGAAGGGGGTGTGCTGCGGTCCGCTTTCGCCTGGCGGCCTGGGTCCGCCCTTGCCCGCCGGCGTCGCCCCGCCTCTCTCCCCCGGCTTTGCCGAGATGGGCTTCGGGTCGATGCCGTGCAGGACGACGTAGAGGTATCCGGGATAGGCCTCGACCTTCGGGTACTGCAGTGCGCTGACGGCGTCCTCGATCGAGAGGGGATGAAAACGGAAGACGTCACGCAGGAGGCGATGCTCCTCGTCTCCCGGCGCCGCCATGTCCACCCAGAGCACGGCGCTCGCCGCCGGGTCGAGCCACGCTGGCTCGACCCGCTCGACGATGTTCGTCTGCCCGTTCTGGTGGACGAAGACGGTAATCAACAGCTATTTCGACGACAGCCGGGCCTGTGCCGCGGCCAGCCTCGCGACCGGCACGCGGAAGGGCGAGCAGCTGACGTAGTCGAGACCGACCTTCTCGAAGAAGCGGATCGACGCCGGGTCGCCGCCGTGCTCGCCGCAGATCCCGAGCTTGATGTCGGGACGCGTCCGCCGCCCCCTGGTCACGGCAATCTCGACGAGCTGACCGACGCCGGTCTCGTCAATCGTGGCGAACGGGTTGACCTTGAGGATCTCCAGCTCGGTGTACGCCGGCAGGAACGAGCCCGAATCGTCGCGCGACATGCCGAGCCCGGTCTGCGTCAGGTCGTTGGTGCCGAAGCTGAAGAACTCGGCCGTCTGCGCGATCTCGTCGGCGGTCAACGCCCCCCGCGGGACCTCGATCATCGTCCCGACCAGGTAATTGAGCTTCACCTTCTGCTCGGCCTGCACCTCGCGCGCCACCCTGTGCACGATCTCGACCTGCAGATCGAGCTCCTTCTTGAAGCCGACCAGCGGGATCATGATCTCGGGCTTGACCTTGATGCCTTCCTTCTGCACCAGCGCCGCGGCCTCGAACACGGCGCGCGCCTGCATCTCCGAGATCTCGGGATAGCCGATCCCGAGACGGCAGCCGCGGAAGCCGAGCATCGGGTTGAACTCGTGCAGCTGCTCGACGCGCGACTGGATCTTCAGCACGCTGACGCCGAGCTTCTTCGCCAGGTCCTGCTGCTGCTCCGGCGTGTGCGGCAGGAACTCGTGCAGCGGCGGATCGAGGAAGCGGATCGTGGCCGGGTAGCCCTCGAGCGCGCGGAAGATGCCGGCGAAGTCCTCGCGCTGGTAGGGCAGCAGCTTGGCGAGCGCCGCCTTCCTGGCCTCGAGCGTGTCGGCGAGGATCATCTCGCGCATCGCGTCGATGCGATCGCCCTCGAAGAACATGTGCTCGGTGCGGCAGAGCCCGATCCCGACCGCGCCGAAGGCGAGCGCGTTCCTGGTCTGTTCGGGCGTGTCGGCGTTGGTCCGCACGCTCATGCGCGTCGCCTTGTCGCACCACTTCATCAGCTGCTGGAAGCTCCGGAACTTCTCGGTCTTCTTCGCGGCTTCATCGCCTTCGAGCAGCCCGGCGATGATCTCCGACGGCGCGGTCTTGACCTGGCCGGCGAACACGTTCCCGGCGGTGCCGTCGATCGACATCCAGTCGCCTTCCGAGAAGCTCCGTCCGTTGACCGTGACGGTGCGCGCCGCGTAGTCGACGGCGACCTGCGAGGCGCCGCAGACGCACACCTTCCCCATCTGGCGCGCGACGAGCGCCGCGTGCGACGACACGCCGCCGCGCGAGGTCAGGATGCCTTCGGCCGCAATCATCCCGCGGAGATCCTCGGGAGACGTCTCGACGCGGACGAGCAGCACCTTCTCGCCGCGCTCCGCCGCGGCCACCGCGCGCTCCGCGTTGAGATAGATGCGGCCCGTCGCCGCACCGGGACCGGCGGGCAGCCCGGTGGCGATCACCGACGCCTTCGCGACTTCCGCCGAGTCGAACACCGGCGCCAGGAGCTGGTCGAGCTGATCGGCCGGGTTGCGCATCACCGCCGTCTTCCAGTCGATCAGCCCCTCCTTGAACATGTCCATCGAGAACTTCAGCGCCGCCATCGCCGTGCGCTTGCCGTTGCGCGTCTGCAGCATGTAGACGACGCCGTCTTCGATGGTGAACTCGAAGTCCTGGACGTCCTTGAAGTGGCGCTCGAGCGTCTTGCGGATGCGCTCCAGCTCCTGGTACGCCTTCGGCAGGTGATGCTTCAGCTCGGACACCGGCTCCGGCGTGCGCACGCCGGCAACGACGTCCTCGCCCTGCGCGTTGATCAGGAACTCGCCGTAGAACTCCCTGGCACCGTTGGCCGGATTGCGCGTGAATGCCACGCCCGACCCCGACCGGTCGCCGGTATTGCCGTACACCATCGCCTGCACGTTGACCGCGGTGCCCCACTCGGACGGGATGTTGTACTTGCGGCGATACACGACGGCGCGGTCGTTCATCCACGACCCGAACACGGCGCCGACCGCCCCCATCAGCTGCTCCCAGGGCGAGGAGGGGAACTGCTTGCCGGCGCGCTCCTTCACGAGCGCCTTGAAGCGCGTCACCAGCTCCTTGAGATCGTCGACGGTCAGCCTCGTGTCGTCGATCTCGTCGTTGTAGCGCTCGTGCTTGAGGCCGGCAATCACCGTTTCGAACGGCTCGTGATCCTCGCCCGGGCGCTTCTGGACGCCGAGCACCACGTCGCCGTACATCTGCACGAAGCGGCGATAGCAGTCCCACGCGAAGCGCGGATTACTGGTCTTGCGGGCCAGCGCCTCGACCGTCTCGTCGTTGAGCCCGAGGTTGAGGATCGTGTCCATCATCCCCGGCATCGAGTCGCGTGCGCCGGAGCGGACCGACACGAGCAGCGGATTCCGGAGATCGCCGAACTTCTTGCCGGTCTGCTTCTCGATGGCGGCGAGGCCGGCCTTCATCTGGGCCTGCAGCGCCGGCGGATAGGTGCGCTTGTGCTGATAGTAGTAGGTGCAGACCTCGGTCGTGATGGTGAAGCCTGGTGGGACCGGCAGCCCGATGCGGCACATCTCGGCAAGGTTCGCCCCCTTGCCGCCGAGCAGCGCTCTCATCGCGCCATTGCCATCGGTCTTCTTGCCGAACAGGTATACGTACTTGGGGCTCTTGCCGCTCCTGGTCGCCGCTTTGGGCGCCGCCTTCCTGGCTTTCTTTGCCATCGAATCCCGTCTCCTGCGCGGAGGCTGACGGCCCCCGCTTCTACACACCGCACCGCGCACGCGTCAGCGTGCGTTCGCCCACCGACATGCCGCCGGCATCCCGGTCACCACGGCAGGGATGCCCGCCGACAACCGGGCTCACTCAGTCGCCATTTCAGAAAGATCCGCGATGTCCAGAATCAGCCCGCGCAGCGACGCCACCAGTGCCAGGCGCGCCGTGCGCAGCCGTTCGTCGTCGGTCATCACCAGCACGTCGTCGAAGAACCTGGCCACCGCCGGCTGCAGCGCCGCGATTCCGGCAAACGCCTCGCGATAGTCGCCGCGCTCCGCGGCGGCACGCACGACCGGCGCGGTCGACGCCAGCGCCTCCGCCAGCGCCTTCTCGGCGGGTTCGGTCAGCACGCCGTCGACGCCCGACAGATCCGCCGGCGTGGCCACGCCCTTCGAGATGTTCTTCACCCGCTTGAGCAGCCCCGCGACGCCGAGCAGCGCCGGCGAGCCCGTCATCTGCGACAGGGCCTCGAGCTTGCGGCGCGCCTCGAGCGGGCTCACGTCCGCGATGCTGCCGTGCATTACCGCCCGCACGCTGCGAACGTCGAAGCCGCGTTCGCCGAGCAGATACGCCAGCCGATCCGCGACGAACGAGCACAACGGCTTCTCCGCGTCGCCGTAACCGCCGAACGGCGCGGCGGCGCGCTCCAGCAGCGCCCCCAGCTTCAGCCGCCGATCGAGGCCGGTCAGCTCCGGGAGGTCGGCCAGGATTTTCACCGCACCCTGCGCCTGGCGGCGCAGACCGAGCGGATCGCGCGAGCCGGTCGGCCGCTCTCCGGCCGTGAACATCCCCACGACCGAATCGAGCTTGTCGGCCAGCGACACCGCCGCCCACGTGACCGCCGCAGTCCCCAGCTGCATGCGCGTCGGCGCGGCGTCGGCCTCCACGCCGACGGGCAGGTAGTGGAAGTAGATCGCCTTCCAGATGGTCTCGGGCAGCCCTTCTTCGCGCGCGTAGATGCCGCCCATCGTGCCCTGCAGCTCGGTGAGCTCGCGCACCATGTCGGTGGCGAGGTCGGCCTTGCACAACCGGCCGGCCTGCTCCGCCTGCACCGCAACCGCCGGCTGGCCGAAGGCCTCGCCCGCGATCCAGGCGGCGAGAGCCGCCACGCGGTCAGCTTTCTCACGATAGCTGCCTAGCTTCTTGTGGAACAGGATGGTCGACAGCCGCTCCACCCGCGATTCGAGCGTCGCCTTGCGGTCCTCGTCGTAGAAGAACCGCGCGTCGCGCAGCCGCGCGGTCAGCACGCGCTCCGCGTTGCGGGCGATGATCTCGGGCTTCTCGGCTTCCATGTTGATGACGGCGAGGAAGGCGGGCTTGAGCTTGCCGTCCTCGTCGACCACCGGGAAGTAGTGCTGATGATGAATCATCGTTGTCGTCAGCACTTCCTCGGGGAGCTGCAGGAACTCGATCGGGATGTGGCCGGCAATCACCGACGGGTACTCGACCAGGTCGGGCACCTCGCGCAGGAGCGCCGACTGCGCGGCAAGCGTGCCGCTGACACGCCCGCCCAGCTTGCGGGCGTGGGTCTCGAGCTCGCGGCGGATCTTCTGCTCGCGCTCGCGGCGATCGAGAATCACGAAGTTCTCGAGCAGCCGCTCCTGGTAGTCCTCGAACGTCTTGACCTTGATCGCGCGACCGGCGCGGCCGCTCGTCGTCTGGAAGCGGTGTCCGTAGGTATTCGGACCGGAGCGGATGTCCTGGACGGTCGGCCCCTGCGCCTGCTCGCTGCGCCGGATCACGAACGGGACAACGCGTCCGCCGTAGAGCAGCACCAGCCAGCGGATCGGCCGCGCGAAAACGAGCTCGCCCCTGCCGTCCTCGAGATACGCGTCCCAGCGCATCTGCTTCGGGAACGTGAAGTCGCGCAGCACGCCCGCCATCACGTCGGCGAGCACGTCGACCGTTGCCTTGCCGCGCTGCTTGACGCGATAGGCGTAGTGCTCGCCCTTCGGGCCATGGTGCCGCTCGAGGGCGGCTACGTCGACGCCGTATTTCCTGGCGAACCCTTCCACCTGCTGCGCCGGCGCGGCAACTGACGGCCCGGTGACGAGCTCCTCGAAGTCGGTCTGCCGTTCGGCGACGCGCACCACCCGCGCGGCCAGACGGCGCGGCGTGCTGTAGGCCTCGGCGCCCGAGTCGGTGGTCAGCCGCGCCTCCTTGAGGCGCGCGTCGACGTGCTGCGCCATCTGCGCGGTCAGGTTGGGCAGCCACGCGGCAGGGATTTCCTCGCAGCCGATCTCGATCAGCAGCTCGCGGTCCATCGCTACCGGCCCTCGCCGACCTGGAGCGGCTCCCGCTGCTCGGCTTCGACGTGAGCCCTGGCGATGCGGATCGCCAGCTGCCGCACGCGCAGGATATAGGCCGTCCGCTCCGTGACGCCGATGCTGCCGCTCGCGTCGAGGATGTTGAACAGGTGCGAGCACTTCAGACAGTGCTCGAGCGCCGGCAGGATCAGGTTCGAGGCGAGCAGCGCCTCGCCCAGCTCGTAGTTGCGGTCGAAGAGCTCGCGATGGCGGGCGCCGAAGTCGGGGGCGCTCATCCCGTCGACCTGGCCGAACACGTATTTCGACTGCTCGATCTCTTCCTGGAGCCGCACGTCGCGGTACTTCACGCCGCCGCCCCACTCGAGGTCGAAGACGTTGTCGACCTTCTGCAGGAACATCGCGATGCGCTCGAGGCCGTAGGTGATCTCGCAGGAGATCGGCGCCAGGTCCATGCCGCCGACCTGCTGGAAATAGGTGAACTGCGTGATCTCCAGACCGTCGAGCATCACCTGCCAGCCGATGCCCCAGGCGCCGAGGGTCGGCGACTCCCAGTTGTCCTCCTCGAAGCGGATGTCGTGCAGCCGCGGGTTGATGCCGCACGCCTCGAGGCTCTCGAGATAGAGCTGCTGCACCTCGTCGGGCGACGGCTTGAGGATCACCTGATACTGGTGGTGCTTGAAGAGCCGGTTGGGATTCTGTCCGAACCGGCCATCGTCGGGCCGGCGCGACGGCTGGACGTAGGCGACGCTCCACGGCCTGGGGCCGAGCACGCGGAACAGCGTTTCGGGGTGGGAGGTTCCGGCGCCGACCTCGAGGTCGAGCGGCTGCTGGAGCAGGCACCCGTGCGAGGCCCAGTACGACGACAGCTTGAGAATGAGGTCCTGAAACGTCACGCGATCCTGAATCCTGTTAAGCGTGACGGCGAAGATCGCGCAGCACTCGGTCCGATTTCAACGTCTTCTCCAGATGCCTCGCAATCAACGTCCGATGCACGCCTTCGAGCTCCCGCAGCGCCTGCGGTCCGGCCGGCACGCGGCCGACCTCCTGCGGCGGCACCGTCCGCGATCCGGCGAGGAACGCCAGGGCGGCATCGGACAGGCTTCCCCGCGACTCCGGATACAGCCCCTGCAGCCGCAGCAGCCAGTACTCGAAATATCTCGCCAGCGGCTCGACCGGCGCGCCCGCGGCCAGCGCATCGAGCATCGACGCCCCCAGACGATACAGCCGTTCGTCGGCGTCGGCCTCCTGCGCCCACTCGTCGAGCAGCTCGGCGAAGTAGCTCACGTAGCCGAGCGCGTCGGGCGACCCCAGCGTCAGCGGCGACCGTAGCGTCTCGACGTAGTTCAGGCCGACCAGCTCCCGCCGCTCTTTCTCGAAATACGCCACGTGCGCTTCGGTCAGCGGCTCGAGCGCACCGGTGAACCGCGACCGCGGCCGCCGCGCCCCCTTCGCCACGCCGCGCTTCTTGCCCCGATCGCGGGTCAGGAAGACAACGATCCTGTCGGCTTCGCCGAGCTTGTACGTGCGGAGGACCAGTGCGTCGGCTGTGTACAGCGGCACTAACCCGTCTATCTTACTCGTTCATACGGCCCGCGTCAGGTATCGGGCGAAGACCGTCGCCAGCCCGAGGAACGAGAGGAACCCGAACAGGTCGGTCATCGTGGTGATGAAGACCGAAGAGGCCAGCGCCGGATCGACGCTGGCCGCCCGCAGCCCAAGCGGCACCAGCACACCCGCCAGCGCCGCGACGAACATGTTGATGATCATCGCCAGGCCCAGGACGACGCCCAGCACCGGGTCGCCGCGCGTCACCCACGCCACCGCGGCCGCCACCAGGCCCAGGGCCACGCCGTTGCCAACCCCGACCAGCGCCTCCTTGAGCAGCGCCTTGCGCGAGTTGCTCCACGTCAGCTCGCCAAGCGCGATGCCGCGGACGATCACCGTCAGCGTCTGCGTGGCGGCATTGCCGCCCATGCCGGCAACGATCGGCATGAACACGGCCAGGATCGGCAGCGCCTCGATCGTCCCGGTGAACAGCCCGACGACGCTCGCGGCGAGAAACGCCGTCCCGAGATTGATCCCCAGCCACGGCAGACGCTTGCGCAGCGACTCCCTGGCCGGCGTGAACACGCGCTCGTCGCCGGCGACGCCGGCCAGCCGGTAGATGTCCTCGGTCGCCTCGTCCTTGATGACGTCGATCACGTCGTCGACGGTGATGACACCCACCAGCTTGTTCTCCTCGTCGACGACCGGAATGGCCAGGAGGTTGTAGGCGGCGACGAGCCGCGCCACTTCTTCCTGGTCCATGTCGACGCGCGCGGTGATCAGGTCGGTGGCCATGATCCGCTTCAGCGGCGTCTCGGGCGAGACGAGCAGCAGGCGGCGCAGCGAGGTGACGCCGACGAGATGGTGCCGCTCGTCGATGACGTAGAGATAGAACACCATCTCGACGTCGCGGCTGCTCTGGATCTCGGTGATCGCTTCGCCGACCGTCATGTCTTCGTTACACGCGAAGACATTGGGGTTCATGATGCGGCCGGCGGTCCGCTCCTCGTACTCGAGCAGGTTCTCGACGACCTTCGAGTCCTTCGGCTGCATCAGCTCGAGCACCTTCGTCGACAGCTCCTCGGGAAGGTGATCGATCAGGGCCGCGGCGTCGTCGGACTCGATGTCCTGCGCCAGGCGGGCAATCTCCTCGGCCGAGCGCGTCGCCAGCAGCGGCGAGCCGGTCTCGGGGCCCAGCTCGGCGAGGGCCTCGATCGCCAGGCGGCCGTTGCGCTCGAACAGCAGCGTGAAGGCCGCTTCGCGTTCCTTGTCGGAAAGCTCGGTGAAGACCTGGGCGAGGTCGGCGGGATGCTGCTTCTGCAGCAGGTTCACCAGGTTGGCGGTCGCACCGATGCGCAGCAGTCGTCTGACCGAGTCGAGCACCAGATCGATTCTGCGCGGCGCGGGCATGGCAAACGTCTCAATTTACCATCCCCTTCCGGAGGCTCCTAGAAAGAATCGGCGGCCCCGCGCCTACGATCGGAGCCCAATCTCGTCAAGCACCCGCTCGTCGTCGCGCCACTCGGACTTCACTTTGACGTGGAGGTCGAGGAACACCTTCCGCCCGAAGTGCTTCTCCAGCTCGAGCCGCGCGGCGGTGCCGATCGCCTTGATCATCGCGCCCGCCTTGCCGACGACGATCGGCTTCTGCGACTCGCGGTCGACCAGAATCGTGCAATACAGCTTCAGCAGACCCGGCTGGGACTCGGCGAAGACGTCGACGACCACGGCGGTCGAGAACGGCAGCTCGTCGCGCGTCATCTGCAGCACCTGCTCGCGCACGATCTCCGACGCGAAGAACCGCTCGCTCTGGTCGGTGAAGTACTCCGGAGGATAAAGGGCCTCCCCGTCCGGCAGGTAGCGCAGGAACAGCTCCTCGAGGGTGCCCACGTTGGTGCCGTCCGCGGCCGATATCGGCACCAGCTCGGCAAACGGATGCGCCTTGCCGTAGGCATCGAGCATCGGCAGCAGCTTCGGCTTCGAGACCAGGTCGACCTTGTTGAGGGCGAGGATGACGGGAGCCTTGACGTCCTTCAGCAGCGTGAGCAGATAGCGGTCGCCGGGACCGATGGTCACCACGCTGCCCTCGCGCCCCGGGCGCCGCCGCGGCACCGGGCCGCCGACATACGTCGACGCGTCGACGAGCAGGCACACGACATCCACTTCCCGCATCGCCTCGAGGGCCGCGTCGACCATGCGCACGTTCATGCGGTGCGTCGGCTTGTGCACGCCCGGCGTGTCCACGAACACGACCTGCGCCCCCGACGGTGCCGCGGCCGCGGGCGGATAGTTCTTCACGCCGACGATGCGCGTGCGGGTGGTCTGCGGCTTGTCCGAAACGATGGCGAGCTTCTGACCGAGGATGCGGTTGAGGAGCGTCGACTTCCCGGCGTTGGGACGGCCGAGCAGGGCGACGAAGCCGGCCTTCATTGCAGCTTGGACTCGATCACCTCGGACGGCACTTCGCGGCGGCGGGCGCGGACCTTGGTGATGCGCCGCCGCTCGACTTCGAGGACCTCGAAGGAGAGCCCGTCGATGTCGATGGTCTCGCCGACGTACGGCATGCGCCCGAGGTGCGAGAGCAGATAGCCGCCGACGGTCTCGAAGCCCTCGCGCTCGATCTCGACGTCGAGCCGATCGCGGACCTCGTCGACGCTGACCTTCCCGCTGAACACGAACGTGCCGTTGCCCTCGTCGGTCACCGTCTCCGCTTCGACGTCGTACTCGTCGCGGATCTCGCCGACGATCTCCTCGAGCAGGTCCTCGACAGTCACCAGGCCGGCCGTGCCGCCGTATTCGTCGACGACGATCGCCATCTGCGTCTGCCGCCGCTGCATCTCCTTCAACAGCTCCGAGACGCGCTTGCTCTCCGGCACGAAGTGGGCGGCGCGCATCAGCGTCGTGAGCGGCGGCTCGGCAGTGGGCGGCAGCGCCACGAGATCCTTCACGAACACGATGCCGATGATGTTGTCCAGGTTGTCGCGGTACACCGGTATCCGCGAGTACTGCTCCTCGCGGAACAGCGACCGCAGCTCCTGGAGCGTGGCGTCGGCGCGGATGGCGACGATGTCGGGGCGCGGGGTCATCACCTCGCGGACGACGGTCTCGGTGAAGTCGACGATCGACTGCAGGAGCTCGCGGCCTTCCTCCTCGGAGATGTTGCCGTCCTGCAGCTCCCCGTCGCCCGCCCCCTCGGGGGCCTTCTCGGACGACGCGTTGCCGCCGTTGGCCGCTTCGCGCTCGCGCCGCGGCGCGACGGAATTGATCATCACCGCCGTGATCGGCAGCAGCACGGTGGCGACCGCATGGAACGCCGGCAGCAGGACGTCGAGCACCTTCTCGGGATCGCGCCGCACGATCAGCAGCGGCAGCAGGTGCTCGCAGACCACCACGAACGCCACGAGCGAGACGATGAAGGTGGCGACCGAGAGCGCGTCGCGCACGTCGCTGAGGCGCGCGATGAGCACGCCTGCCAGCACGGTGCAGACGCCGATCAGGATGCGGACGGGAATGAAGAGCTGGAGCGGATCGTCGAGGTATCGGCCGAGGCGGTCGCTGCGTCCGCCGCGTTCGGCCATCAGCCGCAGCGACAGCCGCATCAAGGCGCTGAAGGCGGCCTGGATCGTCCCCAGGAACACCGTCGCGCATCCGAGCAGAAACAGTGTGAGCGGCGTCATGCAGTGCTAGTGAGCAGCACGTTCAATCAGCCCCTCGACCAGCCCGCCCTTGCGACGCAGCCGCCGCTCGAGCCGGGCCATCCGGCCATCATCGTGCTCGTGATCATAGCCAAGAAGATGCAGGAGGCCATGCAGGGCCAGCACCCGGAGCTCGACCGCCCGCGAGTGGCCCGCCCGGCGGGCCTGGCGGGCCGCAACCCCTGCTGCAATCACGACATCGCCCAGGTTGCCGGGCTCGCCGGCCGGGAACGACAGCACATCCGTTGCCCGGTTTGTGCCGCGGTACAGCCGGTTCAACCGCCGGACGCGGGCATCGGAGACCACCGCGACGGTCACCTCCCCGCGGGCGCGCGCCGGTGCCACCGACCGGAGCCAGCGCGCGAGCCCCGGCGCCCGGACCCCGCCCGCGGTCACCAGATGCACGACGAGAGAAGGGCGGCGGGACGCCGGCGGGCTACGTCTGCGCACGCGCGCCCGAGAAGGCGTCATAGGCCTTCACGATCTGCTGCACGAGCCTGTGGCGGACGACATCGCGCTCGTCGAAGAAGACGAAGCCGATGCCCTCGATGTCCTTGACGATCTTCAGCGCCTCGACCAGGCCCGACCTGTCCGGATGCGGCAGATCGATCTGCGTGATGTCGCCCGTCACCACCGCCTTCGAGCCGAACCCGAGGCGGGTCAGGAACATTTTCATCTGCTCCGAGGTGGTGTTCTGGGCTTCATCGAGGATGACGAACGCATCGTTGAGCGTGCGCCCGCGCATGAACGCAATCGGCGCCACCTCGATGATCCCGCGCTCGACCAGGCGGGTGGCGCGCTCGACGTCCATCATGTCGTAGAGGGCGTCGTACAGCGGACGCAGATACGGGTTCACCTTCTCCTGGAGATCACCCGGGAGGAACCCGAGCTTTTCGCCGGCCTCCACCGCCGGCCGCGCCAGGATGATGCGGCTGACCTTCTTGGCGAGCAGGTAGCTGACCGCCTGCGCCATGGCCAGATACGTCTTGCCGGTTCCCGCCGGGCCGACGCCGAACACGATGTCGTACCGCTCGATGGCGTCGAGATAACGGCGCTGGTTGGTCGTCTTGGGGTTGACGCGGCGCTTCGTGCCTTCCGGCCGCTTCTGCCCTTCCTTCAGGAAGTAATCGCGCAGATCCACGCCGCCGTCGTCGGCGATGAGCTGCGCCGCGGTCCTCACGTCGCCGTTCCGCAGCTCGTAGCCCTCGGCCATCAGCGTCTTGAGCTGGTCGAAGATGCGCTCGACGCGCTGCTCCGCCGATCTCTCGCCCTCGACGATCAGCTCATCGCCCTGGGTGCGGATGGCGACGCCGAGAAGCGACTCGATGTGCTTGAGGTTGCTGTCGTGGGCGCCGTAAAGCGTCTCGATGCCTTCCTGAGGCAGGGCTATCTTCTTCACGTCTGTCGGATCTGGAGGTGGAGTTCCCGCAGCTGCTTCGGATCGACGCTCGACGGCGCGTCCGACATCAGGTCCACCGCTGCGGCGGTCTTGGGGAAGGCGATCACTTCGCGGATCGAGCTTTCGTTGGCGAGCAGCGCCACGATCCGGTCGAGACCGAGGGCAATGCCGCCGTGCGGCGGCGTGCCGTACTCGAGGGCCTCGAGAAAGAATCCGAATCGCAGCCTGGCCTCCTCCGCGCTGATGTTGAGCAGCGAGAAGATTCGCCGTTGCAGCGACGCATCATGGATACGGATGCTGCCGCCCCCTATCTCGCTGCCGTTCAGTACCAGATCATACGCCTTGGCCCGCACCTTCCCCGGCTCGCTGTCGAGCTTGGCCAGGTCGGCCTCGTGGGGCGAGGTGAACGGGTGGTGCATCGACGACCAGCGCTTTTCCTCGGCATCCCACTCGAACAGCGGGAAATCCACTACCCAGAGGAACTCGAACACTCCGGGATCGAGGAGTCCGTCCTTCCGGGCAATCGTCAGCCGAAGCTGGCCCAGCATCTGCGACACGGTGTCGGGCTCGCCGGCCACCACGAAGGCGAGCTGCCCGTTCCCCGTGCCCGTCGCATCGAGCAGCTGGCGGACCGCGTCCTCGCCGACGGCCTTGGGAAACGACGAGGTGATCGTGCCGTCCTCCGACCGACGCGCCCACAGCAGATGGCGGCCCTGCGCCTTCTCCTGGTTGACGATGGCGTCCACGGCGCTGCGCGAGTAGCCGGCGGCGTGCGGCACGACGAAGGCGCGGACGGTGCCGCCTTCGGCCACGATCTGCTTGAACACGCCGAACGCGGAGTCGCGGAACACCTCGCGGACGTCCTGGATGGGCATGCCCGGACGCAGGTCGGGCTTGTCCGACCCGTAGACCGCCATCGCCTCGGCGTACGGCATCCGCCGGAACGGCGTCGCGACCTCGCGCCCGATCACCCTGAACATCTCCTGAATCAGCGGCTCGATGATGCCGAAGATCGTCTCCGGCCGGGCGAACGACATCTCGACGTCGATCTGCGTGAACTCGGGCTGCCGGTCGGCGCGCAGATCCTCGTCGCGGAAGCACTTGCAGATCTGCACGTAGCGGTCCATGCCGGCGATCATCAGGATCTGCTTGAAGAGCTGCGGCGACTGCGGCAATGCGAAGAACTCGCCGGGATGCACGCGGCTGGGCACCAGATAGTCGCGGGCGCCCTCGGGCGTGGACTTGGTGAGGATCGGCGTCTCGATCTCGAGAAACCCGTGCGCGTCGAAATAGCGGCGCGCCGCCATCGTCACCTCGTGCCGCAGGGCGATGTTGTGCTGCAGCCGCGGCCGTCGGAGATCGAGATAGCGGTATTTCAGCCGCACGTCTTCCGACACCGGCGTGTCGTCGGCGATCGGGAACGGCGGCGTCTTCGACTCGTTCAGCACGACGAGCCGCTCGACGGCGATTTCGACCTCGCCGGTCGGCAGCTTCGGGTTGACGGTCTCGGGCGCGCGCCGTCTGACCTGGCCCACCACGCCCACCACGTACTCCGAGCGCAGACGCTTGGCCTTGCCGATCAGGGCCTCATCGTCCCTGTCGAAGACGACCTGCGTGACGCCGTAGCGATCGCGCACGTCGATGAACAGCACGCCCCCGAGATCGCGCACCCGGTGCACCCAGCCGAGGAGCGTGGCCGTCGCGCCGACGTGCGTCGTGCGGAGCTCGCCGCAGGTATGCGTGCGTGTCAGGTCGCCGAGTTGCTCAGCCACGGTGCGTCAGTCCCTCGAGAATGGCCGCGCCCGCAGCGGCCTGGTCGTAAGTGGTCTGCGTCTGGGTTGTCAGGTTTTTCACGGTGACGGTGCCGCTGGCGATCTCGCTGTCGCCCAGGATGGCGACGAACGGGATGCGCTGCGTATCAGCGTACTTGATCTGCTTGCCGATCTTGTCGGCGTCGGGATAGACCATCACCCGCAATCCGGACGCGCGCAGCGACTGCGCCAGGCGCAGCGCGTGCGGCATGCCGGCCGGCTCGAACACCGCCACCATGACGTCGGCGGGCGACGTCGCGAGGCTGGGCGGAAACATGTTCCGCTCGCCCATGACGACGAGAATCCGCTCGAGACCCAGCGAGAACCCGCAGGCCGGCACGTTCTGGCCGAGGAACATCCCCACCAGGTTGTCGTAGCGGCCGCCGCCGCCCAGGCTTCCGGCCAGGTCGGGGACGTTGATCTCGAAAATCGCGCCGGTGTAATAGGACAGCCCGCGCGCCAGGCTCGGATCGATCCGCATACGGCGGCCCGCGTCGGTGGCGTTCAGCAGGTCGAGAATCGCCTCGATGTTGTCCACCGCCCGGTTTCCGGCCCCGTCGAGCGGGACGCTCCGAATTCCGCCGGGCTCGCTCAACGCCTTGAACGCCTCGAGCAGCCGGGTGGTGGACGCGGCCTCGATCCCGCGCGCCGCCATCTCCGAGGCGACGCCCTCGCGGCCGATCTTGTCCAGCTTGTCGACGGCGACGAGCGCCGTGCCGTGCAGCTCGTCGGGGATGCCGGCGTGCTTCAGGACCGACGTCAGGAGCTGGCGGTGATTGATCCGGATCGTGAAGTCGGCGAACCCCAGCCCGGTCAGTGCATCCGAGACGGCGGCACAGACCTCGGCATCGACCACCGGCGAGGTCGAGCCGAGCGCGTCGACGTCGCACTGATAGAACTCGCGGAAACGGCCGCGCGCCGGGCGGTCGGCCCGCCAGACGGGCTGAATCTGATAGCGCCTGAACAGCCTGGGGAGCGTCGCCTGATGGTGGGCGATCACGCGCGCCAGCGGCACCGTCAGGTCGTAGCGCAGGGCGAGGTCGGCCTGCCCGGACGCTTCGTGCTCGCCGCGCTTGAGGATCTTGAAAATGAGCTGATTGCCCTCCTCGCCGTACTTCCCCATCAGGGTCTCGAGGTTCTCGGCGGCGGGCGTCTCCAGCGGCTCGAAGCCGTAGCGCTCGTAGACGCGCTTGATGATGCCGATGACGTATTCGCGGCGGCGGACGTCCTCGGGCAGGAAGTCGCGCATCCCGCGCGCGGGTTCAGTACGCGCCAACTATCGCTCCCCTGAGACAGCGAAGGCGGCGGAGGGATGACCCGTTACCTCCGCGGTTTCTCCGAGCTCTGCATTTCCTTTCAGAGCGCACCGAAGCGGCGGAAAAAGACACTGGCGACGTCTTCGAAGGAAGCAGGCGCGAGATCGTCGGGGACACTACGGAAATTATAGACGCGGGAGCGTAAGTCCCTGCTGCTTCTGGTACTTGCCCTTCTTGTCGGCATAGGAGGTCTCGCAGACCTCGTCGCTCTGGAAGAAGAGCACCTGCGAGATGCCCTCGTTGGCGTAGACCTTGGCCGGCAGCGGCGTCGTGTTGGAGATCTCGAGCGTGACGTAGCCCTCCCACTCGGGCTCGAACGGCGTGACGTTGACGATCAGGCCGCAGCGGGCGTAGGTGGACTTGCCGACGCACACGGTCAGCACGTCGCGCGGAATGCGGAAGTACTCGACCGTCCGGGCCAGCGCGAACGAGTTGGGCGGGATGATGCAGACGTCGGTCTTCATGTCCACGAACGACCGGTCGTCGAAGTTCTTGGGATCGACGACGGTGGTGTTGATGTTGGTGAAGACCTTGAACTCGTCGGCAACGCGGATGTCGTAGCCGTAGGAGGACAGCCCGTACGAGATGACGCCGTTGCGCACCTGACGGTCCTCGAACGGTTCGATCATGCCGTGCTCGAGAGCCATCTTGCGGATCCAGGTGTCAGCTTTGATCGAGGGCATAGCGCGTCGGGACGGTCCTCTGGCTAGGGCCGGTTCTCTCGGACCGGCCACGGGTCATCGTCTTCCGAAGAACATCAAGATCAGCGTCAAGACTATGCTCGCGATGATCGACGTCGCCAGGGGGAAGTAGAACGTGAAGTTGCCCCGCCTGATTGTGAAATCGCCCGGCAGCCGGCCGATCGGCAGGCCGAGCTGAATCAGCAACCCGACGCCCGCAATCAACAACCCGAGCACTATCAGCGAGCGTCCCATCGAAATACCCTGGCCCTTCTAAATCAATTCCATCCCTCGAAAGAAGTAGCCCAGCTCGAACGCAGCCGTCTCGGGCGCGTCCGATCCGTGCGTCGCGTTGCGTTCGATCGAGGTGCCGAATTCCTTCCGCAGCGTGCCCGGTTCGGCCTTGGCCGGGTCGGTCGCCCCCATCGTGGCACGCCACTTCCTGATCGCGTCAGGCGCTTCCAGCGCCAGGAGCACACACGGCCCCGACGACATGAAGTCGGTCAGCGCGCCGAAGAACGGGCGCTCGCGGTGCACGGCGTAGAACCCCTCGGCCTCTTTCTTGGTGAGGTGCTGCAGACGCATGGCGCGAACGGTGAATCCCGCCTCTTCGATGCGGGCGAGAATCTGACCGGCCTTCTTCGCCGCGACGGCGTCCGGCTTGATGATGGCGAATGTCCGTTCCATTTATCTTCCGAGCGCTTCCTTCATTTTCGCCCCCATGTCGGCGGGGCTCTTCGCGACGTGCACGCCGGCCTTGGCCAGCGCGTCCATCTTTTCCTTCGCCGTGCCCTGACCACCGGCGATGATCGCGCCGGCGTGGCCCATCCGCCGCCCCGGCGGGGCGGTCTGCCCGGCGATGAATCCGACGACGGGCTTGCGGAATTCCTCGGCGATGTAGGCGGCGGCCTCCTGCTCGGCCGTGCCGCCGATCTCTCCAATCATGATCACCGCTTCGGTGTCGGCGTCGGCGGCGAACAGCTTCAGCGCATCGATGAAGCTGGTCCCAATCAGCGGATCGCCGCCGATCCCGATGCACGTCGTCTGCCCCATCCCCTGCTTCGAGAGCTGATGGATGGCCTCGTAGGTCAGCGTGCCGCTCTTCGAGACGATGCCGATGCGGCCCTCGCGGCAGATATGGCCGGGGATGATACCCGCCTTGGCCTGACCGGCGGTGATGATCCCTGGGCAGTTGGGGCCGATCAGGCGGGTCCGCCTGCCCTGCATGAACGTCAGCACCTTCAGCATGTCGGTGGTCGGAATGCCTTCGGTGATGCAGACGGCCAGCGGGATTTCGGCGTCCGCCGCCTCCATGATGGCGTCGGCGGCAAACGGCGGCGGCACGAAGATCACCGTCGCGTTGGCGCCGGTTTCCTTCACCGCCTCGCGCACGGTGTTGAAGATCGGCCAGCCTTCGTGAGTGGTGCCGCCCTTGCCCGGCGTCACGCCGCCCACGACCTGCGTGCCGTAGGCGGCCGCGGCCTTGGCGTGGAAGGTGCCCTCGCGGCCGGTGAGCCCCTGGACGATGAGGCGCGTGTGTCTGTCGAGGAGGACCGCCACGTCAGCGCTTCCCTGCGAGCGCCACGACTTTCTCGGCGGCTTCGCCCATCGAGTCCGCGGTGGTGAAACTCAGTTTGCTGTCGTGCAGCATCTTCTTGCCTTCTTCGACGTTGGTCCCCTCCATGCGCACGACGATCGGCACCCGCACCCCCAGCTCCGTGACGGCGGCAATCACGCCCTGCGCGAGCACGTCGCAGCGGAGGATGCCGCCGAAGATGTTGATCAGCACCGCCTTGACGTTCTTGTCGGCCATGAGGATGCGGAACGCGTTCTTGATCTGCTCCGCGTTCGCGCCGCCGCCGACGTCGAGGAAGTTGGCCGGCTCGCCCCCCGCCAGCTTGATGATGTCCATCGTCGCCATCGCCAGGCCGGCGCCGTTGACCATGCACCCGATGTTGCCGTCGAGACGGATGTAATTGAGCGAGTACTTCGACGCCTCGACCTCGAGCGGATCTTCTTCCGACAGATCGCGCAGCTCGCGCAGGTCGGGATGCCGGTAAAGGGCGTTGTCGTCGAACGTCACCTTGGCGTCGAGCGCGAGGAGATCGCCGCCCTTCGTGAGAATCAGCGGGTTGATCTCGATGAGCGATGCGTCGGTCTGAATGAATGCGGTGTAGACGGCGTCGATCAGCTTCGCCAGCTTGTTCGCCGCCGGACCGTCCAGCCCCATGCCGAAGGCGAGCTTACGTCCCTGGAACGCGGCGACGCCGGTGCCCGGGTGCACGTGCTCGCGGAGGATCTTCTCCGGCTCCCGGGCCGCAACCTCCTCGATGTCCATGCCGCCGGCGGCGCTGGCGATGATCACCGGAGAGGCCGTCGCACGATCGATGAGGATGCTCAGATAGAGCTCGCGCTCGATGTCGAGCCCTTCCTCGATCAGCACGCGGCCGACCTTCCTGCCTTCCGGGCCGGTCTGGTGCGTGACCAGCGTCATGCCGATGATCTGCTTCGCGAGCTGTTCGACCTCGTCAATCGATTTCGCGACCTTGACGCCGCCGCCCTTGCCGCGGCCGCCCGCGTGGATCTGCGCCTTGACGACCGCGACCGGAGAACCGAGCCGCTTCGCGGCTTCGACCGCTTCGGCAGGCGTGAACGCCACCTCGCCGCGCGGCACGGGGACGCCGAAGCGCGCGAGCACTGACTTGGCCTGATACTCGTGGATTTTCACAGGAGGGTTGTCTGCAACCGGAACAGCCTCTCATCGTATTGGACCCCTCGGAGAGCGTCAAGCCAAGGCGGGCATTCCGGGCTACAATCCGCTCGCCTCACGTGTCTTCCGACAAGGAGTCCTGAATGACGCGTCCTTCACTTGGAGCGGCGGTCGGGGCCTTTGTGCTCGCCGCATCGCTCACCGTTGCCGCGCAAGCCCCCCGGGGTGGCGGTGCGCCGCCTCCCCCGATGACCAACCTGCAGGTGTTCCCGAAGGACATCGGACGGCCGCAGGTGCTTCAGGCCATGCAGGCGTTTTCAGCGGCGCTTGGCGTTACCTGTGCGCACTGTCACGTGTTCAACGGGCCCAGCGACCCGATGAACGACTTTGCCAGCGATGCCAAGCCGGCCAAGAACGTCGCACGGGCGATGATGAGAATGGTGCGTGAGATCAACCCGGCGGTACAGAAGTCGGTATCGGCAAAGCCCCCTGACCAGGTGGCGCAGGTCGGGTGCGCGACGTGTCACCGGGGCAGGCTCATTCCCGTCGTCGAGCCCGGTTCGCCCGGTGCACCCCCGCCGCCGCGCGGCGGAGGACCTGGCGCACCATCAGCGAAATAGGCTTCCGAGAACAGCGGCCAGCCGCTTCCGGACGTCGCCTCCCGGTCCGCTCAACTGCGGGGTGATGCGAACTTTGAAGCGACCGGCCGCTGTCCGTTTTCCACGGCGAATCAGACGCCGATGACGTCGGTGAGCTCTTTCACCGCCGCGGCGCTCTTCTTCAGCGCGGCATCCTCTTCCGGCGTCAGCTTGATCTCGATGATCTGCTCGACGCCCCGCGCACCGAGCTTGACCGGCACGCCGACGAACAGATCGCGGATGCCGTACTCGCCCTGCAGGAACACCGAACACGGCAAAATCTTCTTCTTGTCCTTGAGAATCGCCTCGCACATCTCCGCCGCGGCCTGACCTGGCGCATACCACGCGCTCGTGCCAACGAGCCTGGTGATTTCCGCGCCGCCGTCCGCGGTCCGCTTGGCGATCGCGTCGATTCGATCTTTCGGCAGCAGCTCGGTCACGGGGATGCCGGCCACCGTCGAATAGCGCGCCAGGGGCACCATGGTGTCTCCATGCCCGCCCAGGACGAAGGAGTGCACGTTCTCGACCGACACGTTCAGCTCCATCGCCACGAACGTGCTCATGCGCGCCGAGTCGAGGACGCCCGCCATCCCGATGATGCGCTCGCGGGGGAACCTGGTCAGACGGAACAACGCCTGCGACATCGCGTCGAGCGGGTTGGCGACGGGCACGATGATCGCGTCGGGACAGTACTTGACGACGTTCGGGGCGATGCTCTTCATGATCTCGAAGTTGTCGCGCACGAGATCGTCGCGGCTCATGCCCGGTTTCCGGGGCTTGCCCGAAGTGATGACGACGATGTCGGAGCCGGTTGCCGCGCTCCAGTCGTTGCCGCCGATGACGCGCGAGTCCGAGCCGATGATCGGGCACGTCTCATAGATGTCCAGCGCGACACCGGCCGCCTTCTGCTCGGCGATGTCGATGATGACGACGTCGGCGAGCCCCTTCTCGGCGATGGCGCGGGCGACGGTCATGCCCACGTTGCCAGCGCCGCCTACTACTGTCACTTTGCGATTCATCAGGTCCTCAGAGAGAGTGAAAGTGTCGAGTGATGACGGACGATTGACTCAATGGCTGAGCAATGGAAGACGGCGGACAGCATCCGTTAGGGCACGTCCCTTTGTCGAGCCCGGAGTTCTCCACAGTTTTTGTGGAAACGCTGTGGAAAAGCCGGTTCCAACCCGGCCGTGCAGCGCGCGATTTCGAGATTTTTAACGGTTTGCACCATCGTTGTGCGACGGTCACACCTGCGACGGTCCGGCGTTCCGGCCTGCTGTCTCCGGCGGCGCTGAGGCCGCGCACAGCCCACAAGTATAATCTCCGCTTTGCGTCCCTACGGGACGCAGACGCCGTAGACCGCAACCTCGCACCCAAGACCGCATCGTGAAGATAGTTGTCGCCGACGATCTCCCCTCTTCCTCAATTGACCTCCTGCGCGCCGAAGGCTGGGATGTCGACGCGCGATCCGGCCGAACGCCCGAAATGCTCGCCGCCGACCTCTCGGATGCCGACGCGCTCGTCGTCCGCAGCGCCACCAAGGTCACCGCGGCGCTGATCGAGGCCGCGCCACGGCTGCGCGCCATTGCCCGCGCCGGGACCGGCGTCGACAACGTCGACGTGGCGGCCGCCAGCGCGCGCGGCATCGTGGTGATGAATGCGCCAGGCGCCAACAGCGTCAGCGTCGCGGAGCTGGCCATGGCATTCGTGCTCGCTCTCGCCCGCCACCTGCCCGCCGCCGACGCGGCGATGAAGCAGGGCAGATGGGAAAAGAAGAAGTTCATGGGCGAAGAAGTGCGCGACAAGGTGCTCGGCCTGGCCGGCCTGGGACGCATCGGTCAGGAGGTGGCGCGGCGCGCGGCGGCGTTCGGCATGCACCTCATCGCGCACGATCCGTTCATCTCCGAGAAGATCGCCTCGGACCTCGGCGTCGAGCTCGTCTCGCTCGACGATCTGTTCGCGCGGGCCGACTACCTGTCGCTCCACATGCCCTCGAACGCGCAGACGCGGAAGCTGGTCAACGCCGAGCGGCTGGCCCGCGCCAGGAAGGGGATCCGCATCATCAACACCGCGCGCGGCGACCTCGTCGACGAACAGGCGCTGGCCGATGCCATCGAGTCGGGCCACGTGGCCGGCGCGGGTCTCGATGTCTTCGAGCAGGAGCCCACCGTCGACCAGCGGCTGCAGAAGCTGCCCCAGGTCATCGCCACGCCCCACATCGCAGCGTCCACGCGCGAGGGCCAGACGCTCGTGGGCGAAGAGACGGCCAGCGCGCTGCGCGACTTCCTCAAGAGCGGCGTGATCAGGAACGCCGTGAACTTCCCCTCACTGCCGCCCGACGAGTTCAAGCGGCTGCAGCCCTACGTGGATTTGGGCGAACGCCTGGGCACGTTCATCGCCCAGATGAACGATCAGCGAATCACCTGCGTGAGCATCCGCTACTACGGGGAGCTCGCGCAGAGCAAGACCGCCATCATCAGGAACGCGGTGCTGACCGGCATCTTCAAGCCGATGCTGTCCACCGGCGTCACGGTGGTCAACGCGGCGGATGTGGCCGCCGAGCGCGGGATCGAGGTCATCGAGTCCCACAGCACGCGGACGCGCAATTACCCCGGCCTGATTTCGGTGCGTCTGCGCAGCACGCAGGGCGAACGGTGGGTCGAAGGAGCCGTCTTCGAGCCGGCCACCCCGCGGCTCGTGCTCCTCGACGGCGTCACGGTCGAGGCGCACCTCGAAGGAACGATGATCGTGACCTGCAACATCGACCGGCCGGGCGTCATCGGCGCCGTGGGCACGATACTCGGCAGGCACAACATCAACATCGCGCAGTTTGCGCTCGGCCGCTCGGGCGATCGCGCGATGGGCATCGTGACCGTGGACGAGCCTTCGCCGATTCCCGAGGCGGTGCTCGACGAGTTGCGGCGGCAGAACGCGATTCGCGAGGTGCGGCTGGTGCGGGTGTGACGCGTCAGTTCCCCAGCCGCAGCGTGCGCCGCGACTGGTCGGCGGTCGATTCCAGCTCGATCGAGTCCTCGCCGATGGCAATGACGGTGTAGAGCCCGGCGACGGAGTCGCCTTCGCGCACGATCAACACGCCGGCCGGCAGGCTGATCACCGCGGCGCGCGACATCTGACCATCGACGACGTCGGTGGCCACGCCGGACAGCTTCAGCACCGGGAGCGGAGGCGCGGGCGGGGGCGGCGGCAGTTCCGCCGCGGAGGGCGGCGGCACGTACGCCGGCGGCTTCTGCTCGCTCCTGGCCTGGAAGCGGAACGGGTCGCGGCTGGGCGTGCGATAGTCGGCCTCGGGCCTCGAACGCACGCGAAGACTGTTGGCGAGCGCCTCGATCTCGGTTTCGACGGCCGGACCCGGTCGGGACGCAGGCGCCGGCGTTTGCGGCGCCGCAGGTACAGCGACGTCAGTGCCCGGCAACGACACCAGATAGGTGGCGATGAACGCCGCAGCCGACACCACGGCGGACAGCTTCCAGGTCATGGCGCGGAACAACTCATCTTAACATTTCGGCGCCTCGCCGCCGACGAATCAGACCTTGCGACACGCTCGGCCGGCCGCTGAAGCGCGGCGCTTCCCGCGCAACGCGGTACGCACCCCGCCGCGAAGCACGGCCGCTGTGCTATGATTCGTCGTGCACCCTGTTGCGTTCCCCAATCCCTTCCTGAGAACGTCGCAACAGCACATCGTCGCCGTCATCCCCGCTCGATACGATTCGTCCCGGCTGCCCGGAAAGGTGCTCGCCGACATCGCGGGCCGTCCCATGGTCGAGCACGTCTACCGCCGCGCGGCCGCGGCGCGCGGCGTCGACGCCGTCGTGGTGGCGACCGACGATGAACGCATTGCCGCCGCCGTCGAGGCGTTCGGCGGCGTGGTCCGGCTCACGCAGAAGGGACACCGCACCGGCACCGATCGCGTGGCGGAGCTGGCCCGGGACCTGCGCTGCGAGATCGTCGTCAACGTGCAGGCCGATCTGCCGCTGATCGAGCCGGAGATGATCGCGGAGGTCATCGCTCCCTTCAGCGACGATCCCGCGGTGCAGATGTCGACGCTTCGCCAGGTGATCACCACGCCCGCCGACGAGGACAATCCCAACGTCGTGAAGGTCGTGGTCGATCGCGCGGGCAACGCCCTGTATTTTTCGCGCGCGAAGATCCCCTACCGTCGCCAGGACGGCGTGTGCTTCAAGCACATCGGCCTCTATGCGTTCCGCCGCGAGTTCCTGTTGACGTTCGCGGCGCTGTCGCAGACCCCGCTCGAGCGGGCCGAATCGCTCGAGCAGCTGCGGGCCCTCGAGCACGGCTATCGCATTCGCACCGTCGAGACCCGGTTTGAATCAGTCGAAGTGGATACTCCCGAGGACTTGGAGCGTGTCCGCCGCCGCCTGTCGGCGGCGGCGCGCGTGTGAGGTGGCATGAACGAACGACCTGACGGGCGGCCAGCCCGGAACGAACGTCGAGAGTCGAAGGGCCCGGTGAAGTTCGTCTTCGTGACCGGCGGCGTGGTGTCGTCGCTCGGCAAGGGGTTGGCGGCCGCGTCGATCGGCCGGCTCCTCGAGGATCACGGCTACAAGGTCGCCTTGCAGAAGTTCGATCCCTACCTCAACGTCGATCCGGGGACGATGAGCCCGTATCAGCACGGCGAGGTCTACGTGACCGACGACGGCGCCGAGACGGACCTGGATCTGGGCCACTACGAGCGCTTCACGAGCATGGTGGCGACGCGCAACAGCAACTGGACGACCGGGAAGATCTACCTCTCGGTGATCCAGAAGGAGCGGCGCGGCGACTACCTCGGCCGCACCGTGCAGGTGATTCCCCACATCACCAACGAGATCAAGGAGGCGATCCGCCTCGCGGCGCGCGACGTCGACGTGGTGCTGGTCGAGATCGGCGGTACCGTCGGCGACATCGAGAGCATGCCGTTCCTGGAAGCCATCCGGCAGTTCCGCCTCGACGTCGGCCGCGAGAACACGCTCTACATCCACCTGACGCTGGTGCCGTTCATCGGCACGGCCGGCGAGCTGAAGACCAAGCCCACGCAGCACAGCGTGCGCGACCTTCGCTCGATCGGCATCCAGCCCGACGTGCTGCTGTGCCGCACCGATCGCTTCCTCGATGCCGACATCAAGCGCAAGATCGCGCTGTTCTGCGACGTCCCCGAAGAGGCGGTCATCACCGCCAAGGATGTCGACACGATCTACGAGGTGCCGCTGGTGCTGAAGGCCGAGGGGCTGGATCAGATCATCCTGAAGCAGCTCGGCCTGCCGCTCACGCAGGCGCGCACCGAGGCGTGGGAGGAACTGGTCGACCGCATCAAGCACCCGACCGACGAGCTGACGATTCACGTGGTCGGGAAGTACACCGGGTACGAGGACTCGTACAAGAGCCTGAACGAAGCGCTGTTCCACGGCGGCTTCGCGCACCGTCTGCAGGTGCGTCTGAACTGGGTGGAGGCCGAGGCGCTCGAACGCGAAGGCGGCACCGCCCTGCTCGACGGCGCCGACGGCATTCTCGTGCCCGGCGGCTTCGGGTCGCGCGGCACGCGGGGCATGATGAAGGCCGCCGAGTACGCGCGCGAGCACCTGGTGCCGTTCTTCGGCATCTGCTACGGCTTCCAGTGGGCGACCGTCGAGTTCGCCCGCAACGTCTGCGGGCTCGACGGCGCCGATTCAACCGAGGTCGACGAGAACGCGCCGCACAAGGTGATCTACAAGCTGCGCGACCTGCTCGGCGTCGACGACCTCGGCGGCACGATGCGCCTGGGCCGCTACGAGTGCGAGCTGGCCCCCGGCTCGATGGCCGAGCGCATCTACGGCACGCGGCGCATCTCCGAACGCCACCGCCATCGATTCGAGTTCAACTGCCTGTACGAGAAGGAGCTCGCCGCCAAGGGGATGATCGTGTCGGGACGCTCGCCCGACGGGAAGTTCGTCGAGATCGCCGAGCTGCCGTCGCATCCCTGGTTCATCGCCGTGCAGTTCCACCCCGAGTTCCAGTCGAAACCGCTCGAGCCGCATCCGCTGTTCGCCAGCTTCGTCGGGGCCGCCTACCGGCACAAGGTGGGCAAGCTGGAACAGGTCGGCGTGCCCGGCTCGCGCGTGCAGGTGGGCTGAGGCGTCTGGGCTCTGGGCTTTGGGCTCTGGCCGTCGGCATCGGGAACCGAGCCTTGCGCCATGCCCCTTGGGCATGGGCATTGAGCACCGGGAAAGCCCAGGGGCTTCCGCCCGACCCGAACGACTAGAATAGTTGCGTGAAACCGGTCTCGATCGGCGCATATGCGGTGGGCGGCGGCCATCCGCTCGCCCTGATCGCGGGACCGTGCGTGATCGAAAGCCACTCGCACGCGGTCGATCTCGCGCTCGCGCTCAAGGAGATTGCTGCGGCCTGCGACACTCCCCTGGTCTTCAAAGCGTCGTTCGACAAGGCCAACCGCACGTCGGGCACGTCGTTCCGCGGCCCCGGGCTCGAGTCGGGCCTCCGCACGCTCGCCGAGGTGAAGGCGCGGACCGGGCTGCCCATCCTGACCGACATCCACGAACCCTTTCAGGCAGCGCGCGCGGCGGAGGTGGTCGACGTCATCCAGATTCCGGCGTTCCTCTCGCGCCAGACCGACCTGCTGGTGGCCGCCGCGCAGACCGGCAAGGTCGTCAACGTCAAGAAGGGGCAGTTCCTCGCCCCGCGCGACATGCGGCACGTGGTGGCCAAGATTGCCGCTGCCGGCAATCAGTCGATCCTGGTCACCGAGCGCGGCGTCAGCTTCGGCTATAACAACCTCGTCGTCGACGTCCGGTCGTTTCCGATGCTGCGTGAGCTCGGCTACCCCGTCGTCTTCGACGTGACGCACAGCCTGCAGCTGCCCGGTGCGGGCGACGGCGTGACGGCCGGCCTGGCCGAGTACATCGAGCCGCTCGCGTCGGCGGGTGTCGCCGCGGGCGTCGATGCGGTGTTCATGGAAGTTCACGAAGATCCGGCGCGCGCCAGAAGCGACGCCGCCAACGCGCTGCGCCTCGACAAGCTCGAGGCGCTGCTGCGAAAACTGAAGCGCATCGAGGCGGCGGCGCACGGCGTGCCCGTCGTCGATGGAGTACGAGCGTGACGGTGGACATGGCCCTGGCCAGACGCGTGCTGCAGACGGAAGCCGCCGCGATTCAGGCACTCGTCGACAGTGTGGGCGAGTCCTTCGAAGAGGCGGTGAAGCTGCTGGCGGCGTGCCGCGGCCGCGTCATCGTGACCGGCATCGGCAAATCGGGCATCATCTGCCAGAAGATAGCCGCCACGTTTTCCAGCACCGGGACACCGGCGCACTTCCTCCACCCCGCCGAAGCCGTGCACGGCGACCTGGGCGTCATTCAAGGCGACGACGTCGTGGTGGCCATCTCGCACAGCGGCGAAACCGAGGTCGTGCGCATCGTCGATACGATCAAGCGCCTCGGGGCGCGCCTGATCGCGATCACGGGCGACTGCCGGTCGACGCTGGCGCAGGCCGCCGACGTGGTGATCGAGAATCGCGTCTCGGACGAAGCCTGCCCACTGAACCTGGCGCCCACCGCCAGCACGATCGCGGCGCTCGCGATCGGCGATGCGCTGGCGATGACGCTGCTCGTAGCCAAGGGCTTCCGGCAGGAGGACTTCGCCAACCTGCATCCCGGCGGCAGGCTGGGCAAGAAGCTCCTGCGCGTCGAGCAGCTGATGCACTCCGGGGAGCAGACGCCGACGGTCCGGCTCGAGACGCCCATGCGGAACGTCGCCGACGAGATGACCAGGAAGGGCCTCGGCATGTCGTGCGTCGTGGACGAGTCGAATCACCTGCTCGGCGTCATCACCGACGGCGACCTGCGCCGCCACATGCTGAACGGCGCCAACATCGAGAGCCGCCGCGCCTGCGACGTCATGACCCGGCGCCCGGTGACCGTCTCGCCTCAGACGCTCGCCACCGAGGCGCTGCACATCCTCGAGCAGCGGAAGATCACGTCGATCGTCGTCGTCGACGCGGCGAACGTGGTGCAGGGAGTCGTCCATCTGCACGACCTCTGGCGCACGCAGATGATCTAGAACGCCGAACGGTTTGAAAGAGCCGACATTACGCAGCCTTTCGTGACTGGACTTCTGACAGATGGAGTGTCTCCAGGTTTTGAATCGCGCTCGCCCGCCGGAGGTCGAAGGTGTTCTTGCGGACGCCGACGTAGCGCGCGTGGTTTCCTTGCCGTTGGGAGATGTGCGCGAGTTTGTGTTCAATCTTCGTGCGCTCTCGCAGCGCTTCGCGTCCAGCGGCTG